>Ga0364859_10052_pt1 | contig 63749 bp, 61 predicted proteins | sample ExccelAu500001D3_FD_206911 | JGI IMG/M metagenome (GOLD analysis project Ga0364859, IMG submission 206911) | Enriched cells from Trout Bog Lake Hypolimnion, Wisconsin, USA - BchlTB.Aug20.5000.01 .D3 | ecosystem: Environmental > Aquatic > Freshwater > Lake > Hypolimnion/Profundal zone | place: USA... | reverse complement strand
TATGCGGAGGGTGTAAATGGCAATACCTGAAATATGATAAACAACTGTATTACAAACAAAAACAGGTGTCTGACCAGCTCAGCAGAATTGGTAAAATAACACTCCCCGGGATTATGCCAATCAAAGGATCAGCCAGTTCAACCTTTTACAGGAATAAACTCGAGTTTACCTTTTCGAACCGGCGCTGGCTCACCCTTGAAGAGGTACGGTCAGGAAATCAGTTCGAAGATATGGATGTCCTTGGATTTCACGTTCAGGGGATGTTCGATAAAGTGCTTAATGTGGATAAGTGCTGGTTACAGCCTGAACCTTCAAACTCCATCAGGAATGCAGTAAAAACCTATGCCATTAAAAATAAGCTTTCATTTTACGACCTTCGTAACAAGGAGGGTTTTTTGCGAAATCTGATAATCAGGACCACCACTACCGGTGAACTGATGGTGATCGTCAATTTTTTCTCTGAAAACATTGAAAAACGGGAAGCGCTCCTGGATTTCCTTTACCTGCAATTTCCTGAAATTACTGCACTGCTCTATGTAATCAATCAAAAGGGAAACGATACGATTACAGATCAGGATATCCACGTTTTTAAGGGACGCGATCACATTATCGAAGAGATGGAGGGGCTAAGATTTATCATCGGTCCAAAATCATTCTACCAGACCAATTCCCTTCAGGCCTACGAGTTATACAAAGTTGCCCGTGATTTTGCCCGGCTGACCGGGAATGAGGTGGTCTATGACCTGTATACCGGAACAGGAACAATTGCCTGCTTTGTAGCATCCGAAGCAAATAAAGTAATTGGAATTGAATATGTTCCGGAAGCTATTGCCGATGCCAGGATTAATGCACTGAATAATGAAATTGAAAATGCCAGATTCTTTGCCGGTGACATGAAAAATATTCTGACCAAGGAATTTGTTGCAGAGCATGGTCACCCTGATGTAATCATCACCGATCCTCCGAGAGCAGGGATGCATGAGGAGGTAATCGGCGCCATTTTGTATGCATCTCCTGAACGGATTGTATATGTCAGCTGCAACCCGGCCACTCAGGCCCGCGATATCAGTATGCTCAGCCACGGCTACTGCGTTACCCGGGTGCAACCCGTGGATATGTTTCCCCATACCCACCATGTTGAGAATGTCGTGTTGCTTGAAAAACTGACCGGGAACTGAGAAGTAAGAATAGTACAATGGCCCGGTTAATAGAATTTGTTTTTATTTCCCCAAGAAGATCAACTTCCGTATAAAATGATAATTCTGAAAACAAATTTTTCATAGGAAATCAACCCTTTGACCGTTAACACCCAAACGGACAATGGTTTTTTTGACTTGATTTCCTGTTGAAATTGATGTTCTACCGGGGAAAATGGATTATTTAGCTTTCCCTGTATTTCCAATGATCTCCTTAAACGGCATTCCATCAAGGACCAGATCACCAGCTGTAAATTGGTTTTCCTTTAATCTAATCTTAAGATAGTTGGTTTTTAAAGTATCACAAAGGCGGTTTTTAATGACCGATTCAACCTTCCTGATCTGAATATCCTGGATGTAATAGTTATTAAATGGGAAAAACAGCTGCAACCGTGTAGAGTCTTTCCAATTCACACTAACCCTAGCACGCACCCAGTCCGGGGTATCAAGAGGTTTAAGTGTTACGACCGATTTAATCTTCGCAAAACCATCACTGTCTGTAGTAAATATGGCATAGGCATTCCGTACCTTCTCCCAGTCTTTTTTATCGGTAATTTTGATATGGTCCTCCCTGAATTTTAACCAGATAAACTTTCCGGTAATGTCGGATCCTATTCCATTAAAATCGGGATTAAACCGGTTATCCGTTTTAAACTTAAATTCCGTGCCGGTTTCAGCGAAACCCGCCTGTTTGCGGATCATCAGAAGAGGTACAAACAATTGTGCCAGGGCAACCAGTATGAAGGTGCTAATAATCAATCTACTTGTCTTCATAGCCTTTTCTTTTTTTGATCATCAACCAATTTGCAGCAAAAAATCCAATGCCAACCAGCAAAAACAAGATGCCTTTAACAACAAAAGTTAAATCCGTATCAAACGACCGGCAAATTACGAGAAGTGCAATAACCAGCATTCCCAGGTTTATCATCCCAAGCTGACTATGTTTAGATCCTATCCGGAGCATGGCCACTCCAAAAACAACTAAAAGGAGGTTAATCAAAACAACGGAAAGTTCAGTAAACCAAACTCCTAATGCAAATATTATCAGGAATATAAGATAGGTTCCATCCATCAGGCTCCATTCTTTCCATTTCTTTCCGTGATTTTGCCTGTAGAGCAAAATGGTGGCTAAGACAAACAATAAAAGACAAGCCACATATTCAGGGGTAGCAAAAAAATTAGGAAACTGATAAATGGTCTCTGACAGATCCTTCCATGAAGCTTTAAATGACATGATCAGAAGCGAAATGATGGCACCTGCAAAGCCAAATACGAGATATCCATTATGGAGTAACGTACGGCCTTTAAAATAGGTAAGCTGGCTGATGAAATAAAAAATGGCAAACATGTAAATATAGGCCGGATGCATTAGCATATGAGCCTGACGGGATACCGTGAAAAGCGTTTGGGTAAGTACATAGGGGACCATCCAATGGTGCAGGATCACTAAGATATTTGTCGGCATTTTCTTCGACAACTGATAGTAGCGAAGGAGTGGAAGAATAAAAAGAATCCAGAACAGGTACTCTTCATTGGGAAAAGTACCATTCATATTCGCTGAAAGGCAAAAGATCATGCTCATGAACAGGTAGGCCAATGAAAGGGCTGAAGCGTCAAGCAGAAAAATCAACGGAACCGTCAGGATCATCCAGGTCAACAGAAAGGTACTCATATCGCCATTGATATGATAAATCTGGCTGACCAATGATATATTGGCGCCTACGGCAAAGAAGAGTAAAAGGGCGGCTATCTCCCTCCAGACCGAGATTTGGGCTTTTTTTAGCAGGACGTAAACACAGAAAAGCTGAGGAAGGGTCAGCAGGAAAAAGGCACAGGCAGTTTTGAAAAATAGCGGGAACTGATCCCACTGATTGGCTACGATAAACACGATGCCGGTTCCTGTCAGCAGGGCTCCCAGAATGCCAAAAATCAACAATTGCCGGTTGGGAGAAATGTCCTGTTTTCGCTTGTAATACCTTGAAATTTCATTTGCCGCATCTTGGGAAATGATGTTAGCGTTCACCAGTTCGGGGAGATCTTTAATCAGGCTCATAGTACAATGAATTTTGTTTATACTTGGCTCTTTACTACTCCTCATTTGCAACGAGGCGTGATCACTGAAATTTAAAATCTAGGAGGTCATATGACTATTTGCATACTCTTTTAATCGAATCCAGATAGCCGCCAATTTTTTCACTTCTTCGGGTAGAAGATTTAGTTCTTCTATTTGAATCTTCGTATAAAATGGATATTCGTGAGAAACGGCATTTCTGGTCTGACGTAGCGAAATCCAATCTTTTGCTTCATTGAGAAGCTTCAGTTTCTCCATTTTATGCAGGATGTCAATAAAAGGCAAATCTGCAATATCTTCTTCAAGCGCCTCAAGAAGTTGCTTGAACAGGCGAGATTCCATGCTGTCAAGAAGTTTTGAAAAACGATGGATTAATTGGTCAAACAAGGCCAATTCGATCGGGGATATCTTACTGAAGTTGAGTTCTGTCAACGGGAAGTATCTCTCAAGATGCTCATAAGCAAACATCATTCGCTGCTGATGTAAATTACATATAGCCAGTGTTTCAGCCAATTTATTCTTAAGCTCTTCTGTCAACATATCTGAATAGCTGTTTACTCAATGGTTTTAAAAAAAACTGAGTTTTTTGCCTCGTTATTATCCAGCACTACATCAATACGCTGATCACCTATTTGAAGGATAAGATCAGTAATAAAATTGATCTTATTCCGTATTTTTAACGGTTTTCCCGTTGAATCACGGACAAATAAATCGATGTCGCCCCCCCCGAAGATCGGGATTAATGCGCGAACCAAACAGAAATATCTGAACATCATTCCCAAAATGGCGGTTTGCCAGGCTTCGGATACTATCTATTTCAAATTCACTAAGTCGCATCTTATTGATGGTCTTTGTACAAAGATACAAAAATGATCATGCAGTTGTCAATATCTTCTTTCACATTTTTGCTCTTGTATAAATTACAAATTTCGTATATTAGATAAAATAATTGATTATGGAGAAAGGGTGCTATATCTATATACTTAACAATAAAAATAACTCTGTTCTATACACCGGAGTTACGAGTAACCTTACAAACAGAAGATTAATTTAATAAACCGGTTTAATCCGGAATGGAAGGATATTTCCAGACCTTCTAAATAAATAAAGCTGGTCATAGCTTCATTAGTTTTTCATCCAAGGCATGATATATAGAGGAGTTTGCTTCATCACTCCTACCAATGACGATATCGTTTTTTCTTAGGGGAGTGGGGGGAGGCACGATGAAGCAACCTTTAATTCATGCCTTTATGTCCCGCTTAAACCAGCAAACGAAATCAGATTAGAATAAATAATTACGAAGAGTTGCAAACTCAAGCTAACAAACCCCTCGTTGCAAAAGGGGTAGTATAAGACAATTTAGGGCCTTATATCTGGTTATTTAAACAATAAACAGATACAAAACCCTAAATCATTTCTATGTTAACCACCCTTAATAATGTCGGGCGATTACTTATTTATCAATAATCATCCGCTCCCCATAATGTACGTCCGGTTCCCTTAACTTCATAAACAGTACCAGGTGTTGTATCATCCGAGAAAGTTATCTTAAAGTAAATGCTGTCCGTAGGAAGGCCTGTAGCAGATTTAGCCTTATTTAGCATGATTTTACCGCTTTGAACATTTACTGTGATAGGATAACCTGGCCAGTAATTCGTGGCATTGGGTGCTGAAAATGTCAAACTATCCTTATTGAACACGGCCCTGACTTTAAATTCCCAAAGAACTCCCAAATCATCGATCCATATCGAGTCCGTATTTCCAGCCGTATTATAGGTCGTAATTTTCTGAAATGAAGGATATAGAGCTTGACCTCCCGAATACATATTCACCCACCATTCATTGGAAGCCTTTACCGTACTGGTTGCCCCCGGGTCGTAAGCCTTTTTGTTACAAGAGATAATTGTAAACAATACAATGGCTATAATGATTAATTTTTTATACATAATTTAAGGTTTTATTGTTTAACAAGAGTAACTCTAAAGTCATAGCCAAGAGCAAATGCATCCCAATTAATAATATTGCTTGCGGGATTATATACTGCAGGTGTTAAACTGGTTATTGTAGAACCCCAGCCTTGATTAGAACTACTAACAAGAGTTATGGTGTTATCTGCATTTAATTGGAAATAACCTGGGAAAGCATAGCCGGGACCATAACCGCGGCCCTGATCATAATAACCACCAATAAAATCTGTAGTATAAAAAAAGCCTGGAGCCATTTTTGTTATAGTAACTGTAAGATTTTTAAAGATTGCGGCTGGGGAAATTCTCTGAGCCGTAGATGTATAAGTTCCAGTGATATCAGTAGCAGGAGCTGCCGGATCATAAATGATAACCGTCCTTTTAGCAGAAGAACTGAATCCATCCGAATTAACGGCAACATAAGTCAGGTTATATAATCCGACCGCACTGCCAACAGTACCTATGGTCTGAACTTTACTGGATACATCTTTTGTCCCTTCCATGGCAACAACACCCGGATCAACAAAGGTGCTACCCTTTGGAAAGGTAACAGTCGGCCCCCCGGTCAGGGAGAATGTAATGTAATGGGTTATCTTTGAAATACCCACTTGATCGGCATTATCAATAATTGCTTTTTGGGTGCAGCTTACTAAAAAGGCCAAAGCTAAAAAAGAAAATAGTATTATTTTTTTCATCTTTAAATTTTTTAAGCATTAATATTATTTACCCCACCAAACAGCAGTAGTGATCGGTACCAAGGCCGGAGCATTTGAATTCAAAGAGGTTTCATCGAAAGGAAATACCAATCGTTTAGGCATCAAACCAGCTCCGAGTACCGAGTTTTTTGAAATCACAAGCTGACCAGGTACATAAGAAAGGTCGGTTGAATAAACAGGACTTGTTCGTGGATAACCGGTTCTGTTTTTTTCAAAGAATCCTTCAAGCATATGACATCCATGAGCAAATGAGGCCCACTTTTGTGTGACAATTGCTTCAATTTGTTGTTCCAGTGTCCCGGCAGTTGGATAAGCATAAACACCGGTGAAGAAGGAGGTCCCGTCATTACCTGTGGCTGCAAATGCGGCCATGACACCTTGATTATACAACGATTGTGCTTTGGCACCTCCCATATAACGGGCGTCTGCTTCAGCCTGCAGAAGATAGGACTCTGCGGCAGAAATAAATATCACTGGGTCGGTCGGTGACTGAACAAAATCAGGAACACTGCCATACCCAGCACCGGCAAAATCACCCTGATTTTCAGAAAGAGGAGCGGCTGAACCATAATAAGCAATTGCCCTTGGATCATGGTTGGCGACTAGCCATTTGACCATAGTTGTACTTGCTCTGAGGTTATCCGGAGTATTGAGTGAACGTTGATTTTGTTCGAAGAATGGATTGTCCTTATCAAGGATATTTGTAAAATTGGTGACACTTGCATCTTTAGTCAAAAATACTGCACCACTATTGATCATGCTGGTAATGCCAGACTGGGCCAAAGCCGGTTGGGCATTTACCATCCGCAGGTACATTTTGAGTTTTAAGGTATTGGCAAAAGCTATCCACTGGCTAACATCTCCACCAAATACCAGGTCTGCATTGGAAGTCACTGCATTTGTGGAGACTGTAAAATCCTTGTTGAGCGAAGTGTCAATCCGGGCAATCAAATCTTTATAGATAGTGAATCCATCATCAAATTTCGGTTGCAGGGTACTGGTACCCTGAAGTGCCTGAAAATATGGAATCTGGTCATATAAATCAACCAGAATTTCGGTTGTATAGGCATTCATCACATTTCCCATCAGGTAGTAAGACCAGTTTTGGGAAGCCTTTGCCTGATCGATTACGTATTTGTAGTTTTTCAAACCGCTCGAATACAGCACATCCCATGAAGCATTAAAATCAGTTGATTTCACATCATAGGAATCGAGATACCTGTATTGATTTGCGAGGGCAGCCTGGGTGAATACCTGGCTCCATAACCCTCCTAAAATGGTTAAGTCTCCCCCGACCTTTCCTACAGTGGCAAGTACAGCTGCCGGGAAAACCAGGTCAACATTACCCTGGGATAAGGTAGGCACATTTGGATTTTGGTTCACATCCAACTGTTTTTTACAGCTAACCCCCATCAGTAGTATCGACAGAAGAAAAACGCTGATCAATGATTTTTTATTATACATTTTCATAAATTTCCTTTTTTATAAATTAAAATGTAATTTTTAAGGATGCGCCAAAACTTTCAGAAGTTGGTGCTGCTCTGAATTCTCCAAGTTCACCGCCTAAGTCATTGCCTAAATTGGTCCCTTCCGGATCAAGGTACATATTTGATTTAGGTGTCCATAATAAAATATTTTTCGCATAGATTCCAATAGATGCCTGATTGGCCAGAATCTTGGCAGCCCATCTTTCAGGTAATTTATACGACAAAGCCACAGTCCTCAATTTAAGGAATGATCTGTCTATAATTCTCTGATAATAAGAAGTTCCCGGGTTGGTCGTGGGATACCAATAATTTGAATAATTGTTACTGCTAATAACCGTTTGATTCTCACTATAAACAGTATTTCCTCCGGCATCAGTATTAGCCACAACCGAATTTGGTACAATAAACGGGCGGCGATTATTATACGCCGTTGCCTTGGCATTACCGGTAAACAATAACAAGTCTGCAGTTCCGCTATACATTACACCTCCGTAACGAAAATCGAGGGAACCGGATAGTTGCCAGTTTTTATAGGTGAAGGTATTGGTCATCCCCATCATATACTTGTACATGGTGCTTCCAAAATCACCTAAGATCTGACTTGCCTGCGGAATACCTGTAGTAGCATTTACCACGATCTTACCGTCAGGGGATGTTAGTGGAACCGGTGCATACATTTCGCCGACAGGTTTGCCGACCACTGCACGGGTAACTGCATCATATGCACTATTGATATCAACATTTGGTATCGTAGTAGATAGTCTGTCTACATTATTTTTATTCCTGGAATAAGTATAGGTGATTCCCCATGAAAAATTCCTGGTGACAATCGGTTTTAAATCCAAAGCCAATTCAATTCCTTTGTTACTGACCTGGCCGATATTCTGAACCATTCCGCTGTAACCTGTTGAATAAGCAATCGGAACAGTGAAAATTTGTCCGTTTGTAATTTTGTTATAATAGCTAAAGTCTATGCCAATCCTGTCATGAAACATTTTGATTTCAGTACCTGCCTCAAATTCTTTGGTCATAATCGGTTTAAGGGACATATTTCCGATTGTATTCGAAATCCCAAATGCAGGTGTTCCATTAAATGGAGTGGTTAAAGAGCCAAAACCAAGTCCGACATTCCCTTGCTGCAAAGTAGCATAAATCTGGTAAGGATTTGGATCTGAACCTGTTTGTCCATAACCTGACCTTAATTTCAAATACGTAAATGGAGTACTGGAGAGATCAAGTGTTTTGGAAATTACCCATGAACCATTTACACCGTAATATAAAATAGAATTGGCACTGGTTGGCAAAGTTGATGACCAGTCATTTCTGGCATCCGCAGTTAAAAATAATTGGTTTTTAAAACCAAGGGTAGCCGTTCCGTAAATACCCATCCTTCTTCTCAGGGAATTAAAATCACTGGTAGTTGGGGGTACACTGGTATTGGATAGATTAAAAAGGCCGGGAATGACCAAATTAGTAGCATAAGCTAATTCGCTTCTTTGGGCAGACTGAAAGAAGTTCGCTCCGGCGGTTGCCTCCAGATTAAAGTTAGCGTTGAGATCTTTTGTATAATTAAGAAGGAAATCTCCATTGATAGTTCCAAAAAAGTTGGAAGACTGAAGGACTGAACCTACGTCAACAGCCCTGGCAAATCCTTCAACATTATTCCCTGCATCCCAGGATCCGGCAGTAGGCGCATTCGGCTGAGACCAGCCGGTAGTCCTTTCGTTATTAAAATCTCCACCCAATCTGAATTGTGCATTAAATGCTTTTGTAAACTTATATTTCATATCCACATTGCCAAAGAAACGGTCAGCATTTTGGGTAATTCCATTTTCATGCAACGCGTAATAAGGATTCTCCGCGTAAGGGGTGAAGTAACCATTCACATTGAAGAATTTGTTCTTATAATCACGGAAATCCGAAATAGGAATATCCACCGGGATTTGCAGAAGTGATTCAAATGTAGTTGCACCTGTGGTTCCTCCCTGTCCTGTTAGTGGGGCATTTTGTTTCCTGTTGATGTAATTAAAGGAGGTATTGATCGAGAATTTTCCGTAATCACTATTGGTTTTCAATGAAAAGGTGTTCCGTTCAAGATAATCAGATGCAGTTGGAATTACTCCATCACTGGAAACGTTTGAATAGGAAAAGATGAACCTGGTAGCGTCAGTTCCCCCCGAAATAGCAATACTATTGTTTGCTTCGGTTCCAGGAACATAGAATTTGCGCATATTGTTTTTAATGAAGGAGAAGGGTTTAATCAATTGCGAATTATCCACAATAGAGCCCCAAGCCCTCATTCTGCCATCTAAAGGAGGACCCCAACTTCCATTTTCGGATAGAATAAAGGCTCCACCCCATCCCTGACCGAACTGATTCTCCATTTCGGGTAATTTACCAACTTCACTCACGTTAAAAGAACCGTTATATTCTACTTTGATAGCTCCTGATTTACCCCTTTTGGTTGTGATCATAACTACCCCGTTCTTGGCTGAAGATCCATATAACGAAGAAGCAGCAGTCCCTTTCAGGATCGAGATACTTTCAATGTCATTTGGATTAACATTGGTCATCCCGTTTCCAAAGTCACTGGTTCCAGCAATACTGGAAGTAAATGAACCGGCAAGCCTGTCGTCATTTAAAGGGACACCATCAATAACATATAAAGGCTGGTTGTTTCCTCCGCCAATAATTCCATAGCCCCTCAAAACCACCTTAGTGGAAGATCCTGGACCACCCGTATCTGAGATGTTCGCACCGGCAACTTTGTTGGAGATTCCGGATAACATATTGACTGATCCATCCTTACTAATAGACTCAGAGGTAAAGGTAGCCGTCGAATAACCAACTTTTGCCTTGTTTGTCGTTTGCCCTAATGCAGTAACAACTACTTCATCAATAGCTACACTCTCAGATTTCATTCTGATTGCATAATTAGTTGCACTTGTAAGCGGCACATCTGCAGAAGTCATCCCAACAAAAGTAACCACAAGTGCTTTGGCATTTTGGGGAACCTTCAAGATGAACTTGCCCTCCATATCGGTGACAGTCCCTAGTGTTGTCCCTTTTACGACAACTGAAGCTCCCGGAATGGTCGTCCCATCCTCACTGGAAGTCACAACACCCGAGAGTTCCCTGGTCTGTGCAAATACCACTTGCAATCCTATGAACCCTAGAAAAGCAAGCAACAGCGAAATTTTCTTCATAGACTAAAATTTAATGTTTAACAAAAAATGAATTATTATCGGTAAGAATTGTTGTTGAAAATTGAATCCAATCTTAATGACTATTCGAAACTAAATTACGGATTCCACTTAATCCATTAGTTGGCCAATTTCGACTAGAGTCGTTATGCCAAAATTTGTGGTAATCTGTTAACGACAACCACAAAGTTGTTAAAATTTGTTATTACTTGCAAATGTATTTAAAGAATAATATTCTGCAATAGATTTGTAACACAGATGGAACAACTTAATAGTTTATTAACGTGACTTTTGTCATGTTTTTAAATATCAGCTATTTGGAATGGCACCCTATTTGATTAATTATCTGAATAATAGTAAGCAAAGTGCTACTTACTTCAAAGCTTGAATAGAATGAATAAAAATTATTTACAGAATAATCAATAATTGTTCCAGACGGGAAATATATGCGGTATTGACCTTGCTAATATGACTTTGTTCCGGGAAAAGGTCGACTTTTAAAGGGGTATCGCAAAAAATAATTCTACTATTATGATTAGATGGTGAAAAAGTTGCCATTCCCGTTGCCGATTGAAAAATATGAGGATCAAAATAGATCTGGTCAATTCCGAATTTCATAGCACCCAGAATATCTGCTTCCCATGAATCACCAATCATCAGAGAGCTTTTTTTCCGGGCATTCATCGACTTTACAGCATGTTCGAAGATTTTTCTTCCAGGCTTGGGTGTTCCAACCTCCTCCGAAATAAACACCTTACTGAAATATTTGGATAATTCTGATTTACGTATTTTGTTGGATTGGACCTCTATGAACCCATTGGTAATCAGCGCCATCTGATAGCGTCCGTGGAGATATTCCAGAACTTCCCGGGCTCCATCCACCAATTTGGTCTGATTGACCATCTCCGCCAGATAAGCTTCATTAACAACACCGCCATCAATACTTAAAGGGGTTCCATTCTTTTCAAATGAGGCTTCGAATCGTTGGACAATTAGTACTTTCTTTGGGATCAATCTGTTTCGGTATAGTTCCCATAACCTGTCATTCTCTTCACTGTAAATCTTAAAAAACTGGTCGTATGAGCCGATCGTATCCAGTAATCTGAGTTTATCCAGGGTATTATACAATGCCTCAAACGAATTGGAACTGAAATCCCAGATTGTATTATCCAGATCAAAAAACAAGTGGGTATATTTTTGGCGGAGCATGAGGAATCGTGTGTAAAATTGAAATTTAGAACTTTTGCAAAAGACAGGTATCCCAAATATTCAAATTGTGTTACCATCGAGCTGTTCTTTTTAGTGCCTCAAGCAGGGCCGGATCTATATCTACTGCCACTTTAAATGCCTTAATAATCCGTTCAGTTTTATTTTCAACTGGTGCAAGGGTAGTGCGGCGGTCATAAATAACAAAGCCGATAAGTCCGAAGATAGTCATTAATACCAAACCGAAACCCCACCTAAATTAGCTGTCAAATTTATTTTCAAGATGATCGGTTTTTTGATTTACTTCAAAAATCTTGAGCTAATATCTGTGAATTTTGAATTAATATTTAGTATCAGATCATCTATTCGCTGGTCCAATCCTTCAACCTTGGTTTCTAAACGAACCATACGATCACAGTTTGATTGGGTATATGAAATTGGATGTTCCTGTGCCTAACCTGGCAAACCAGAAACGAATAACATCAATGTAAGCAAAAATGGGAGCTTCATGAACTTTAAGATTTTAGTACGAAGTTACAAAAAACATAATAAAATATCAGAATTTTCGTTAAATCAACTCTGAAGGTGTGAAATGACTATTAATTTCTAATCCTCCGCATCTTCATCCCGGTCACTCATTTTCGTTTCTGATTTCCCTTCCAGGACTATCACAATCTCCCCTTTCACGGTTTTAGACTTAAAATGTGCCAGCACTTCGGCCACCGTGCCCCTAAAATTCTCTTCGAAGAGTTTGGAGAGTTCGCGCGAAACCGACACCTTTCTCTCAGAACCAAAATATTCGCCAAACTGCTCAAGAGCCTTGACCAAACGGAATGGTGATTCGTAAAAAATCATGGTCCGGGTCTCATCAGCCAGCTCTTTCAATTTTTTTTGTCTCCCTTTCTTCTGGGGTAAGAATCCTTCAAAACAAAACCGGTCGCTTGGAAATCCGGAGTTGACCAGGGCCGGGACAAAAGCCGTGGCTCCAGGCAGACACTCGACTTCAACACCCCTCTCTAGGCATGTCCTGGTCAGCAAAAACCCCGGATCTGAAATCGAAGGTGTACCTGCATCGGAGATCAGGGCAATATTTTCTCCGGCAAGAATCCGTTCTGCAATATGTTCTACGGTTTTGTGCTCATTAAATTTATGGTGCGAGGACAGCCGGGTAGCAATTTGATAATGTCTCAGCAAAACCGATGAGGTCCGGGTATCTTCTGCTAGAATCAGGTCTGCATCCTTTAAAACTCTTAATGCCCGAAGGGTAATATCTTCCAGATTTCCAATCGGTGTAGGCACAATATAAAGTTTTCCCATCTGCTAATTCGTAAACCGCCGTTTCACTAAAATTAAAAAATTCTTGCTGGCCTCTGTTTTGCGCCACTTATAATTTATTTTCAGGTAATTGACCGCCTGCTGAATATTGGCTGCCTGATCAAGAACGGTAACTGCAGATTCAAACTTTGAACTGTCATTGTCAAATAGTTCACGTACAAAAAGAATCCGGTCGTTAATCCCGATTCCATCCCAAATGCTTTTAATCGGAATGATCTGGTAACCAGATTCACTTTTCCCCTGGATCAACAGATCATTAACCATTTGTTGCGATTCGCTCGATTCTTCACTCTGATTCTTAAACTCCTGATCGGGCATATTAGCTGCTACTCCCTCTCCTAGGTCCCTAATTTCAGGAATGATCACCTTTTCTGTATTTTCCGATGTCTTGTTCACCGGAAGTACCGGATCAACTTCAACAATCCGTTCAGGGATTACAGCCTGTACTTCGTTTTTAAGATCATCTTTGATATCAGCCACGATTACCTTCAGTGCCTTTTCCGCTGGGAACTTTTCCGAAGAAACACGCTTCGTTTCTCTGCCCGGAACGCGGTTTATGCCGGGAGTATCCGAATTAGCCCTTAATTTTTGAAGTAACTCAAGCTGGCGTAGCAGTCCATTGGTTCTGACAATTGCCAGCTCAACCTCATCAGAGGTCAGTGCGGATTCAAGGCTGAAATCATCCACAATTCCCTGAAGATGTGAAATATCGTCCCTGATTAACTTCAGAAGTATTTTTGGTTCCATCGCTCTTATTTTTTCGAAAGTAAAAATACAAAAAAACCAGTTGATTAATTTTGGTTATTTTTGCTCCATGATTTCCTATTCTTTTACAGAAGTTTTCAATATTACCGGAGGGCAATTGGTTGATTCCGAATTTACTGATCGTCAATCTGTCCGGTTTTTGTCGTTTGATAGCCGAACCATCCTTTCCGGCAGGGAGACCTTGTTTTTCGCACTTAAAAGTGAACGGAATGACGGCCATCGCTTCATTGAGGACGCTATTTCGAAAGAGGTATCGATGTTTGTGGTCGAAGTGTTACCCCCAACAACGCCGGCAAATGCCCATGCCAGGTTCATCCTTGTACCAGATTCGCTGGAAGCTCTTCAGAGGTTGGCAGCCTTTCACCGGGGTCGATTTTCCTATCCCGTAGTGGGCATAACCGGAAGTAATGGCAAAACAATCGTAAAAGAGTGGTTGGGCGAGCTATTAAGTCCTGACTTTAAAATCATAAGAAGTCCCCGGAGTTACAATTCACAAATTGGGAATCCGCTGTCAGTATGGCTCATGGAGGACCGGTTCAATCTGGCAATTTTTGAAGCCGGGATTTCAAAACCCGGCGAAATGGAAAAGCTGCAGGCTATTTTACAACCTGACCATGGGATTTTTACCCATCTCGGTAAAGCTCACCTGGAGAATTTTGGGTCTATTGACAAGCTTGTTGACGAAAAGTTAAAGCTTTTTACCAACAGTCGTTTGATCATCTATTGCAAAGATTTCGAATTGCTTGGCCAGGCCATTGACAAGGCAATATTCAATAATTCTCCAAGGTTTTTCAGTTGGTCATCAGTCGATTCTTGTGCTGATCTTCGGATTACTATGCGGATAAAAGGTGAAAGTTCCACACGGATTGAAGCTGAATTTAATTCGGAAAGGATCTCAATCAGTATCCCTTTTACGGATGATGCCAGTATCGAAAATGCGATTAACTGCTGGGCATATCTATTGGCAACAGCGTTCATCCCCGAAAACATACAGGACAGATTCCTGAAAATCATACCAATAGCCATGCGTCTTGAGCTAAAAAAAGGGATAAATGGCTGCACAATTATCAACGATTCCTATAATTCGGATACTGCTTCACTGGTAAATGCTCTCGATTTTACGGAACAGCAGTCGGATAACCGGAAAAAACGGTGCACGGTAATCATTTCTGACATTCTTCAGTCGGGTGAAAACCCCGAAGTGCTATACCTTGAAATTGCCGATTATATTCAAATGCGTCATATTGAACGTATTATCGGAATCGGAAAAGAGATCAGCCGTTTCAGTGAGCTGTTTACCATTCCGGATAAGCGTTTCTTTCTATCCTCGGATGAGTTTTTACTCCATTTCAGGGAGACCGATTTTAATCAGGAGATCATACTGCTGAAAGGGGCACGCCAGTTTCGTTTTGACAAAATCTCATCCCTGCTCCAGGAAAAAGCGCATCAGACAGTCCTGGAAATAGATCTCGATGCGATGGTCCATAACCTGAACTATTATCGCTCCAAACTAAGTCCAGCAACTAAAGTAATGGCCATGGTCAAAGCTTTTTCGTACGGGACAGGATCAATCGAAATTGCCAAAGTGCTGCAATACAGGAAAATAGATTTTCTGGCAGTGGCTATTGCCGATGAAGGAATCGAATTGCGGAACAATGGGATTGAGGTGCCCATCGTAGTGATGAATCCCGAGGAGCACAGTTTTGATGCAATGATTGAAAATCGCCTGGAACCCAATATTTATCGTTTTAAACTATTGGAACAATTTGATGAAGCACTAAAACGAAACGCAGTGAATAATTTCCCGGTTCATCTTAAGGTGGACACCGGAATGAAACGGCTCGGATTTGATCACCTGGAGGAGGTAAAAAAGGTGACTGCCTACATCCGGTCGCGGGAAACCATGTATATTCGTTCGCTCTTCTCCCATCTGGCAGTGAGTGATGATCCGGCAAATGATCCGTTTACCAATTTGCAGTTCAACAGGTTCAGGGAGTATTGCGATAGTGTTGCTGAATCATTCAACTACAAGATATTAAGGCATATCCTGAATTCTTCGGGAATTGAACGATTTCCGGAGATGGAACTGGATATGGTTCGGCTTGGAATTGGCCTTTATGGGGCAAGCCCCAATATTCAGCACGAATTGCAAAATGTCGCCACGCTGAAAACAACCATATCCCAGGTTCGGACCATTGAACCTGGCGAAACTATCGGCTACGGGCGTAAAGGGTTTGCCGAACAACCCATGACCATTGCAATTCTCCCGATTGGTTATGCCGACGGGCTAAACCGCAGGTTGAGCAATGGTGTTGGGAAAGTGCTGATCGGAGGAGTGAAAGTCCCGATCGTTGGGACCATTTGCATGGACATGTGTATGGTCGATATTACCGGAGTCCATGCCATTGAAGGTGACAGGGCGATAATTTTCGGGGAAGATCTTCCGGTAAACGAAGTTGCATCCACATTGGGAACAATCTCGTATGAAATCCTTACCTCCATCGGACAACGGGTGAAAAGGGTCTATTTTAAGGAATAGGTTGTAATTTGAAAATGTGCTAATTTGATAATGTGCTAATACGAATTCAGCAATCCAATAATGATAGGTCTGTCAATGAGAAAAAACCCAATCATTCCGATTGGCACATTGTCACATTCTCTCATTGCTTCATTAAAATGGGGCCCCTTCAATCAATTGATCACCAGGTCTTCCAAAGCCGGTCGAAGGAATGCTTGTTCCTGCTGTAGTAGATTCATAATTCATTTTTGACCGGAATATCGATTCTTTTTTACCTTCTACAAGGTCATCCGGCATGGTACTCATTGAGATTTCATCGATATTGCTGAACTTAGCCAATGATGCTTTAAACGCAAGCTGGACATCACCCACGGAGCCATTTCGGTGCTTTGCTATGATAATTTCGGCAACGCCAAGTAATGAATTTCCATCGGCATCCTGTGTAATTCCATAATATTCGGGACGGTGGATAAACATTACCATATCGGCATCCTGCTCAATAGCACCCGATTCACGTAAATCGGAGAGTTGCGGACGTTTACCGTCACGTGATTCAACGGAACGATTCAGCTGGGACAAGGCGATGATTGGCACGTTGATCTCCTTGGCAATGGCTTTCAGATTCCTGGAGATCGTACTGACTTCCTGTTCCCTGTTCCCTTTGACATCATTTCCTGCTGTCATTAACTGCAAATAATCGACGATAACAATGCCAATGTCATGTTGCATTTTTAGCCGGCGACACTTGGCGCGGAATTCGAAAATAGAGAGTGCTGGTGTATCATCGATAAAAATCGGGGCATTTTCCAGGTTCTTGATCCTACGGTTAAATAATTCCCATTCCCAATCTTCAAGCTTTCCGCTTTTTATTTTTTCGGATCCAAGCTCTGTTTCTGCTGCTATCAACCTAAGAACCAGCTGCATGGAGGACATCTCAAGAGAGAAGAAGGCTACCGGCACTTGTTTTAATACAGCCATGTTTCGGGCCATGGAAAGGACAAATGCAGTTTTTCCCATTGCAGGTCGTGCAGCGACAATCATTAAATCTGTATTTTGCCAGCCTGAGGTGATCTTGTCCAGCCTTGAAAACCCAGATGCAATTCCCGATAATCCATCCGGTTTTTTGGCGTTTTCCTCAATCCGTTCAATGGCTTCACGCAGCAAAGGTTTGATGGGTTGTGATTCCTTGGATATATTTCCCTCTGTGACTTTGAACAGAGATGATTCGGCATAATCGATCAGGTCATCCAGTTCCATCGAGTCATCGAACGATTTTACCTGAATCTCAGAAGAAATTCGGATTAATTCACGCTGAATGTATTTCTGGGCGATAATCCGGGCATGAAATTCGATGTGTGCAGCCGAGGCCACCCTGCTGGTGAGCTGCGTAATGTAGATCGGTCCTCCCACTTCATCCAACTCCTGCCTGTTTTTCAATTCCTGGGTTACCATTAATAAGTCGACAGGCTTTTCGTTGGCCACCAAATGCTGGATGACTGTATATATTTTCTGATGCTCTTCCTTATAAAAGCTTTCAGTCTTAAGAATAGCGGCAACACCCGTAAAAGCATCCCGTTCGAGCATTAATGCTCCAAGTACCGCTTCTTCCACTTCAGGAGCCTGAGGTGGTATCTTCCCGTACTGTGCATTGAGCTGTTCAACCGTCATTTTGGGTTTTGTCCGGTTACGGAAATTATTTGTTTCAGCAGGCATACCTAAAAATTTAAAGAAAAAATCTGATTATTAATACTTTAATGGAAATTAATTTCACCATTTTTCAACCATTGAAAATACACTTATTCCTTCAAAAATAGTATGCAATTTCGGAACAGAAAACCGGATCTGGGGACAAACAATAGGTATCGCAGCCCATTTCAGACTGTTGGCCATTTCGTGAAAATTGTCAACATTTTATGAACAGAGTTCCACACAAACTGTTGATGACTGACCGTTTTTTATTTCGGGTAAGGGAAAGGCTACCGGCTTCCTGCTGCTGGCTGAATTCTCATTACCCTTTAATTGATTGCTTGTTCCGGAATTTGAAGAACTCCTTCTCTCCAATCAAAACGTCAATTGCTGGCTGCCTCTCGCCAACAGCCAGCTGCTAAAAACAGTCCATTAAAAAATCTCTGTTATTTCTCCGGAACATTACCCAGACCATCCAGAATAATATCCGTCAATAAATCAGTCAAGTTAAGTCCCATGGCCTTAATTTGCTGTGGGATAAAACTGGTTTCTGTCATCCCGGGAACGGTATTTACCTCCAAAAAGTAAAAGGTATCTCCCTGAAGGATAAAGTCCACACGAACGATCCCCTTACAGCTGCAAAGGTCGTAGATTTCGGCAGAGCGCCGCTGGATATCAAGTGTCAGGGTTTCTGAGATTCGCGCAGGTGTTATTTCGTCTGCCATACCCGGTATATATTTGGCCTCGTAGTCGAAGAATTCATTTTTAGGGATCACTTCAGTGACCGGGAAAACAAGTTTACGTTCCCCAATTTTGACTACTCCGCATGTAAACTCACTGCCATCTATAAATTGTTCAACAATGACTTCCGGGCTTTCGTCGAGGGCTTTATTCACAGCTTCAACAAGATCCTCCCCTTTCTTTACTTTGGTGACGCCAAAGCTTGATCCCCCTGTACCTGGTTTCACAAACAAAGGCAGACCCAGGGAATCCACGATCCCGGCAGCACTGTACCGTTCACCTGCAATCAGGCGGACAGATTTGGCCATTGGAATCCCAAAACTTCTTAAATAGTTATTACAGAAGTATTTATTAAAGGTAAGTGCCGCAGATTGTACGTCGCAGGAAGAATAGGGGACCTTCAGCATTTCAAAATACCCCTGCAAAATACCATCTTCACCCGGGGTTCCATGAATAATGATATAGGCATAGTCGAATTTATATCTCATTCCGCCCAGTGTAAACGAGAAATCTGCCTTATCGATATCCGCTATCCGGTTTTCGCCATCCAGAATAATCCACTCCTCCCCTTTTATCCGGACCAGCCAGGGATTAAAAAGCTCCTGATTAATGGCCTTCATAACATTGGCACCACTTCTGACCGAGACGACATATTCTGAAGAGTCTCCCCCTGCCACAATGGCAATATTTTTTTTGCTCATGAGATTAATATTATAGGTTCATTGACGAAACGCATCGGGAAGTAAGACCATTTGATTTGGAATTACTGGTTGCTGGCTTTTAGCTACTGGCTACCAGCCATATTGTCTTTTCAAAATTGTCTTTTATCATCAACCCTGTTCTGAAAAAGTTAACTTTATCCCTAAAAAGTTTACCCGGATACCATAAGCCAGCAGCGAACGGCCAGTTGCTTTCGCTATTAAGATCGTGTTTTAGCAGCAAATCTCTCCAAAAGCTAATTATTCTATATCCCTGTTTGATATATAGTTACGCCACTTAATAACCAGTTGCTCCAGGTTATCAGGTAATTCTGAATCAAAAATCATCTCTTCCTTGGTTACCGGATGGACAAATCCGAGGATCTTTGCGTGCAGAGCCTGCCCGGGAATCAAGGTGAAACAATTTTCGACAAATTGTTTGTATTTTGCAAAGGTAGTCCCTTTTAGAATACGGTCGCCTCCATAAACATCATCATTGAAAAGCGGGTGACCAATATGCTTCATATGGACCCTGATCTGATGGGTCCGGCCGGTTTCCAGAACACATTCCACAAGATTAACATATCCTAACCGTTCGATGACGCGGTAGTGGGTAACTGCCGGTTTTCCATGTTCGCCATCCGGAAATACGGTAAAGACCTGACGGTTATTTGGGCTCCTGCCGATATTCCCTTCGATTGTTCCCTCATCTGAAGCCAGATTACCCCAAACCAGTGCCACATATTTGCGTTTGGTTGTTTTCTTGAAGAACTGAAGGGCCAGATTAAGTTTGGCCAATTCGGTTTTTGCCACCACCAGTAATCCGGAGGTGTTTTTATCTATTCGGTGTACCAAACCCGGCCTTGGATCATTCCCGCCATACAATTCAAGATTCTGATATTTATAAACCAGACCGTTAACGAGTGTTCCACTGTAATTCCCATGTCCGGGATGAACCACAAGACCGGCCGGTTTATTGATAATCATCAGCTCATCATCCTCATAAACAATATTGAGCGGGATATCTTCCGGGATAAGTTTTAGTTCGTGGCGCGGGTAATCGAGCATGATTGTCACCTCCTCGCCGGGCTTTACGCGGTAATTCGATTTTACAGGGGATCCGTTTACAAAAATACTTCCTGCTTCGGCTGCCATCTGGATCCGGTTGCGGGAGGTTCCCTCCATCCGGTTAACCAGGAATTTATCAATTCTCAACAATCCCTGCCCCTGATCAGCTACAAAACGGTAGTGTTCAAACTGACTGATTTCTTCACCGGCATCATCCAATTCATCCGGCTCTTCATCATTCGTAATAATACTCATTAATTGTCAGTTGATTTTTATAGAGGTGGAATCCGTTGACTGGGATTTAATTTTCAGCCATAAATCGACCGATACTCCAGGCATAACGCGTGCCAGGGAATCAGCCGGGGGCATCTGTTTCCAGATAACAGCATTCAGGGAGTCGGCTTTTGACCGTATAGCAGGATCATACATCAGAGAACCTGTATTCAGGGACCTGCCTCTCAAAATATTTTGGGCGATCGGAAGAGTAAGGGACTTTACGTCCGGAATTATGGTAGACCCTCCAAGCATCTTCTTTCCGACTACAAGGTCAATGGTAGAGCCGTTTCCCAATTTCGAGCCCGGGACTATTATTTGCCCCTCGTGTTTTTGTTCCAGAACCAGGTCATCAAATTCGGAGGGGCGCAATACGATATTTCCAAGTTCAAATCCTTTCGATTCGAGGAGCTCCCTGGCCTGACGAATCGAGACATCGGTCAGTTTCGGAACCTCTACCTGTTCAGGAGTATGGGATGCAATTGTGAGGTATATCAGCCTGTTCGGCTTTATTTTATGACCGGCAGCAGGATTCTGAAAGACCACTGTTCCGGGTATAAAGTTTTTCCGAAAAACAGAATCCTCAATCATAAAACGAAATTTACGATCTTTGGCAAGAGACTCTATCTGATTAACTGTCAAGCCTTTTAGGCTGGGTGCGGGAAAATTCTCTCCTTTATTGGTATAGAGCGAAAGCAAAAAAAGTGTAATCCAGATTAATGCAATCGTCAGTAATACAGCAATTCCCAAATTCCTGAGAAAGATTTTATGGAAGAGAAATTCTTTTAGCCGCATACAAGTTGTTTCAGATATTAGTCAATGGGAACAAAATTAAACAGAATATTCCAATAAACACAAAATGTGCAGAGACGATGCATGCACTGTCTCTACACATTTTGTGTAAGATTACCGAACAACAACCTTTTATCTCTTGTGTTGAGGTTCGTCCGAAACGCTGAGTTTTTTACGTCCTTTAGCGCGACGGGCTTTCAAAACTTTACGTCCGTTGGCGGTAGACATTCTTTCACGGAAACCGTGTTTGTTTCTTCTTTTTCTATTCGAAGGTTGAAATGTTCTTTTCATATGCTTTTAATTGTTTTTAATTATCATATGGAACTCGCCGAAATCACCTTTCCGAAAAAGGAGGATCTACTGATGGCTCGTTTCATCTCTGAAAAATATGTTATTACTTTAAACCGTATCGTTTCTAAATTGGTGTGCAAAAATAAGACTTTTTTCGTTGATGGCAAAGCAAAAAGCAATTTAGAATAAATATATTTCCAACCATTACCTGGTTACAGGCAGATAGATCACTTTTTTTGTCTCAAAATAGGGTTCGCTGAAAAATCCGGAGATCTCAGACACCTCGATACTATTTTTATACTTCTTGATTTCATCCTGAAAATCACCACCTTTCAGATAAATAATCCCATTAGGCCTCGAATTTTTAGGCTGGCGTGAGATGTTGTTCCTTACTAATCCCACAAAGTCAGGAAAAGCGGTGACAGCTCTCGAAATTACAAAATCAAATTCTTCCTTCAGCTCCTGAACCCGGGTATGCAGGGCCGTAACATTTTTAAGGCCGAGTTCTTCCGCAACAGCCTGCACAACCTTGATCTTTTTCCCGATTGAATCGATTAATTTAAACGGACAGTCGGGAAACAGGATTGCAAGGGGGATGCCCGGAAAACCGCCGCCGGTACCCACATCCAGAATCTTAGTACCGGGCCTGAACGTGATTATCTTCGCAATAGCCAGGGCGTGAAGAACATGCTTTTCATACAAAGAATCAATATCCTTGCGAGAAATAACATTGATTTTCTCATTCCATTCCTGGTAAAGAGGAGCCATCTTTTCAAATTGAAGTAACTGCTCCGGTGTCAGGTGCGGGAAATAATGGTTGATTCTTAACATGCCTCACTGAGATTTATGTCTTTCACCTTCTGCGTTTTTTACGGATAAAAAGTAGTCTCACAGATAGGATAAAGCTCAATAACGGCACCAGAGACCGGTAAATCAATAAGCTTGGGAAAAGGTTCTTTTCACCCAGACGTTTTGCTGCCACGATTCCCCAAATTAATTCATGGATAATTTTAAACAAATATATTCCAGCTACATATAATCTCCATGGTGAAATAATCACCAACCCGATCATTGAGACATCAAAAGCCAGCCGGCTCAGGCTATTGATCGAGAGAAATACTTTTTGCCCAACCGTAAATTTCCGTTTAAGCAAGAGCTGCTTCTTTTTAAAGATCATTCCATCGTGCCAGTCAGTGTCCCCTTTATAATCAACGATCGTAGACCGGTCGAGAAGAAGAGTGGTATTTTTTCTTTTTGATATTTTATTGATATACAATTCATTTTCGCTGAACCTGACATCGAGAACTCCGGCAAATCCTTTAAGATCAAAAAAACGTTCCCGCTTGTAAGCCATATTCATATCTGTTAAGGGCATGGGTAAACCAAAATAACGGGCTGAACCTGAAAGCAGGAAAGAATCTAAATTCTCATAACGGATCAGCTTTTGCATCGAACCTTCATGATTCACATACTTCACAAAGCCGATTACCGCCTCGGTGTTTTGATTCATGCCTGCTGCAAACGATTTTAACCAATCCTTGCTTTTAACCCGGCACAACGGATTCAGAAATATGAGCCACTCTTTTGTAGCTGCTCTCACTCCTATCGTGATTACCAGGGCATTGGAGAAATCGGTTTCTTGTATAATCCGGCTGGTTTTAATCCGGTTGGATTCCAGTTTAAGACCGGCAAGGTACCATTCAGTCCCGTCAGAGGAACAATCATCAACTACAACAACCTCAAAATCAGGATAATCCTGATCAAGAAGGGTCGGGATAAGTTCTCTGAGGTTCTCCTCGTAATTTCGGGATGGTATGATAATTGAGATAGAAGGTAATTCTTCCTGTTTCTCTTTTTTCTTGCCGCTACAGGTGAAAATATTGATAAAAAGTTGGTAAAACAACTGTATTAAAAATGTCAGGACAAATCCGATAAGTAGCCCAAATTCCAACAATCCAAATGAAAATCCGCTTATTTCAATCATAATTAGTATCAACGAAACGGGTCAAAATTACAAATTGACATCCGAACATTGATGGTTTTTCACATTTTTTTCACATTTCCCGATATTCTTCTTTAATGACTATCTTTGCGATGCGAAATTTTGAAAATGAAATTTGAACTTCAAGGTACGACTCCGTTCTCAAAAGCAAGGGCAGGAAGAATAGAAACAGCTCATGGACATATAGATACGCCTATCTTTATGCCCGTAGGTACTATTGGTTCCGTCAAAGGTGTCCATTTTAAAGATCTGAAGGAAGATATCAGAGCACAGATCATTCTTGGAAATACTTACCATCTCTATCTTCGTCCCGGAGTCGATATTATTGAAAAAGCAGGAGGACTTCACCGGTTTAATGGCTGGGATAAGCCAATCTTAACCGATAGTGGTGGTTTTCAGGTTTTTTCGTTGGGTGATATCCGAAAATTAACCGAAGAGGGAGCCAGGTTCCAGTCGCACATTGACGGTTCAAGACATCTTTTCACACCTGAAAACGTCATAGATATCCAGCGATCTATCGGTGCCGATATCATCATGGCCTTTGATGAATGTACCCCCGGGGATGCGGAATATGATTATGCCAAAAAATCTCTGGAACTAACCCAGCGATGGCTCGAAAGATGTATCCGGCGATTTGATGAAACAGAACCCAGATATGGTTATTCCCAATCGTTTTTCCCGATTGTCCAGGGTTGTGTCTTCCCCGATTTGCGCAGGAATGCCGCAGAACATGTAGCTTCTTTTCAAAGTGACGGGTATGCCATCGGAGGACTCTCAGTCGGAGAGAAGGAAGAGGATATGTATGAGATGATTGAAGTTGTGAATGAGATTCTTCCTGAGGATAAACCGCGCTACCTGATGGGCGTTGGGACACCTGTGAATATTTTGCAGGCCATTGACCGGGGTATCGATATGTTTGATTGTGTAATGCCAACACGAAACGGCAGAAATGGAATGTTATTTACCCGGAACGGGATTATCAATATAAAAAACAACAAATGGCGGGACGACTTTTCTCCCATTGATCCTGAAGGCACCTCTTTTGTCGACCACCAATACTCCAAAGCGTACCTGCGCCACCTCTTTAATGCCAAAGAGATGCTGGGCGCCCAGATCGGAAGTATTCATAATCTTGCGTTCTACCTTTGGCTGGTCGGAGAGGCACGGCAACAGATATTAGCCGGCACTTTCAGTGGATGGAAGGAACAAATGGTTAAGCAAATTGGGAAACGGCTTTAATATTTTTTATATATTTAAAAAACGATAGACGAATGGCCATAAGATACATAAAAAGAATTGATCAGTATATCATCAAAAAATACCTGGGAACATTTTTTCTTGCTATTGCTCTGATAATTAGCATATCCATGATTTTTGATGTGTCTGAAAATATAGATGATTTTATCACCAAAAATGCACCGTTAAAGGCAATTATCCTCGATTATTACCTGAACTTCATCCCCTATTATGCCAATCTTTTCAGTGCCCTATTCACCTTCATTGCGGTGATATTTTTCACGAGCAAGATGGCTTATAATTCAGAGATCATTGCAATTCTTGCCAGCGGGGTCTCCTACAAACGGTTGATGCGCCCCTATATGATTGCGTCAGGAGTTATTGCCCTAATGTCCTGGGTTTTAGGAAATTTCGTAATCCCTTCAGCAACAGAGGCCCGGGTGAATTTCAGGAATACCTACATTAGCAGTGACTTTGTAAATGTAGACAAGAATATCCATCGCCAGCTGGAGCCAGGGATGTATGTCTATATGCAGAGCTACAATAATAAACTGGATGTTGGCTACAGGTTTTCGCTCGAGAGATTCGACGGCAAGAAACTGGTGTCCAAAATCATGGCAGAGAGTGTCAAATGGGATCGTGACCGGAAAAAATGGGTGATCCAGAATTATTACGAACGGGACATGCACAGTCAGCAGGAGGTGATCCGGAGTGGTGTGGCAATGGATGTTGATTTAAGAATGTTACCTGCTGATTTCGGCCAGCAAAATGCCAAGGAAGAGACGATGGATTATCGTCAGATCAGCGCATACATCAAGGATCTGAAGCTAAGGGGGGTAGATAATGTCGCCCGTTATGAGCAGGAAAACTACAAACGTACTGCAGGGCCCGTAAGTACCTTTATCTTATCGGTTATTGGCGTCTCATTAGCTTCCCGGCGTATGAGAGGCGGACTTGGAATTCATTTGGGTCTGGGTCTGTTGCTGAGTTTCTCCTATATCATGTTTATGCAGGTTTCAACCATCTTCGCAGTGAAAGTAGGTTTCAATACTTTGCTGGCTGTTTGGCTTCCGAATATGATCTATTCACTGATTGCTATCGGCCTCTACCGGTGGGCATCCAAATAAATTGAACTTTTCACCGATATAGTCTATTCTTTGATTTATAAACTATTAGTGAAGTTTAATCGATAATCCGGAGAGTAAAAAGTATAATTTATTGTACTTTTGTCCCCGGGTTTTAACCCCGAAAGCGTTTGTTTTTTGTAACAACCGATGAATTAGTAATTTAAAACACACTTATGTCATTTAAGAGAAACATCCTTGACCTCCGGAAAAGAAAAAAGGAGGCTCAGCAGGGAGGTGGCGAAAAAGCCATTGAGAAGCAGGTGGCGATGGGCAAGAAAACAGCCCGGGAGAGAATCAAAGCCATTCTTGACGAGAACTCATTTCACGAGTATGATCTTTTTGTTGAACACACCGGGCGTGATTTCGACATGGAAAAGAAGGTATTGCACGGTGATGGTGTCATTATCGGAACCGGAACCATGTACAATCAGCCGGTTGCTATTTATGCCCAGGATTTTACCGTTGCCGGAGGATCGTTAGGATTGATGCATGCACGGAAGATTACCAAAATTATGGATCATGCGCTCAAGATGCGTGTTCCGTTGATCGGGATTAATGACTCGGGTGGTGCCCGGATTCAGGAAGGGGTAAACTCCCTTGCCGGATATGGCGAAATATTTTACCGGAATACCATTGCCTCCGGAGTAATCCCACAAATTTCAGTGATCCTTGGGCCATGCGCCGGAGGTGCTGTATATTCACCGGCGCTGACCGATTTCGTTTTCGTGGTGGAGAATATCTCGAAGATGTTTATAACCGGTCCGGGAGTAATCAAAAGTGTACTTGGTGAAGAGATCTCGATGGAAGAGCTTGGAGGAGCGATGGTTCACAGCGAGGTAACCGGGAATGCCCATTTCTTTGCCAAAAGCGAAGACGAGTGTTTTGCCCAAATCAAGAAGCTGATTACATTTATCCCATGGAACAACGCTCAAAAAGCACTTAAATTTCCGATTCAGCAACCTCTGATTAAGAAAAGCATTGAGGAAATTGTCCCTGTTGATCCGCACAATCCCTATGATATCCGCGACATCATTAAAGCTGTTACCGATGGTTCAGACTTTTTTGAAATCATGGAATATTTCGCAAGGAACATTGTCATTGGATTTGGCCGAATTCAGGGGAATACGATTGGTTTTGTGGCCAATCAACCCATGTATCTGGCAGGAGTTCTTGACTGTGACAGCTCTGATAAGGCTGCCCGTTTTATCCGCTATTGCAATGCCTTCAATATCCCGATTGTGACCCTGGAAGATATGCCCGGCTATTTGCCTGGCGTAGATCAGGAACATGCCGGTGTGATCCGACACGGTGCCAAATTGCTCTATGCTTACAGTGAAGCTACCGTTCCAAAAGTAACCGTGATCATCCGTAAAGCGTATGGTGGTGGTTATATTGCAATGAATTCAAGACATCTTGGTGCTGACTTTGTATTTGCCTGGCCTACCGCTGAAATCGCGGTGATGGGACCTGAAGGAGCGGCAAATATCGTATTTAAAAAAGAGATCGACGAGGCTGAAAATCCGGCAGAAATGCGGAAACAAAAAATCCAGGAATACAAGGATAAATTCGCAAATCCATTTGTTGCGGCTTCAAAAGGATATATTGATGAAGTGATTGAACCTTCAGAAACAAGGGCAAGACTCATCCATTCTTTGGAGGTTTCAGGGAGTAAAGTTGATCAGCGTCCAGCCAAAAAACATGGTATTCCACCTTTCTGATCTGAATTTTGCACTTAAATAATTAATTATGGAAGATAACAGCTCAAAATATCAGGTTTTTGTTGTAAACAGTGCCAAGTACCTGACATTGACTACGACAAAATATGACAGGCGCAAGAAATACCTCCCAAAAGATCCGAAGGAGATAAGGTCAATTATCCCCGGATCAGTGATCGATATCTATATCACACCCGGACAAAAGATAAAGGCTGGCGAGGTGTTAATGACACTTGATGCCATGAAAATGTATACTAAAATTGAGATGCCGTTTGATGGGGTGATCAAAAGTATCAATATCCAAAAAGGTGACCGAATCCCCAAAAACACTGTGATGATCACATTGGAATAAGAAAAGGATTCTTTACCATATCCAAAGAGGGCTTCTCTATTTTGAGAAACCCTCTTTTGTTTTCCTTGAATTAAGACCTTCAAGGTTCCGAAAACCTGTAAGGTCTTAATTCTCCTTTATATCAGATAGTTAAATCAAAATATTATCCCTCCAGAAGACTGTAATTGAGGATTTTCCATTTATGTAACCGATACCTGAGGGTTACCTTTAATACCCCCAGTCCATATTTAACACTTCTGAGAAAACTGATAGAAGAGGCTTCTTCAAAATAGCGGGTTGGGCAGGTAATTTCTGCAATCTCATATCCGGCATTGAAGATCTGGGCAATAAATTCATTGTCGAAGACAAAATCATCAGAATTGTTGTCAAAGTGGATCTTACGGAGTACATCGGTGCTAAAGGCGCGGTAACCCGTATGATATTCCGATAATTTCTGCCCCATAATAAAATTCTGGAACAAGGTGAGGAACCTGTTTGCAATATATTTATAGAGCGGCATCCCCCCCTTTAAAGCACCTACCCCTAATATCCGGCTCCCGAATACAACCGGATAAACTCCGTTCGCAATCAGATAGCACATCGAATGGATCAGCTTTGGAGTGTATTGGTAATCAGGGTGTAACATAACCACAATGTCGGCATTGATTTCCAGAGCCTTGTTGTAACAGGTCTTTTGATTCCCTCCGTATCCCTTGTTATTATCATGTCGGATAACATACTGAATATTAAGCTTTGAGGCCAATGCTGAGGTATCATCTTTACTGTTATCATCGACAAGAATTACGTAATCTACAATATCCCGAGGCACCTCATCAAGTGTCATTTCAAGCGTTTCCTCGGCATTATAAGCCGGCATCACAACTGCAACTGTTTTATTTAATATCATCCGCTATTTTTTATAAATTCTTTTAAGCAAAGCAAACCCCCCTTTTTTCCCGACAATTTCAAGCTGTGGATTTTTATCGACAATTGACTGTAAAGCAGTGACTTTTGTGACAAAATAAACATCCCTGTCAACTGCCCCATTTAGGAAAAATTCTTCCTCATTACAATCTTTGCATGCACGTTCCATTTTACCGGAATAAAAAAACGGGGCGTAACTGTAATAACCAATCGTTGAAACCCATACAGGCTTCTCTTTAAACTGTTCAATATAAGCGATAGCGGGACCCTGCGAATACTTCTCGATTTTAGGAACGACCAAAACCATGAGCAGAAATACAAACACAACAGTACTTCCGAAAATGCCGAGAACCTGTTTGGATCCGCGCCAATAAAAAACTGAAATGATCAGACCTAAACCCAGTAACCCACCTACAAGGAATTCGTATCCGCCCCACGGTACACTTCTGTCGATACATGCAATTGCAAAGTCATCTTTTATAAAGGTCCTCAAAACATCGGGCGAAATTGTGGTGGCAATTAACTGCAATATCCCCGGAATCAGGGCATAAATGAATCCGACTATCAAAAGTAAAACCTTACTAAATTTAGCCAACGTAGCCCCATTAAAATATATTTCATAAACAGATAGCGCCGCCAGATAGCTTAAAGGGAAGTAACACAATGAGCTGTAATGGACTATTTTGGTCTGGACAAGCGAAAAAATAACCAATACAACGAGGAATAAGATAATCATCAATCTGCGGAAGTCATTATTAAAACTCTCTTTTTTAAAGAAAACACCAAGGGCCAGAATAGACGAAGGAAACACTCCCAAAAACAGGACCAAAGGGTGATAAAGAATACTTCCTCCGTGGCCGGCGTCCTCGGTTTTCATCAAACGTACCTGGTATTTGAAGAAATCATACACCAATTGCCAGTTTCCTGCTAAAATCTGATAAATATGATAAGCTCCACCCGACAGAATCAGAACTGCTGTAAACAGGATTAAATCTGACCATTTCAGGTATTTAAACTGCCGTTCTATCAGAATAAACAGGGAAAGGGTAGTTCCAAACAGGAGTATGGCTACGGGACCTTTTGTCAGAACGGCCAAACCAAGGATGGCCGCCGAAATTATCACTCTTTTATAACCCTTCGGATTAACTGCCCTATGGCTGAAGTGCCGGAAAGCAAAATATAAGGCGAGAAAAATGAAGAGATTAAACCATGGGTCGATAATACCCGATTTGAAATAAAGGAAAGGCAATATGGAGGCTCCGTAAGCTAAAGCCCAAAGCAATCCAAATTTGTAGTTTTTTAATCCCTTGCCGATCTCAAACAAAACCAGCAAGGTGAGCACTCCGCAAATTGCATCAGGAAAACGGGCTGCAAATTCATTAATCCCAAACCATTTCATGCTTAACACCTGCATCCAGATAAATAAAGGAGGTTTCTCCCAAAAAGGGATAAAATTGATGCTTACGGTATTGTAATTACCCGATACCAGCATCTCTCTGGCCGATTCTGCAAAATTGATTTCATCCCAATCGAATAAATGGACTAATCCATTAAAAGGTAAAAACAATAAAAGTCCTATGACCACGATTAAAACCCTCAGGCGGGTTTCCAAAGAGATATTTTTAATCATATAATTTGTTTTCTGACGAGAATCTTTGGAATATACCTGATTTTTTGATCTGCCCATGAACTTTTAACCAATCCCATCAGGTAATAGCATGTCATGGTGATAAATACTCCGATCAGAGCTCCGGTAACCACGTCTGCAGGGAAATGGGCAGAAATATACATCCTGGAATAGCCGACCAAAAAAGCAACAAGAAATAAGAGCAATTTCAGAGATCGGTTTTTGATCAGCATCGAGATATATAAGCCTACACTAAAGGCAGTTGCTGTATGCCCTGAAGGAAAGGTACTGAGTGTGGGAGGGTCATACCCTGAAATGAGATGAAGTATCTCGGAAGTTCCAAAATAAGCCACAGGCCGGTTTAATTCAGGAAAGATATGATCTTTCAATATATTAACAATGATCGTGATCAATAAGGTTATAATTAAGAATGTGAGCGCATCACGGAATGAAACCCAGAGCAGAATTACAATCAGTAAAGCAGCAATGATTCCATCACCTAAATTGGTCAGATAGAGGAAAAAAAAATCGGCAAAATTGGAGTAATGTCGATTGACGAAAAGGAAGACCTGAGCATTTCCAAAGATCCCCAGCAGTGTAAAAAACAGTGCAGTGAAAAGCAGGAACGGAATAAAGAAATTCCGGTTATCCCCGAAAACCTGAGCAATAAATGATGTCTTCCTGAAATTATGATCCATTGAATAAAAAAATATCCGGCAAAGATAACAACCTATTGTTTCAGAAATGATTCAATCTGTTAAATTTGAATATATTTTGCGGTTCCGACGAAAAATCAGAGGCAAAATCTCCTTTTATTCCCCTGATTATGGGTTAGATGATCGCGAACCAATTAATTGTTCTTATCCAGATTCCTGAAAATTTCAAGTAATTGCTCATTCGACACACCCATATCTGCCTGTATTCCAAGATAATGCAATAATATTACCGACTCTTTGTGCAATTCCTCCCGGGACAAGGAGGTTTCATGAGCAAAATTGAGGTATTTCAATATCCAAAATGCGTTGAACAGATGAAAGAATCTCTTCTCAAAAACATTTGCCGAGGAACAATTTCTCTTCAATTCCAACACCTGAGCCATAGCTTGCGTGTTTTCACAATAGGATTTCAACGCCTGATTCAGATTTCCGAAAATAGCATTAATCTCAGCTTTTTCCATTGACCAAAACCTGGAAGCCTTGGCAAAAAGGGGGATCAGGTGATTAAAAGCCTCGAGTGAATAGGTAGAATAGAGTTCTGTACCCCCGCTAACCCATTTTTTCAGAGCAGCACCGGTTCCAAACGGAACCCGGTCGGATATTCGGGATGCAGGAAATACAGTTGCTCCAGGGATATTCCCGTAATTCTCCAACAGAACCAGTTTTTGCAGAAAATAAAAATCCTCTCCTGCTTTTCGGCGGTTCATCCCCCCCTGTTTGACATAGGCAGAGGCTTTTAACGTAAAACTTGATCCCACAGTATGAATGGCATGCGGATAACCGCACCACTGGAGGGCATTTCTGTAATACCGCATATGAAGCTCATACCGGACAATACCTTCCCGAAGGGGAGAACTCAGTTCGATGCTCTCATAAGGATGTTCAAAGTTTATCGTAAAGAAATTGGATAACGGATTTTCGCGAAAGGCCAGTTCAATAGTGTGGAGGAAGTTGGGGGACACCGTACAATCGGCATCCAGCGAAACGAGAATCCCATCTGTCAATACGCCTTTAACGATTTGCCTGACAGCTTCATCCATACCCAGTTTGCGGGCCCACCCCACTCCTGCCCATTTTTGTGGAAGGGCATGTGCATAAAAACGTCGAATCTTAAAGAAGCAATCCGGGTGGTGAAGTTGCCATTTTTCGATCAATTCCAATGTAAGGATATTCTGAGCGACTGCCTCTGGCGGTGCATCTGAGCCATCGTTTACCACAATGAGCACCGAAACATTTTGATTGGGGGGAAAACAATCGGCCAGGGAATTGAGTGTCGGAATTATATCCGGCTCATTGTAACACGGGATGACAACAAACATCGAGGCCTGCTTTTCAGGCTGATCCAGACATTGGAAGTACTTGTCATTCTGATGATTGAGGTATCTCTGAAGGATATGGGTTTGGGAACTAATTGACGGGGTAAGCAAAGCTGTCGATGGTTATAGCTGTTTGGAATAAGGCGATGGTTGCATACAACTTTTAAAATAACCTGTAATCCTCAGTTCTGCTTTTTGTCCTTTAAAAAATCCGGGAAAGATTATGTTTTTCAGAGACCCGCTCAACCATTCATTAGCCGCATCACCTTTAGCATTCAGGTGAATAACTTCAATTTAATCGATCCCGGATCAACAATCTGTCTTCTATTTTGTCAAGGATTTGTAACGCTCGTTGAGACCCTGAGTAACTTCCTTGGTGATATTAAACTGAGGAGAGCCTTCAAGCATGCTAGCACTATTGAGGATGAAATCGTATTTTTTGATCTCATTATAGCTTTTTATAAATGAGGAAATACTATCAACAATCTGCTGATTAATCTGCCCCTGCATCTCATTTAATTTCTGGGTAAGCTCATAATCAAGTTTCTGAATCTCCTGTTGAACGCCAACAAGACGTTCCTGCTCCTGTTTGGCACGCTCCTCAGTCAGGAAACCACCCCGTTGAACTTTCTCCTGAAAACTTGCGGCATCCCGCTCAAACTTGATCCGTTTGTCGGTATATTCTTTTCGATAATTCTCTTTCTTCTCAGAAAATTCTGCATTTAATTTTTTTGCCAGTTCGTAGGTGAAAAGCATTGAATCCATTTTCACATAGGCAATCGTAACCTGATGGTTTGTCCCTTTTGACCGGTCCGGGGTATTTGACTTATCTTTATTATCCCCGGTTAAATGGATCAGGTATAAACCTGCCACTGCAAGCGCCAAAACGATATTAACAATTGTCGAGTTCTTCATAAAAAGTATTTATGTCTTATTCTCTTAGATAATTTTTGAATGACAAATATAATTGAAAAGTCGAATCAGAAAACTTTGAAATTAATTTTTGTTTTTTAAAGATAAATCTATTGACCTGCAAAAATATTAAAAATGATTAACTGTATTGATAAACATCATAGATCATTTGAATCCGTCGCTCTATTTTTACAAACATTACAATAACGGATTTCAATCCAGGTAACCTATAAAATAAATTCTTTCACGTAAATCATAAGTTTAGTCCGAAATGATGATTAATCAAATAATTGCCGGAATGCTCCCCTATTTTCCTAAAAGAGTGGTATGGATTTTTTCTAAGCGGTATATTGCAGGGGAATATATCAGTGACGCACTTACCGAATCACGGAAACTCAACCTTGAAGGGACCATGGTAACTACCGATTTGCTGGGCGAATATGTCAGTAATCTGGAAGAAACAACTTACTACAAAGAACTTTATATCGAATTAATTGAGCGGTTCACGGCCGAAAAAATGGATGGTAATTTCTCTGTTAAGCCATCAATGTTCGGGCTGCTTCTCGACCAGGAGGCTTGTTACCTGAATTTACGGGAAATAGTTGAGGTTGCCGACAAATGTGATTCCTTCATCAGAATTGACATGGAAGATTCGGGATGCACAACCGTTGAACTTGAAATCTTCAGACGTTTAAAAACAGAGTTTCCTACCCGTGTCGGATTGGTTGTTCAGGCATATATGCGCCGGACACTTGATGACATTAAAAGTTTACTGGATCTTAACCTGCCCGGGGCTCCGGTGAACCTTAGACTTTGCAAAGGAATTTATATCGAAGATGCACGGATTGCTTACCAGGGACATCAGGAAATCAGGGATCATTATGTCGAAGATCTGCATTATATGCTTTCAAAAGGTATTTATGTTGGTATTGCCACGCACGACAAATACCTGATCAATAAAGCCTATGAACTGATTGATCAGCTGAAAGTGCCAAAAGACAAATATGAGTTCCAAATGCTTTATGGAGTGACACCTCAATTGAGAAGCACTATCCTTGAAAAAGGACATCGAATGAGGGTTTACGTTCCATACGGAAAACAATGGTTTGGATATTCAACCCGAAGACTTAAAGAAAACCCAGGCATGGTTTGGCATATCCTCAAGGCGTTGGTTGTCAGACAATAGATCAGACACCATAAACGGCAAACCAAAATCAGCTGATTACTTTGGCTGTTTGATAATTGTGTCAGAAGCTGATTCAGGTTGCAGTAATGCTCTTTGGACAGCCTCGAAATGCTGCAATAAAGTTTCACATTCAGAACTGGTAATCAGCTCCTTCGCAGCTTTTCCCGAGGCAACTACCGGTAAACCGTAAATCACTCTGTAGGTCTTGTAACCCTGGGTTGACAATCCAAAACTGTTTTCCGGAGAGACCAGCATTCCTTTGTACTCGTTCCGGATCTGGTTCGTCAGCATCGTTAACCTGACATTCATATCCGCATTGTAATTTTTGGGAGCGCGCGTCAGACCCTCCACAACTGCCTTGTTGACGTTGCTTTGTGCAATATTCAACGTGTTTTGATCATTCTGAACCGGTTTAATCATGATCGAAGGGGAGTTGATTCTTCGTAAAATGATGATTTCGGCTAATTTAACAGATTGCTCCTTCATAAATACACCCAAAACATACTCCTGTGATTTTAAGGTATCGGGGACAATAAGCATCGTAGGCTGATGTCCCAGGTAGGTGAACACCACCGTGTCATTCGGAAAACCATAGAATGAAAAACGACCTGTTTCATTGGTAGCCAGCCGGCTTTGATGATTAATCGTAAAATTAGCTTTGGATAGTGGCTCCTTCGTCTGACTATCAAATGCAATCCCAGTTATAAAAACAGATTTAGAATTCCTGGCAGGTGTGAGCTGTCCTTTGAGGTTGATTCCTAAAACTATAAGAATCGGCACGATTAATACAACTCGCTTAAAATTAGTTTTTTTCATAGCCGCTTTTATTAATCCGTTTGAGATGTATAAAGATAATCGTTTTTTTCCGGTTTGATTCCCATAAATTCAGAATTGAGGGACCTGGATGTTTGGTGCGCGTCAAATAAATATTGCTTTGGTATCCGGAAATTGGCAACTGGACCCTGACTTTTCCCGGAAGAAAGTCGTAATTTTCAGAACATGTTAAGAATTAAATATCAATTAGTTGCAGATATTCAGGCTAGCTGCCAGCAACTAAAAGCAGGCAGCGAATAATTTACCAGGCTGAAGAAATGGAAGTTTCATTCACCTCAGGTTTCATAATTGGGTTCACATGTTTTATAACATCAAAAAAATAATACACCGACATAAATAAAAGATTAAGTTTGCAGAACGGATCAGAACAGATGATCCGTTAGTTTTTGTGCATGAAGAAATTCAGTTTTAAACCTAATCTTGACTCCGGCGTATCCAAAGTTCAACAGCTTGTTGATGCACTGCTTCGATCCATTAATTTTAAAATGCTTCGCGAAGGGGACCCCCTCCCATCGGTCAATGACCTGATGAAAGAGTCCGGGTTATCACGCGATACTGTATTCAAGAGCTATACTGAACTTAAAAGACGTGGAATTGTTGAGGCAATACCTAATAAGGGTTATTTTGTGACCCGGTCGCAAAAACGGGTTTTTCTCTTCCTCGATACCTTCAAAGCCTATAAGGAGGTCCTCTATAACTCATTCAAACAGAACCTTCCACGCAATGTAATGGTCGATATAAACTTTCACCATTACAATTTTGACGTGTTTGAATCCATCATTCGGAATAGCATCGGGAAATTCAACTCCTATATCATCATGAACTTTAATCATCCTGATATTCCGGAGATTGTGAGTGAGATTGACCCGGAAAAGTTGCTGCTTATCGACTGGCAGATCAATTCCCGGGCCGGACAGGCAAAAGTTTACCAGGATTTTGGAGAATCGGTGTATCGATGCCTCTCTTCAGGATGGCATTTACTCCGGAAATATAACGAATTGGTCTGCGTTTATCCCCAATATACGTTTCATCCGATTGAATCGGTTGAAAACGTAAACCGCTTTTGTGATGATAATAATTTGAAATTCAGCGTTATATACGACATTCAGGAACTTGATATCCAGATTGGTAAGGTCTACCTGGTTTTTGAGGATATCGATCTGGCCACCATTCTGGAGCAGGCTAACAGTAAAAAATTCAGACTCAGAGACGACTTTGGAATCCTCTCGTATAATGACACCCCTATGAAGAAATTTATTTCACAGGGAATCACCGTGATATCTACAGATTTCAAACTTATGGGACAGAAAGCCGCCGAATTTGCAGTGTCGAATTCGAAGCTTGATTTTCGGGTTCCGACTGAACTTATTATCCGGGAATCGCTCTAAACAGCATGACACAACAGAACAGATTAAATTAATATTCAACTTAAGACCGATATGTATTTATTAGGCATTGATATTGGGAGTTCATCGGTGAAAGCAAGCATCATGAACGGAGAAACAGGCGAGATCGTGGGATCTTCATATTATCCTAAAAATGAGATGACTATCCTTTCCGGTAAGTCAGGCTGGGCCGAACAGGAACCGATCCGGTGGTGGGAAAACCTTAAACTGGCTATTCACGGAGCCCAAACCTTGGCGAAAATTCCGGGTCAGGAGATTGGCGCGATAGGAATCTCATATCAGATGCACGGCCTTGTAATCGTAGATAAAGCACAAAATGTGCTTCGTCCATCGATTATCTGGTGTGACAGCCGTGCCACGGAAATCGGGAATAAGGCTTTTAATGAAATCGGGAACCAGGCATGTTTGCAATCCTTACTAAACTCACCTGGAAATTTTACGGCATCCAAGCTTAAATGGGTCAAGGAAAATGAACCTGAATTATACGATAAAATCGATAAAATAATGTTGCCCGGTGATTATATCGCCATGCGACTCACCGGCGAGATCCGCACAACTGCCTCTGGATTATCGGAGGGAATGTTCTGGGATTTCAGGAAAAATGGGGTGTCGGATCTCATCTTAAATTATTATGGTTTCCGAAAAGAGCTTATTCCGGAACTTGTGGAAACTTTTGGTATTCAGGGACTTGTATCAGCAGGCGTAGCGGCTGAGCTTGGCTTAAAGCCCGGCATTCCGGTTACTTACAGGGCCGGTGATCAGCCAAATAACGCATTATCCCTGAATGTTTTGAATCCCGGTGAGATTGCGGCCACGGCCGGGACATCGGGTGTAGTTTATGGAGTAAGTGGCGAAGTCAAATACGATCCGCAATCCAGAGTCAACACCTTTGCCCATGTAAATCATTCGGCTAAGGCTAATCGTTTGGGTGTTTTGCTTTGCATCAACGGGACAGGGATTCTCAATTCGTGGATGAATAAGAATATCGGCAATCAAAACTATTCGTACGAACAGATGAATGAGCTCGCAGCCAGGATTCCGGTCGGCTCGGAAGGGGTTTCTGTCCTCCCTTTTGGAAACGGGGCAGAACGTGTTCTGGGAAACCGGAATATTGGAGCTCAGATTTGCGGGGTCGATTTTAACCGTCATGGTCATGGACATTTGTTCAGGGCTGCCCAGGAAGGGATTGTCTTCTCGTTTAAATACGGCATGGATATCCTCAAAGAAACAGGAATTGAGGCAAAAGTGATTCGGGCAGGCCAGGCCAATATGTTCCTGAGCCCGGTCTTCCGTGAAACCCTGGCTAATGTTACAGGGGTTTCGATCGAATTATACAATACCGATGGCTCAGCTGGTGCAGCAAGAGGTGCCGGTGTGGGCCATGGCTATTATGCCTCATTTGCGGAAGCTTTTTCCGGGCTCAGGAAACTCGACCTGGTGGAACCCGATTTGAAGGAGACTGAATTGATTCATGAAGCCTACCAAACCTGGGGAAAAAACCTGAATAAATTCATCGGGAATTAGAGTTAATAGTATTGATTTTTAAGAATATACAATTGTTTTAACGGAATAAACAGAATTATTATGGAAGCATTTATTGGAAAAAAAGAGTATTTCCCCGGAATCGGGAAGATTAAATTTGAAGGAGTTGAATCCAGAAACCCACTGGCATTTAAGTGGTATGACGAGACCAGGGTGATCAATGGTAAGACGATGAAAGACCACCTTCGTTTTGCAATCGCTTACTGGCATACGTTCTGCGGTGACGGCGGCGATCCTTTTGGTCCCGGGACAAAAAATTTCCCATGGACCGGAGCTGCAGATCCACTCGAAGCGGCTTATAACAAACTAGATGCTGCATTTGAATTTATTACCAAGATAGGGGCTTCGTATTACTGTTTTCACGATACCGATGTGGTTGGCGACGGTTCTGTTTTCCAAATTGAGAAAAGACTCGGACAGGTAGTACCAGTCATTCAGCAGATGCAAAAAGATTCAGGAGTTCAGCTTCTTTGGGGCACTGCCAATGTATTCTCCAATCGCCGGTATATGAACGGGGCATCAACCAATCCCGATTTCAACGTTTTAACCAATGCCGCAGTTCAGGTTAAAAATGCCATTGATGCCACCATCGCATTAGGCGGAACCAACTATGTCTTCTGGGGCGGGCGTGAAGGGTATATGACGCTTCATAACACCAATACCAAACGGGAGATTGAGCATCTCGGCCGTTTCCTTCAGATGGCACGTGATTATGCCCGGAAACAAGGGTTCAGTGGTGACTTCCTGATCGAACCTAAACCTATGGAGCCAACGAAACATCAATATGACTTTGATACTCAGACTGTTATCGGATTCCTGCGGCATTTTGGACTCGATAAGGACTTCAGGATGAATATCGAGGTAAACCATGCCACTTTAGCGGGACATACCTTTTCTCATGAATTACGTATGGCCGCTGATGCCGGTGTTTTCGGATCAATGGATGCCAACAAAGGGGATTATCAGAATGGATGGGATACCGATGAATTCCCAACCAATATTTATGAGGTCACTGAGGCGATGATCGAAGTGATTCAGGCAGGTGGGTTCAAAAATGGAGGAATTAACTTCGATGCAAAAACGCGTCGCTCCTCTTCAGATCTCGAAGATATATTCATTGCCCATGTTTCAGGGATGGATGTCTTCGCCAGAGCCTTAGTGGTCGCTGATAAACTTTTGAAAGAATCCGATTATCTCAAGTTACGAAAGGAACGTTACAGCTCTTTTGATGCCGGTAAAGGGGCCGAATTTGAAGCCGGAAAACTCACCTTTGAAGATCTTAGGGATATTGCTTCTGATCTAGGAGAGCCTGCACAAATCAGCGGGAAACAGGAGAAATTCGAACAACTGATCAATTTTTATATCTGATTCATATTTAACCATTAAACCAGCCGGATCAATGGAAGGCTCCTTGTTTCGGCTGGCTCATTATTTTCCATACAAAACTAATACCACTAAATCATGGCCTTCATTGATACATCCTCAAAATCAGCATCAGGCTCTTTTCAAAAAGGAAACCCCTTATATATTGTCCTGCTTACATTGGTGGCAACTCTGGGCGGATTATTGTTCGGATATGATACTGCAGTTGTAAACGGAGCAGAGAAATCACTGGTGGAATTCTACATATCCAGAATCACCGATCCTGCAAATTTTGCCTATGCCGTAAAAATAATCACTCAGTACAAGATCATGATGGCTCTGGTTCTCTTCCTTGTTTTTGGGATTATCTCCGGTCAGTTTATCAAACTGCTGGGGAAAAAGAGGGGAGTCATTTCAGGTGCCGTTATTCTGGGGATTTTGGCGTTATGGATAATTCGTTTTTTATCAAAGGCCATTCCAACCGATGCCGCTGCCTTAAAAGATTCTGTCGATACCATCAAGGGATTTGTGATTGCCAGTGCACTGATTGGGTGTGTGATAGGTGGTTCGGTAGCTGGTTTTATTTCGCGGGCTCTCGGGCGCAAAAACGGGCTCTTTATCGCTGCAGTTGCTTTCTTTATTTCAGCTGTTGGGGCCTGGAGACCTGAGACTTTTAATGTATTTGGAACACTCGATGTCTACTCGTTCGTGGTTTACCGGATTATCGGAGGTATTGGGGTCGGATTGGCATCGATGATTTCACCCATGTATATTGCCGAAATAGCTCCCGCCAAAATTCGGGGTAAACTGGTGTCATTTAATCAGTTTGCAATCATATTCGGGATGCTGGTCATATACTTTGTCAACTATTTTATTGCCAAACAGGGAAATGAGCAATGGCTGATCACCGATGGCTGGCGTCTGATGTTTCTTTCAGGGGCAATTCCTGCAGGTATTTTTATCATCCTTCTCTTTTTTGTTCCCGAAACACCCAGGTTTCTGGTGTTGAATGGCGAGGAGGATAAAGCGCTGAAAGTCCTGAAAAAAATTGCCGGGAATGACCAGGCAGCCATTATCCTCGAAGAAATCAAGGGGACACTTCACGAAGCGAATGCCCCCTGGCTGTCTTATGGATTTTTAATCATCTTCGTAGGAATTATGCTCTCTGTTTTTCAGCAGTTTGTTGGCATCAATGTCGTGCTTTACTATGCCGGAAATATCTTCCGAAACATGGGTGCCTCAACCGATAGTTCGCTGCTTCAAACCATTATTGTGGGAATGGTCAACCTTGCCTTTACAATCGTTGCAATTCTGACAGTTGACAAATTCGGGCGCAAACCACTGATGATTATCGGATCACTGGGAATGGCGGTAAGCATGCTCGCACTTGGATTTACATTCTTCCTGGGTCAGTCAGGCGGACTTCTGACACCCGCCCAGGGTTATGCTGCACTGGCTTTCATGCTTCTCTACACTGCCGCTTTCGCGATGAGCTGGGGTCCGGTTTGCTGGGTTCTGCTCTCTGAAATATTTCCCAATTCCATCCGTGCAGCGATGTCTATTGCCGTTGCAGCCCAATGGATTGCCAACTGGATTGTCTCGCTGACATTTCCGATGATGAATGATAATGTGTGGCTCACCAATCAGTTTAATCACGGTTTCTCGTACTGGATATACGGGATCATGGGAATTCTTTCGGCACTCTTTGTATGGAAAATGGTCCCTGAAACAAAGGGGAAAACACTCGAGGCAATGGAAGGTTTATGGAAGAAGAAAAAATAAATTAATTTATATCTTTGAACATAAATAAACGTAAGTTGCCTGATATATCCGTCATAATCGTGAATTACAGGGGGTGGAAAAGACTTGCCCAATGTCTTGACTCCCTTGATTCAATGGAAGATCTGCGCTTTAGTCATGAGGTAATGATCATTGATAACCATTCAGACGACGGACAGCTTGATCTATTCCGGCAGCGATATCCCAAATTTTCCTTTCTCCTGAACGCAGGAAATCTTGGTTTTTCCAACGGTTGTAATCTTGGAGCAGCCAACACACACGGATCATATCTCCTGTTCTTAAACCCGGATACGATCGTTTCTGCGGACGCGCTTTTCGGGTTGCTCAGGGAGGCCCGGAACAGGAGACTCTTTTCGGTCATTTCGTGTGGTCAGTTTCGGGAGAACGGGGCAGAGGAACGCCCTTTCGGGGAATTTCCAACTCTATCCAATTTAACCGGATGGCTCCGGGCATTCAACAGGATGGTGTTTCGGCAAAAAAACGGGTCATTCCGCCGGACAGATGCCTATATCTATCCTGACTGGATATCGGGTTCCGTTGTCATGATTGGCAGGGAGAGTTATCAAAAACTGGGAGGCTGGGACGAGGATTTCTGGATGTATTTCGAGGATGTCGACCTTTGCTGCCGAGCCACCCTTGCCGGAGGAGAGATTGTTTTACTTAGAAATGTCACCATCGAGCACAATCATGGAGGTGCTTCCCGGATAAACCCGCAGATCACCGCCCTTACAAAAACCGAGGTTGAGATTTCACGACATGTGTATATCTCAAAACATGAATCGGGAACCAAAGCCCTGTACATACATATTTTTCTGATTTTCAATAATTTGATTTTAGGCTTACTTCCGGCTATATGGGGAATTCTATTCTTTTATGTAAATGGGCTATCTGCCGGATCAAAAATCTATGCCCGGCTGGTTCACTATTATTGGGATGTTTTGCGTTCAGGAAAGTGGTTAAGCAAGAGATCTCCAAATTCCAGGTAATTGGAATTATTTATTGGCGTTTGTTTACTTTAATGTCTCACAAAAAGCCGCAAAGCAGAATAATTCAACATTCTATTCTTACATTTATTATCACTATTATCCGGGGAAATATCAATGAATAATAAAAGATTCTTCGTTTCGCTCAGAATCATTTATTATTCCTCAGAAAGTAGTGTGATTACTTATTTGAAATTATCTTTTTCAATATATTGCCTCAGCAGAGTTTTGATCTCCTCCAGGTCTTTTTTTAGATCCGCAATTTCCTTTTCGGCTTTCAGGTTGATCTCGTAGTCATTTTCAGCCCTGACTTCGGCATGTTTACCTTGTAAATTCTGCCCAACCATGATCAGGGGCATCAAAAATATCTGAATCATGTTCGAAATGAATAACCACAATACAAATGCCGGATAAGGATCAAAACGCAACGATTTTGGTCCGAACATATTCCAGCCAAGCCAGCAAATGGTCCAGAACAGGATTAAAAAGAAGAAGTTAATTGTCCCCACAGCCTTTGTACTTAAGGCAGCAAAGCGCTCTGACTTGTTCAGAACGCTTTTGTAAATATGATTACTATTTTTAATGACCATATAATTGTTTTTTTGTGCTATTGGAAAATAGGGCGAATCCTAAAAACCCGGATAGGTTATTCTTCCATATCCTGTTCCTTGCTTCCGTTCGAATCATCCTGGTTTTGCCTGCGGTTCTGAGTTGCCTTATAATTGTTTATCCGGTAACTGAAGGTCAGCATAAAAACCTGGGATTCGCGCTGCATATTTCCGTATTTATACTGGTGTGCACTTTCAGTCGTATTCGACATGACGGTGTTTCCAATCAGATTCCGCATCTGAAGTGTCAGGCTGGCCTTGCGATTGAGCAAAGTTTGCTTCACCGCAATGGTTGAAAAGTAAAATCCGGACCTTGTACCTTGCGCTGTAATCGTTGGGGCATTGTACATATAATTCACCTGTAGGGTCGTTGTGGGGCTTAGGTGGAATGTTGGATTAAAATGAAAATTCCAGGTATTGGTGCTGCTGGCAACCGACGGAATCGGGGTACCAAACATGTGATAATTAAAAATATTGAAAGAGGAATTCAGGTTAAACCATTTTACAGGCTGAAGGTTCAACATAAATTCGGTGCCCATAGACCGGTCATGGTCAATATTGCCAAAAGTATTCGTGGTTATTTGGGTTGTCGGATCAAAAATGCTGATTTGCTGAATCAATCCATAAGTTTCCCGCATGAATCCCTCAACAGAAACGAATGAGGCATCCGTCAGTTTTTTCTCAAGGTTCAACTCATACGAATGTGCAAACTGAGGCAGCAATCCCGGATTTCCCTCACGAATGGTCTGAGGATCGAGGTGAATAACAAATGGATTGATATTCATTGGGTTTGGACGGTCGATACGACGGGTATAACTTGCCTGCAGTTGCAACTGCCAGGGTAATTGTTTGGTTAAATGGATAGTCGGGAAGAAATCGATGCGGTTCACTTTAAATTGCTTATTCTGAATTTCCTGATTCAGGTATCTGTTTTCATATTCGGCACGCAAGCCAAGCTGGTAATCAAACAGAGGCATCGTATTTAAAAGTGTTACATAGCCGGCCTGGATCTGATCCTTAAAATATACCTTATCCCGTTGAGAAAGATCTTCAACCCAGCTATTCCCAACATAATTTGTCAGATAATCAAGTGAATTACTATTGGCATATCTCCCCTGGTAACCTGCTCCAAGTTTCCCTTTTTCGCCAAAAGGCAATTCATAGTCAATCTTGGTCCGGAAATCGGTTTGGTTACTGTTTTGGGCAGAAAGCTGAGTTAAAGATCCGGAAGAGGGTTGCCCGTTCACACTGGTTGTATCTACCTGCAAGGTACTTACACTATTGCTGGGGCCACCGGTTAAATAAGCAGCGGCAGATAGTTTTTGCCCCTTACTATCAAATTTATGCTGATAGTCCAGGTTGATGCTTTTATAATCCCGCTGATTATCCGGATGGGTTGAATTGGTATAATTGACATTTGAAAGAGTCGTCGAAGCCGAACTATATACATCGTTGTAGTCTGAACTTGTAGACCGGATGAAGTCACGGTGACCCAGGTTTCCTGTCAGGGTTAATGAATTCTGGTCATCGATTGCGAAATCAATAGACGCGTTGAGCCCCTTTCCTAAACGATGCAGATTCCCTGTGCCAGTGATTAGCTGAGTTTTAATCGACTGGCTAAGTGTATCGGTTACATTCGATTTGCTTTTAAACGGGGATTGGTTGTCGGTAAAATCACCTCCCAGGGTAAAAGTAAATTTTGATATCTTGTAACTCAGGTTCAGGTTTCCGCTGTATTTATTGCCTGTTCCGGCAGTCAGATTGACCATTCCGCTTGAGCCCTGGATTTTTTGCTTTTTCATCACAATATTAATAATCCCGGCACTTCCGTCAGCATCATATTTTGCCGATGGGTTGGTAATGAGTTCAACATTCTGTACCAGGTTTGCAGGGATTTGCTGCAAAGCCTCACTCCCGGCGATAGGCGAGGGTCTTCCGTCAATCAACACAGTATAGCTGGAACTTCCGCGAAGGGTAATATTTCCCTCCACATCGGTCTGCACTGAGGGAGCATTTTGAAGTGCCTCAGCCAGTGTAGCTCCTGCTGCGGTAATACTTTGGGCAATATTGACCACTTTTTTATCAATCTGATAAGATACAGTTGGCGCATTTCCAACAATTTCAACCTCTTTAAGGGTGGTTGTGGTCGTAATTACTTTGATCTGACCAAGGGCCACAGACTTTTTTGCAGCTGTTAGTACAATATCATTAACGCGGTGTTTCTTATATCCTACGAAAGTCACTATGAGATAGAACTTTCCATAGGGCAATTTTTCAAGCGAGAAGCTTCCGTTATCCTGACTCAGGACTCCTGTCAGAAGGGTGGAATCTTTTGAGTTGTAAACTGCGACACTCGCATAGGGAATCGTCTGACTGTTGCTTCCATCAATAATTATTCCGGTGATTTTACCATCTTTTATGGCCGGCATCTGGGCTCCGGCACGCGCATACCCTTGAGCATCTGCTTCTTTAGTAAGTACAAGGACGATTAACGCAGAAATAGCAATTGATAAAATAATTCGTTTCATTTTTTTATTTGTGAATTTTCCCTTTTGATTCGTCAATCTTAAAAAGGTTTAAAACAGCGTGAATTTTATTAATTTCTCCCTCATCTCTCTCAAGAAGGATCGGAAATTGGGCTTATGGGAATGGGATAGGCAGTAAATCTGCATTTTCAGGGTTTGTTTTATTTCTGAATTTTAGGGTGTCCCGACTTTCGATCCGGCCCGGGATTTCTTTCGCCATTAGGCAGTCTGATTGCAAAGACCCTCAACCCTGAACCGGATCATCCCGGGTTCCCAGGACCAACTTCACCGGAAAAGATTTGCCGTGTCTGAAAGATGATATTTATTAGCAAATATGTCTCCCCGAAGCGATAGTTTTGTCATAAAATTACAGGATTCGAGGATAGACAGACGAATCAATTAAAACAATAAAGCCATGACAAAAGGTTTTTTCAATGTACCGGTTGCTAAAAATGAACCGGTAAAGAGCTACAGCCCAGGTTCCGCCGAACGAAAAGAGCTCAAAGCAATGATTGCAACAATGCGGTCTAAAGTTGTTGAACTACCTATGTATATTGGAGGTAAAGAGGTCAAAAGTGCCCATAAAATCGAAATGCATCCGCCACACGATATCAACCATCTCCTGGGGTATTTTTACCAGGGGGATGAATCACATATTACTCAGGCCATTGATGCGGCATTGCTGGCGCGCATGGCATGGGCCGAATTAGGGTGGCAACACAGGGCTGCTATCTTTTTAAAAGCAGCCGACTTACTTGCGGGACCATATCGTGCAAAAATAAATGCAGCAACCATGCTGGGACAATCCAAAAACGCCTACCAGGCTGAGATTGATGCAGCTTGCGAATTGGCTGATTTCTACCGGTTTGGGGTGAAATGCATGACTCAAATCTACGAGATGCAGCCTGAGTCAAATCCCGGAATGTGGAATTACAACGAATTCAGGCCGCTTGAAGGATTCGTATTCGCATTGACCCCATTCAACTTCACCTCAATTGCAGGGAATCTGCCGGTAGCTCCGGTAATGATGGGGAATGTTTGCGTATGGAAACCATCAAAAACAGCGGTTTACTCTGCTGCAGTGATCATGGAAATTTTAAAAGAGGCAGGACTACCCGATGGTGTAATCAATCTGGTTTATGTATCCGGTCCGGCTGCAGGGAAAATTATATTCAGCCATCCCGATTTTGCGGGGATCCACTTTACAGGTTCAACGGGTGTTTTCCAGGATATCTGGAAGACAATCGGAGAGAATATTTTCAGGTTTAAGTCCTATCCGCGGATTGTCGGGGAAACCGGTGGCAAAGATTTTATTTTTGCAGACCCTACCTCCGATTCAAAAGCACTGGCCACTGCCATTGTTCGCGGATCATTTGAATATCAGGGACAGAAATGTTCTGCAGTTTCAAGGGTCTACGTCCCGGTCTCCATCTGGGAAAAGACCTGGCAGGAAGCTGTTTCGCAGTTGCAAAGAATGAAGATGGGACCTCCGGAGGATTTCACCAATTTTGTCAATGCCGTAATTGATGAAGCATCGTTTGATAAATTAAAGGGATTTATAGACCGGGCCCGTGAGGATCAGGATGCAGAGGTGATTTATGGCGGAAACTGCGATAAATCAAAAGGATATTTTATTCAGCCAACGGTGATTCTTGCCAAGAAAGGGGACTATATTACGATGAAAGAGGAGCTCTTTGGGCCCGTTGTCACTATTTTTGTGTATGATGACGCGAAGATTGAGGAGACTTTGACCCTCGTTGACACCACCTCCGCGTATGCGCTGACCGGAGCTATCTTTTCCCAAAACCGTTATGCGATCGAGCACATGACCAAACGGCTGAGCAATGCTGCAGGCAATTTTTACATCAATGACAAGCCTACCGGAGCGGTAGTCGGACAACAGCCATTTGGTGGAGCCAGAGGGTCAGGGACTAATGACAAGGCAGGATCACTCTTTAATATGCTTCGCTGGGTTTCTGTCCGCACCATCAAGGAGACATTTATTCCGGCTACCGATTTTATGTACCCCAATTTTCTTCCGGATAACGATTGATTTTTCGCAGATCTGGATGGATAATTGAGAATTAATGAAAAGAAACGACTCATAGATTTCTTTTTATTGATTCTCAATTTAATATTTGTACTTCTGACCAACAATTCCTGTCAGGCAGTTTCGCCATCACCAGGAAGCCATCTTCCGGCAATCCTCAGATACACTATTTGCGGATGGAAAAATTTCCATCTCCTGCCATTTGGAACGTCACACCAACTTTATACCCGGCCGGCTTTTTATTCTGAAGAGGATTCAGTTAATTTGTACCGAAATAGCTTTTTGCAGATCAGTAACACAGGATATTAAGCATCAGACAGTTATTTTAATTATATTTAATCTATCGATGAAACCGGTTATCCTTAAAGCGTTTTTCAAGACTGTCAGGAACAAATACCTGGTGGTATTCCTGATTTTCAGTGTTTGGATGATCTTTTTGGACGATCATAATATCTTGTTTTTGCGTCAAAATCTGAACAAACTGAAGAAGTACAAAATCGAGAGTAATTACTATAAAGAGAAGATTTTGGCTGACAGTGAGCGGTTAAAAGAGCTGCAGACAAGCTCTAAAAACCTTGAAAAATTTGCAAGAGAGCAGTTCCTGATGAAGAAAAAGAATGAAGACATTTTCGTCATAATCGAAAAGAAGTAAGTTAAATTCAACGTATTGAAATGAAAATTGATTTTGATTTTTTTAAGATACAGCGAAAGCTTGCTCCCGAAAAAGGAAGAATAATTATCTCTGAACCCCTTTTATCCGGAAATTTCTTTGGAAGGTCAACGGTTTTACTCGTTGAACACTCCCCGAATGGTTCAGTGGGCTTTATTCTGAACAAGCCGCTGGAAGCTAAAATCAATGAATTGTTCATTATGCCAACCGGCTATATTCCCCAATTATTTGTGGGTGGTCCGGTGGGTGGCGATAGCTTGTTTTATATCCATACTCTTGGGGAGCAAATCGAAGGGAGCAGTCATGTAAAAGACGAATTATATTGGGGAGGGGATTTCGAAGCATTAAAACTGGCCATTGCTTCAGGGAATATCGGGCCCGGGCAGGTAAAATTCTTTGTTGGGTATTCGGGATGGAGTGCCGGACAGCTTGAAAATGAGATTGCAGAGAATTCATGGCTGGTTACTGATGCTGACACCAGTCTGGTCATGAACAGTGACCGGAATTTTTGGAATGAAAGTGTCCGAAATGCAGGCGGACATTATGAAACATGGCAGAACTTTCCCGAGGATCCAAATTCAAATTAGGTCGCTTTCTTAGAATATGAAGGGGATAAACCGTTTAGTATGTTTCATGTAATCGTTATACTCTTCTCCAAAATACTTCAGGCACTCTTTTTCGTCAGATAAAGCCGTTAGACAGAGAAACAGCGTGGAAATTAAGGAAATCAGAAATAAAGAAACTGTGATTTGCTTCAGAAATATCCCCCACGTTAAGAAGATTAGGGAAGCATAAAGCGGATGCCTGATGTATTTATACAGACCCGTGTCGATAAGCGCTGAGGTCTTCTCAAAGGCGTAAAGTTCCCGTCCATCCCTGTTCCTATTGGGTTTCCCTGACTTTTGCAAAAGAATAACCCCTGCAATGACCAGGTAGAGAGCGATAAACAGGAAAAGCCAGGCAAACAGTTGCCGGACACAAAAGGGATCAACGAACCAGTATTTCAGGTTGGATATAAGCAGCCAAAGAATACATTCCCAACCGAAGAAGCGATAAAAACCATGGCTTTTGATATCAACCAGGGCATTTCGGGAAACAAAAATTAGTGGGAAACTTAAGAATCCGAACAGAATAACATTAGCCATTTTGCACAAATTGATATAACCTATTTTCGTCCATTTTCAATTTAAAGATAACGACTTATCCTCGTATTTGAGTGAATAAAATTGAAAGCAGCAAAATATTTTTCATCAATACCGCCCGGCTACCACCACCGAATTCCTGCCAGCCGGCACAGGTCGAGCCTCGAGATCAACAGGTTGTATTTAAACTGAAGCTGACTTAGCTGGGCATCTTTATAGTTTGAAACTGCGGTTAACAGGTCGAGGTTGGTTATTACCCCATATTTATATCGCTCAGCAGCAAGATTATGGGCCAGTTGTGCCTGTTTTATTAAGGTATCTGAACTGGCAAGCTTCATTTGATTCTTTTGAATATCTTCAAAAGCATTGAGCAGGTCCTTGTGCAGTGTCGCCTTCTGAGCTTCAAGTTCGAGTAGTGTGGCATCGTGATTGATGACCGCCATTTTTCGTTGAAACCCTGGACGTGAAGCCGATAATATGGGGATTTTCACTCCGAGTCCTACAAAATAATTAAAATTAATCAGATCAACAGTTGGCATAAATCCATTTTTGTAACCTAATGCTGCCTGCAGATTGAGAACAGGAAGCCTGAGCCGTTCTGCCGCAATGATATCCCATCCGGCCGATTTGATTTTGTCTCCCGCAATCCGGATCTCTGGATTATTTCGGTATGCAAGAGCAGATAATGAGTCAGTTATCAGGGTGAAAACGGAGGTATTAAAGTTCTTGTCAGTCAGGTAATCTTTATGATTATTTCCTGTCAGCATGCCCAGTAAATTGTATTGTTTGTCCAGTTGAGCCTTCAGGTCAGTATAAGAATTGACCGTATTAGTATATTTTACCTCCGTTGAGACCAGATCAAAATTTAGGGCTGCCCCGTTTTTGACCATTACTTTGATCTGTTGCAGGTTGGATTGCAAAAGATTAATTTGCTCCTGCTGCACCTCCAGACTTTTGTTCAGGAAAACAATCGAATAATAAATCTGCGCCACCTGGTATGCCAGTGTAATTTTAAAGCTTTCGAGGTTGTCTTTAGAAAGATCAAGATCGCTTCTGGCTTTGGAAAGAAGGGTGCCTACACGCAGATCAATCAGCGGTTGGGCCAGGGTGATTGCGGCATTATAATTCTCAGACGGCTGTATCCTGATTTCCTGTGTTTGACCCGCTCCGGAGGCAAACTGTATGGCTGGAGTCGGATACATATGCATATACGAGAGATCACCCGTTGCAGTGGGCAAATAGGCTGTTTTTCCAAGACCAACCTTTACTTCATTCAGGGTGACCTGGTCCTTCATCTCTCCAACCCGCGGGAATTTCTGAAAAGACTGTTCGACAAATTGTTTCAGTTCCCGGGGAACGACAATTTCCTGGGCTGATAAGAGATGAACTGAACAAATCAGGGAGATTATTAACATAGTGACTTTCATCATACGAAAGATTTAATTTAAGCGATTTGAAATTATCATACTTCCTGGGCTGCCAAAAGTGTTTTACTGTTTTTTACCCGGCTGCTTCTGGTGAGTAAAAGCAATGGAAAGGCAAAGAGAATAAAGATCGTGGCATAAAGGAAGGCGTCCAGATAGCTCAGCAGGAAAGCCTGATTCATCACCGAGAGATCGATAATCTGATAAGTTTGATGTTGCAGATTGGCTACAACCGGTAGCTTGGATTGCAAACCATGGTAAATCTGATTAAAGCGTTCATTGAACTGTGCACTTCCATTGTAAATATTGCTGACCAGGTCGGCCCTGTGAGTTGCCACACGATGGGCCAAATAGTTGTTGATGATTGCGATTCCGAAAGATCCTCCCAACTGCCGCATCATGTTATTCAAGGCAATGCCTTGCGGGATATCCTTAGGTTTTAATCCGGCTACAGCCATCGCATTCAGGGGAACAAACAGCATGGCCAGCCCCGCACCGCGGATTAAAAGTGGAAGTGCAAAAAAACCTGAACCAACATTCTGATCAGCCCTCGACATCAGGATTCCAAAGCCCATAAGTGTTATAAACCCAAGGGTGACAAAAATATGCGGACGCGTTCCTCCCTGCAGCATCCGTCCGATAAAAGGCATCAAAACCAGGGATAATAACGAGGCCGGCAGAAGGGTGATACCTGTCTCGTAGGCTGTGTAGCCCAGTGCTCTCTGTAGCATCAGCGGGAAAATAAATACGGAAGTAAAGAGAATAAATCCGACAATAAAAGTGAGTAGTGTGGTAATTGCAAGATTCCAATCCTTTAGAATTCTCAGGTTTACAACTGGTTCCTTTTGCTGAAGTTCCCACCAGATAAAAGTGATAAGACCAACGGCAGCAACGATGGTCAGACCAATAATCAATCTTGAATCGTACCAGTCTTCAGTCTGTCCCCGCTCAAGTACATATTGCAGAGCCCCGACACCGATTGTCAGCAGAAAAATTCCTGACCAGTCAATACTCGGTTTTTTGTGAATTTCAGGACCTCTGGGCACAAATCGGTAGGCTAAAATACTGGCAATTATTCCAAAGGGAAGGTTGATATAAAAAATCAACGGCCAGGAGTAGCTGTCGATAATAATACCTCCGACTGTCGGACCCAGTGTAGGACCCAGAACTACACCCATTCCGAACAAGGCGGCTGCCATACCCCTTTGTTTTCCGGTAAAGGTCTCAAAGAGTATTGATTGGGACGTCGACAGGAGCGCACCTCCACCCAGTCCCTGCACAAAACGCCATAACACAATTTGCCATAGGGTGGTGGAGGTGCCGCAAAGAACCGACGCCACGGTAAAAATTGCAATCGAAACCATGTAATACCGAAGCCTTCCAAAATAAGTTGCAAGGAACCCGGTCATCGGAATAATGATCACATTGGCAATGGCATATGAAGTAATGACCCAGGCTATGTCTTCGATTGAAGCCCCCAGGTTTCCGGCCATTTGGTTCAGTGCCACATTTACAATCGAGGTGTCGATCAGTTCCATGATGGCAGCCGAGATCGTCGTAATTGCGATAAAGATCCTGGCTGTCCTGCTTATAACTTCCATCTGTTTATTATATGGGAACTGAAACAATTACACTCATCCCGGCCCGAAGAATATCTTTGTATTTTGACTCATCAATGATTTCAATCCTGACCGGTACGCGCTGCGTTACTTTTACAAAGTTCCCGGTAGCATTATCCGGTGGCAGAAGTGAAAATCTTGCACCGGTAGCATCCGACAAAGAGATAATCTTACCATGAAGCTCTGTATTGGGACTGCCGTCAATCTTAAGATTTACCAATTGCCCCAAATGGAGATTTTTTAGTTGATTCTCCTTAAAGTTTGCAACAACCCACTGACTGCCGGAATTAACGATGGTAAAGAGAGGAGTTCCTGACTGGATAAATTGCCCTTTATCGATGTTGCTTTTCCCCAGCTTGCCGTCTGTGGTCGCATAAATATAACAATAAGAGAGCTTTAGTTTTTGCTGATCCAAATGAGCTTTTTTAATCTCTGCCTGGGCCTCTGCTTTATTAACCAGTGAACGAAGTACAGCAATACGTGTTTCGGCAACCCTGACCTCCATTTTAGCTGTTTCAAATTGTTTGGATGCGATATCGAAAACAGACTGACTGTCATCAAACTGTTTTTGAGTGATGGCATTCCCTTCGATCAGGCTCTTGTCACGTTTAAGGTCTTCAGAACTTTTGGCAAGCCTTAATCTGTTCACCTCAAGGTTACTCTTAGAGGATAATAACATGGCCTCAGCATTAACCAGCGAAGCACTCGCATTCTCAATATCGGCATTTGATTGAACTAAATCGGCCTGCATCTCCTGAAGTTGCAGAGAAAGCTCCGCAGAGTCCACAACCATTAATAATTGTCCCTTTTTCACCACGGCATAATCTTCTGCATAACTTCTTTCAACATACCCCGATACCCTTGAGATGATTGGAACCAGTCTCATCTCTACCTGGGCATTATCCGTCTCCTCGTGAGTAAGGGCAAACCAGACCACCTTTGTAAGGAAGATTAGCCCTAAAATCACGACAATGCCAATGATTATCCGGGGCAGTAAGTTTTTATTTATTTTATTTTCAGTTTCCATCTGTTTTTTTTAATTTTTACAAATATAGAGTATTGCACCTAACATCAAATAGCATTACACTCCTCTGCTAGTTGATTATTTTTAAAAATAATAATCAAACAACAGATTTGAAGCAGGTTCTATTTTAAAAATAGAGTTTCTACATGTAAAGCAATTTAATTCAGGGGGCTTCGACAAAAAAATTGTCTTTTCGTGCTATCTCAGACAGCTTTGCTGAAATGGTCATAGTCCCGGTGGTGTAATATCTTCGCGCATAAAGCCCCAAAACCGGCTGAATACCTAAACAATTGTCCATCAGGAAAAGTTCATCGGCATCGAGCAAATCACTCCGTGTGATCTCTGTTTTTTCCACAATCCGGTAACCGGCTTCTTCTGCACAACCCTTAACTACATTGGCAATGGGGGGGAAATATCCCTGTGATTCAAGGGAAGGAAAAACAGCAGTCTGACCACTCAGGTATCCAAAACTTCCACCAATCGATTCGCAGGCAAACCCTTTATTATTCAGCAGGATATAATTGTGTTTGGATTGCAGGGAGGCTGAACGGGCGGCCATGGTCCACAATGATCTGCTCGATGGCTCATAATTAGAGTAATTCGATCTCCCCTTTGCCCCATCGTCATAGAAATCAATCAGTAATCCGGAATCTTTGACACTAAAAAAACTGTTCTCCATCTCTTCTGCTGTCATCAAATAATCCGTTCCTGAGATCCCGGGAATCAGGTGAATGACCACCTTTGCCGAAAGGTAAAGATGATTCTTATTCAATAATCTGGACACGTCTTTTACAAAACGGGGATAATTCCAGTCGGCAGGTGCAGATATTTCCATGGCGGACAGCGAATCGATGAGGAAGTTGAAGTTCTCCCTGGCAAAAATCACCCGATTATTCTCGGCCCTGAAAGATTCGCAGATGCCCGAATTTAACCGGATCAGATCAGCACCCGTAAACAGCGGATCACTCTCACGAAAAAATTTACCGTTGAACAGGTTATAACCACCTTTCATTGTAAAGAATTAATTATCAAACAATAATGTTCTCCGTCATCTGACGGATCAATAATACATTATCTATTTACATTACTTAAGTATTTGAAATAATTTATTGCCGTAAATTTTAAGGCCCTGCATTTACCATTTCTTAAACTTCGCGCCTCTGCGCCTTTGCGTGGTTTTTCTTTATTATCTCTCGCAAAGTACCCGGGAGCTGTGAAACTCCATCATAAAAGCAGATAACTTTTGAGAATGATTCCATAAGAAAAGGTACGGAGTACCGCAAGATTTATTAAAAAAATGAATTGCCGTTATTGGGAGGTACAGCGTACCGACATATTATTACGATTTAAATAATTCAGAAAGAAGATATTATGGTACGCTGTACCTGGTTTGTTTACTTTTAATTCCTGCTCTACAAATATAAACAGTGCTCTGCACCTTTGAATCTTAGAGTCAAATATAAAAAGAGTTATATAGGTGTCTCTAAGACGCAAATTAAAAAACGGCCTCATATCTTGACTATTACCTACATCGAAATCCGTCCAAAAAGTAAATCGAAAAACAGGTTTATTAAAGAAGGTTTTAGCAGAACAGGGAAGACAAAACCGAAAATTGCCCCCATAAAATGGGCATCATGACCAATATTATCTGCTTTCTTTGTGCTCATATAATAGGAATAATAGAGGTATAAACCACTAAAAATAATTCCTGGAATAGGCAGAACTCCAAAAAAGTAGATATTGTTCCAGGGATCGAAGAAAATAGCCGCAAAGAGTATTGCTGAAACGGCTCCTGAAGCACCAACTGCATTGTAATAGGGGTTGTTTTTTTGTTTATACAGCGACCACAGACTCGAGAAGATTACCGACCCGAAAAACAGGATCAGATAATAAAACCTTCCCGGAATCCCAAAATACATTGTGAAGTAGTGTTCTACTACCGTTCCAAAAGAAAAGAGAACAATCATGTTCACAATCAGATGTTCCCAGTTCGCATGGACAAACGCATGGGTTATGATCCGGTAATATTGTTTTCGGTGAGAAATCTGGTACGCATTGAACTGCAACTGAGCCATAGTTCCTCTTTGTGAGAAGGCAACTGCAGAGACCAGCGTTATTATAAGAATTAATATTAATGTCATAGGGTTTTGTGTTAAATATGAAGAATTTTAAAGGTAAGTTCTTTCAACAGCTCGCCGTTTTCGGTGGTGCCGCCGCGTGCTCCTTTTGACCGCAAATCGTACTCCCGCATCATGGATATGATATTGATTGCCTTATCAAGGGTGTAATTGCGTCCGGCGCTGATATAATCGTTAATAAAATAGGGATTTACGCCCAGCTTCTGAACCAGAAGATTTCGGTCTGATTTGTTTTCAATAGAATGATAGACCAATATCTTCCTGAAAAAGCCGACCAACATCCCCAGGATTACCGGTAACGGATTTTGTTTCTCATTATCGATGAAATAGTTAACAATCAAGTTTGATTTAAGAATATCCTTATTCCCGAGGGCTTTCTGCAATTCAAACATATTGAAATCTTTACTTATTCCAATATTTTTCTCTACATCCTCTGGCAGAATGCTGGTCCCGGGAACCATCGGGATGGTTACTTTCTCAAGCTCGTTCACAATCCGCTGCAAATCACTTCCGACAAAATCGGTAATCATTTGTGCGGCGCGCGGATCGATACCCAGATTTTTCTCTTTCAGATAAGAGGTAATCCAGTTGGGGATATTGCTTTCATACAGCGATTTGGATTCGAGATAGACCCCGTTTTTCTGAACAGCCTTATAAAGCTTCTTCCGCTTATCAATGGTTTTGTATTTGTGATTCAGTACCAGGATTGTGGACCGCATCGGATTTTCAACGTAAGTTGCCAGATCCTCAATATTCCGGATGTTTTGAGCTTCGCGGATAACCACAACCTGTCGTTCAGCCATCATCGGAAATCGCTTCGCAGCGGTCATGATGGCATCAATGCTCAGATCCTTTCCATACAGGATCGACTGATTAAACCCTTTCTCTTCCTCTGAGAGTACCTGTTCAAGGATAAAATGGCTGATTTGGTCCATAAAATAGGGTTCCTCCCCTTCGAGGAAATAGACCGGAGCATACCTCTTCTCTTTTAAATCCTGAATAATCCGGGCATAATCCATGATTAGAATTTTAGGTGTTTTACGGACCTTCCGTCGTTGATGATCTCTGAAAGGGCGCCAATCCCTATTTCAAGGTGACGATTGACAAATTTGCGGGTAACCTCCCTATCACTTTCTGCGGTTTTAACTCCGGCTGAGATCATTGGCTGATCGGAAACCAGCAACAATGCACCAGTTGGAATCTGGTTGTAAAAGCCAACCGTGAAAATAGTTGCCGTCTCCATATCGATGGCAATCGCACGGGTTTTGCTCAGGTATTTTTTAAACCGTTCGTCGTATTCCCAAACTCTCTTATTGGTTGTGAAAACAGTGCCCGTCCAGTAGTCGAGTCCCATGTCGCGAATTGTGGAGGAGACGGCCCGCTGAAGACTGAAAGCGGGCAAGGCTGGCACTTCAATCGGCAGATAATCGTTGGAGGTACCTTCGCTTCGGATAGCTGCAATCGGAAGAATTAAACTGCCGAGTTCACTTTTTCGCTTCAAACCTCCACATTTTCCAAGAAAGAGTACTGCCTCGGGCATTATTGCACTCAGCAGATCCATGATGGTTGCTGCATTCGGACTCCCCATCCCGAAGTTGATAATGGTTATCCCATGGGCACTGGCGTTAGGCATTGATTTATCCTCACCGACTACCGGAACACCGAATTTTTCAGCAAAATTCTCTACGTAGTTCTGGAAGTTTGTGAGGATAATATATTTGGCAAAATCCTCCAACTCCCGTCCGGTATAGCGGGGTAGCCAATTGTTTACAATCTCCTCTTTTGTCTTCATCTCCTGATTTTATGCAAAAATATCTGGTTTTTGCATTATACGCATTATAATATTACAAATCAATGTTTTAATAAAATAATGATAAATATATGATAAAATATATTTATATTTTTAACAAACAGAGATATAGTTGAACAACCTGTTTAATTTAGCAAATGTAATTAAACAGTATTTGATTTTATGAAAATATTTTAATTTATTTTTCTTACTCACAAGTAATTGATTAAGTGTAACCCCATCAATAATGGGATTTTTTTTGTTCTTTACAAATATCTATATATTTGATATTGAACTGTTTAATATTTTTTATTTAGGATTTTTTTCCGAAACCTTTGTCTGTTGAAACGAATTATTAACATTTAAAATTTACAAATATGAAGACAGGAAAAATTATCAATTTGATTGAAATGAGAGAATGCATTACTTCTTTCATTAAAAACGACAGAAGAGACCCTTACTTAAGAACCAGAACTATTTGGTATGAATGGAACATTAATAAGAATTGTATTCAAGCCTTGGACTCTGATGAGCAAAAAGAAAGTCAGCTTGAAAACTATTCAAAAATGGGTTACGCGATTGTAAGTAATAAACAAGAATTATTTGGCAAATTGAAAATCAACAAAATAATTTTGCGTAAAGACCCTAATTACATGAGTGATTACTGTCTGCATTCGGAATATTCAAATGCATTTGCATTGTGCTTTGGATATTTAAAAGCTAAATATGAGCATATTATTATTGAAGTACCTGCGGCATAAACAATTCGATTCTCAACATGGCTCATTTATAAACAATTAATTTAAACAGATTATGACTTGAAAGTAAAGTTAATTTCTCGGATATTTCAAATAATAAACAATTAAAAATTTAATAATATGAAAAAATACATGGATTTTTTGAGAATTGAGGTGAGTAGAAAAGAATTACTCTATCAGGCTAATTGTGTTGGATTTAATAATCCTAATGAGGTAAATTTTACTTTATACAGTAAAATCGTGGTTCAATTTAATACTGAAATAGATTTTTTAAGGTGTATTAATGATGATCCTGATATAAATACTTATGTTCTATGTAGTGATATTGAAGAATACAAATATCAGCTTATTGTTTATACTTTAATTGATTCTGCATTTGAAGATATTTGTAATTTATGTTCTAATTATGATTGTGATGTTTACCAATTAATAATTGAAAATGATGAAGATGCACTGGATTTTTTTGATTTAGATGAAGATAATTAAATAATATTAAAAATCAAATTCAGGAAATAACAAGTAAGCGAAGAAAACCGCTTTAAAGAAAACTACCTCCTCTAAGGTTTTGAGCGAAGAAACCGCTACAAATTAAACTACCTCAACAACAGTTGAGGTTTGAGCGAAGAAACCGCTTTCCAAAAAAAACTAATTCAATAAAAATTTTACGATGCTAAAAACATCGTCTGGAAAAATTATTAACTTTTAAAACTTAAATTCATGATTAGTTACATGGGCGGAAAAAATAGGATGGCAGAATGGATATATCAATATATTCCAAAGGATATCGACAATTATGGTGAACCGTTTAGCGGAGCTTTTTGGGTTTATTTTAATACGAAAGTTGATTACTCGCATGTTAAAAATGTATATTATAATGATATAAACAAGTTTATGAGTAATTTATTTTCTTGTTCACAGAACTATGATAAACTATTAAATGTTTTTGAAAATGAATTAGGGAAAAATGGATTTCTTTATTCAGATAAAACCAATTTAGTAACTTATAAAGAATTTTATAAAAATCTTTATTAGGATTTCAAAAACAATCCCAGTAACACTTTTCTTGATGATGTTAACTTTCAAATGAATGATTTTGATATTGCAATGAAATATGCATTTCTTATAACCTCATCTTTTAACGGTTGTTTTCCAAAAAATGCTGGTTTTTCGGGAGTAACTGATGGTAATTTAAAACTGAATTCTTTTATTCATAAATTGAAAGATGAAAGGTATCAGAATAAACTAAATAAAATTACTTCGTTTGAAAATCTTGATTTTGAAACCTTTATTAAAAAACATGATGATAATAATACTTTTTACTATTTAGATCCACCTTATGAAGATCCGAAAGATTTGAGGTTAAGCTATTATGGTGTTAAAAATAATGATAAATATGGTCGTTCGTCTCATGAAAGATTGGCTGAAGTACTACAAAATACAAATGCGAGATGGGCATTATCATATTACTATTTTGATGGTTTGGAAGTTTGGTTTCCACGAACCAAATATACTTGGATTTCAAAGGAATTTTTCAGATCATCAGCAAGTTTTTCAGAAAATGAACCAGCCAAAGGAACTGAATATTTAATATTAAATTACAAAATATAACATTACGAGTAAAAGCAGAAATATATGTAAAATTTTTAAATAATATAACTATGAAAAAACAAAAAATTGAAGCTCTTATTTCGTCTGTTTATGAATTATATGAAGGTAAAGAAAAATTTAACACTATTTGGGAAATATTTTGCGATATGTATGGTGTAGATTATGATGAATAAAAAGCAGGCAAAATATTTTATGAATTAGTTGGGAAAGGGGAAATTAGAGACATATGAATGATTAGATGAATTATTAGTTGGCTGCTTTCATAATAAAATCCTAGTTCCGTAAAATCAGAACGTCTAAGATTTTATTGAATAAACACCAATAAAATTAATTTAAAAACTTGACGCTCCATTAACGAACTTATTCATTTTCTGTTGAATCTCTTGCTTTTTCTTGTTATACTGATCCAGTGTAGTTTTAAGCTTTTTCTTTTTCAACCCAGAAATTTGATTATCGATATCTTTTTTCGCTTTACTAAATTGATCAAAATCTTGTACCATCTCTATAAAATTATTTAAAAAAAAATTATGCACTATATATTAATAAATAATATCCATATTTAGAAGGTGCAGTAAAATCACACCTTTCTGTTTAATTGAATATACAATTATTCAATAATTCAATGTGTTAAAAAATATTTTAATAAAATGAATATTTTTTTCAAACTTGACTATATGGAATTAATATATAAGAAGTAGAGGAATTCGATTTTAGTTCATATTTGATATCTCTTGGTTCCCTTTTGTAGTTAATCTATATAAAAATAATTAATAATTAAATGGTTGAATTGGAAAAGAAATTTTATTCTTTAAAAGAATTATCACCACTAACAAATATTAAATATCGACAACTACAAGAAAAGATAAAAGTTATACGTGAAAAATATGTCGATAGAAACGACCTTATTTATAAAAAATCTAACAAATGGTTTATTCACTGTTCATTAGTAGGAGATTTTACAAGAACAAAATATCCTATTGATTATAAGCTATTTGTAACAATTGCTTCAAAGAATCAGTTTGACGTTGAATATTGGAAATTCTTTATTTGTCATTTAAATAAAACACTCAAGAAAATTAATACCTCAACGAGAATAAAATATGTGATTGAAAAAACAACTAACAATGTTAATCATTTACATTTTATGACTTCATTTGGAAATTTAAAAATGCTAAGAAAAATCATTCAAAACGATGATATAACGAATAATTCAAATGATATGAATACAAATATTAAGAATGTTTTTGAAATTTCTGGACTTCACAAGTATTTTAGAAAACAAAATAAACCTGTATTATTAAAATAAAAATTGAAATTAATATTTAGACAATTTGGCGAGGTTGGAAATATTATTTATTTTCGATAAATATTTAATTAACACCAAATTTGAGAATATGAAAATCACATTGACGGATGAACAAGTAAATTCTCTGGTTGAGGCAGAGATTACAAAAAGAGTAACTGAGTATTCAACTAAATTCAATAAAGAACTTATAAAAGTTCAGACCCAATTATCTGGTGCGTTGGAAATTTTGAATAGTTTATTGAATAATATTGAAGTTGAAAAGCCTAAAAAGGCAAAACTGACTGATGACCTCTATATTAAACTTTGGAATGAAGGTAAGACCAATAGTCAGATTGCAAAAGATTCGGGATATAATGCTGGCTATATCTCATTAATGAAAAAAAGACTGGTTGAGAAAGGAAAGATTGAAGAGCGAAAAAAATAGTTCCCTCAACTAAGCTAAAAAAAGCCTGGTATAATGAATTTTATAACAGGCTTTTTTATGACACAATTTGCTCAAAAAATTGCGAAAATTTCTTTTTAGTGCCCTTATTCCTTGTCTAAAAATTAAAATAATTATTCAATATCAATTATTTACGACAAAATATCTTGGCATTTTTATGAATTTGCAGGAATTAATCTTGGATCCTGAGCAAGTGGCCACGTTTTAAAAGATTTTCTTAAAGTGTGTCCCTGTCTTTGGGGTGAGTTTTAAGAGGTTTTCGTCTTTCGGTGACGTATTTATCAACTTGTTTCTGAAATCATCTTAAAAGCCAGCCATATCATTGCAATATGATTTTTTATTTCATAAAATACAATAAGATGCATAATTTACAACTGGGTTTTCGAATTGAAAGTAGAATCTTGATTCCTTAACTTTACAGTTAAATATATTGCACCATTCTTTTTCTCTACAGTTGTTTTTACTCGTTTAGGAATATTATTATCTCTATATAAATTGAGTTTTCTTTTTTTCTCGTACTCATTTTTATGTTGGTTTAGTAAATTGAGGATTTCAATTGATAAATTGTCAACTTCAGAACAATTAAGAAAATAAAATACATCTAAACTATTTTTTGTAATACAATTAATATCTGCACCATTTTCAAGCAATAATTTTGTCCAAATGTGAGACTAACGTTGAGGAAAAGTAAAATTGAAATTACAAATTTCATGGCAAAAAGATTTAGGTTATACAAAGCTATTAAATTTATAACCTTTTGGCCCTAATCTTCAATGATAATCTTCAATAATATCATTATTGAAGATTATTGGCTACAGTGCTATATATCAACGCTATAAAAAAATCATTTAATAAATATTTGCATATAATCATTATTAATATCAAATATGTTAGGTTAATATGGATTATTATTGTATATTAGCCTTGTAATTAAAAACAAAAGATTATGAACTTGACAAGTGATTATTTGGATTATGACAAGGTTTTAAACAAAGGTTTTAGTTTATTGGGTGATAAGAAAAAATGCAGGTTGGGTTTTTATTTGATTTTTTCAATCAATAGCGGATTGCGTATATCAGATGTATTAAGTATTAAGCATAAGGATCTGGCTGGTGACAAAATTTCAATTATTGAGAAAAAGACAAAGAAACAACGTGAGATTACCTTGAATGATACGGTCAAAAAAGCATATTCAAAACTGGTTTTAATGCTTTCTGAGTTAAATGAGAAATTTAGTGATGAGGATTTTGTTTTTATTTCTCAAAAGGGGTCCGTTTATAAAACACAATCTATCAACGACATTTTAAAGACTTTGTTTAATACCAAGAGATTGCAGATTTCAAGCCATTCATTAAGAAAGTCATTTGCTAGGAGAGTATATCAGAACCAAAATGAAAGTGAAAACTCATTAGTCTTACTTTCTGATATTTTTTCTCATTCAAGTATTGCAATAACACGGAGGTACTTGGGAATAAGGCAGGAAACAATCAGCAATGTTTATCTCTCACTGACTTAAATATAATAATATGAAAACCGACAAATCCTCAACACCAAAAAATTACATTGATCCAGATAAAAATGTTATACCTTTATTCGATACTGATATCCTGGTTGAGG
>Ga0364859_10090_pt1 | contig 65289 bp, 49 predicted proteins | sample ExccelAu500001D3_FD_206911 | JGI IMG/M metagenome (GOLD analysis project Ga0364859, IMG submission 206911) | Enriched cells from Trout Bog Lake Hypolimnion, Wisconsin, USA - BchlTB.Aug20.5000.01 .D3 | ecosystem: Environmental > Aquatic > Freshwater > Lake > Hypolimnion/Profundal zone | place: USA... | reverse complement strand
ATCGGTGAGCTGTGCCGCCGCTCCCTGTATTTTGGAATAGAAGTTCGGCCGCGGATTACAACCCTCCCTCCCAATGGTTAGCATATAGGCCTGATCCCAATTCTGAACCGGATAGTCACATCTCACATTATGGGTAATATCAGGGTAATTGCGATGCATATATTTTTTGGGAAGACGGTACCGCGTTTCGGCCATAGGGGGGCTACCTGGGCCGGTTACGACTCCCCTTAACCAGTCCGGATTATTCTTTTCAAGATAAGTATAGAAATAATCGATCTTCTCTGCATTAAAGCCTTGCAACGAAATCCATATCCCAGCGCCGGGATGATATTTTTGAAGCCGGTCATTCAATTCCCTGAGGAAAGGGAGGACATCTTTGGGATGGTTATCTCCCGGATCACCTCCCGGGAAGAAGACATTGTCCAGTTTTGGACATTTCTTATAAAAGGCTTCAGCCCTATCCAGCTCAGCATCTCTTTTTACCCGATCCGACAGATCACAGGAGACCGGAGTCCAGATCCAGTAATCAATTCCATACAAGGCACAGAGCTCACTGATGTGGATGTTCATCTCTTCAGGAGGGATCGGGAACAGGACGCTGTCATCCCGGTCGCCCAATGGTATTGTTTCGATAGCATTTGTTCCGAAAACGACCAGGTCACGGATGTACTGTTCATATTTTTTTACATCCCATGCATCGTACGAATTTGCATGGTTCCGATATCCGAGCTGATGACCACGTATCGATTGTATCGGGGAACTGGCAAAATCGAGGGGCTCACTGAGGCAGAATTTATTTTTACCCATGATGGCCGTGCGCAGCAGTTTTCCCGTTCCAAACAGGATTCCCCGCTCATCGGAACCTGTAATCCAGACCACATCCCGGCCATTCTGCTTTGTGCAAAAAATCCGGTATCCTTCCTTTTTTAATTCGGGTAAATTCTCCCCATCCCGTTTGGGGATTTGCACCCCGTTCACTTCTGTTTCACTGCTGGAAGCCAATACGATGGCAGTTTCATTTTTCCAGTCTCCATCCGATTGAAGATCCAATGCGGTACGGGCTTTAACTTCTTCTTTAAGCATGCGAATAGCTGTATTTACTATCTGAGAATTAGTCTTCGCACTCGATATTATAACTGCTTTGTTTAGATTAATTGTCTGCGCGGCCAAAATTCCTGAAGCCAGCAGCAGAACAATGCTTAATAAAATCCTATTTTTCATTGGTATATAATTTGTTTTTTAGCGACCAAAATGGAATCCGTCATCTGACAGTTGATAATAAATTCATTCCGATTTGTGATTTTTTATTCATGGCTATTTTATGCTTACTTGTTTTCGATGAATTTGACAGCCTCCCTTGAATTGATTTAGATTTTAAAAATGGACGAGTTCAGCATCGAGGGCTCCAATTTCAACAGTGCGCTTCCGGTCATCCAGGCACACGGTAAATGATTCCCTGGTGTCCGATAAATTCCACAACAGGATTGATCTGATTTTTGGAAACCAGGTGCACACCACCGGTTTATCTTCCTGAACATAGGGAATCCCTTTCAATTGAGGAATGATTTCATGTTTAAAGGCATAGATATCATTTAGATTCTCAGCAAGGTACCTGATTTCTTCACTCTTTTTTACTGCCATATCGCGACCGATGAAGATGGTTCCTGCAGATTTCAGCTTTTGTGAACCGACATCCCCGAGGTCAAAATCAGACAGGAATGTCCATCCGTCGGCCGCAGGAGTATCTGTAACTTCGAAGGGAATACCTGATGCCAGGAAAAGGCTGTTTGGTTGGTCATCGCCGACCATGCGGCTTGCTTCACCCCAGTAATGTTTAAATGGACCGCAAGGTTTTTGCCCTGCTGTTTTTTTATGTATTGAGGCTGCTTTTGTCATGGCGGGAGCTAGTGTGTTCCAGTGGGTGAACGGAAACGGTTCCAACCCGCTCATCATCATGGTATTCCTGATGTCAGCGATCGTTGAGATATGCAGTTTTGCCGCCATATTCTTTGCCGACAGCTTGTTGGCCGGATAGGCCGTCGTTTCGCTGTAAGCCAGTTCGGAAGAGACAAACCGTCTGTGAAAGAGCGCACTGAAGAGTTCGTCTGTCTTGCCTTTTACCGGTGTCATGGATCGGTCATCAAACATCAGCTCACCCACCCGCATAGGAGATCCTTTGTAATCACCCAGTCGGATACCCGCTTTTTCGGATCCGAGATACATCACCATTATCCCAAGTTTTACTTTAGGTTCTGAGGCTTGTTGCTCTCTGAATGAGTTTGTTAATATATCACAATTAAAATCTATCCAATTCCTTGACCGTGAATTCAACTCGCGGTTCTTAATATTTTGTTTTAGCTCTGTCCAATCTTTTTCGTCGTATCCATACTGTTTGAGAAACTTATTTTGATGTTCCCTGCAGAAACACCCTCCGATTTTCCCGGGTGTACGGGCAAGCCTGAAGTCATCATCCAGAAATAAACTTGTAAAACCCGATTTGCCGATTTGCCGGATAACGGAAATATTCTCTTCGGTTATCACGGGGTGTACCGAAGTTCCGGAATATTTGTTGCCATCAATATCCACACCACGCGGCCAATGTTTGGGTGTACTTTCCCAATCGGGTGCACCTCCCAGCGAATTTCCGGGATGGCCTAGCGGAACACTAAGAATCTGAACGTTGATCCCATTTTTATTAAACTTCTCCTTCCACTTTAGGATATCCTCCATGGGATAAGCCCGGTATCCGTTTAAAAAATAGGGCATCCAGACATCATTAACCCCGCTCTTCACAATCAGATCAAGGAATTCCGGATTGCTGTTCAGTGTCACACTGTTTGTGCAAAGACTGAACCTTCGGGTTGCTCCGGGATGAGTGGGCGAATGAAATCCAACCAATGTTCCGGTAGTCAGTAATCCCGATATTTTCAGAAAATTGCGTCTGTTGGTCATCACTTATGGGTTAAGGTCATCGCGCTCTTAATGGCACCATCAGAGATTGCTGTGCCGAGATCCGGGCCATAAAAGCTCATGCTCGATTCATACCCTTCGCCATGAAGGTACTGATCCCGGTCAAGGATATATCCAAGCCAAACGTTTGCCAATCCTCCGATTGCCACATATTTCACACCATTCACTTTGAGGGCTTTTTTCACTTTTTGACCCAGGATGGCGGTCATCTCGCCGGGAATTCCGGAGATCAGAAGGTCGTCAATCCGGACAGCTCCCATTCCAACTTCCTTTGGTCCGAGGACATCCATGACGATCTTAACCGTCTTTTCATTTAGTCCGTATTCTTCACCGCCGGTTTTCATAAACGACGGATGTGCAGCATGTTCGGGTAGATTGATTACCTGATAACTATAATTGAATTTCTTGACATCTTTGGTTTTAATCTCTTTATATAAGTCAAAAGCTTTATTGGCGATTATTTTCCCGTAGATTGCTATTTTTTCATATCCTTTCTGTGGACTATTCAGGACGGTCGACTGGTCTCCTTCTGACCCGTTAAAATACATCGCCGTAACTCCCTGTCCGATTAAATCCTGAAGAGAACTTTGGAGATAACCTGGCCACTCAGCAGAGGTCAGCATATCCTGCCCTCCAAGAAATGTAGGGTGCGCGGTCCAGTTGACCAGAACGGCCAGCGGCTTCCCGTTTTTCTTGTCAATCCGGGTTACGATCAGTTCTTTATCCACATCAGGATCTTTACGGCGGTTGCGGTTCAGTCCGTCCAGAATCCTGGACCCTGTTGCGATTTTGACCGGCTGGTAATTACGATCAGCCTCTTTGACCAGGGTTTCCAGTTTATCCGTCAGAAAGGCAAGAAGTTCCGGCTGAAAGATTCCCAGATTCGGATTATTGAGCTGATTCTTGCTGTTTAGAGATGCCATTTCGAGACTTCCATGCGAATGACTTGGTAGAAGCATCATATTTTCGATGCTCCATCCCATTCCCGGAACTCTCTGAAGAAGATCCTTTTTGACATTTTCGGGCAATCCGAGCAGATCAAGGGTAATAATCATATATTTCCTGGTTCCCATTTGCAAAGCGAGTGCTTTTGCCCAAATGTGATCATGAATCGCTTCAGCGGGTTTATTCATCCGTTCACCGTAACCACCTAACGTATATTTCATCGCAATAGGCGGGGTAATATCGATCGATGAAACACTGGCAGTGAGTTTTGCTCCAAGCGAATTAAAACTTAAGATAAAGGCTAGAAATAAGCAAGTAATCAATTGTTTGATATTCATCGTTAGTCGATTTAGTGATTAAAATAACGTTATTGGTAATTCAATCCGGATTGTGTCAATAAAGCGTTCAAGCAGAATTGAAGTAAAGATAAGGTTTTAAAAAATCTGTGTCCACCCCATGTCCCCGGCGATTTGGCTATTCACCGGATTACACGGAGCAGGCACAGAGGTGCACCGGAGGTAAAATTTAAAATGATCTTTGTAGAAAATCAATTCCTCCGGTACGTTAGCTTTTCCAAAGTTCTTTTCCGTATTCCCATCCTTTGCGGGCAGGTACATTGATGAACGCGTCAATATCAGGACGGTTTGTAACTTTCATGTTTGCTCCGTCATATTCAATTTTGGCGGCAAATTTCTGCGCCAGCACTCCAATCAATGCCATTTCAGATAAATCAGCAGCGTATTCGAAATTCGAACCCGGCAGTGTCTTGCTTTTTATGCAATCGATCCACTCCTTCTGCGGTTGTTCTTCACCAATCCGTTTAAAGGTCTGTGCAGGTGGATTTTTGATAAATTCCTGCCATTCCTCTTCTGAGACCATCAGGCGGGGTTTGTTCGGCCTCGCACCGGTGATTAAGGTTTTCTTCTCTCCAATCATCACCATTCCTGAGTTGGGTAATTCTTTAACACCCCATTCCGGCCGGATTTCAGGTTTCGAACCACCTTCGTGCCAAAACAATTTTACAGGAACCTTATTGCCGCGTGCACCAAATTGGTAGGAGATGACCGATTCGTCAGGGATAAAGCTGTGATCCGGAACCGGGTTTGGCACCGTCGCCTCAATTGTTTGCGGCTTTCCAAGATCCAGAGCCCAGAATGGAGCATCCAGGGTATGACAAGACCAATCGCCTAACAGACCATTCCCAAAATCATAAAAACCACGCCACGATTTGGGGCAATAGGCACTATTGAATGGGCGCTCGGCAGCCTGACCCAACCATAGGTCCCAGTCTAGACCGGCAGGTACCGGTTGAGATGAGGGTGGAAAACCGTCGGGTTTAGTCCAGTAACCGCCGGGTTTGAAATCATAACGCCCAAACCAGGCATGTACCTCTTTGACCTGTCCGAGAATACCGGCTTCATACCACTCCCTGACCTGCCTGATTCCATTGGTCGTATGCCCCTGATTTCCCATCTGTGAAACAATTCCGTAATGTTTGGCTCCCTTTTTCAAGGTGCGCAACTGCCAGATATTATGTGCCAGCGGTTTTTCTACATAGACATGTTTCCCAAGCTGCATGGCTATCATGGTAGCTGCAAAATGCGAATGGTCAGGAGTAGCAATGATTACAGCATCAATCTGGTTTGCCATTTCATCAAACATAACCCGGTAATCTTTGTATTTTTTTGCTTTTGGGAAAGTTTGAAATCCAAAGGCAGCACGTTTTTCGTCAACATCACACAGAGCAACCACATTTTCTCTCAGGACTTTACGAATTTGTCCTGCCGGTTTTTTCTCTGTGCCACCATTTTCATCTGAAAACAAGGTCTTCCAATTATCCTCGCCCCTTCCGCCAACTCCAATAACAGCAATGTTTAATTTGTTATTTGGTGAACAGCTAAAGAGGTTTGGAATCAAAAGTGTTCCTGAAGCCGCAATTGAGGCTGATTTCAGGAATGTTCTGCGTGATAAATTTGTCATGATTTTTGAATTGTTATTTTTGTTTCTGTTGTTCCTGAAGGTGTCTTTAATTTCTTTATTTCTATTTATTTCTGTAGTTCCTTTAATTTCCCTGTTTCTATTTATTTCTGTAGTTTCTCCGCTACTAACTTCTCCAAAGATCTTCACCATATTCCCAGCCTTTACGGACCGGTTCCTTAATAAAGGGATCAAATTCGGGATGATTGGTAACCTTCATATTTGCAGCATCATATTCAATCCGGGTATTCAGCCGTTGTGCAAGGATTCCGACGGCATTCAGTTCGCTAAGCGGAGCTGAATATTCAAAGTTCGCCCCGGGAATAGGACCAGTCCCCTTGATTGCCCTGATCCATTCGGCAATTGGTCCCCCTTCAACGCGCGGAATCGTCTCTTTGGGTAGGTTTTTGGTGAAATGATTCCAGTCTGCATCGGGAATCAGCAGTTTTGGATTGGCAGGTCTCCCTCCGGTAAGGAGAGAAACTTTACTTCCAACCATAATCATCCCCCGTCCCGGCATCTCTTTAAGACCCCATTCCGGCCGATTTTCAGGTTTTTCGCCACCATCCATCCAGGTTAAGGTTACCGGAGGTTGGGTTCCACGTGCGGCAAATTCAAATTTCAGGGATGATTTATCCGGGATAAAGCCATCGGGCGAGGATGGCCTGAGGATCGGGCTAACCGATAAAGGCATTCCGAGATCCAGAGCCCAGTTTGGGGCATCCAGTGTGTGGCAACCCCAGTCGCCCAGAACTCCATTTCCCAATTCGTACCAGCCTCTCCAAAACCGTGGAAGGTACTTCGGACTGTAAGCCCTCTCCTTTGCAGGTCCGAGCCATAAATCCCAGTCTAAATCCCCAGGAACCGGCTCTCCTTTTGGAGGGTAACTGTCGGGTTTGATGAAATACCCTTTGGGATCAAATTGGGGCCCTTCAAGCCAGGCGAACACCTCCTTAACCTCACCTAAAATGCCGGCTTCATACCACTCTTTGACGTAACGGATTCCCATCGTAGCATGTCCCTGGATACCCATGGCATTTATGACATTATAGTGTTTTGCCGCCTTGCGTAACGTGCGGATTTGCCAGATATTATGTGCCAGTGGCTTTTCAACGTAGACGTGTTTCCCCAGTTGCATCGCCGCCATTGCTGCTGCAAAGTGCACGTGATCGGGTGTAGCAACAATTACAGCATCAATTTCACCGGACATCTTGTCGAACATCACCCTGAAATCCTTAAATCTTTTTGCTTTTGGGAAGGTCTTAAACCCTTCTGCGGCAGCTGAATCACTGACATCACACAAAGCAACCACATTTTCAGTGGTGCAATCACTAAAATGATCCTGGGCACGTCCACCTACACCGATGAACGCAATTCTTACTTTCCCTGGTTTACACGCGGACAGTCCGGGTAGTAACGCTGCTCCTGCTGCAACAGCTGCCGATTTGCCAAGAAATGATCTTCGAGTTAAATTTGTCATAATATCTGAATTATTGGTTGTCGTTTTAATAAATAGGCTATTTGACTTTTAGCCTATTAGACATTTGGGATTGGTGAATGTGCATTTTATCCCAGTCCCCACAGCCTAATAGCCTCCAGCCTAACAGCCTCCAGCCTAACAGCCTACAGCCTAATAGCCTACACCCTAACAGCCTACTCTCCTCACCCAGATTCTCGACCGGGGTTCCATCTTCAGCCTGATCTCTTTCCCGTACACCGGAATTGGTCTGTGCGAAAATCCATCGCTAAAGACCCCTGATTCCGGAACCGTAATATTGACAATCGTCCTTTCCGGATTGTAATTGTGAATGACAAAACTATGGTCCGAAAGCGTTTGCATGGATACCCGTGACGGGGCATCCAGAACCGGTTCATTTTTGGGATGAAAGGCAGATCGGATCGTATTCATCCAGGATCTTGGAAGCTCAAGCAATCCAATCTGTCGCGGACAAAGCAAAACCTCACCAACGGCATCAAAATCCTGCTGCGAAAAAGTGTGGGTATTGATTATATACAGATTCTTGTTCTGTACCAGGAAAGGTTGATTGACCGTTGTCTGAAGCAACACCCTGGCCCCGTCAGGCACAATTTGATATTCCGTGGTTAACGGAAATTTTAATATTTCAGTATGTCCATCATTTAGAATTAATTGATAATTATTACGTAAAGTATTTGTCAATAACTTTACCCCTGCCAGCCGGGCAAGTTGTTCATTTCCGTTTGCGTTAACGAGAAAGCCCGTAGTAACAATTATCTTGGCTCCTTTTTCCAATGAGCGGATGATTTTTGGTAGAATATCCCGGTCCGCAGCTGCCTGAGTTGGAAGGAAGATTACAGAACTGTTCTCCGGGTACTGCGAAACGGGTATGAGCGAAACCCCGAACATTCCGATGTAATCCATAAGGTATAAATCACCTCCGGCATCGCTGTTGGCGGGTTTGTAACCTGTAACCCCCTGCACAGGGTTTGCCGCAACAGCCTTCGCCAGGTCCGCGAGTTCTTCGAAATCCTGCCGCAAAAGATGGTGCCCCGGATGTCCCGAAATAAAACTGTCGAAATTGAACATCACCAGTTCCTTCGCTCCCGAGAGTACCGACTGATAGGCCTGCTCTATAAAATCAATATCCGTACAATCGCCGTGGTCGAACCAGGCGCCGCCGATCTTATCCCCGGACAGGCTGGAAATCCAGCGGTAATTGATAAATCCTTCATACGGTTGGACAAACCCAAAGCGCTGGGTATATTGACCGCGTGTTTCGGTGCCGACCCAAACCCCGTCAAACAGCTTGGGTTCCGTTGCCACATCGTATCCGAACAGGTGAAACCGGTCGTACGATTGCGGGTATTTGATGATTATTTTGATAGCAGGGTTCTTCGCTTTAGCAGGATTTATTAAAACAGATTGTGCCAGGTCTGTCAGCAGAGAACGGCGGTATTCGGACCAGCTGCGGTCTCCTTTAGCCGCTTTTGATTCCAGACTTGTGTCAGCAGTGCAAAGGAAGTCGTCGATGATGAAGGTGTCGAAATACGGGGCGGAATCTTCCATCACCTTTCGCAGATCGTTTTGAGTTTTCGGGTTTTGCCAGTTGAGCCAGGCCAGCGGTCCCTCCTGAGCTACTCCAAAATTGGGTCCCGGAACGGTAGCAATACCTCCGACTACTTCGAATCCATTCTCCTTAAAAAAAGAAACGGTGCTTTTGATTAACTCCGGGGGGATCACCAACCCGCTACGATAGGTCTCAATATAAACTTTGGTGATCCCGTTGCAATGGAGGATTGAGAGTGCTTCGCGGCGACCGGCTTCGGTAGTCAGGAACTGATTCACCGTCTGGGCAATGATATAAACGCTCAGTTTAAGGTCTGATTTTCGGGCTTCTGCAAGACTTTGGATATCACCTGAAGCTTTGGGTGTTTGTTTACAACCCTGAAAGCCGAACAATACAACGAGAATCAGTAAATAGCTTAGTGTAGTTTTCATCTTTCTTTTAGTCACTTTGCAACTTCAATTTTCCAATCCTTAAATTCAACCGAGTAAGGTCGTTTATCAGGTCCTCCGGCTGCCAGTCCAAGATCAACAGCCTCTAAGATTCCCGGGATATCCTCGGTATGCTTCTCAATAATCCAGTTGATCCCGTCCAGGCTAATATAACCGGCAAAATGATTGCCGTGGCGTACCATTTTCAGGTAAACGGGGGTTTTGGAATTCTCAGGAAGGTTCTGACTGCTTGCTTTATGCATGCACCCGTTCGCAAATTCGTCATATTCGATTCCGGCCCGTCCCGGTGTTCCAAAAACCAGTACGGAACCTTTGCTTCCGGGTTGAACATCAAAACTCCGGGACATATTGTTTCGGACAAAGAGGCCCGATCGAAACCATTCGTGGGTCCGTTCACCGAAACCGCTGATCTTTACCGTAGCTATAAAATCGCCTTTAATCCCTTTTAAATAAACAGCGGCATAAGAGTCTTCGGCATGATAAAAATCTGACCCGCCAACTGTAATCCTGAACCTGTTGACTTCCGCGTCAGCTTCAATTTCAAAGGGTTTGGCCTTGGCCGAACAGTATTGATTTAATTTGCTGGTTGTCGGATGAATGGTTGTTGCATCGAAAACCGTGAAATTCTTTTCTGCACTGTTTTCAATACGGACAGAATGGATCCCGATAGCTGCGTCAAGTTCAAAACTGATTTCACGCGATTCATTTATTTTCAGATCGATTACCTGGCTTTGAATCGTTGAATGGTCAACCGTGAGGTTTGCCGTCATCTTCTGAGGTTCCTGAGTGAGGTTTTTTGCCGTTGCAGTAACCCTAATCTTTTCACCTTTGAGCAGCCTGTCTTCCGATAATCTGAAGTTTTCGAAAACGACAGCAGGTTTTATCCCCTCAATCATAACTGACTGATAGGGTGTTGAGCCGATCGCCAGCCGGTGTTCTCCCGAATCGTAGATCCTGACCTCAAACTCAATTTTGCGACTGTTGTTTTTGATTACCGGGAAAAGTCTCTTTTCAGATATCTTCCCATCCAGATAAAGCTCAATGGGGGCAGATCCGGTTGACCCGTTATTAAATACCGATGCAGAAAGGTGGATGATGCTTCCGGCTGCCACTTTCCCACCTGGGAGAGCCGAAGCCGTTTTAACTTTCAGCTCACTCACCTGAAATACAGGTTCTCCGTCCAGAATTGTTTCAGGGGGATTAACAGGCGGTTCTATCTTAAAATTGTTCCGGTAAATATTGTCTTCCGCCAGGGCTGCGCATAGCTTCCATTCTCCCTGCTCAAGGTTATAATAGATATTTTCCTCGGAAGTCCAGCCTGATGACATGTTATCAAACCAAAATGCGACATTGTCGTTGAAGAACCCGGCGCGCACATCATGGATCAGGTTTTTGCGGATCACCGAATTAAACGTCAGACCAGCGGTTTTGATGGCCCCGGAATCATCCGCATCGCGCTGAACGTCATCAAGGTGATTGTATTCAACGACATAGTCTCCGTCAATCGCCTCCTCCTGGTTAGACCAGCCGCCGACGTCAATCCCGTATCTCCCCCTCGTTTTGGTCAGGTAGTTATGCGAAATCTCTGTCATCAGCGTATTATTGGCCATGATGTTGACTCCCCCGCAATCATAAAGCTTATTGTAGGATATGGTGGTTTCCCGGATGATCTCTCTGCCGTCGCCGGGTTTTGAGAGGCCGTTGGCATAAATCCCTCCGTTGTCCAGGGTGATGAAGCTGTTTTGGAGTATCCTGGTCTGGTAACACCCTTTTTTCACCGATATTCCGGTTCCGCTGCAGGAACGGACTTCGCCGCCGACAAACTCGCAGGCATGTGCAAACTCATAACTGATGGCGCTGTTCGATACTGTCGGTGCTTCGGCCACTCCGGTAGACCCGTCAACCCCGTCATAGTTATAGCTGGTTATATTTTTCCCGGTGATGGCTCCCTCAAAGGTGAGCCCATAAATACGCAGATTACGCACCGGTTCCCCCTGTTTTCCATGTACCTCAACCAGCTGATTGATCATTGGAACACCTGCCTGTGCCAGGTTCATATCCGGTAGGTCACCCGTTGGAATATAGCTGATCTCTTTGGCTTTTTTATCGAAAAACCATTCCCCCGGGGCATCAAGCAATGATTTTACGTTTTCGACGTAATAGCGTGGAGGAACGATTACGACCCCCTCCTGGGGTGATTTAAAGGTGGCAATACCTGTTTTTTCATCCACTTTGGCCAGTGAATTGATTCCGGTATGCCAGCGCAGCAACATGACCACCCTGTTTCCCTCCATCTCCTTCCACGATTTCAGGTCCCCTTTTTTGAAACAGAGTTCACTGGTCGATTTGGAGATTGCGGGTGGGGTGAAATAGCCCTCGTTAGGTGTGCGTGCCAGAGTCTGCTTCTTCCCGTTCACAACCAGCATGGCAACTGTATCAGCCTCAAACGGGGCGGTCCAGACCTTGCCGTTTTTCTTCCATCCCTTAACCGGGACCTCTCCCGAGATTACAGGTTTTTCACCGGGAAATGCCGCGTAAGTCACATAATGGTCTTTCAATTTGTGATATTCGAATGCCCCGGTTGGGAGATTGGTCTCAACTCTTTCGCCGCCATCTGCGGGTTCGAAGAGCAGGCGTTGTTTTAAATTATAGTGTCCTTCGCGGATATAAACCAGGATATCTTTACCGCGTCCAAGCAGGTGAGGCGATCCGATCCACCGCTTCTCTATGGGTGCACTCTTGGGGAAGTAAACCTTTGATTTCAATTCCCTGACCCCCTTTTGAGCCCTTCTGATGGTCAAAAACGGACCGTCGGTCCTTCCGGCATTGGGCTCAGCAAGCGTCCCCGACCACTGGTCATCCCCATTTTTAGCGACATAAAAATCGGCTTTTGAAGGATAGCTGAACGGAAACCATTTTTCACCCCTGAGCAGTTTCCCGTCGCGCTTCGGCGAGGATGACTGCGAGTAACCGCAAAGGTGGAATAATCCCGCAAAAAGAAGGAGCATTAAAAGGAGTAAACTACTTTTGAAAGTTCTTGTGGGAACAGGTCCGAATAAAACCCTCATATTTTGATCTGATGTTGAAATTCTGTTTGTTAACCGGAAGTTTGAAAAGTCAAACATATTTAAATTTGCAGAACCGATTCAATAGGTTTTTGTCTTTTGTTTATAGTTTTTTAACTGATTCTGCGATAATCTGCGAATTTGAAACCTAAATAGGCTAATTATCTATTAAATTACGATAAAATAGCTGAAGTGCTTTAGTGCAAAAACTGATTACTTCGTGTTGGACTAAATAACTTTACGAAGTGAATTGACAATACGACCGGCGACTTGCGGCTGGCAACTTGCGGCTGGCTGTTGGTAAATGGCATTAGGTTGCTAATGGTCAGTCGATTTTCAAACCGGCAAATGGAGAGATCACTCTCCTTTTTAAATCTAGTAATATGAAAAATGTAATCCTGATTCTTGCAATCCTTCTTTCGGTTTCAACTTTTACAATGGCCCGGAATCCGGGGGATCTCGCAATTGATTCAATCCGGTCAGGGTTTAAAAATCCCCCTGCTGACTGCTGGCCGCATACCCGCTGGTGGTGGCCCGGAAATCCGGTTTCAAAAGCTGAGATTACCCATGAACTGGAGGAGATGCGCGCCCACGGGATTCGTGGTGTAGAGCAAATTTCAATGAGTGAAGTTTACGAAAAAGGGAATATTCCTTACCTCTCTGACGAATTCATGGAGATGCTGAAACATACGGTTAAGGAAGCCAAACGATTGGGAATGGAGGTTTCTCTCAATTTTGGCGGACCGGGCTGGATCATCGGGGGTGCCTGGGTGAAGGAGGAAGAGAAGAGTAAAGATCTGGTGCCAACCTTTATGGACCTGAATGGAAATCAGGTTTATAACGGGAATTTGCCTGATCGCCTGACCAAAACGAAACGGTCGTGGGAACATTTTACCCCAAAACTGGATGGCGATGAGACCTTGCTGGCTGTTGTTGCCGGGAAAATTGAACAGGACGGTCAAATCAGTGAAAAATCGCTGATCAACCTCACTGCCACGGTTTCAGGAAAAAAAATTAACTGGAAAGTTCCTGAAGGGGAATGGCGCCTGATGGCTTTTTGGTTGAAGAAAAATGGAATCAGTAAAGCAGTAGACCATTTCAGCAGGCAAGCTATGGAGAACTACTGCAATTTCCTGGGTAATAAATTTTACGGGGCTTTTGGAGATGAATTCGGGAAAACGGTGGAATCGCTGTTTGTAGATAGTTTTGAACTACCCAATCTTTCAAGCGGGATCAACTGGTCAACCGGATTACTGGAAGCGTTCCGGAAGGAGAAAGGGTATGATCTCACTCCCTATCTTCCTGCAATCTGGTGGAATGTCGGGGTGATTTCACCCAAAATCAGGTTTGATGTCAATGAATTCCTCCATGAAACCGGCTTGAATGTTTTCTTCAGTACATTCCTGGGATGGTGTGAAGATCATCATATTAAGGGGAGGATCCAGGCCTATGGCTTTAATACGGATAATATAGAGGCTTCGGGAAAGGCCCATATTCCGGAGATGGAGATCACTGCAGGTGAGAAAGATGCGGCTGACTGGTTCGACACCCGGATCGGCCCCAAGCAATATGTTGCTTCCGGTGCCCACCTGTATGGCCGGAAAGTGGTTTCAGCGGAGGTTTACACCTTTATCCACTGGGAAAGGTACCGCGAAACACTTGAGGAGCTTAAGATTGCCAGTGATGGCTACCTTATGGCAGGTGCCACAAAATTCTATAATCACGGCTTTAATTTTTCACCGGAGAAAATTGTTACGCCAACCCGCTCGCTCCCGTTTGCAGCCTATATCCAGCCTCAGAATGTCTGGTGGAAATACTATCCCAAACTTGCCGAATATATCGCCCGTAGCGCTTATTTACTCCGTCAGGGCGATTTTACCGCTGACGTTGCCCTTTACTCTCCGCTGGCCAATCAGTGGGCGTTAAATGCGCTGAACATGCGCAAATGGACCCGTGAGTTCGAATGGGGTGATCTGGGTGAACTCCTGATTTCAAACGGGTATAATTACGACCTGATCAATGATGATGCGCTCCAGAATCTCGCAACCGTTGCCGATGGCAACCTTAAAATACGGACCAATGAATACAAGGTGCTTATTCTTCCCAATGTTGAAACCATCCCTTTGAAAACCCTCGAATTCATCGAAAAATATGTGGAAATGGGAGGTATTGTCATTGCACTTGAACGAATACCCGAAAAATCAACAGGCTTGGCCGACTACAAGGTGTCAGACAACAAGGTCAGGGAGCTTTCCGACAACCTCTTTAATAAGCCAAAGCAGCCTGAGGGGAAACCGATTAATCCGTATGGTCTGAATGGCCCCGGAATTGTTGAGGGGATCGTGATGAATCCTTACGGGAAAGGGGGAACCTACCGGCTTAAAAATGTGATAGACCGGCAGATCTGGTGGGACAAACGGAGCAGCGCGCTCGATCCCTTCCTGGAAACCATCCGGAAACATATTGCCCCCGATTTTGGAATCGACTTTGCTTATGAGGGGCTGCGTAAAAATGAGGGGCTCACATTTATTCACCGGAAATTGGGAGAGAAAGACATCTATTTTATCTCAAATATCCAGGACAAACCGAGTGCGATCCCTGTAACTTTCAGAGTTAAAAATAAGGTAATCCGGAAATGGAATCCCTGCTCAGGCGCGATTACACCGGTATTAAGCTTCTGCGAGGTGAAGGAGGGGATAAAAGTGCCGCTCAATCTTGCTCCCTATGAATCACTGTTCCTCGAATTTTCCCCGGGCGAACCTGAGGCTTATGTAGCAAAATCAGAATTCATTGATGTTTCAGCAACAGGGAATAGAGGACTTAAGGCGGTTGCGCTTCAGAACGGAACTTATTCATCAATAATCAAAACGGGCAGGGAGGAGAAGAAGATCACCACCGAGGTTTCGGGCATACCTGCTCCGTTCCTGATCTCCGGGGCATGGAACATGGAGCTTAAAGGGGAAAACTTTCCAGCTGTTACGAGGAAATCTGAAGAACTCACTTCCTGGATTGAAGATCCGTTAACCCGTAATTTCAGCGGGACAGGACGTTATGAAATCAACTTTACCCTTTCCCCCGGGTACTTCCTTAATGGGCTTAAACTCTGTCTGGATTTGGGGAAAGTAGGAAGCGTTGCCGAGGTAACTTTGAATGATCACCCTTTAGGAATAACCTGGATGCGCGGTCAGAAGCTGGAGGCAACCCAAGCCCTGAAGCCCGGGGAGAACAAGCTGGTCATCCTGGTGACCAATACGCTGATCAACCGGATATCGGCGATGAAAGAGCCACCTCCGGTACCTGAAGATCTGATTTCCCGGTTTGGAAGCGGGGCTGTCAATCAGGAGATTCCCCGGGAATTTGGATTTAAGCCGTTACCCGCGTCCGGATTATTAGGACCGGTGAGGATTATTGCGGTTAAGGAAGTTGCCGTCAGCTATTAATTCCTGGTCGCTGGTTTCTGACTGTTTGCTTCTGGCTTCTGGCGACTGGCTTCTGGCAGTAGGTCATTGCGTATAAGCTGCCAGTCGCATGGTGCTGGCTGCTGGTCCTGATTATTTCACAGAAGCGGCCAGAAACGGCAGAATTTTATTTAAAGCATCGCTGTTATCTGCGTCGGTAAATCCGTGTCCTTCATCGGGATAAGTAATCAGCTGATTTGAAACTCCAGCTGCATTCAGCTTATCAATGAGTGTGGTGGTCTGTTCGGGAATTACAATATCATCCATACCCCCTTGCAAGGCAATGGTAGGCGGGGATTGGTTATTTACAAAATTGATCGGGCTTGATTGCTTGTACATAGTCGAGTCCTGTGAATAGGATTGACCAATGACAGCAATTAACGCAATTTCCTGGAAGAGTCCCTGGTTATAGATCGCTTCGAGGTCGGTCGGTCCAAAAAAATCGACCACCGCTTTTACGTGCTTATTGGGATCGTTCTTATAGCTGTGGAGAAGAGCCAGATGGGCCCCGGCACTGGCTCCCAGGACAATCAGGTCTTGTGAAACACCATAACCGGCTGATTTGGAAAGATAATATTCAATGGCCGATTTGACATCCAGTTCCTGTGTTGGAAACAAATCAGATGTGCCATTAACGGCCAGGCGATAATTGAGGTTTAAGAATGCAAAATTCGGACTTCTTTTTTTTATGGAATCAACTACAAAGGTCATATCGGTTTTATCACCGTCAACCCATGCGCCGCCATGGATCACCACGATCGTTTTTGTTGTATTTACCGTTCTTCCTGCGGGAAGATCGATATCCATTTTCTGGAGCGGATCGGTTCCGTATCCCACATCTGAATAGGCTATTGCAACTGCTGGATTTGGTGAAACTGGGGTGAGGGTATCGCTCTTTTTACACGAGGCAATCAGAACGACCAGTGAGAAAATAATGAGTAGTTTGCGCATATCAGCTATTGTTAACCTTTGATAAACAAAATTCTGAACATGAATGTTTCAACTGAAAACATCTTTGAATCCAAGTAATCAGAATCATGGAGTTGGCCTATTTCACTTTGATTTCTAAAAAGGTCGAATATAAGATTAAAGAACGGTAATTTTTAAGGTTGGTTAAACAAACAAGTTTAAAGTTCTGAGATCGTGAACGCTCACGAATGTTCTGAATCCCACTTTCCGAATTCAAATTTTAAATATCTTTGGCCTTCAAACGAACATAATCTCTAAGGGCGAGATCATGAATCTGTAATATTCCATTGAAATTATAAAATAATTAAAAATGAAATTAATAGTTAAGGCAATTCTCTTTATTTCCCTGTTTCAAATTTCTGTAATGACCTATGCCCAGACACTTCCTTTCCGGAGTGTCGCGATCACCGTTTCTCCCGAAATCAGAAACTCCTTTGTAACCGGAGGTCGTTTGCTGCTGTACGTGAGCCGGGAACGGGAGCGGGAACCCCGCGACCATGCAGATGTAAAATTCGGATTTACACTGAAAAACTGGGATGGAGCATCCCCTTTTGTATTAGAGGCAACGGATAAAGGAATTCTTCATACCGATCTGGCAGAGGGGTTTATACCTGTCCCTAAGAAATTTTATTACCAGGCCATCTACAAGCAGAATGTGGATGACGCACTGGCCGATATCCCGGGCAACCTGGTCACCCGTGTCGATTCCGTGGAGGTTAACGGGCCCGTAAACCTGACGCTGAAATTAAATACAGTAATCGCGCCCTTTAAGATCGTCGAAAACAAGTTTGTTAAGCCCATCGTCATTCAGAGCAAATTGCTTTCGGGTTTCTCGGGTCATCCCCGGTATTTGAAAGCCTCCGTCCTGCTCCCTGCTAGTTATTTCGACAACCCGGGGAAATCATACCCGATCTGCTACCATGTTCCGGGGCTGAACGGCCGATATGAGGGTGTTAACGGAATGATGGCCAATAAATCCTTTTCCGAATGGTGGTTTTCGAAGAAGGCACCCCAGATCATCTATGTATTTCTGGATTCCCAGGGACCTTATGGTGACTCTTATCAGGTTGATTCAGAGAATAACGGCCCTTGCGGGAAAGCGCTCACCGAGGAGTTGATCCCTGAGATTGAAAAACAGGTGCACTACCATAAGGATTCGGGCAAACGATACCTTGCCGGTGCCTCAACAGGCGGATGGGTAGTGCTGGGTTTGCAGATTTTCTATCCCGACTTCTTCGATGGTGCCTGGGCATACAGTCCCGACCCGGTTGATTTTGAACATTACGGATTGATCAATATTTATAAGGATGAGAGTGCATTTTATAACCGGTTTGATTATTTGCAACCCGAATCGAGGACGATCTACGGTGAACCAAAGGGGTCTATGAAGGATGCGATCCTGGATGAAGATGTGCTGAGCAGAACCAATGATTACCGCGTATCGGGAGAACAGTTCGGGGCCTATAATGCGGTTTTCGGACCCAGAGGGAAGGATGGTCTCCCCACTATGCTGATCGATCCGGTTACGGGCAAAATTGACCACTCCATAGCTGTCCAGTGGGAAAAATACGATTTAAAAAAGGTGCTTGAGAAAAACTGGTCCACGCTGGGGCCGAAACTCCAGGGAAAGATCTGGATCTGGACCGGAGACATGGATATGCTCTATTCGAATGTCGCGACACGGTTCCTGAAAATGTACCTCGATAAAACGGAGAATCCAAAGTCGGATGCCAAGATATCATTTACCCCGATGGCCGGTCACTGTGCCGAATGGAGCGATGTAGCGGTTTTGAATAGGGTGGCGGAAAAAGCGGCGAAAAAATAACTCCAATCAAAATGGTTTTGAGGTGACGCAATGTCAGTTTCACCTCAATCAAAATGGTTTTGAGGTGACTCATTGTCAGATTCATGCGAAGCAAAGAGGCTTTACCCCTAAGCAAAGTCTGATTCATGTCAATCAAAATGGTTTTCACCTGAAGCAAGGTCTGATTCACGTCAATCAAAATGGTTTTCACCTGAAGCAAGGTCTGATTCACGTCAATCATAATGATATTCAGTTCAATCAATAGGATTTACACCTGAAGCAAGGTCTGATTCACGTCAATCATAATGATATTCAGTTCAATCAATAAGATTTACACCTGAAGCAAGGGGAGTATCCAAATGATTGAATTATCCGTTAATAAATTCAGAGCAAATCTGAAAGACTTTGCAGATAAAGCCATTTTATAAATCTGATGAAAATTCGATTCGCATCTTTGCCATAGGGGGACATTACAAGGATATTCAGGAAATGATCATCTACTAATCTTCCATTGAATTATGCAAAAAAAGCATTTGTAGCCAATCATTTTATTCCTTACTATTGGGGACCGGAAGTAAAAGCCGAATTCAATTTCACTGGTTTGTCCAATTTGCTTCCGTAAAAAGTTTCAAACTAAAATCTTTCAGATAATGAAGAATAAAGCACTTATTTTACAGATAGTTATACTTTTGATTGCCCCTTTTGCCGTGTTTGCCCAATCGAACAAGACGCTTAGGCAACAGCAGGAATACCTTACCCCGTATGAGAAAAGCAACCTGACGGAGACTAATTTGCCTGTTTTAATGCCTTATAACCGTTGGATTGACGCCGCCGGAGAACAGCTCTATTTTGGGGAGAAGACCGATGAAAACCATGCCCTCGATTGTGCTCTTTCCCCCGACGGGAGGTGGATTGCCGTGGAAGGACGTTACTCGGTTGTGATCATCGATCCGGTGACTAAGAAAATCATCAGCCGTACAGCTTTGAGAGCTCCGTTTGTTAAGGAGAATTTAATGAATACGTTCTCCGGTATCTCATGGCGCAAAACCGGTGAAAAGTATGAACTTTACTGGAGTACAGTGGGCAAAGCGAACAAATCGTATGTCCTTCAGGCCTCCTGGGACGGGAAGCAGCTGTCCGTATTAAAAACGTTCCCGTTTGAAGCGGTTAAACCTGCCGAAACTGCCGTACCCAACGAATTGGTTGTTACCGAAGAGGCAGGCTCACCCGTGCTTTTTGTGGTTTTAAACGGGAATAATACCGTTGACAAACTGGATGTTCAAACCGGCAAAACGATCTGGTCGGTGCCCGTTGGGGTTGCCCCTTTCGGGATTACAAAATCGAAGGGGAAACTCTATGTGACCAACTGGGCCGGATCAAACCCTGATAAAGGGGATGTAAATGTGGCTGGGGTGCCATGGGGAAGTGCAAAAATCGATCCTCAGACCGGGGCAACGCGCGAAGGGACGGTCTCGGTACTGGATGCCAAAACAGGTAAGTTACTGAAAGATATCACAGTCGGGTTGCATCCGAATGATATCATCTCAAGCGGTGATCAGAAATTCGTCTACATAGCCAATGCCAACAGTGACCAGGTTTCAGTCATTAATACCGAAAAGGATGAGGTGACTGAGCAAATCTCAGTCAGGCTCTCGCCTGAGAAGAATAGTTATTTTGGCGATTCCCCCAATGGTCTGGGTATTTCGGGTGATGGTAAAACACTCTATGTGGTTAACGGAATGGATAATGCCCTCGCTGTTTTGTCGCTCGGAAACCTCTCGTCAAAGGGTTCTCCGGAAAACAGGAGCAAGGTTATCGGATTTATCCCCACAGGAGCTTATCCGGGAGGAGTTGCCGTTTATCGCGACAGCCTGTTGTTTGTGGCCAATATTGAAGCTGAAGGGTCGCGTATCCCCACTGTTCTGGAGAAAACGGGCCATACGGTCTATAATTCCCACCGGGAAATGGCTTCAGTATCGGTTATTCCGGTACCGCAAAAATCTCAGCTAAAGGATTATACCCAGAAAGTTGAAAAGATCAATCAGCTCTTCAGACTGGCTCTTACCGATAAGCTACCCCGAAAAAATACAGAACCGGTTCCGGTTCCTCTCCGGGTTGGTGAGCCTTCCGTCTTCAAACATGTAGTTTATATCATCAAGGAAAACAGGACCTACGACCAGGTACTCGGGGACGTAAAAGGGGGAGACGGCGATTCCAGCTTATGCATTTTCGGTCAGAAAGTTACCCCCAATGCCCATAAAATCGTGAAAGATTTTTTCCTGATGGATAATTACCACGCATCCGGGAAATGCTCGGCGGAGGGGCATCAGTGGACCGACATGGGGATTGTTACCGATTATATTGAGAAAGAGGTCAAGGCCTGGATCCGAAGCTATCCGCACGTTCAGTACGATGCGCTGGTTTATGCTCCAACAGGTTTTATCTGGGATAATGCCACCCGTCATGGGAAAAGTGTCCGGATCTATGGCGAAGCTTGCGATGTTCAGTATGATAAAAGCTTAACCTGGACTTCGATCTACGACGGGTTTATGAAGGGTGAAACCTTTAAATTCAAAAATATCACCACCGTAAAACCGGTTGAGAAACTGTTGAGCCAGAACTTCCCCAGTTCAGACAATCATGTTTTTCCCGATGTACTCAGGGCCAAGGCTTTTATCGACGAGATGAATGCCTGCGACAAAATGGACGGGGACCAATGGCCGGAGCTTATGGTGATTGCCCTTTCGAATGATCATACAGCGGGTACCCGTCCGGGAATCCCAACGCCACGGGCAATGGTTGCAGATAATGACCTGGCCCTCGGGCAGATCATTGAGGCGATATCGAAAAGCCGATTCTGGAAAAACACCGCGATATTCACGACCGAAGACGATTCACAGGATGGATGGGATCACGTTTCAGCCTACCGCACCGTAGGAACTATTGCAAGTCCCTATTCCCGGTTAAAGCATACGGTACATACCAATTACAATCAGGTTTCGCTGGTGCGGACCATCGAACAGATTTTAGGGATTCCACCGATGAATATCAGCGATGCCACCGCCATGCCGATGTTTGATTGTTTTAATTATACCCCCGATTTTACCCCTTTCCGGTCGGAGCCCAACCAGATTCCGCTGAACGAAATGAATAAGAATCTGAAGGAGCTGAAAGGGACTGCGCTTCACTATGCCCGCAAAAGCCTTGAGCCTCAGTTTGATTATATCGACCAGGGCGATGACGACCTGATGAACCGGATCCTTTGGTTTGCGATGAAAGGGAAGGAAAAATACCCTGCCAGATACAGCGGGAAAGAAGCGGGGGAGAAGGAATAAGGATATTTTAACAGTGAGAGTCTGACTTTGAGTCAGGCCCTCATTTTTTTAAAAAACTCCGCGGGAGTCCGCTGTTATTGACCCCCGGAGTTTCAGCCAGGGGCAAGGTAAACCCGTGTTACCCCAAACCGAAACGGGTTGAATTACTTAAACCCAATATTTTTCGTCAAAATCAACTCCATTATCTTTTAACAACCTGATAAACTCATTCCGAACACTTTCTTTTTTATGGTGTTGCTGTTGATTCATAACGTATTTTATAATTGTATCCTTTTCTCTTACCGACAGTGTAAAGGCACCATAACTTTCTGCCCAATTTGAAAAATCGGGATAGATATGCTTTTCTTTTATCCATTTGGAACTGGACACTTTTATGTCTCTAACCAGATCAGCCAAAGCGAGTGAAGGGTGAAGATCGCAAATGATATGAATATGGTCTTCAACACCATTAATTCTGAAGAGCCGGCAGTTTTTATTTTTTATTACGCCCCAGATGTATTTGAAAAGCACATCATTACCGGAGTTGAGTAATACTTTTTCGCTGTTTCGCGTATGAAAAGTGATGTGATAAAGAATTTGACGGTAACTGGCCATGATTAAGGTTTTAAAAGGTAAATTCGAAATCAAAGACTTTGTAAGTTACGAAAAATTCTTCAATAATTCTAAGGTTAGTTTCAAATATATAGCTTATATTCAACCCGTTTCGGGTTGCATTTTGTTGGTGGCTCACAAACCCCCAATAAATAATTGGGGGTCAATAATATAATCCACCTTCGGCGGATTATCCGCTATTCGCAACCCCCCAATAAATAATTGGGGGTCAATAATATAATCCACCTTTGGCGGATTATCCGCTATTCGCAACCCCCCAATAAATAATTGGGGGTCAATAATATAATCCACCTTCGGCGGATTATCCGCTATTCGCAAATCCATAATAAAAATTGGGGGTCAATAACTTGATCCACTTTCGGCGGAATAAGTACTTTCATAGGCAAACTCCGAAGGAGTTTACTGTTATTGACCCCCGGTGTTTCAGCCAGGGGCAAGGTAAACCCGTGTTACCCCAACCCGAAACGGGTTGAATTGATCAAGGGAAATCTATTCAGATTGAAACGTTGTTATGGTTTGGAACTTTATTTCATCAATTGTTGTTATATTCTTGTCGTCTGAAAAGTCGGATCGATTTATTTAATTATTCTAAAAGATGAAAGTATATGTTGTCAGCATGTTGAATGCTATTGTGTTGATTTTGTTGGGCCTATGGGGCTACCTTGGATCTCAGACTCCTTCGCCCACCGCCCTTATCCCGGTATTTGCAGGCATTATCCTGCTCTCGCTGATCAGGGGATTAAAAGCCGGAAACAGGGTGATTGCCCATATCTCGGTGTTGCTCACCTTTGTGCTTTTAATTGCATTTATAAAACCACTCACCGGTTCCATTGGAAGGGGAGATAGCGCGGCGATGGTCCGTATCGTTATCATGATGATTTCATGCGCAGTGAGCATGGTCTATTTTATCCGCAGCTTTATCAATGTCAGAAAGGCGCGGACACAAGCCGGAGAATAAGTTCATTCACTCAACCAGCTTCTTTAGCTTTCTTCCGGCTCCAACCACTTGGATTCAGAAACAGGGAATGATTGAATGTGGATATAGTTTCTTATTTTTGTAGAAAACAAGATTTTACAGTAATAATAAGACCGGAGTAATCATTCTCCTACTTTTACTATTCGCTGTTGAATTAAGCGCCAATGAAAACCTGAAAGGATGAAATTCAAAAGGCTGTTAGTTGATAATCAAATGAGTGACCTGGCACGGGTTGTTGCTTTCCTGGAGGAACTTGGGGAGGAATGGGAGCTTTCTGTTCAGCAGATATTATCCTTAAATCTGGTACTGGAAGAGGCGTTAACCAACATTTTCCTCTACGGATATGACGATAATGATCAACACAGCATTGAAATTAATTTTGGAATTGAGGGTGATCAATTAACGATTTCACTTATTGACGATGGACAACCTTACGATCCAACCTTAAAGGCCGATCCCGATATTACCCTGACAGGTGAAGAGAGACCGATTGGAGGCCTGGGCATATTTCTGATTAAAAAGATCATGGATAAAGTTGAATATGAACGCAAAACGAATAAAAATATCTTAATTCTCACGAAAAATCTGAAACCATGAATGTACAAGTTTCAATATCAGCAAATTATGCCATAGTTAGTGTGGATGGACGAGTCGACACTACCAATGCCAGTGAACTTGAGAAAACCATCCTTGGGGTTATTGAAGGTGGGGGTACCAAAATTATTCTCGACTGCTCGGGTTTGAATTACATCAGCAGTTCCGGATTACGGGTTTTCCTGGTTATTCAGAAGAAATTAATGGTATTAAAAGGGCAGTTCCGGCTTTGCAGCCTGCAACCGGGAATTAAGGAAATATTTGATATCTCGGGGTTTTCTACCATCTTCTCGCTATTCGCGGATAAGGAAGCTGCGATGATTGAGAAATAGTGAGATCATGCGAGGATGCCAAGATATCATTGATATTGAGGTGCCTGGCCATAAAGACTGGCCATGTTCAGTAGGAAAGGGTAAATTGATCGTCAAACATTTGAAGAGTTAATGGATTTACCCAAAAGGGTAAAATTAAATTGAAATCGAATAAAGTTCATCGGGTAAATTAGTTAGAGTTTTTTTCACTTTTTCTAACCTGAAAATTCTCAGGTACATAAATAAAACTTTGAAAGAAATGGCTACAACAGATCAAAACATACCTGGAACAGAAGAGCAACTTTTGCTCCTTTCCACTGAATTAGAAGAAATTAAGCAAAAAATCATTCAAAGCGACAAACTTGCATTTATTGGTAAGCTTACAACCGGTATTCTGCATGAGATAAAGAACCCCCTGAATTTTATTAATAATTTCACCAAACTGAGCCAGGAACTTTTAGAAGAATTAAATGTTATTGTGGATGGAGTCAGTAATAAGTTGGATGGGAATAGTTTGGCTAATCTGAATGAAATCCGTTCAATGCTAAAATCCAATTTAAATAAGGTACTCGAGAATGGGGAGCGCGCACAACGAATTATATTCTCGATGCTTGCTCAAATGCACGACCGACAGGAAATTGTTTTTGAGCTGACTGATATTAACAAACTGGTTGACGAATTTGCCAAACTTGCCTATCAGGGATTAAGAGGCAATGATCGTGAATTTAATCTGACTTTCAAAACAGATTACGACCTGTCTATCTGCCCCGTTAACCTGGATTTTCAGGAGATGAGCAGAGTCATTATCAATTTGGTAGATAATGCATGTTATGCCCTGAACGAAAAAAAGAAAAAGATGCAGCATCTTTTTTCTCCAGAGATACTGTTGTCTACCAAAAAGCTTGACAATTTTGTTGAAATAAAAATAAGAGATAATGGCATGGGCATACCGCAAACAGTTATGGATCATATTTTCGACCCCTTTTTCACAACAAAGCCAAAGGGTCAGGGAACAGGGATCGGACTTTCATTAAGTTATGATATTGTCACCAATGTGCATCAAGGGAAAATTGAAATTTTATCAAAAGAAAATGAGTATACTGAATTCCGGATTGTCATTCCCCTAAATTTGGCCTGATAAGGAAGGTGTTCCTTTTCAATATTTTATTAATTATTAATCAATTGATTGAGCCGATTTTTAGTTTCACTTCATCTCGATGATTTCAGAATACTTTAAATGTACGCCATATGAAAAATACAGTATCAATTTTATGTGTTGATGATGAGCAGGACATGGAAATGCTTATTTCGCAGAAATTCAGGAAAAGTATAAGAGATAAGGAGTATAGTTTCATTTTTGCCCAGAATGGAATACAAGCGCTTGAAAAATTGGATAATAATCCGAATATCAGCCTGGTCCTTTCTGATATTAATATGCCGGAAATGGATGGATTGACTTTTCTTCTAAAATTAAAGGAACGTAAAAATGCGGAAATAAAAACAGTCATGGTTTCTGCATACGGCGATATGGAAAACATCAGGACAGCGATGAACCGGGGGGCTTTTGATTTTATTACCAAGCCCATCAATTTCGAAGATATGGAGATTACTATTGCGAAAACAGTTGAAGAGATAAATCGATACAAGAAATTTCAGAAAGACCGGGATAATCTGATCTCCATTCAGAAAGACCTGAGCATTGCTTACGATATTCAGCAGTCCATGTTGCCTAAAAATTTCCCGGCATTTCCCGGCCGCACCGATTTTGATTTGCATGGAGTACTACAACCTGCTAAAACGGTTGGCGGAGATTTTTACGACTATTTCCTCGTTGATGAAGATCACCTGTTTTTTATGGTTGGGGATGTTTCGGATAAGGGGATTTCTGCGGCATTGTTTATGGCCATAACCAAATCACTGTTTAACAGCAACTTCTCAAACGGACATTACTCCAACATGGTGGAAGAGATTTCCAGAATCAATAAGGCGCTGTCGCAAAACAACGATTCCATGATGTTTGTCACCGTCTTTGTCTGCATTCTCAATCTTAAAACGGGTGAAGTCAGCTATGTTGACGGAGGGCATGAGTGCCCGCTGATACTCCGTGGAGGGAAAAAGGTTGAGGTATTTAAAAAGAAGAATGGATTTCCAATATGTATAGATCCCGATTTTAAGTACGAACAGTTTCGGTTTAATCTGCAACCCGGTGATTCCATCGTATTGTATACGGATGGTCTGGAAGATGCCCAGAATGTGGCGGGTGAACGAAGAACCATCCGGCCAAGCATTGATATTTTAGAATCCCTTGAGCCCAATATGGAACCGGTGCAAATTAACACTTTGCTTCTGAAGGAGGTAAATAACTATATTGGTACTGCCAATCAGTTTGATGACATCACTATTCTCACTGTAAATTACTATGGTTAAATGAATTAATTAAAGGTTATAAATTTTTACCGAATGATTAATTTTTTTATTGTAACTTTCTTATCTTGTACCCAAATATTCTAAATATAAACTGATCAAAGAATTATTATCATGAAAAGACATTTTTGTAAAACCGGAGTTATTCTTTTAATAGCAGTCCTGTTATGTGCAAGTTGTAATCAGAAACCCAAGGTTAAGGAAAATAAAGTGACCAACTCAAAGGGCCAGACCGGGACAGTAGAGGTTGAAATCTTTGATGCAGTTAAGCTTAAAGATCAATTGGTAGAGATCATTAAAACTGCTCCGAAACCAAATGAATTGGTCGATTTCATCAACAAGGGCGGTTATTCCTATATTGCAGATCTTACCCTCTCTACTGATAATGCGGAGAAATACCTGACTTTGGCACAACAGAGCCTTGCAACGGGAGTTTATAAGTTTGACCTCTACTATGCCAAAGTATATAATCGCTATGATATTGTAGATCAAATTTTTGATGTGCAACAAAAACTGGTCGGAAAGATTGGTTTGCAGGGGGATATTGCCGCAATGAAGAAGTACAATGACAGGGTAAAGCAAAATAAGGAGAATACAGACTCCTTGAATGTTATTGTTTCTGCAATGATGAATGAGCTGTCACAAAGTTATTTAACAGGGGAGCATTCGGGCGTTTATGCGTTGTCGTATGTGAGTGCCAACATCGAAGGGTTGTATATTCTTACTCAGATTGCTTTAATGGCCAAAGACAATTCAGATCTTCTTAAGTTGATCGGTCAACAGAAAGAACGTGTCAAATCAAATTATATGCTTTTGGAGATTATGGCTGCCGATCCTGCTGTCTCTCCCATTTTTGAAAAGATGAAGCCGATTATGGGTTCGTTTAGTAACAGCCTGGAATTTAGCGCCAAACAACTTGCCGATGTAGCCCCGCTGATTGAAAAGCTGCGCATGGAGATTGTCAAATAGACGGTTAACAACGATTTTCGGGTCAGTTTGTCCTGTGCTTCAATCATTAAGTACAGGACAAACCTTTTCATCGGGTTGCTCTGTATCATTATACCACCAGCCAAATGAACGAAGTTACACTCAATGCCCTGATCAATCTGTTTGCCATCTTTTCGGCGATCACCCGATCGGAACGTCAGCACGCCAGAAGCTCCTTCTCCTCTTACCTGGAATTACATCTGGGAATATCTTCCTCTGAAGAATATCGGAAACTATTTGATGAACTGATTGATTTCTATGAAATTGATGAGCAGGGTGAGCCTCTGTTCGACATGATTCAACAGGCTGAAACAATCTGTAACAACATCAGAGGGCGACTCCATCGGACCGAACAGATTATGCTATTCCTCCGTTTTCTGGAACTCGCCAGGAGGGAGGATGATCATAAAAAGGCGGGAGAGTTATTTTTGACTGTTGCCCGGGTTTTCTCGATAACTCCGCAAGAATATCGTAAATACTGCACCTTTATTTACGGATTCACTTCCAATGATCCTAACTATTCAGAGTTCCTGGTGATTAATCAAAATGCAGAAAATGATCTGCCGGCAATAAAACATTTGCAACGGAACAACCTGGATGGGGAACTGGTTTTTCTTTTTCTGAAAGATATTGGCCGGTATATTTTGATATTCAGGGGAAATGAGAGCTTGTATCTGGAGGGTAACCCTATTCTTCCCGGAAGGTTTTACGCTTTCAAAGAAGGGAGTATTGTTCGTGGAGCAAGAGTTTCACCGATCTATTTTACCGACGTAAACGCAGCTTTTTTTAATCAGGCCGAAACCCCCGCTTTTACCCTTGTTGGTCAAAATGCAGAATTCAAATTTAAAAACAGCAGCAATGGACTTTTTGAGTTCAACTTTATTGAGAATTCAGGACAATTAATTGCCATTATGGGGGGAAGCGGCGTTGGGAAATCAACCCTTCTCAATATCCTGAATGGGAATATTCCGCTGGGAAAAGGGAGTATCTCAATCAATGGCCTGGATATTAACGCTCATAAAAAGGATATCGAAGGAGTGATAGGGTTTGTACCCCAGGATGATCTGTTATTCGAAGAGCTTACAGTTTGGGATAATCTGTATTATAATGCCCGGCTTTGCCTGGATAATTTTAGTGAGGAGTATATCGTAAAGGTAGTTACCAGGGTACTTCAGGAACTTGAATTGTTTGAATTCCGCGAATTACTGGTGGGTAGTCCGCTAAAAAAATATATCAGCGGAGGACAACGTAAAAGATTGAATATAGCGCTTGAATTGGTACGCGAACCTTCAATTTTGTACGTGGATGAGCCCACCTCCGGACTCTCATCCATGGATTCGGAGAAAGTGATGCTTCTGCTTAAGCATCAGGCCAGGCAGGGGAAGTTGGTTGTTGTAAACATCCACCAGCCCTCCTCCGATATTTTCAAATTATTTGATAAACTTTGGATCATGGATAAGGGGGGGCGAATGATCTACACTGGCAATCCGCTCGATGCAATCATCTATTTTAAGGAGCTGACAAATCACGTAAATCCACTCGAATGTGAATGCCTTCATTGTGGCAATGTCAATCCTGAGCAGGTTCTGGAGATCGTTGAGACAAAGAAAATAGATGGGTCAGGTAATTTTACCCACGAACGTAGATTCTCTCCCGAAGAATGGTATCGTCTCTTTAAACAGAATATTGAGAAAAAGGTGGATGTTACAGGTCACGATTCATTTTCGGGTACTCCTAAAACCCATTTCAAAAAACCCGGCGTATGGAAACAGCTTCGGATCTTCTTTTCCCGTAATCTGAAGATTAAGGTTTCTGACAACCAATACCTGCTGATTAACCTCATTGAAGCACCCTTGCTGGCCCTGATTGTAGGCTATTTCACCAAATTTTCCGAAGGGAGTGAGTATATTTTTGCACGGAACAAGAACCTGATTTCCTATATTTTCATGGCTATTGTCGTTGTGCTCTTCATGGGTATGAGTGTGAGCGCAGAGGAGATAATCAAAGACCGCAAAATTCTGCAACGTGAATCTTTTCTGAACCTGAGCAGGCTCAGTTATGTTAACTCAAAAGTCTCTTTTTTGGTGTTGCTTTCGGCTTTTCAAACCTTGACCTTTGTTCTTGTTGGAAATATGGTGATCGGGATACATGGATTGACATTAAGTTACTGGCTGGTTCTTTTTTCAGTGGCTGTATTTTCGAACTTACTGGGTCTTAATATTTCATCGGCCTTTGATTCGGTGGTAACTATCTATATTCTGATCCCTTTACTCCTGATCCCCCAGATCCTGCTTTGCGGGGTTATTGTGAAATTTGATGATTTACAGGACAAAACTGCAGATAAGGACGCTGTCCCAATAGTCGGAGAACTTATGGTTGCACGTTGGGCATTTGAGGCCCTGGCAGTTGAGCAGTTCATGGGAAACCAATATATGGCTCAATTTTTTGATGAGGAAAAGAAGTTGGCACAGGCCAGATTCCAATCAGATTTACTCCTTACAGAACTTATCGGCAGGGTTGATTTTGTTGGCGGACAAATCAATAAGGGTAAATCATCGGGCGAGTTTGAATCAAAATTGACCATTATCAGAAATGAAATCACGAAGCTTGACCACCAGGGTGTTCTCCCTTCGTTTGCATTCACCGATTCAATCACGGCAGGAAAATTCAACGGCCCGATTGCTGAACTCGTAAAAAAACATCTGCACGATTTGCAGCATTATTACTCCGGTCAGAAAAATCTGATACGCAGTCAGGAGGATACGAAGGTATTAAGCCTGAACAGAGAATACGGGAGCAACTATCTTTTTGACCTGAAACAGAAACATAACAATCTTGCAATAGAAGAATTGGTTCTTAATGCCGGTTCAAAGGAGTATTTCAGGGAAACAACTGCCCGGTTAATGCAGAAAATTGCCCCTGTTTTTAAGGTGCCCGACTTTAACAACGGAAGGGCTCATTTCCTGTCTTCAGAGAAAAGGGTTTTCTCCTTATCATTCAGAACCTTGTTTTTTAATGTTTCGGTAATCTGGCTCATGACCATTTTCTTGTATCTAGCCTTGTATTTCAACTGGTTGAGGAAGATTCTGAATCGATAGGCAGGCCCATTTTATAGGCTGCCAGATAAATTCATCTGTCAGTTATCTTAGTGTCAACGCGATCTTAATCCCCAGAAATATCAGAAATCCCCCTAAGGTGCGATTGATCATTTTTTCATATTTAAGAAATCCCTTCTGAATCCTGGGGTGGGTGAAGAAGATCGAGACCACCATGAACCAGACAAGGGCAGTGAGGATAATAATCAGGGAGATCGTTAGGATGATAATTTTGGGCGTGGAAGTACTGATCACAAGGGTGAAAAGACTCAGAAAAAACAGGGTTACTTTGGGATTTAACACATTGGTGAGAAAACCCATTTTAAAGGCCTGGAAGCGGGTGAGATCCGGTCCCGCCGTTTCCTCATTCATCTCTAATCTTGAGCCTTTAGCCAGGATCGAACGAATACCCATATAAATAAGATATCCACCGCCAAGCAACTTGATAACGGAAAACAAGACGATTGAGGAGGAGATCAGGTAGCCGATTCCCGCAGCACAATAGGTAAGATGAACCCCAAGTCCCAGGCTGATTCCCAAACTGGTAAAGATTCCGGCCCGCCTGGAATAGCAGAGTGAATTCCGGACGGTCATTGCGAAATCGGGCCCGGGACTGATCACTGCCAACAGATTCAAAAATGCGACGGTACTGATAAGGGGAAGATATTCCATACGTTATAAAAGTTCGTTAAATCCCGGAATGTCGGTCAATCTCAATGGCCTGCCATTTCTGATGGCTACGCCGATCACTTTTGCATGCGCTACCAACTTATAATCAGGCAGTTTAAAAATATCCTGTTCAAAAACCAACCTCAATAGACCTTCACTCAGGGTATTTATCCGAACCACAAAAAGATCTCCGCTGGTCAGTGAATACTTATAATCAATTTCAATTCTGGAGACAACCAGGTCAATTCCTTCGGCATGAAGTCCGGCAAAATCGATTTTTTTGGTGATCATAAAGCTATGACGGGCATGTTCGAAGTAATTTAAATAAACCCCGTTATTTACAATCCCCTGTAAATCACATTCATAATCTCGGACAGCAAATTCGAGCTCGTACTGGTAATTGTTTTCTCCCTTGTTCATCATCATTGGTTATTTCAAAAGATCGGGTCTAAGATTCTGACCCATTAGATTATGCTGCAATATCCAAAGTATTTTTGATTCGGCCAAATCTTTCTACGACCGAAATTAGCTATGGAAATTCTTTTTCAGATTTTAAGTGAATCAAACAAATCTATCTTATCTTTGGCCAAAAGATGTAAAAAAAGGGGGGTCAACAGAAAATAATACTAATTTTTAAATATATGGTATGGGGAAAATGGCACTTAAGCGAACTTTAACTCCTTTATTACTTTGGGGGCTAGGAGTCGGATATGTAATTTCCGGGATGTATTTTGGATGGAATCTGGGGCTCGAAAAAGGGGGAACTTTAGGAATGGCTCTTGCAACAGCGTTGGTCATTGTACTCTATTCCTGCTTTAGTTTTTCATATGCAGAACTGGCCTGTGCCATTCCCAAGGCAGGGGGGGCCTACGATTATGCCGAGCGGGCTTTCAAACAGGATATCGGATTTATTACCGGTCTTGCACAGATCATTGAATTTGTGTTTGCTCCTCCTGCGATCGCCATTGCCATTGGGGCTTATTTTCACCTGGCCTTTCCGCAGGTCCCCGTATTGGTCTCAGCGATTAGTATTTACATCGTTTTTACCGCATTAAATATTTATGGAATAAAGGCGGCTGCTAATTTTGAACTGGCAGTAACCGTTTTGGCAGTTGGTGAACTGATCCTGTTCTCCACGCTCACACTTCCCCATTTTTCGGTCTCTCATTTTACACAGAATCCCTTTCCCCATGGCTGGAGCGGGGCATTTGCCGCTATCCCTTTCGCAATCTGGTTCTTTCTCGGAATCGAAGGGGTGGCTAACGTGGCCGAAGAGACGATTAATCCGCAAAAAGACATTTTGAAAGGTTTTGGATGGGCATTACTCACTCTGGTTGTTTTGTGCGTGCTTGTATTTGTGGCTTCCATTGGTATTGGAGGGTGGGAGACGATCGTTTATGCCGCTGATGGCAGCAGTTCCGATTCACCGTTGCCACTGGCACTGGGTCACGTCTTTGCCTCAGATCATCTCTTTTATCAGTTGCTGATTGGCATCGGATTATTTGGGTTGGTTGCCTCTTTCCACGGATTGATCCTGGCGAGTGGTCGTGCAACCTTTGAATTTGGAAAGATCGGGAATGCTCCGCGGTTTCTCGGACGCATCCATTCAGGCTTCCAGACCCCGGCCAATGCCCTTATTTTTAATTCCATTATCGGAATTATTATCCTGTGTACGGGAAAAACTGATGAGATTATCATCATCTCGGTTTTTGGGGCACTTACCTTATATGCTTTTTCAATGCTATCTGTGATTAAACTGCGCCGTAGTGAACCTGAGTTAAAAAGACCATTCAGGGTCCCTTTTTATCCGTTTACCCCCGTTATTGCACTGGTATTGACCATCATTTGCATCATATCCCTGAGTGTATATAACTGGCATCTGGCCATTTATTATTTTGGTATCTTGCTTTTATTTTTTCTGCTGTTTAAAATTTTTAAAAAATGAGTCACGAAGAGATTTTCAGTGATGTGAGCAACCATCCTTCCGGCAGGGTAAAAGTTGCTGTGACCGATATTGACGGGGTATTGAGGGGTAAATATATCTCAAGCGAAAAATTTCTTTCCGTTGCTCAAAGTAATCTTGGGTTTTGCGATGTGATTTTTGGCTGGGACATGACTGATCATGCATATGATAATAATAGCTTCACCGGTTGGCATAGTGGTTATCCCGATGCAAAGGTGAGGCTTAGTCTGGAGAGTTTTCGCAAGATCCCCTGGGAAAACGGCCTCCCTTTTTTCCTTGGGGAGTTTATCAATTCTGCAGGTGAGCCACTGGCCATTTGTCCGCGTCAGTTGATGAAAAAAGTAATAGAGGATGTCGCAAAAGCCGGTTTTGAAGCTAAATGCTCCCAGGAATTTGAATGGTTCAATTTTTTGGAGACGCCCCAAAGTTTTGCCGAAAAGGAGGGGAGGCATCTGACCCCGTTAACCCCGGGCATGTATGGCTATTCCATCCTGAGAAGTAGCGGAAGGAATGATTTTTTCTCCTCGCTGTTTGATCAGCTTAAACAGTTCGACATTTCACTTGAGGGATTACATACCGAAACTGGTCCAGGAGTTTATGAGGCCGCAATAACTTATAGCGATGCCTTGTCCGCGGCTGACAATGCTGCATTATTTAAAACTGCAGTCAAGGAAATTGCCTACAAACATGGCATTCTTGCCAGTTTCATGGCCAAGATCAGCGAGAATCTGCCTGGCTGCAGCGGACATGTTCACCAATCTTTGTGGAAGGAGAATGTAAATGTTTTCCACGATGGCACCAAACTACATCAAATGAGCGAAACCATGCAGCACTACCTGGCTGGACAGCTTTATTGTCTTCCGCACATCCTGCCAATGGTAGCACCGACCATTAATTCTTACAAGCGACTGGTCGAAGGGGCATGGGCACCGACCACCGTAACGTGGGGTGTAGATAACCGGACTGTTGCCCTGCGTGCGATCACCGGTGGGAGTAAATCGTGCCGCCTCGAAACCAGGGTTGTGGGGAGTGATACGAATCCTTACCTTGCACTTAGTGCCTGTCTTGCATCAGGAATTTATGGAATAAAGAACCGTATTCCCTTGCAGGAGGCCACTGTCGGCAATGGCTACAGGGACGAAAGCAAGGGTCATTTTCCAAAAAGTCTGGATGAAGCCAACATGGCAATGAAAAATTCGGCCGTGGCCCGGGAATTATTCGGAGAAACGTTTGTAAACCACTTTGCTGAGACCCGTGACTGGGAAGTGAGGCAGTTTGCAAAAGCGGTAACCGATTGGGAAACAAAACGATATTTTGAGATTATCTAAAATCAGGAGAAAGAGCAATTTTCTTTTAGTCGAATTACTCCGGTTGAAATGCGGCCCCCGTAAAATAACATGCCCTAACATGAGAATAGGTTCATTATTCATATTGCTTTTTTCCGGACTTTTAGCCTTTGGACAGCATAAACAGGTTTGTTTCTCTTTTGATGATCTCCCAGTTGTAAGCTATGGCATAACAGACACAGTTTTTCAGGAAAAATTAGTTAATAATCTGGTCAAATCACTCAATAATAATAAAATACAGGCCATTGGATTTGTAAATGAGAGCAATTTGTATGACAATGAAGGGGTAAACCAGTTTCAGGTAAAACTTCTTAAAATCTGGGTAAACAGCGGTTTGGATTTGGGTAACCATACCTTTTCTCATCCGGATTACAACACCGTTTCTTTTAAGGATTATTCTGAGGATATTTTAAAGGGTGAAACCATATCCCGAAAAATACTCAATGACAGAGGGAAGTCCATTAAATACTTTCGGCATCCTTTTCTTCATGTAGGCAATTCAAAAGTAAAGGCCGATTCCTTGAGCGATTTTCTTTTAAAAAAGGGTTACCATGTTGCTCCGGTTACCATTGATAATGAAGATTACTTGATTGCTTTAGCATACAAAAGGGCGACCGTGAAGAAAAACACCGGTTTGAAGCAGCGGATTGGGCGGGACTATGTTAATTATATTGAGAAAAAGCTGAATTATTATAATAATCAGGCGAACAGATTATTTGGCAGGGCTATAAACCAGATTTTATTGCTTCATGTCAGTTCGCTTAATTCAGACTATATTGATTCCCTGATAACTATGTTTAAGAAGAACAATTTTATTTTTGTAAGCATGGACAAAGCTATCGAAGATCAGGTTTATAAAACCGAAGTAACAGCCTTTGGAAATTGGGGAATATCCTGGCTTGACCGATGGGCACTTTCTCAAGGTAAAAAGGGTGATTTTTTCAGGGAAGACCCTTCAACACCCGATTATATTACAAAATTGGCGGAGTAGTATTTCCAATCCTCGCCTAAATAAATCCGACTGCAGGAAGGGCCTTGTGGTCATTCTGAATGAAAATAGCAATTCAAATTTAATAATATGAGCAACTAAAAGGTCATCAATTTTGTTTTTCTCTTAAATTTACACCCCATAATCTTTGTTCATTGGATTCTAATAAGTTTACATATTAACCTTTTATAACATGTCCATTTCACAATTCAATTTTCCTACTACCATCCGATTTGGGGCAGGTGTGATTGCTGAGTTACCCGCATACTTTGGGAATAATCTCCTCAAACGACCATTGATATCCACTGATCCAACCATTGCGGGGCTTGATTTTTTCAAACAGATCGTATCCGATCTCGAAACCAAAGGGCTTCAGGTAACTGTATTTCATGATCTTCATAAAAATCCGGTCAAAAGCGATGTGTACAAGGGGACTGAAGCTTATGATAACGGGATGTGTGACTGTATCATAGGCATTGGTGGCGGGGCCGCTATAGATGTGGCCCGGGCTATCCTGCTGCGCATAAATCACCGGGAAGATCTGTTCAAATATGATGATCTAATCGGCGGGGATGTCTATGTCACCAATGATGTTCCACCTTTTATTGCCATTCCGACAACCTCAGGAACCGGTAGCGAAGTTGGTCGTTCGGCGATTATTGCGGATGATGAGACTCATCAGAAAAAAATCCTGTTCTCCCCGAAATTGCTGGCAAAAATTGTCTTTGCAGATCCCTTATTGACCATGGGACTCCCTCCGTTTATTACCGCAGCAACCGGCATGGATGCCCTCACACACAATATGGAGGCGTTTCTGGCTAAAAACTATCATCCGCTCTGCGATGGAATCGCGCTCGAGGGAATGCGGTTAATTTCACAATCGATCGAAACTGCCGTTAAGAATCCGGATATCGAATCCCGGTCCAATATGCTGCTCGCCTCTATGATGGGTGCCATAGCTTTTCAAAAGGGTCTGGGCGTTGTTCATTCGCTGGCCCATCCGTTATCGAGTCTTCTCGATACCCATCATGGTCTGGCAAATGCCGTAAACCTGCCATATGGAATGCAGTTTAATATTGCAGGATTTGAAGACCGGTTTGTGCGAATGGCCAGAGCCTTGGGGGTGAAGAATGAAACGGGTGAAGGTGTCGTGGAGTATTTGTTTGATCTGAATGACCGCCTTGGAATTCCGATAACTCTTGGTGGAATCGGGGTGAAAGAAGAACATATTGAAACTCTTGCAGATCTGGCATTTGCCGATTTTGCCCACCCCAATAATCCAAAACCGGTCAGCAGGGACGATTTTAAGACCTTGTATAAAACTGCTTTATGACCAATGAGAAAAACAATTACAATAGGAATTAGTTTTTCAGAAACCAAATATCCGAATTATCCGGCCTGGATTAAGGTAGAGGGAGTTGAAATAATTGAACTTTCCTGGGAAAAGCAGAACCTGGAAGATCTTCATCATTGCCAGGGATTGTTGCTCACCGGTGGCCTGGATATGGATCCAATTTTTTACGAACCTGGGTTGAAATGTTATGCAAATCAACCTGCAAAATGGAACCGGGTACGTGACCGTTTTGAACTCGATTTGTTTGATCTGGCACGATCATTAAAGATGCCTGTTCTGGGTATTTGTCGTGGATTGCAGCTGATTAATGTAGCATTAGGAGGAACAATGGTACTGGATCTTCAGGCAACTGGTAAGCAGAATCACCGGAATATCGAGGGGATTGATGCCATTCATCCTCTACTTCTGACAAAAAACTCTTTGCTGGCAAGTATATGCGCAATTCCTGAAGGAGTTGCAAACAGTGCCCATCACCAGGCAATAGATCAGGTGGCGGAATCACTGCAAGTGAATGCTTATTCCGGAGATGGCATTATTGAAGGGATTGAATGGAAAGAAAAAGACAACTGTTCTCCACTGATAGCAGTTCAATGGCATCCGGAACGTATTGAAAATAAAGAAATAAACCCGCTTTCTCAGAATATCAGGGCATGGTTCCTTGAGCAAGCTACAAAATTTAAACTATGAATATCATCAACCCGGCAACAAACACAATAATCACAACCGTTGATGCAGATGATCCGCAAAGTATCTCCCAAAAAGTAGCCGCTGCAAAAATTGGGCAGGGGAAATGGGCACGGGTTCCGCTCGCTGAACGGATTTCCATGCTTCAAAAATTTGGGGAGCTTCTTAAATCGAATAGTCAGTCATGTGCTGAAATATTGAGCTGTGAGGTGGGAAAGCCCTTGCAACAGGCTATCAATGAAGTGAACGGAGCATGCGCCAGGATTGAATGGCTCACAAATAATGCTTCAGCTGCATTCAGCGAGGAGTGGATGGTGGCTGACGGACCCACCCGCGAAAAAATTGTGTACGAACCTTTAGGTGTGATCTGCAACATTTCAGCCTGGAACTACCCCTATCTTGTAGGTACGAATGTATTTGTACCTGCGCTGCTCGCTGGCAATGGAGTCATTTATAAACCCTCTGAACTGGCGACCCTGACCGGTTTACAGATTGAAAAGTACCTCTATGAAGCAGGGGTTCCCGAAAATGTTTTTCAATGTGTAGTCGGCGCCAAAGAGGTGGGAGAACTGCTGCTTGATGCCGGTCTGGACGGCTATTTCTTCACTGGCTCCTACAAGACCGGGAAATATATCTACCAACGTGTAAGTGCAAAAATGAAGCCTTGCGGGCTTGAACTGGGTGGAAAGGACCCATTGTATGTGGCGGATGATGTCACCGATATCAAAACCGTGGCTGCAAATACGGCTGACGGGGCATTTTATAACAACGGTCAGAGCTGCTGTGCCGTAGAACGGATTTATGTGCATGAAAAGGTTTATGATGCCTATGTTGACGAATTTGTTGCAGAAGTGAAGTCTTATAAAATAGGGAGTCCCGTAACTGAAAATATTTATATTGGTGCTTTAACCCGGAAAGAACAACCTGCGTTTCTGGCTGCCCAGGTGGAGGATGCCCTCGCTAAGGGTGCCAGGGTATTATGTGGCGGCAAACGGATCGATAGACCTGGAAACTATTTTGAACCAACTGTTTTAGTGGATGTTACCCATGAGATGGATGTAATGAAGGAAGAATCTTTTGGCCCAATCATAGGAATCATGAAGGTAGATAATGATTCTGAAGCCGTAGCTTTAATGAATGATTCGCAATATGGGCTCACTGCTGCTGTCTTTAGTTCCAACGAGGAGCGGGCAGCAAAATTGCAAAGCCAGCTGAATGCAGGAACTGTTTATTGGAATTGTTGCGACAGGGTGAGTGCTGCACTTCCCTGGAGTGGCAGGAATCACAGCGGTTTTGGAAGTACCCTTTCGATTGTTGGATTACGTGCATTTACACAACCCAAAGCCTATCATCTCAGAAAATAACTCACTTTTGTGACTTTTTTTAAGACAAGCCAATAAATTCCAGTCCCGGCAACCTCTGATATTCGAACCTTTTTACAGAGCCCAACCGATCCCTGTTCCGTATTCCTAACTTAAAAAGATTATAAAAAGACTGTTATGTCTTTTTATAATCTTTTTATTACATTTGCCCTGATTTTAGAAGGGAAATATATAGGTTTTTGAAATTAGTAATCAAAATATCAGAGCATTAAACCAGACATTATCGACCGGGCAATTCATTCTTGTCAGGGGATCCCTTCTGGAATATAAAATTAAAAGGATGAAAAAGATCGGAATCATAGGTGGTCTGGGACCAGAAGCGACGATTGACTATTACAGGGAGCTAATTAATGCCTTTAAGATGAATGGTGGGGACCTGAATTACCCGGAGATTATTATTTTCAGTGTGAATATGTCGGAATTTCTGACTTTCATGAAAGCAAAGGAATACGACCAGGCAATCGCTTACCTGCTGGAAAAGATTAAAAGTTTACAGCTTGCCGGGGCTGAATTTGCGGCGCTAAGCGCCAACACCCCGCATTTGTTGTTTGACCGCTTAAAAGAAGAAGCAGAGATCCCATTAATCAGCATTGTGGAGGCGACCCGCGATGAATGTCTCAAAAGAGGGCTGAAAAGAACCGGATTATTTGGGACCGGGTTTACCATGGAAGCCTCGTTTTACCCGGAGGTATTTCAAAAACAAGGAATCGAAGTCGTTATGCCTGAAAAGACCGATAAAGAACTGATCGATTATAAACTTTTCAGCGAAATTGAACTGGGAATTTTTAAGGACGAAACACGGCAGCTTCTGATTGATATCATATGTAAAATGGTTCGTGAACAACATATTGATTCTTTGATTCTTGGATGCACCGAATTCCCGTTAATTCTGAACCAGGAGATGGTTGGAGGCATCCCGGTTCTGAATACCACGCGTATTCATGTCGAAACGATTGCCAAGTTCTGCAGGGGTAATTGCTAAGTTCATTTAATGCCCTATTCAGTTAAGATACTTAAAAAGAATTGGTTAACGACCAACGTCCTTTGCCTGACTCTGGAGAAACCTCCGTTTTATTCCTATCGGATTGGTCAGGCTGTTGAAGTTACTCTTGACTTACCTCAATTTTATGGTGACAGGGCCCCGTTTACCCTGACAAGTTTGAATAGCGATGAATACCTCGAATTAATTATAAAGGTTTATCCCGATCATAATGGGATCACCTTAGCGATATCAAATCTTAGGGAGGGGGATAAACTTATTATCGGTGATCCGTGGGATTCTTACAGGAATCTGGGGCCAGGCATTTTTATTGCAGGCGGCACCGGGATCACCTCCTTTGTCTCTTTTTTGCGTCAATTGAAAGGGGCTCAAAATCTGTTTGAAACTCGTTTGTTTTTTGTAAATAAAACGGAGCAGGAGATCTTTTTATCCGAAGAATTAAGACAAATCCTGGGTCAGAATTATGTCAATGTTCTTACCAGGGAGAACAAAGAGAACTTTTTATCCGGGCATATTGATGTGGACTTTCTCCGAAAACATATTCCAGACCTTCATCGCCCTTTTTATATCTGCGGTCCCGGAGGATTTTCGGAACAGATTAAAAATCAACTTGTAACGATGGGTTCAGATCCGGGCCTGGTCAGCATTGGGTACTGATTTCTACATGGGCACTCGGCTTTCGGGCACTTTCCCCCAAATCTCAATTGAATCTTCGGAAATTCCGGAAGATATTTTCACTGCTGCTTCACCGAGCCTCAACTGTCCAGGCCTCAGAATTTCATAATAATATCCCATTTAACCGTTTTGGTGAACCTTAATCCACCTTAATCGGGAATATGACAATGGGTATTCCAAATTTAAAGAACCGTTTCTGGATGGAAAATATCGTATGGTTGTGAAGTAATTGCGACATAACAAATGTTTTTGAGAAGACCATCTGACCTCCAAAGAAGGTTGGGTTGGAAAGCAGTGGCATGATTTTCTTAACCATCTTATAGACCTCCTCAACCGGGTCGGTTCCAATGGTCCAGATACTTTTGCCGTAAAATCCAAATTGATTGGCGATGGTTACATATTTCCGTCCGTCTTCCCTGACCGAATTTTTGAAGTGGTCAAGCTCTTCCGAACCTCTGTAGACTTTCGAGTTTACGATGCCGACACGGATGAAGATGAAATTTTGATAAATTCCCTTAAAACTCTCATTGATCCTCAGGAAGGTATGAAGTCCCGTTCCGCCGAACCCTTTAACCAGAACAATGGCAGTTTTTGCATCCGGGTTGAATTGGATGGCAGTCGTATCGGGGTGTAATTCATGAAATTGAGAATGTTCAAGCGCCTCATGAAGGTCTATGATGGCCTTTTGACGGACTTTCATGAACCGTTTTGTAGTCGTAAAATAATGCCGTTTAATATTAATTGCCAATAGGATAAACAGACCAGTAATCACCAATGTAATCCAGCCCCCTTCCGTGAATTTGATAATGGTCACGGAAACAAGGATAAAAGAGGTTAAGATAAAGCCGATTCCATTGATCGCAAGCTTTCTTCTCCAATGGCTTAGTTTGACACGTTCAATCCACCAGTGTCTGACCATCCCAAGTTGCGAAATCGAAAAAGTGATAAAAACGTTGATACTGTAAAGTACAACCATGAATGTGACTGAACCTCTTGAAAGAGCTATGAGAACAATTGCTGAAAGGCCCATAAGAAAAACCCCATTCATGGTTACCAGCCGATCGCTGAGAGAGGCATATTTCTTAGGAAACCAGCGGTCAAGTGCCATGTTTGCCATAATCCGTGGGCCATCAATAAAGCCTGTTTGTGCTGCCACGAATAATAAAGCGGCTTCTGAGACAAGGGTAATGCCAATAAAACTTTTAGACCAGAAAGGGGCCCATCCCGAAGTAACACTATCAAATAAGACAGCATTCAGGGTCTTTGTTGGACTGATTTGAACATTGTATAACGCATAGGCAATCATCAATCCCAACACCAGGAAAGATAGGGAGATGGCCATTAAAACCATGGTCCTTCTGGCCGTTTTCACCCTTGGTTCACGAAGAATGGGCATTCCGTTACTGACTGCTTCAATACCGGTAAAGGTACCGGCTCCCATACTATAAGCTTTCAGGATTAAAAACAGCGTTCCTAATTTGCCTACCTCCAGAACAGATGTGTGTAATTGATTTGAAGTTTCGTGAAATACACTCTGGAAATTTCCGGCCTTCAAGGCAATTGCGTAGATAATTATGAAAACGTGCATGACCATAAAGACAACGAAGATCGGGGTAAGCGATACTACCGATTCCTTAACTCCGCGGAGGTTTAACAGGATAAGCAGGAAAACGCCCCCGATGCCAACCGCCAGTTTAAAAAGCTGCACCGATTCAGGCAGGAAGCTGAACAGGGCATCAGCGCCACTCGACACTGAGATCGTTATGGTAAGCACATAATCAATAATCAGGGCGCAGCCCGAAATCATACCAACGGTAGGAGATATGAGCTTGCTGCCTACCAGATATCCCCCTCCGCCATGCGGAAAAAGTTTTATGATCTGGCTGTAACTCGAACTGATGATAAAAATGGTAAACACAGTACCCAGTGCAACAAAAATAGCCAGCATTGGATGTCCCACCAGATTTCGGAAGGCCTCTTCAGGTCCGTAACAGGAAGATGAAATACCATCGGCTCCCAATCCTATCCAGGCAAAAAAAGCGACTAAGGAGAGTTTATGAAATATCGACTTATCCTGAAGGGTCTTAGCCCTGCCAATGAAAATATTCTTTAATTTTCCAAACAATGCTGAAGCATCTAAATCACGAGCCATGTAATAAACCTGTTATGATAATAAATTTATTTTCGCCTTAAGTTCAATGCGATAATTACTTCCGCAAAGAAACGTATCTTTTTATATCAAAACCGGGGGGGAAATATAAAGATTTTATAAAGAATAATCCCCTGACATTCCTGTTCAGGGCATAAATCCGGATCAAAATACATGTGTTATAATGTTATAAATCAATAAAGAGGATTTTTTTTGATGATAATTGATCCTGATTTCTTTTTGAATTTACGTATAAAGATGCTTTTATCATAAGCATTCTTTAGGATCCCCATGTTCCCAGATAACCCGCTGGATATTTTTACTCCAGATTTAATCTTTTTCCGATTAGTTTTGAAAGAGCCACATAGTCACCGCCGAAATGATGTCCACCTTTTAAAAAATCATGGTCGATTATTCCGCCCAAATCTTTGCGACAAATGGAAAATGCATTATCGTCACAGATTATGTAGGCTTTTTCCGTTTTCAACTGCAAAAGTTCAGTATATAGGTCTGTTCCTTTATTTACTTCAAGGTAATAATCCTTAAGTTTAACTTTAAATGTAACTTTCTGCCAGGGACCGATTAAAATCAGATCGTTTATTTCGTTCCTGTATTTATCCCCCATACAATCGAGTGCAAATGGCAGTACTTCAGCTCCCATCGAATAGCCCACAAAGACAACTTTTTTTTGCCCCCATTTATTTTCATATCGGTCAATTACAGATTCAAGATCACAACCAATCTGGGCAGGTTTTTTTTCCGACCAAAGATATTTCTTGGTATTGATGGCCACCACCGTTACACTTTTTGAATTCAGGTAATGGGTAACTGACTGTACTAAATTCCTCCATCCTCCATTTCCGGTTAAGAGAATGACATAATAATCACAATATCCATTCGATCTGGATTCTATAATTGGCAAGTTCTTCGTTGGCCTTACCTTTTGGGCAAAAAGGGATGGGTGGGGGAAAAGAATAGCTATAAAAAGCACTTTGCAGAATAACAACCTCATATTTTTCATTTTCAGATATTTGTTATTGAAATTGCAAAAAACTTGATTATACCAGATTAGCTTAACGTTTTAATGCCATGATTAATTGAAATTAAGCCTAGAATAAAACGTGGACCTGAATATTTCTCCATTTTATATCCATATCCTGAAGGTTTGAAAGTTAGTATTTTGAACCATTTATTAAACCTATTAAAGATACAAAATAATCAGCAAAGATGGATTATTTAAAAGTTTTCAGATTAGCACAGGCCTGCAATAATTCAACTGATTACCGTAATTTGATTTGGGGCATTTCAGTGTTATTCGTGGTTTAAGTAATAAAAAATCCTGTATTAATTCGATTTTATGCTGCAATTTGAGTGTATTTATCACATCATGAAGCTTATGATATTGTCAAATCAGATGAGATTCGGATAATAGAGCAAGGAATTAAAAACTCTGTTAATACAACCAGGAAATGTAATTATCGTCATCTTTTCATCCAATCAATGACAAACGAATTCAGGATCTCAAATAGCAATTGTAAAATATCCTTCCAACTGGAGGTTGAAAATACGACATTAAAATTTACTCGAAATTCGTTTTTAAATTGGGAGTAAAATTCACTAAATCATCTTGTTAAATTCTACTCATTATTTTTCTGAATGGACCCAATAAGGTATTCCATGGAAGTTCTGAAAGAATCGTTAACACAAGGATCGAAGGTTTAAAACAGGCTGCAGCCAGGACAATTGCCATTCCATTATTCATGTAGGCAAGTCCTATTGTCACCGCTATTTTATCCTTTTTATCCTCTTTAAATCCCAATAAAAATCCGAAAATATGAAGTAAAATAAATAAAAGGTATAATAATCCGGTTTGCCAAAGAATATGAATAAAATCGTTAAGTATTACATTGCGTTGTGAACCAATAACCGCAAATACCATAAGAGAAAGTAAAAGGATATTAACGGTGGTGAATAAATGGCTTGTTTTCTCTATAAAATCAGAAAGATAATTTCTGGCAATCAACGAAATCACCATCGGCAAGAAAATGATTATTGCCAGACTCTTAAAAACCCACCAGGGATTAACAGACAAATGATCGATGTTTAAAGCCCAGAATAAAAGGGGTACTGTGAACGGTGCAATGATCGAAGTAGTAATTAAAATGCTTGTGGAGAGTGCTGTGTTGCCTTTGACTATATCTGTCAATGCAGGTGATGCTGCCGCGGCAGGCATAGCCGTAAGGAGTAAAATACCAATGGCTATTTCCGGGTTAACTAAGTTAGTTGCCTCAAAAAGCAGAACAGGCATGACGATCATGAACATAAAAACAATAAATGCCATGCGTTGGTAATTTTTCATTTGTTGAAAGATTTGAGCTACCTCTGTTTTGATAAAAACAAGTAAAAGCATTATCATCAAAAATGGCTGCAGGAGCGACATTAAAAAGTCAGTATAAACAGGATAACTCAAACCCATTAACAGGCCTGTAATCATAAATACCCAGAAATATCTCTCAATGAATAGATAACCCTTCATCCTAAAATGCGATTGTTTTCATAATCTGAATATCTTTCAGACAGATATGGCGTCTGAACTTACACCATTTCGTACCAGTGTTAAAATCATAACCATGGCAACAACCGGAATCAGGCTGGCGACAATCAGAATAGGAGTAAATGAATAATGATCAGACACATATCCAACCAGAAAAGTACATAAAATGGTTCCTGTCTGGGCTGCGGTTCCCGACATACCACTTACCGTTGCCACCGATTTGCTTTGAAACAGGTCGGATGGAAGGGTTAACACCATAGTTGAAAACGAGGCGTATGCAAACATTGAAAATCCAAAAATAGCTGCAAGTGCGAACGGGCTCGAAGTGAATGCCGCACCAGCAAGGATAAACATCCCAAGACCCCCAAAAATAACAACAGCTTTGCGTGCACGAATGACCGACCATCCGCGATTAATGAGCCAGCTGGAGAGGCCACCACCGAAAAAATTACCCAGATCAGCTGCAACAAATGGAATCCAGAAAACCAATAGTCCTTGCTCCAAATTAATATTTTTACTTACCAAATAGATAACGAACCAGTCAGCAACGAAAAACCAGACAGGATCAATGAGTGCCCGGCCCAAAATCACCCCCCATGTTTGACGCAACCGAAGCAGTTGAAACCAACCTACAGTAGTGGCCCTTGAAGAATCCTGATCATTCTTCTCCCTGTCTTTGAGGATCATTTCCCGTTCAGATTCGCAAATTCGGGTATGATTTTCAGGGCTATAATAGATTAACCGCCAAACAATCAGCCATAAAAATCCCAATGAACCAGTGATTACGAAAGCATATTTCCATCCTCCGAAAGTGTGATAGAGCCATACCACCAGGAACGGGGCAATGGCTGCTCCGATGCAACCACCGCTTTCAAAGAGTGCCACCGCTAACCCACGCTCGCGTTTGGGAAACCATTCGGAAACTGCCTTGGTTGCCCCAGGCCAGTTAGCGGCTTCTCCTCCTCCCAGGAAAAAACGAAAGGTACAGAAACTTTTTAAACCGCATGCAAAGGAGGTCGCAACTGCTGCAATTGAATACCAGAGAACAGTAATTGACAATCCGTTACGCGTACCGACATGATCAATTAGCCGGCCCCCTGTACTCTGACCAATTGCGTTGGCAATGCGGAACGAGATTACAATAAGCGCAAAATCAGCATTTGTCCAGTGGTAATCGCTTTTCAGGAAAGGGGCCAGCACGGAAAGTGTTTGCCGGTCGATGTAATTCAAAACAGTAGAAAGGAAAAGCAGTCCGCCGATCCACCATCTTAAAGAAGGAATGGTTCTGAATCTGTTCGCGCCGATGTGATCTGTCATATAGTTATTCCATTTAGACTTTTATTTCGATCTTATATTTTTATTTCAACTCTCAGCGGGTATAGGGAGTACTTCGCTGCTGTAATTTAAGACTCCGATTTTCACCTTTTTATCCAGACTGATCCTTGCTTCAAGGTATTTTTGAACATCGTTCACATGCAGATGATGAAAACCCATAATGTTGGTCAGTAAGCTTTCCATGGTTAAAGTGGCTTTGAAATTGCGTTTAATATGGTTTAGGTACATACATTCCGAAGCACCAAACCGGTCTTTGATTTCATTGTTTTCAAGCATTTTCCATAAGGTCTGATCATCATACCTGGCAAGTCGGGCAATTTCCTCTCCATGGGTGGGCGCGATGCCTTCCGTGCAGGGCGAAAGCAGGATGATGTCACCTCCATGTTTTGTGGCCAGTTCGGCAGAGAAAAGTCCTTTGTCGGCCTGGGTAAAATCGTGATCGGAAGGATAGGAGCTGCTGATTGTAAGGTCTGCCTTTTCTGAAAATTTCGCGCCAAATATTTGCATTCCCCATTTCACGGCTTCCCGGTGCGCTTCAATAAAATGCCCGGCTACCGCCTTGAGTAAATTACCACTGTCGGTTTGGATCACATTGACGATGAAATGGAGCCCTACCTCATTTGCAAAATCTTCCATTTCCTCGCGGCAAGGGGTGAGTATTTTTCCAAGCTGTTGTTCTGTGGCGCCCAAAAGATGCATGGCATTTACGGTTTCAGTCCCGGCTACCCCCGGAAGAAAAATTTTGGCTCCGCCGCTCCAGCCCACAGGATGGTGAGGCAGCACACCGCCAACCCCGATTCGTATATCAGCTTCCATAACCTCTTTATTTACCACAATCCGGGTTCCCCGGCGAGTTACGCCGTGAATAACCAGGTTGTGATGGCAGTCATGATGAAGGATGGCGATTCGATTCATCAGATCACGGCCAAACCGTTCTTCGATCTCCGCTTCGGTCATCGGACGGTGTGTCCCGTAAGCAATGATGAGCCTGATCTGCTCATTCTTTACTCCTGCCTTGTTCAGTTCCTCCAAAAGCACCGGGATAATCAGTTTCTGCGGCGTGACCCGTGTACGGTCATCGACCAGGATAACAACCGACGCATCTTTGGATACAATTTCACTTAGCCGTTTTGTACCGATGGGATTCTGTATTGCTTTTCTTATCTCTTCCACGTCACTTTCGGGCGGACGAAATTCATTGCGGTGTAAGTTAAAACACAGGTTTTCGCGGGGTATACTGAGTTCTATGATTTGTTCACCATAGTGAACCGGTATTTTCATTTCCATATTGATTTTTTCGATGTTTTCAACTGTTTTACAAGCGCTGATATCTTTTCCTGATAGACTTCCTGCCACTCCGGAGCAAGAATACAATTCATAACCTCATATCCTTTCTGGCTGTAACTCCCGGCAGTGGGGGCGTAATGCAGATAACCGTTTGAATAACCGGCAATAAAGGTATTAGGGAAAGGAGAGCTTTCCTTAATTTTTAACCCCACCTCTGAAAATGGCTCACCGGGAAAGGAAACGAGAATAAAATCTCCGATACACATTGCCATTATCTGGACCGAAACAAGATCTCCTCCCAGTCGTTTAATATCTTCCAGCCGAAGCAAAAGCTGGTAGCGGTCTTCCTGTATTTGGGTCAGCTTCTCCATAGCATGTACATTCCGGATATATTTTTCAATATCCTTTTTATTGGCTTCATCCATGTTATTCAGGCCTGAGAATCCTCTTTTTTTTTCAAGTAGATATTGCTCTGCATCATAGGCCGGGAAATCGGGTGAAAGACTGTATTTGATGTATAAAGGGATAAATGTTTTTAAGTTCAGACTGGTTGAGCGAAGTGAGGCAAGCACTCTTTTTTCTTCCTGCAACAAAGTATCCAGCTGGATGGGAATGTCAGAACGTAAAGGGAGACTCACTGTTTCACTGACTACTGACAATTGATCGGCATGACCGGTATCAATGTGTTTTAAAGCATTAAGTATGCTACTCCCGAGCATTAGTCCAAAAGGTTCGCAGTCCCTGGGGTCATTGGTGTCTTTGTATAAAACCTCGGTGATATCGCCGGCTGCACCCTGAATGAAGAAAGCCATACACTGATGTCCCAGCTGGTTTTCGATCGTGCGGGAGGCAAAACCGGGGAACTCGGCGGTGACCCCTTTGTCCGGGACGCCGGTATACGGATGGCAGGCATAATTATAAACCACGGCCTTCATTGTTCCATCCCTGCGTTCCATCTTCAGGATACCGATTTCAGGATCAATTTCGCCCAGTCCGGCAATCTGATCATCCTGCGTATTAGGGGTTGCATGACGGATGGTAAACACCTTTCCGTCTTTTAGCCTGATGCGGCGGTTCATGGCAAAACGGTTTTCAAAACCCTTTCCTGCCCCGACCTTTACCGGTTCCAGGTTGGCCATGGCCATTTTGACTGCCGAAATAGTTTTGCCTGCCACATCCGAACCAATTTTCCCTCCTCCGTTTAAGAAACCGTCAAGGTGATTATGCGAAGCGCAGACAAGGACATGTTCAATTTTGAATTCATTTTTAATCCGGGTTGTAATTTCAGGTAAAAACGAGTCGGGGATGGCACCAATACTCCCGATGGCAACCACATCCATGGTGATGATAGCTGCACGGAAGGTGCCATTCTCAAGAACCAACACTTTTACAAACAGAGAATCATGCACTTCACCACAGTTACTTGCAGTGATGTTACTTTTCCCGGTACCGGCTTTAAGCTGGGCCCATGCGTCCTGACTATTCAGAAAAACAGCACCAAGGAATACTAAAGCGGCCGTGATCCGTGAGGCTGATTCCACTATTTTCCTCCCTGACCTCACCATGGTAACTGACTTGGCAGTGTTTCTTTGGCTTCTTTAATCAGCGCCAAAACTTTTTTCCGGCTTTGGTAAGCTGCCGTATCGGGACTGGCTGTATAATCAAAACCCAGTTCTACGGTCAGAAAACCATCATACCCGTTTTCACTCAGGGCTTGCAGGAAAGGAATAAAATTGATGGTTCCTTCACCCGGTATCCTGTGCTGGTCTGAAAGCGTGTTGTTGTCATCGAGATGAATATGGAGGGGTATCTTTTTTTGAAGCAGAATATAGAGGCTGTCAACCAGTGATTCTTTATTGACATGGCAATGACCCGTATCCAATGCAATACCCATATTTTGATATTGCTGGTTTTCAATGAGCCGTACCCCCTCTTCAACAGTCAGAATCAGATCGCTTTCCAGCATGTGGGCCGGTTCCAGCAAGAGGAGAACATCCTTCTTCAGGGCATATTCCACCAGTTCATCCAAACTGGAGGTGAGTTGCTGCATCCCTTTTATGTAGCCCTGTCCATAGAGCGTACGCCCCGGGCACAGACTCACCTTTTTGCATCCCAGGGCAAGCGAAGCATCCATCGAATGTTTGATATATTCAACGCTGTCTTTCCGGATACTTTCAATAGGACTGCAAAGGTTGGTGGGATAACCGAACTGGGCAGGGATAAATCCTGAAATGCAAATTCCGGTTTTATCAATGGCTTCTTTAACGGAGGAAATATGTTGTTTATCCATGTCGCGATAGTAGGCATGTGGCCTTCCTCCCCAAATTTCAATTCCCGGATAACCGAGGCCTGCAACCCGCTTAATGGTCTCCTCCAGGGTATAGTTGCAATATAATTTTGTGGAAATACTCAGTTTCATGTTTGAAATGCTTTAATATTGAACCTCCCCTGTCAGTTCGGCCTGCAGGGATATATAGTGGCAAAACAGCAACAGGGATATTTTAATGCTGGATTTACCGTCAAAATCAGAGTTAATCTTCGATTAATTTTTCCAGCATCGTTTTCATTTTCACAGCTTCTTCCATAATATTTGGAATTCCACTGATGTCAATTACCACATAACCGTTATAGCCGGTTCTTTTGAGGGTGTCGATAACGTTTTTGAAATCAATATCTCCCTTTCCAGGTTGGTAATGATATGGTCTGGTTCCATCGTTGTCAGAAAGGTGTACCAGTTTGAGGTATTTTCCAAGCTTGTAAATACCCAGATCCAGGTATTCATTGATGGCATGTGCATGCGCGACATCGTAAACCATCCCGATGTTTTCCACTTCACAATCATTGAAAATACTGATGATACCGTCGACTGATGAAATAAAATCACCAGCCCTCATTTCCATTGCAAACTGGAGACCATTACTGCCCGCAATTTCGGATGCTTTCCGGAGCTGATCGATTACAATCTGCCGGAGCTCTGACCACTTAAAGCCATCCGGCACATCAACAGCCACTGAAGGCCCACCATGGTAAATGGAGGTCCGTTCTTTAGGCACCATTTCAGGGGGAAGATAAAAACAGTTTGTGCTCATTTTTGCCCCTATTTCGGCAGTCATTTTACAGATCTTTGCCAAATCAGCGAGTGTCTTGTCCCGTTTGGCTTTATCGAGTGAAAACAGGTCGTAGGTGACTGCCATGATGCTGACGACTTCCAGATTGAGCTCTTTTGACAGGTTGATCACTTTTTGCCAGTTCTCTTCATAATCCTGACATTCTCCTGCAACAATTTCCATTTCCATGGTTGAAAAGCCTGCTTCCGAGATTTCTTTCATCACTTTAATCAGACTTTCCAGTCTCGGCGGAAGTCCGTAAAGGGTTATGGGTATCGTAAACCCGCATGTTACTTTCATCATTTTTTTGTTTTTTGTTTTTAAATCCTATCAATGTATTTTATTTATACCTCCAATTGGTTGGGGAATGCCTATAGTCTAAGGGTTGCTGTTTTTAATCTGTTCATTACGAAATAATTGCGACCGGTTTAAATAGTGGTCCAGCAATTCAATGCCAAATTCTTTTACCATATCAGCTGCACTTATAGTTGCGTGTCGGCTTGTAATCAAAACGGACCCCATTTTACCAGGATCCGTTATGATAACATCATTTCCGTATTTCTCTTTTAGTTTCTGAAGTTTCTCCCAATTGTAATCCAGGTGTGCGAGGCAGTAGTCCAGATTAATCGTCGCTACCGTAAAATCGAAATAATTAGTGCTTGAAGCAATAACCTCACCCTGTGGGTTTAGAATTTCTGAAGGTGCATACCTGGATTCGAGGGCTCCCACAAAAAATGACCTGCACTGGTAAGCCCAGTAACTTTCCATCAGCCCTCCATGAAAATTCGAAGAAAATAGGATAATACCGGGTTTTTGGCTTATATACTTAGCACAAAGTTCAGTGAAGTTTAAATCAAAACAAACCACGCAGGCCACTCTGCCAAAATCACATTCAAAAACGGAAGCCTCCTTCCCGGGTACAATTCCACTTTTAATTTCATCGATTGTCGGGTAATTTTTATGATATATTCCTGCCATATTTCCTTTCCTGTCCAACAGGATACTTGAATTCCTCCAAACCTTATTTTCCCCCTCCCGTATGGCGCCGAACACGATGTAACAGTGGTGTTCCCTTGCAACCGAGGCAAAGAAATCAATCAACTGGTTTTTCAATATCCTGATGAAGGCGAATTGTTCCTCTGTTGACAATCCTGACGGGCTTTCGCACGACTCTGGCAATACAATCAAGTCCGGTTTATCGGGAAGTACCTGTTCCAATTCACTTCGCCAGAATTGGATCACCTGATTTACCATAAATTGCATTCCCTGCGTTTTATCAACAGCATGAGGCTGGTTCCCAATTGTAGCTACCCTGACATAAATTGCCGAGCGAACCGGAACCGTAATCCATGTTAAAAACAGACCCACAAGTAATGCGTAGAACATATATTTCCTCAAATCCATTGCAGCTTTCATGAGAATAAATATAAATTAACCTATAGCTTCTTAATTCTTATGGAACCCTCACAGAATTATTTATTCTTTTTTGTGAACGACACTTTACGCGGTTTTCATCTGATTATAGTTTGTTTTTTAATTGCCGGATGGAACTCGCCAACAATCATTCCCATGTGAGAGAAGCAATTCTTAGAGCGTGTTTCATAATAATCTCCTTTCTTTTTCCATAGTTATACCACCTGGTAGGATACTTACCAAAAATAGGACAAATAGTTAAGAAATAAATTGATCCCTTAAATTAAAATTCCGTTGAATAATTGCACTCACCGGGTATTCAGACCAGCTTTAGCCACCCAAATATCAATTGTTATATATCTCTTATCAACAACTACTTATAAGACTAATACAGAAAATTATCAAAAGCGGTGAGGCGCGGTCAAACTGACCGGCGAATCCATGCAACCAAGGAATTGCAAAATAATATTAGAGAAGGCCTCCCTCCCGGGCTCTTTCCCTGCTGCCTGCGGTATATCCCCCGTACATACGACGATATTTAGTTATCCGATAGGGGGGCAATTATCATAAAGAAATTTTCCATGAAAAAAAATCAGACAGGGTCTTTTATGGGAATTCAAAAAAATATTTTGGTCAATTTTTTGAGATTTTCAGGTTCAGGAGTTGTGCAAATTTTTAATATGTTTGTAGATACCTGAAAATCGGAGGAAAGATAAGTGTTAAACATCGAGGACAAAGATGGTTGATATGATCGGTTCCACCCATTCGAAGATACCGGTTCAATCATTTAACTACTTTCAACATGCAAAATTCACGCAGAAAATTCCTTAAAACTGTTTCGGTGACTGCCGTGGCTGCTCCGTTTATCCTGCAATCATGCGGCTGGCCAAATTCCAAAAAAAGCAATATCGTTACCCTGGGTCTGATTGGGATGGGAACACAAATGCGCGGACTAATGCGCAATTTCATGGGACGTCCCGATATACGGATTGTTGCCGTTTGTGATGTGGATACTACACGCAGGGAACATTATAAAAAAATAGCAAACGATTTTTACAAGAACGATGAGTGTAAGGCTTATGCTGATTTCCGTGAGATCATCAACCGTAAAGATATTGATGCCGTCGTGATTGCCACGCCAGATCACTGGCACGCCATTCCGATGCTTGCCGCCATTCGGGCAGGAAAAGATGTCTATTGTGAGAAACCTCTGACACATAATATCCACGAAGCCGTTGAAGTGATGAAGGCCGTGGAGGGGAATAGCAGTATCCTGCAAACGGGTTCCATGCAGCGTTCGAGCAACGAGTTCCGCGTCGCCTGCGAACTGGTACAAAATGGTGTGATTGGCCAAATTAGTCATGTTGAATGCAGCTTCGGGGGGCCTGGTATTCCATGCGATCTTCCTGAAGAACAAATAGAGCCTGGATTAAACTGGGAGATGTGGTGTGGTCCCGGACCGCTTCGTCCGTACAATTCGGTCCTTAGTCCGCGCGGTGTACATGACTCTTTCCCGAATTGGAGGCTTTACAAGGAGTATGGCTCCGGTGGTGTCGGCGACTGGGGTGCACACCATCTCGATATCGCCCAGTGGGGACTCGGAATGGACAACAGCGGCCCCGTGGAGGTCATTCCTCCTGAGGATGAGAAGGCGATTTCCGGATGCAGATTTGTTTACTCAAACGGCATTACACTGGAGCACAAGAACGACGGCTTCGGCGTTCATTTCTTTGGTTCAAAAGGCGAGGTGAAGGTCAACAGAGGCCAATTTGTGCTGATCGTTGAAGGTAAAACCATTGCCGAATTTACGGATATCCAGAAAAAGGAGGGTAAAATCAAATGTGCCGACGAGGTGCAGAAAGCGGAACTGGCCTACTTGCAAAATGCAAAGATTCAACTTTACAAAAGCAAAAGTCACATCAACGATTTCATGGAATGCCTCAAGAGTCGCAAAAAGCCTATTACCAATGAGATTGTGGGGGCCCATAGTGCCATCTGCTGCCACTTGATGAATCAGAGCTATTACCACCATGCCCGTTTTACATGGGATCCTGCCAAATACGAATTTACCGGAGGTACCGGCGACCCGAAATGGCTCACTCGTGAATACACGAGTCCCTGGATAGTCTGATCCCGCTTGGTAAAGTGACTTGACACACCGAATAATTAAAATTCAGTCAAATGACTTAAAATTAAAAATCCCTGGAAGGCCTGTTTTAGAAATACCCTTCCCCTAGTGAACCCGGACTCGCCGACAAATTTGTCCGCTCAAGGCCAGGTCGAAAAGATCGTTATTAATCAATGTTAAATATATGTCGATCTGTGATATAGAGTTCTGATCATTTTGTCGGCAGAAGGTGGTCAGATATTCCGGCTTATCCAATATGAAAGCTATTTCCTATAGGTTAAGTAAATCCTCAGATGAGATATCCTATTTCAATGTTCACTTTTCCCAATGTGAATATTTGTAATTTCCATTCCACTTATTTTTCAAAACTATATTTATCTTTGATTTGTTATTCCTCTATATTTCTGCAGGATATGACGAATTCGGTTAGAAATGAATTCGTTTGTTCTGCAAAGAATCAATAACCATTTTAATAATTTAAAGAAACCTTTATGAAAAAATTAGTTGCAGAATTTGTCGGAACCTTATGGTTGGTTTTAGGAGGATGCGGAAGTGCAGTATTAGCAGCAGCATATCCCCAATTAGGAATTGGTTTTGTAGGTGTAGCGATTGCTTTCGGATTAACTGTTGTTACTATGGCTTACGCTATCGGTCATATTTCAGGTTGCCATCTCAACCCTGCAGTCTCTGTTGGCCTTTGGATTGGTGGTCGGTTTGAGAGGAAAAATTTGCTCCCTTATGTTGCTGCTCAGGTTCTTGGAGGCATTGCCGGAGCCGGAATTCTTTACTTAATCGCGAGCGGGAAAACCGGATTTTCGATTGGTGGATTTGCAGCAAATGGGTATGGAGAACACTCACCTGGAGGTTACAGTATGCTATCTGCCTTAATATCTGAAGTCGTAATGACCTTTATGTTCTTAATTATTATTTTAGGAGCTACACATCCCAAAGTTCCAAAAGGATTTGCCGGATTGGCAATCGGTCTGGGCCTCACACTTATTCATTTAGTTAGTATTCCAGTAACAAATACATCTGTAAATCCTGCCAGAAGCACCAGTCAGGCAATTTTTGTTGGCGGATGGGCATTGGATCAGCTTTGGTTATTCTGGGTCGCTCCAATCGCAGGAGCCATTTTAGCTGGATTGATTTATAAATATATGTCACCTGTAGAAGAATAAAGAGCAGATGCCAGCAATTATAAAAGGATGGGACTGCGAAGTTCTATCCTTTTATCGTTTAGTAAACTGAGGGTTAATTATTAACCAATCCATTCAGTGTAGGTTATTTTTAGAGATAAAGGAGTGTGTGTGATATTGTGTGATTAAAAAAATACCGCTTATAATCAATTGATTACAGCGGCATTTGTGACCCCGGAGAGGTCACTATATGCCATTAAGCAGAGTTAAGTGCAGATAAATTTTTTCCTCATAACGTATTAAATACAAGCACTTAGCAAAATATGAAATTTAAATACATCTTAGTGGACTTCGCTTGATATAGCCAATATTTGTATGTAAATTTGTATGTAAATTTAAATACATACACGATGAACTACTCAGTGAAGTACTATCCTGAAAAGCGAAAAGATATTGTTGACAACGTTCCGGTGATGTTATCTGTCACCTATTCACGACAACGGATGTTTTATTATACAGGGGAGCGATGTAATATTGATCCAAATCCTAAAAAAAGTCAATGGGACTTGGTAAAAGGCAAATTAAAATCCAATCAAATCTCACCTGATGGAAAAACTTCTCAATTGTTTAATGCAGAATTGGATAAAATTACCGTTGCAGTAAATGACTTATTTAAAGTTTATGAAGTAGCTAAAGACACACCGTCGCCTGAAAAGTTTAGAGAAGATTTAAAAAAGAAATTAGGAAGGACTGCAGTAGTCAAAGTACTGGAACAGGAAGGCTTTTTTGATAGGTTTGATAAATATATAACCGATGCCGACCTAAGTTCCGGAAGGAAGAAGCACCTTAAAACGACGTATAATAAGCTTAAATCTTTTAATCCTAAGACCACCTTTGAGACCGTAAATGTTCAGTATCTTACAGATTTTCAGAACTACCTTATTAAATATACGAATAAGAAAGGGGAGAATATTAGTAAAAATACTATAATATCAGAATTAAGACGTTTTCGCGCTTTCCTGGGATATTCAATTAAACATGGATGGACAACTAATTATCCTTTTAATTCATTTACAATTGATTCAGAATCTTTCGGAGATCCGGTATTTATTACAGTAGAGGAGCGGGACAAACTTTTTTCTGCTTATATCCCCAATGCTAGTTTATCCCGTGTTCGTGATATTTTTGTTTTTCAATGTTTTATTGGATGCCGGGTTGGTGACCTGGTGAATCTGAAAAGATCAAACATTGTAGGTGATTGTATCGAATATATAGCAGCAAAAACGAAAGATGACAAAACTCGTGTTGCACGAATCCCTTTGTCAGATAAAGCAAAATCAATACTTTCCAGGTATAATTTACCCAATGGTGAATTATTACCATTCATTACCGGACAGAGATATAATGTCTATTTAAAAGATTTATTTAAATATGTAGGTATTACAAGGAACGTGACTATTGTTGATCCCAAGACCAGACAAAGCAAACAAATATCTATTGCTGACATTGCAAGCTCACATATGGCACGTCGTGTATTTGTCGGCAGTTTACATCGTAAGGGTGTAAAAAATGAGATAATAGCCAGTATGAGTGGACACACAAAAGATAGTAAGGCTTTCAGCCGATATTACAACATAAACAAAGAGGATCAGGAACAGGCTATGAAGCTAATTCAATAGGCAATCTCACAATAATTTTTTAAGCCACAAATTCCCAATATATAGTGCGGTGCATTGGGCAAATAATTAGCAAACCGGTTGTTTATTCAAACTGTCCCCAAAGAGGGACAGATTGCGCTAAAGCTTTTTTGCATTGATTTGATTAAATTGATTGAATCAGCTCCGATATAGAATTAGTTTACCTTCTCTATGGTATCTTTCCCCTCAGCTTCGACGAATACCTGGACATACCTTTTTTTCTCATCTCTCGCGTCACCTTCTTCATGAACAGCCAGCAGGTCTTTTGCCTTAATCCCAATTTGAGGCTTAACCCTGTGCTGGTTTTAATACCTTCTCTGTATGGGCTCAGGTCGAAAACTATGTAAAAAGCTTTCACCAATGGAAACTTCACATTATGGAATAACGTGCCACTAGTTGGAGAATCGATGTGGTGGCATTTGATACATTGCCGGCTGAACTCCCTACCACCTGCGCAGTAGGTCGTGTTACTACACCGGGAACAACTATAACCATTGCCCCACTTAAAATCTGCCAGGTAAGCTAAACAGGACTGCTCATCAGTAAATCTTGCCTGGAATTCAACAGTTGGAAGGCTTTGTAATTGGTAGTCCATTATAATTATTTTGAATGTCCCGAATTTACTTTTTTATTGTATTAATATAACGCCTAGTCGAAATTAGAATATTACATTTTTGACAAACAGCTTATAACATGTTGTTTTTCAATGTATTAATAAAGCGCCTAACGATAAAAAAAGTGTCCTTTCCCAGTTTAAACCAATGTTGAATCTTTGCATCATTAAACAAATATTCAATGACGATGAAAACAAAATTTAAAATTCCTCCAACTGAAATTAAGAGACAAATTATCGGAGTTAAGCTGACCGATATGGAAATTTCAAAAATCAAAGCTTTTTGTTCTGAGAACAATGTTTCTCAAAGCAATTTGATTCGCTATGCAATTAAGTTTTATATACCCGATTTTGGTAATTATTAATAAAAATAGAGTTATGATACATTTAGATTTTGATGAAGAAAAATTGACGGCAATTGTTGAACAGGCTGTTAACCGTGCATTCGCAGCAAAGACAAACTTTAACGCCGAACCTGCCCAGGAGCGCAAAACATTGTATTCTATTCGAGAGCTCTCTGAATTTATAGGATGCTCAACAGTAACAGCCCAAAAACTTAAAAATGAAGGTCGAATTCCTTATCGCCAGGTAGGTCGTAAAGTATTATTTGATTCTTTTGAGATCCTCAAGGCAATGGAACAAGGCAAAAAGAAAAACAGAAAATAAGGCTCAATAGGGAGTATCCAATTTTTTATGGGCTATGAATTTGAAGATCCTTTTCTTAAGACTTCACAAAAGCCGAACTATAAATTGACGCCACGAAAAAGGAGTAAAAAAAGAATTTCTGATCAATTGTAAAAATCCATTTTCAAATCATCACGCATTTCAATTCATAAATAATTTCAAATTTAAATCAATCATTATGGAAAACCTGTTAATTATTACAACCAAAAAAGAATTAAAAGAAATCTTGTTAGAGATTCTTATTGAAACTGATGCTCCATTCTCCCAGGATTTTAAGAGACTAGGAAAAGCGTTACCTGAATTTGAGAAGGACAAAATTTCCAAACTACAAGCTGCAAAAATTGCAGGTATAACTATTCCGACTCTAAACAAGCTCGTGGCAAAAGGAAAATTCAGGCAATACAACCTGGGTAGGAGAAGATATTTTCTGAGAAGTGAGGTAATAACGGCATTAAGAAATAATGCAATATGAGAAAAATATCCACCCGAGATGCCACCAAATTCCTGATAGTTTCCTATCAGGCTGTGGATCATATGACTAAATCCACGATTCTTAGGGAATACATTCAGGGACTTAAGAAATTTTATTACTTGCCTGAACTTATTGAGCCCAGGATAAACAGTTGAGGCAATGAACAAACTGACACCGATTCCGAATTCAACAAATCCAGGGGATGATCAAACGGACCATGGTTTCTACATCCAAAACGGCAAGTACTTCCTTAACGAATATCGCAATCGTGATTGCAGCGTGAAAGAGTTATCAAATTTCGTGATGCAGATTGAGTTTCATTTATTAAACGGCACAAATAATACCAAAAGGATCATAAAGATTCAACGAAATACCGGTGAGATCGGCATTATCGAGGTTTTTTCGTCCGAAATGAAACCTGATATCTTTGAAACAATACTTAAAAGCGTAAGATGTACCTTTCTTGGTACCGCCTATCAGCTGAAGATAATCTTTGCCCATTTGATGAATAGTGAAGTAGAGGCATTAATTATTAGCACATTGGGGTGGAACAAGGAACATTCAGTTTATGTTTTTGCGGATGCTGTTTACTGCCAAAACAAAATTCATAAGGTTAACGAAATTGGAATAATTAAAGCTGGCGATAAACGTTTCTATTTGCCGGCTTTTGGGTTGGCTAATGATACACATGAAGATTTCGAAACAGAACGGCTGTATAGCTTCAGACCGGGAGATATTGGATTTGAAGAGTGGGCAACATTATTCTATCAGGCATTTGGTGCCAATGGTGCGATAGGAATTCTGTTTCTGATTCTGTCTGTTTTCCGTGATATTGTTTTTAACCAGGTTAAGTTCTTCCCCTTTTTGTTCCTTTTCGGAGATTTTGGAACCGGAAAAACATCCTATGTCGAAAGGCTTTTATCGCTGTTTGGGAGCGATATCATCGGTACTCCGTTAAATAATGCAACCAGTATTGCACTTTCCCGCCTGGCATCCACACGTGTGAACAGCCTGTTCTATTTCAAAGAGTATACCAACGAAACCGATGAGAAGGCCCAGGACTTTATTCTGACAGCCTATGATGGTGCAGGAAGAACAACAGGAGTAAAAAGCAATGACAACAAAACTAAAACCTTTCAGGTACTTTCCGGACTTATTTTTGACGGAAACCACCTGCCTACACAAAAAACAGCAATACTCTCACGGATGATCCTGCTAAATTTTGAAGAATCCAATTTTAGCCAGGATCAGGAATTAGCCTACAATACGTTGAAGTCAGCAGCTGCCAATGGACTGGGTAATGTATTGATCGAAATACTTTCGAAGAGGGAATTGTTTCAAAAAATGTTTAAAGAAGTATATTCTATAAATGTCAGCCATATCAAAGCTGTGAAAAAAAACTGCTTTCCGGAAAGAACATTAAATCATATTGCCTTACTGATGACACCAGCAAAATTACTTTGGAATGAATTGAATTTTCCATTTGATTTTCATGATGTTTTAATGTCTGTAATCGAAAATGCTGAAAATCAAAATAATCTTTTAAAACAAAGTAGTGCAATAAGTATATTCTGGGAATCCTTTTCCAATTCTTTAAACAAAGGTTTTTTAAACCGTTTGAATGATACCAATGCGAAATCTGCCCATTTTAATCTTAAAAGGATCGATGATAGCACAGGTATTCTCCAAATAAAATTACCCCATCTCTATTTGAATTATGTCAAGTATTGCAGAGATATTAATATCTCCTTTTTGGACCAGAATAGTCTAAGAATGATTTTGACCTCGAAATCAAATAAGGAATTTATTAGCGGTTCACAGAAAGGGAGAGGAGCGGCTTATACGGATAAACACTTTGGAGCTTGCTACCAGTTTTCTTACAAGAAGATTGAAGATTCAATTTACATTTCTGAAATAGAAATAAATATGTAAACCTTGTAAACCTTGTAATCTGTTTTTTATAATGTATTGTATATCTATTATATAGTGGTTTACATGTGGTTTACAAGGTTGTAAGTGTACTGTTAAATACAAAATATTGGTTTACATGTGGTTTACATCCGGTTTCCATGGACCAAAAATATAACCGATTATATAACTGCTGTTTACAGCGGTTGGTTTACAAGGTTTACAATGTTTACAACTTTAAGTAGATACACACTAGATTGAAACAAAAATTACAGTGAAGAATTGAGGCATTAGTAAGGTCAAAAGTCTTCCAACATGCACTTTAAATAACAGGTATTGACAATCAAATAAAACAAGAAAAGATGGACTGTAAATTTGCCAACGAAATAAATATTGCCGGATTTCTGCTCAGTAAAGGGATCAATCCAAACAAAACCATAGGCAATAGTTTTTGGTACTGCTCCCCAATTCGTAATGAGCATACACCGAGTTTTAAAGTAAACCGGGATAAGAATCTCTGGTACGATTTCGGGACCGCGACAGGAGGCTCCCTCATTGACCTGGTATGTCAGATGTATCATGTCGGGGTACCCGGAGCACTACTGATCTTATCAGGGGTAAAGCCAGCTGACCGGATCTCTTTTATTGACCAGCGGGTTGATGTTACGCCACCAGTCAGAATTGAAATTAAGCATATTCAACCGCTTAAAAACAGGGCCTTGTTCGGGTACCTGACCTTCCGGAGCATCAATCCACAATTCGCCTCCAGATACGCAGTGGAAGCAACCTATCAGGTCGGCAACAAAGAGAGGAACAATTTCGCCATCGGATTTAAAAATGACAGCGGTGGCTATGAACTACGAAACAAGTATGATAAACTGTCAACATCACCCAAGGATGTCACTACTATTGAAGGGAAGAACCGATCAGCCATTAATGTATTTGAAGGATATATGGACTTCCTTTCTGCGCTAACCTATTTTAAAACGGACAGTTCCGGTTGTGATACCATCGTACTTAACGGAGTCGGGTTTGTTAAAAGAATCCTGGATCGGTTGCCCGGCTATCACACCATAAATCTATTCCTTGATAATGACAAGGCAGGACTGGATGCTGCAGCTCAGATTCAGCTGATCAGACCCGATGCCATTAACCGCTCGCAGAACATTTACCCAGATTGCAAAGACTTTAACGACTTCCTTAAAAAATAATACTGACGTTCGGGTCCTTTTACCCCTTATCATGACTCTTTCGTCCTTATTCTTTCTTCTTCACTCTTTTTCTTCCACATCACTCCTTAAAGCCAAAATGCTTATCACTTGATCTGATAGGTAGTCGACTTAGGACTAATTCATCCCGATTCGAAGGTCTACATTTTTTGCTCTTCTTTTTTTCTTCCATTTATGATATGATTCCATTTTACCATGTTATGTTGGTATCATATATCCTTTGATTTCATTCTGTTATTTCTGCATCCGCCGTAGGTCATTGGGGTAGAGGTAAATGTTTTATAGATTAATAAACCAAACTGTAATGATAAGACTTTTTCTTCCTGTTTCGTTTATTTCATGCATATCTAATTTGTTTTTAAAGGTCGCATGGAATCGAAGATCAGCGAAGCTAACAGCTATGGTGATATTTTCATTTTCGGTTCTTGATTTCTCAACCATGGCTATTTCACTAGTTGGTATCGATATTCTTATGATTGGCTGGGATCAGTAGTCAACTCAGGACTAATTCTTTCCGAGCCTAAGGACTGTGTCTTATGTTTTATATTTAACATATAAATTTATTTCTTACTGTTATGTTAATATCATATATCCTGTGATTTTATGCTTTTTTTTCTGCCTCCGACACAGGCAATTGGGGGGCCCCTTTCATACAACAACAAAAATTCGTATGGAATTTTTGTTGTTGTATTCAGTGGATCAAATAAATATGGATTCAAAAACTGAACAGCCTTTTTTACTGTTTTCGTCTTTTTTACTTTTTTCTGCTTAAATCAAAACGTTAACTTATTAAACATAATTGCAATGCTCGTTTAAACTCCTTTTGTTTAAAACTGAGGTGATTGATTATTCATTGATCAATCCGTAGGCTCAAGGAAAGGGTTGACAGCCTGAGACAACAAAAGCCTATCTGCAATCTAAATGATAAATTACCCTTATTCGCTTCTTGGTACAATGGGCTCCTTCACTTTTTGGAATTGATCAATGAAGCTGTTAAGCTCGTTGACCCAATTTATGCTAAAGTGAAATTCGGAAACTACATTTTCAGTATTTGAAACCATTTGAGCAGAATTGACGAATAATTATCAACACTGCAGCAAAACGTGAAAAGAGTTGATGGTGTAGGACTGATTCGGGCGGCTTTGCAAGTCTGCACTATTGGAAGCGGAATCACCGATCACGCTGACTTCTGCCTGTTTTCTGCTCTCTTCAGCCTGTTTTCTGCACTTACTCTTTTGTCTGTTATTTTTTCTGCACTATTTTCTGCTCTGGCTTATTATGATCCGTGATGGTGTCAGGACTGAATACGAGAGGTATATTTCTATTTATAAAATTATAATAATATGTTAAATATGGCATATTTCCTGTGAAAATCTGCCTTTTTTTCTGCTTTCCCGATAGGGCGAGTTCGGCATCATCCACACTAAACGATGAAAATATTTGCATTTTCATCGTTTAGTGTGTTGGTGATTAAAGATTTATGAAATAATAAACTGGATAAGCTTTTTTAAAGACTCCTCAGCTTTTTCTTTGGAAGAAAAAGCTGGCAAAAAGAAAGGCACGTCAGCTCCCGCTGCTGTTTTTCAGGTACCCTTTCAGCCTAAATAACAGACGTAGTTCTTTTTCTTGAATGATTGAGGGTCAAGAAAAAAGAACCAAAAGAGAAACCCATTGAGAAAAAGAATGCGAAGAAAAAAGAGGAAATAAGAGCAGAAAAACTGATCAGTTGGGAATGCGCTGGTTACTCATTTTTGGTCAAATTTATTGATCGCCAGCCGGAAATGTCAAGGGCCTTCCGGCAATCTATAGGATTACTTCCACTTATTCGCCTCCTAGCACTTCGTGCTCGGTCACTTTCAGCCTTCGGTTATTGTTGTTGGTGAGCTTGTTGAACAAAATGCAGCCGAATGAAAGGCAAAAACTGACATTCGCCCATTGACAGAATCCGCCTGGCTCAATTCGGTACGCCCAATAATGATTAACCGGCGTGCCTGATGCCAAAACAAGTCCGCAAGGCGAGCGGCAAAACAAGATGAATAAAACTGATTTGTATGAATTGGTCACTCAGAAAATTATTGACCTTCTGGATTCCGGAGTAGTTCCATGGCAAATCCCCTGGAGATCTCAAAACGGGATGCCTAGAAACATGATCTCAAACCGTCCTTACACCGGAATTAATTTCTGGATGCTTCTCTGCCTGAAATTTGATTCCCATTTTTACATGACCTTTGAACAAGCCCGGGCTCTGGGAGGTACAGTAAGAAAAGGAGAGAAATCAACGCTTGTTGTTTTCTGGAAACTACTTGAATCACTGGAGAAAGACGGCAGAACCAAGAAAACTCCATTTCTAAGGTATTACAACGTCTTTAACTTTTCACAAACCGAAGGAATAGATCCTATGAAGATTCCGGAATTGGAAGCTTATGATCACGATTTTAATTCCATAGAGGCTGCAGAGAAACTTATCAATGCGTGGAAAGATTGTCCTAAGATTGACT
>Ga0364859_10089_pt1 | contig 65456 bp, 47 predicted proteins | sample ExccelAu500001D3_FD_206911 | JGI IMG/M metagenome (GOLD analysis project Ga0364859, IMG submission 206911) | Enriched cells from Trout Bog Lake Hypolimnion, Wisconsin, USA - BchlTB.Aug20.5000.01 .D3 | ecosystem: Environmental > Aquatic > Freshwater > Lake > Hypolimnion/Profundal zone | place: USA... | reverse complement strand
TCCGATCCCTCGTCAGTCTCTCAACTTTCTGAAAGCGAATTACGTATGCTGATCCATGAATTTGAGCTCCAGAAAATTGAACTTAAAATTCAGAATGAAGATCTTAATATTCAGAATGAAGAACTCCGGCTCGCAAAAGCTGAAGCCCGGGCAGCTTCTGAAAGTTACATCGAATTATACGATTTGGCCCCTTCGGGTTATATCACCCTCTCCCCATCGGGCATAATCAGTAAGCTGAACCTTTTAAGCGCCCAAATGCTGGGAAAGGAACGTTCCCACCTGATGAACTGCCATTTTTCCCGCTTTCTTTCGTCTGATACCCTGCTGGATTTTAATGACTTTCTCAGACGAATCTTTAAAGGGAGGAGTAAGGAATCGTGCGAATTAACCCTGGCGCCCGGGGAAAAGCCGTCAATCCGCATTCACATGGAAGGGATCCGGTCTGAAGACGGAGAATCCTGTCTGGCTATTTTCCAGGATATTACAACGCTAAAAGTATCCGAGTACGAATTGCTCCAGAGTAATGAGCGCTACAAATCCTTGTTTCTGAATAACCATACGGCTATGCTTATCGTTGATCCGGATACCGGATTAATTGTCGATGCCAACCCGATAGCCTGCAGATACTACGGATGGACTCATGTCCAAATCTGCCAAATGAACATCTCGGATATTAACACACTGACTCCCCGGGAACTGTTTATTGAAATGAATCTTGCCAAAGAGGAGAAGCGCAAATACTTTTTCTTTAAACACCGGTTGGCAAATGGTGAAGTACGCGAGGTTGAAGTCCATTCGGGCCCGATTAAATTCAAAGGGGAAGAGCTGCTTTATTCACATATTCAGGATATTACTGAGCGTAATTCAATGGAGAGGGCCTTGCGCAAAAGTGAAGAGAAGTTTTCGGCAGCATTTCAATTATCACCCTATATTATAACCATAACCAGCCTGGAAGGGGGAGAAATTGTTGAAGTCAATGATAAGTTTATTTCAATCTCAGGGTTTTCACGGGACGAGGCTATTGGTCACACTGTTACCGAGCTGGGGTTTTGGAATAAGCCGGAGGAAAGGAATGAATGGCTTGTTCGTGAGCTTCTTGAGTCGGGATCGGTCTCGGGGATAGAGACTCAGTTTTATGGAAAGAATGGAGTTGTTATTGATGCTTTATATTCGGCTTCATTAATACAAATCAATAATTCGGGTCAAAATTACATCCTTGCCAGTATTGAAGATATAACCGAGCAGAAAAAGACCCAAAAGGCTTTGCGCCTTAGCGAAATAAAATACCGGAATCTGGTTGAGAATATCAACGATGTTATTTATGAAGTTAATGCCAAGGGTATTATAAAGTATATTAGTTCACCAATATATAAAATATTAGGGTATACCTCTGAAGAGATAACGGGAAGAAATTTTGCTGAATTTGTTGGGGCCAGTTCAGGACCCCTCATGAAAAGATTGGCAGTTCTTGACGAAAAATCCGAATTAGAGGGTGAATACCAGATATTAAAAAAAACGGGGGAACCTTGTTGGGTAAGGATATCCACAAAAAAGATCCATGAAAATGGGGCATTTCTGGGTGGTACAGGTACAATTATTGACATTACTGAACGGCGAAATTCGGAAGAGACACTACGTAAGAGCAGTCAAAAATGGGAGGCCATCATTGCCACTTCTACCGATGGAATCGGAATGGCTTCGGTGGATGGTAAAATTCAGCTTTTGTCAGATAATTTAGCGATAATGTGTGGTTATTCCACAGAAGAAAAAAATCAATTCATCGGAGGTTCCTTCTTTGATTTTATCGATCCTTCCTTTCACTGCCAATTGGCAGAAAATCTTCAGAAATTACTGTCAGACAAGAAAGATATCAGGGAATATATTGCCGTAAAAAAGGATAAGAGCAGATTTTATGTGGAATTGAATTCAACCATTCTTCTTGATTCAACCGGCGAGCCTGAAAGTATTCTCTATTTCGTGCGCGATATTACTGAACGCAAAGCGATAGAAAAAGCACTCATAGAAAGTGAACAGAAGTTCAAATCAATTGTCCAGTCGCAGGCTGAAGGAATTGGTCTGGTGAATCAATACGAAATTTTTGAATTTGTAAACCCGGCTGCCGCTAAAATATTTGAAACAACCCTTGACGATCTTACCGGATCTTCCTTACATGATTATCTGGATCCGGACGAAATAGCGAAAATAAACCACCAAACCTCCGAACGAAAGAATGGAATTACAAATGATTATGAGCTTCAAATCAGAACAAAAGCAGAGAATATCCGGTTTATTGAAGTAAGTGTCTCTCCCAGAATCGATGAAAGTAATAACTATACCGGTGCTTATGGAATCTTTAGGGATATTACTGAACGTAAACTTGCTCAGGAAGCATTAAAAGAAAAGTCAACCCTTCTGAGCAACCTGATCATTAATATGCAGGAAGGTATTTTACTCGAAGATTCCAACCGGAAAATTGTTCTGACCAACCAGTTATTCTGTAATATGTTCTCCATTCCTGCTCCGCCTGAACTCCTGGTAGGATCCGATTGTTCCGAATCGGCAGAACAGACCAAGTCTCTCTTTAAAGATCCCGAAAAATTCCTCACACAGATTCAAAAGATCCTTGCCGATAAAAAAGCGATACTCAACGACCAGCTGGAACTGGCCGATGGACGATATTTTGAAAGGGATTATATCCCAACCTATCACGAAAATGCCTATAACGGTCATTTATGGAAATACAGGGACATAACCCAGCGTAAACAATCCGAATATAAAATCAGCCAGCAGAACGAGCGGTTAAACGCAATCATCACCGCAATGCCCGATCTGATCTTTGTTTTGGATCAGTACGGTAATAACATGGAGTACTATACCAATACCCCGGATAAATTGCTTGCCCCTGAAGACAAATTGGTTAGTCTGAATATTGAGACTTTGTTTGATCCGGAAACGGCCCAATATCATCTTCAAAAGATTAAAGAATGCATAGAACAAAAAAGGTTGGTTTCATACGAATATAAGGTAGACCAGGCTCACAGCCCTGCCTTTTACGAAGCGCGGCTGGTTCCACTAGGAGCTGCTAACGTTTTGGCGTTTATCCGTGATGTATCTGAGAAAAAACAGCAGGAAAATGAGATCAAAAAACTTTACACGGCTATCGAACAAAGTCCGGTTTCCATATTAATTACCGATCTCTCTGCCCGAATCGAGTATGTTAATCCTGCATTTCTGAAAACAACAGGTTATAGCAGCCTGGAGGTTATCGGCAATAATCCGCGAATACTTAAATCGGGAAAGACTGATAAAAGCGTTTATCAGGATCTATGGAAAACAATTACCTCAGGTAATATTTGGGAAAGCGAATGGCAGGATAAAAAGAAAAACGGAGAGCTTTTCTGGGAACACGTTTCGATTAATCCGATAATCTCGGAAGACGGAGTAATCACGAATTACCTTGGCATAAAACAGGATATTACACAGCGAAAACAGGCGGAAGAGGAGATTCGGAATCTGAATGCAAATCTTGAACGGCGGATAGCTGAACGAACTTCACAATTGTCTGAAATTAATAAGGTGCTGCAACTTGAAATCGCCGAGCGCAAATGTGCCTCAGAAGCAATGTCAGAAGCGCTTGACCGGTTAAATAAAATTGCGGACCGGGTGCCGGGTGCCGTTTACCAGTACCTGTTGAATCCCGACGGAAGCTCCTGCTTTCCCTATGCCAGCGAAGGAATACGCGATATTTACCGGGTTACTCCGGAGGAGGTGGCTGCCGATGGTTCCGTGGTATATTCCCGGATTCACCCCGATGATTTTGCGAATGTTGTGGCATCCATTCAACTTTCAGCAGAAAACCTGACCCTTTGGCATCACGAGTATCGTGTAAAGTTCAGTGATGGAACTATAAACTGGTTACTGGGAAACGCATTGCCCCAGCGCCTTGCCGATGGTGGCGTATTATGGCACGGATTTATTTCCGATATCTCCGGGCAGAAGGAAATTGAGTCAGCTTTGATTGCCAGCAGGCAGAGCTATAAAATGGTGGTGGAAAATATCAAAGAGATTATTTTTCAGACCGATGCCAATGGGTTATGGGTCTTTCTGAATAAGGCGTGGGAAGAGATAACCGGGTTTACCGTGGAAGAGTCATTAGGACAGCTGCTTGTAAACTTCGTTCATCCGGATGACCGGCAGCGGAATATGGAGCTTTTCCAGTCATTGATTGAACGGAAAAAAGATTATTGCCGTCATCAGGTCCGTTATCTCACCAAAGAGGGGGGCTTTCGCTGGATTGAGGTCTATGCACGTTTGGGATTAGATGAACACAATGAAATAATCGGGACCTACGGTACGCTTCAGGATATTACCGAGCGCAAGGAGGCCGAAGATCACCTTGAGCAATTGTCATTTCGCCTTTCATTGGCGGTCCAGGCCGGTAGGGTAGGCGTATGGGATTACAACCTTGTCAATGGGAATCTTACCTGGGATAACCAGATGTTCAGCATGTATGGAATTAAGCAGGACAATTTCACCAACCTTTACGATTCGTGGCAGGCCGGCCTCCATCCCGACGACAGGGTACGGGGCGATCAGGAGATTCAAATGGCCATAAGCGGGGAAAAAGAGTTTGATACAGAATTCAGAGTTGTTTGGCCCGATGGGACTATTCGCTTTATCCGGGCCATGGCGATTGTTCAACGCGACTCTTCCGGCAATCCTCTCAACATTATTGGTACCAATTGGGATATTACTACCCAGAAGCGGGCTGCAAAATTTGAGCAGGAATTGCTAAAACTCTCCATTCAGTTAACCGGAATCCCTTCTACCGAAATTTCTGCAGCACTAGACCGGTCCTTGCAGCAGATTGGCTGTTTCCTTTCGGCCGACCGGGCTTACATCTTTGAATTTAACCTCGACAAACAGACCATGAGCAGCACCCATGAGTGGTGCAATGAGGGGATTTTTGCCGAGAAAGGAGATCTTCAGGAGATCCCTTATGATGCCTTCCCGATGTGGATGAAAAAGCTTCAATGGCGCGAAAATATTCTGATTCCCTCGATTCAGGAACTTCCTGATTCGTGGAGGGCTGAACGTGAAATGTTAGAGCCTCGAGGAATTCAGTCGCTCCTGGTCATTCCTATTTTAAGCGAAGGTATCCCGATCGGTTTTGTCAGACTGGATGCTGTCAAAAAAGAGAAAGTCTATGACGCTTCGGAAATTAATTTTTTAAGGGTTTGGAGCAATATGTTATCAGGTTTAATTAATAACCAGCGCAAAGAGTTTGAACTGAATCTTACCAGGCAGAATTATGAAACCTTTTTCAATACAATCGAAGATTTTCTTTTTGTTTTAGACGAACAGGGGAATATCATTCATACCAACAATTCGGTAAACAATCGACTGGGATATTCTGTCGATGAATTGATGGGTCAGTCGGTCCTGATGGTCCATCCGCCAGAACGACGAGAGGAGGCTGGTCGAGTTGTTGGTGAGATGCTTGCTGGTACATCCGATTTCTGCCCGGTGCCCCTTATGACAAAATCAAAGAACCAGATACCTGTCGAAACAAGGGTGAAACAGGGATTTTGGGATGGGAGACCGGTAATCTTCGGAGTAAGTAAGGATGTATCAAAAATTCAGTTGTCAGAAGAAAAATTTTCAAAAGCTTTTCAATTTAACTCGGCCCTGATGGCCATATCACGTGCAGCTGACAATAAATTCATCGAGATAAATGATACTTTTATCAATAAACTTGAGTATTCAAGAACAGAATTAATCGGCAAAACATCGGGTGAACTTGACCTGTATGCTGATTCAGGAAAGCGAAGGCTAATCATTGAAAATCTAAATAGAAGGACCCCTGTTTCGGAAATTGAAATAGAGATCAGAAAAAAATCCGGCGAATTGATAGTAGGCTTATTTTCTGCGGATTACATTTATATTGGAAATGAATTATGCATTCTGGCTATTATGGTCGATATTACTGAGCGCAAACAAATTGAAAAAGAAATCATTAAAGCAAGAAATGAAGCTGAAACGGCGAATTTAGCCAAAAGCGAATTTCTCTCCCGGATGAGTCACGAACTCCGAACTCCGATGAACTCTATTCTGGGATTTGCCCAGTTGATGGAACTGGGAGGTGGCCTGAATTCACAGCAGAATAAGGGGCTGGGCCATATCATGAACAGCGGAAGACACCTGCTCAACCTGATCAACGAGGTACTGGAGATTTCACGAATCGAGGCGGGTCACCTGGCAATTTCGTTCGAACCGGTGTTGCTGGGAAATATAATCGGCGAAATATTGGATTCGATCCAACCAATGGCGATCGACCGGGATATTAATTTCATCCTACTGGGGTCTTCTGTTGACCAAACCTTCGTAATTTCAGACTACCAGCGTTTGAAACAGGTCTTCCTGAATCTATTTTCCAATTCCATTAAATATAACCGCAAAGGGGGATCGGTAACCATTAAAACTCAGATTCTTCAGGAACTTACTGACCAAAATTCCTCCGTAAGGGTTTCAATTACCGATACCGGCGTAGGAATTACTCCTGAAGACCTTCCCAGACTCTTCAAACCATTCGAACGGATCGGGGCAGAAAAAACCCAGACTGAGGGGACCGGGCTCGGCCTTTCGGTTGTTCAAAAACTAATGGATGCCATGGGAGGAAAGATTGGCGTGGAGAGTGTGTACGGCACAGGCTCCACCTTCTGGATTGAATTGCCTGGTATTGAGAATCCCCTGGATAAGATCCGCAAGAAGATGACGACGGAGGAAAATCTATCGGCAAGTGAACTTCATTGGGGTACTATTTTATACATCGAAGATAATGCCTCCAATATTGAACTTGTGGAACAAATTATAATTTCCCAGCGGCCGAATGTCAGGCTGATTTCCAATAGGTACGGAAACCATGCCGTTTCTCTGGCCCTCGAACTGGAGCCCGACCTGATTCTCCTTGATCTGAATCTGCCCGATATCAATGGGGATGAAGTGATCAGGCTGCTTCAGGAGGAGGAAAAAACGAAAAATATACCGGTGGTAATCATCAGCGCCGACGCAATGGCACTGCAACTTAAAAAATTGTTAAAAGCCGGGGCGCGGAATTATTTGACAAAGCCGCTGGACATCACCGCATTCCTGGCTGAAGTGGATAAATGGATTGGAATATTCGGAAGAAATCATGAGGAATACCCTAAGTGATAACTATGAAAAACAGTCTCTTTATCCTGAAAGTCGGTTTCAGAACCGGCTGGAAAGCGTTGATCATCCTGATTATCGGAATGATTATAACCCTCGCCGCTGCAATCAATAACAGACGCGCTGAAGAAACCAACGAAAAAAAGGAATTTGCCCTGGTTTGTAAGGAGATTGATTCAAAAATTTCTATAAGACTCCATTCCTACGCCTTGCTTTTACGTTCCGGGTCGGCCCTGTTTTCTGTCAAAGACTCGGTTAGCCGGACCGATTGGCATCGGTTTATCCAGGAGTTAAATACGGACAAGAATTTACCGGGTATCCAGGGAGTAGGATACGCAAAGATATTATCAGGAGATCAATTACAAAAACATATCCGGCAAACACAAGAGGAAGGATTCCCTGAATATGCCATAAAACCGGCCGGAAAGCGGGATGTTTATTCATCTGTAATTTACCTCGAACCTTTTTCGGGCCGGAACCTGCGTGCCTTTGGATATGACATGTTAACCGAACCGGTCAGACGGGGAGCCATGGAACAATCGTGCGATTTGGACCTCGCCGTCCTCTCCGGAAAAGTAACCCTGGTTCAGGAAACCAATGAAGATGTGCAATTTGGGGCATTGATGTATGTGCCTGTTTACCGGGAAAACCACCCCTCCGCCACGGTCGAACAACGCAGGGCCGCAATCCTGGGCTGGGTTTACATCCCTTTCCGGATGAATAACCTGATGAACGGAATCCTGGGACGATGGGATGCCGACAAATTGAACCGCATCCAATTGCAGGTTTACGATGATTCCCTTTCGGCCAAATCATTGCTTTACAACAGCCAGGCAAGCGATTTACAGAACCACAGAAAATCTTCCGGGCAGATCATTTCAATTCCGGTTAATTTTAACGGAAAGAGATGGATTCTGCACTTTACACAATCAACCAATTCGTATTATTATAGCGGTAAATCCGGAATTATCGTAGGAAGCGGATTGACAATAACCTTGTTAATCATGGCTTTATATCTCTCCATGCTGATAACCCTCTCCAAAGCCAGGGGTACCGCGGAACAATCTACCCGGGAGTTCGGAGAGAGCGAAGAGCGGTTCAAAATCTTGCTTAATTCCACGGCAGAGGCTATCTACGGTATCGACCTTGACGGTAATTGCACCTTCACCAACAAGGCGTGTATTCAACTGCTCGGCTATACCGATTCCGACCAATTACTGGGGAAAAATATGCACGACCTGATCCATTATGCCCATCCCGACGGAAGCCTGATGGATGTCAATGATTGCCTCATTTTTAAGGCATTCATCGAAGGAGACGGTTCACATGTCGACAATGAAGTGCTCTGGCGTTGCGATGGCACCCCTTTCCCTGCCGAATACTGGTCTTACCCAATACATATCAACGGGAAAATCGAGGGTGCAGTGGTGACCTTCTTCGACATTACCGAGAGACAGCAGACTCTTGAAAAGATAAACCAGGCCAGAAGCGAAGCGGAACAGGCAAACCTTGCCAAAAGTGAGTTCCTCTCGCGCATGAGCCATGAACTTCGGACCCCGATGAACTCAATTCTTGGGTTCGGACAACTGTTGGTCATCGAGGAAAAATTAAGCGCCACACAAAAGAAATGTATCGGTCACATGCTTAACAGCGGGAAACACCTGCTCAACCTGATCAACGAGGTACTCGATATTTCACGTATCGAATCGGGCCATATCGAACTCTTGCCCGAACCTGTACTTATAAACAGTGTTATCCGGGAGATGCTGGAATCCGTTCAACCTCAGGCTGACGCGAGAAAGATCAAATTTGAGCTGATCAACCGGTCCGATATCCAGCTTTGCGTGATTGCCGATCGCCAACGTTTAAAACAGGTGCTGCTGAACCTGTTAAGCAATGCCGTTAAATATAACCGGGAAGGGGGATCGGTGATTATCGAATATGAATTAATGGCGGAAACGGAAGCAGGGACAGTCCCGGTGAGAATTTCAATTACCGATACCGGAATAGGAATTGCTCCGTATAATATTCCCAGGTTATTTACCCCCTTTGAACGGATAGGGGCAGAAACCACGGCCACCGAAGGAACTGGTCTTGGTCTGGCAGTAGTTAAAAAGCTGATCAGCGCGATGAACGGGGCAATCGGAGTAGCCAGCGAGCCGGGCACAGGAAGCACTTTCTGGATCGAATTTCCCATGAGTATGGATCACCATAAAATCAATCGGACGGTAAACAACTTAATTATCAAGGATCTGAACGAGATAAATAAACAGGGAACGATCTTGTATATTGAAGATAATTTTTCTAATATTGAACTTGTTGAGCAAATCATCGCTTCGCAACGTTTGAATATCACACTGATTTCGAATATCCATGGAATGGAGACGGTTCAGCTGGCCATTAAATACCAACCTGATCTGATTCTCCTTGATCTTAATCTCCCTGATATTCATGGCTATGACGTCCTAATGCTGTTGCAGGCTGAGATAAAAACCAGGGAGATTCCTGTTGTGGTTATCAGTGCAGATGCCATGCCTCTGCAGCTCGCGAAATTGTTAAAGGCCGGCGCCAGAAATTATTTGACCAAACCTCTCGATGTCCCTGCCTTTTTACAGGAGGTTGACAAATGGGTCGTTTAGATTTCGGGTTATCCTCCCTGACTTCGGGTCAGCTTCTGTAACGATTGATTTAAATTGTTTTTTAATTTGCCGTTTTCCGGCAAAACCGGTTCATAAAGTGCTTAAACTATAATTATAAAATATATTTTAATGCTGAATTCAAACCTTAAAAATGCGAAAATACTGATCGTCGATGATCATCTGGTGAATATTGATTTACTCACAGGTTATCTCCAAATGCAGGGATTTGATAATATTGAGAGCACTACCGATCCGTTGCTCGCTATTGGCCTGTTTAAATCCTACGAACCCGATTTAATCCTGCTCGATCTGATGATGCCACTCCTCTCAGGGTATGATGTACTTGACCAGCTTAGACCGCTGGTATCCCCGGATGTCTATTTGCCGGTCCTGGTCCTCACCGCCGATATCTCCCCAAATGCCAAACAGCGGGCTTTAGCCAGCGGTGCAAAGGATTTTCTGATCAAACCATTCGATTTTATTGAAATGTTACTCCGGATTAGAAACATGCTCGAAACACGCTATCTTTATCAGCAACTCGAAAAGAAGAACAAGATTCTGGAAGAAAAGGTAGCTATGCTAATCAAGATCATGAGTGGGTGGAACAAATAAAACCTGAGGTAAAATCAGATATTCACAGTTAATTTTGCGGTAAAAATTGTAATATTGCTTATCAATTTCACTAGTCGCATCCCGGAACGAAAAAGAATGAATAAACTATTGTTTGAAAAATCAAAGATTCTGATCGTAGACGACCAGCAGGCCAATATTGATCTTCTGGAAGGCTTTCTTGAAATGGAAGGATATCAGAATATTCTCTCCACCTCAGACCCCCGTACCGTTCTAAATTTGTATGAAAGTTTTGCCCCCGATTTGATTCTGCTCGACCTTGCGATGCCTTATCTGACTGGATTTAAGGTGATGGAGCTTCTGAAACAAATTGTCAGCGCAGATAATTATCTGCCTATATTGGTCCTTTCGGCCAATATTACCCCCGAAGCAAAACAACGTGCACTTGCCGAGGGTGCCAGCGACTTTCTCTCAAAGCCCTTTGACCTGATCGAAGTGGGTTTACGCATCCGGAATTTACTCAGCGCAAAATCGATGCACCAGCAATTGCAGAATCAAAATGTGATTTTGGAAGATAAGGTAAAGGAACGAACCGCAGAACTTGAACTTATTGCAATCGATCTGCTGGCTGCAAAAGAGAGGGCCGAATCGGGTGACCGGTTAAAAACCGCCTTTTTGCAAACCATTTCGCATGAGATACGCACCCCCATGAACGGGATTTTAGGCTTCGCCTCCTTGCTGGCTTCACCCGATTTAACCGAGGGCGAAAGAGCAGAATATTTAGAGCTGATGAAAATCTCCTCAGACCGCCTCGTCGGCACCATTACAGACTATGTGAATATTTCGCTGATCTATACAGACAACCTGCAGATACAAAGCCAACAAGTGAGACTCGTTCATCTGCTTACTGATCTTGAAAGCAAATTCAGGAAAGAGTGTGATAAGAAGGGTCTTAAATTGGAATTGCAATTGCCCGATCACATTTTTGAATTCCTGCTTGAAACCGATTCTGAACTGTTGCGCACCGTGATATCGCATCTCATTGCCAATGCCATCAAATTTACCAACAAGGGCTTTATAACATTCGGGTTTGAGATTCTCCCGTCGGTGATCAAAATTTATGTCAGGGATACAGGAATTGGGTTGGGTCAGGAATCGCAACAAATGATCTTTGAGAAATTCATGCAGATCGATGGCTCCACTACCCGGAATTACGAAGGGAGCGGATTGGGGTTGTCCATTTGCCAGGGAATTTTAAAGTTTCTTGGCAGCGGTATCCATATCGAATCGGATCCTGATAAAGGATCAGTATTCTCCTTTACCTTACCGGCAAAGGAATACACTGATCCTGAACTTTGATTTCCCTGCTATCCGTTACCCCTTATTTTGATCACCTCCGTTTATCATCCCTGAGACAATCCCTTTGGAGTGGGTGATATCTGAAATAATTACCCCGCACAGGTGGAGAGCTACAAAGCCGTAGATCAGGTATTGCGAGAAGCTGTGAATCGACTTGATCTGCCGGTGGTAATGATCCAGGAAGGAGAGATCGTGTCCAAATGCCAGTCCAAGTCCGGTAAGCACCATAACCAGCAGAAGCGCATAAAAGAGCATATAGCTTCGTTTAACGATCAGGTAGTGGCTGATCAGTTTTTGATTTTCAGTTGCCTGGCTCTTCAGCATCAGGGCCTTCTTGATGCGCACCTTCACCTTCTCGTCTCCCGGCTGAACCACCTCAAGGATAACCCGCGATAGCAATAAAAAGGCGAGCCCGAACCCAAGCAGTTTATGAACATCCCACATCTTGTCATCGAAGGAATGGGAGACCGAAAAGGCTTGTTCATCCGTTATGGTCACCCCCTTCTTTGCCAGCCGTTCCTGAACCATTTTGATATTCCCGCGGGGATGAAGCGCCGTGGAGGCTATTAAAACTGTGACTATCGAGGCGGTCAGCGTTAAAAAAGTCAGCCAGTGCCAGATGCGCAAAAGAGGTGAATGCTTTTGAAGAAAAGGGGACATTCCGGTTTGTAGGGAACCATTTTTCTGATCCATAAGGGGTAATTTAGTGGGTTAAATACAATTATAAAGCTTTTATATTGTTTTTTCACCTGCATCTCAGCCAGAGTAAATCTCAAAAATAGTATAATTTCTAAATTTTCATTATTAATTTTACCTTAAATCTCATTGGCTGGTACCGGTTCATAATTCAGGGACGTTTAAATTGTTTAACTTTACGTCGCTTTTCTAAACAGCAAAATTTATAGTGTTCATCCATAATATCATAACAATGATTAAAAGTGTATTTCAGATTGAACGTGCAAAGTATGCTCCCAAGATGCCTAAAGCGCTCGCAGGTTCAGTAAAGGTTATTGAAGGGGGAAAAACCAGTTCCGTTGCCGATCAGCAGGAGATTTTAAAGTTCTTTCCCGGAACCTACGGCATGCCGATTATCACCTTCGAAGAGGGTGGAAATGGCGCGGCCTTTCCTTCACTCAACGTGGGTGTAATTCTATCGGGAGGTCAGGCTCCGGGTGGACATAATGTAATCTCCGGTCTGTTTGACGGATTAAAAAAACTAAATCCAACGAACAAATTATATGGATTCCTGGGTGGTCCTGCCGGACTGGTCGATCACCAGTATCTTGAACTGACCTCTGAAATTATCGACGAATACCGCAATACCGGTGGTTTTGATATCATCGGATCTGGAAGGACCAAACTGGAGGAGACAGCCCAGTTTGATAAGGGAATACAAATTTGCAAGGAATTGGAAATTAAGGCTATCGTAGTCATTGGCGGAGATGATTCAAATACCAATGCCTGTGTTTTGGCTGAATATTACCTGCAGAAGAACACCGGAATACAAGTTATCGGATGCCCTAAAACCATTGATGGTGACCTTAAGAATGAGATGATCGAAGCCTCCTTTGGTTTCGACACCGCATGCAAAACCTATTCAGAACTGATTGGAAACATCATGCGCGATGCAAACTCGGCTAAAAAATACTGGCACTTTATCAAACTGATGGGGCGCTCAGCTTCCCATATCGGTCTGGAATGTGCCCTCCAGTCACATCCTAACGTTTGCCTTATTTCGGAAGAAGTTGCTGCAAAGAAACAAACGCTCGAACAGATCGTCTATGATATTACCGATATCGTGGTTAAGCGCGCCCAAAATGATGAAACATTTGGTGTTGCCTTAATACCCGAAGGTTTGATAGAGTTTATTCCTGAAATCAAAATTCTGATTAATGAACTGAATGAAATTCTCGCTGAAGGAACTACAACGGCAGAGAAATTTCAGAGTTTTGGTTCAAATACAGAGAAGCGCGATTATATCATTGATACCCTTTCCAATCAATCATCAAAAGTATTTGCCTCCCTGCCAAACGGGATTTCACGTCAGTTGACACTGGATCGTGATCCTCATGGAAATGTTCAGGTATCCCGTATTGAAACTGAGCGCCTTCTGATCGAAATGGTTGAAAAACGATTGGCAGAATTGAGAAGAAATGGATTGAATGTGAAATTTTCAGCTCAAAACCACTTCTTTGGTTATGAAGGTCGTTGTGCAGCTCCTTCTAATTTTGATTCAGATTACTGTTATTCTCTGGGTTTTGTGGCATCGCTGCTCATTGCAAATGGAAAAACCGGCTATTTGTCTTCCATCCGCAATACCACCGCTCCCGCAACCGAATGGATTCCGGGCGGAGTTCCTATCACTATGATGATGAATATGGAACGTCGCAGCGGCGAAATGAAACCGGTGATTCAAAAAGCGTTGGTTCTTCTTGATGGTGCCCCTTTCGAAGCATTTGCAGAAAAACGCGCCGAGTGGGCAATCAAAACTTCTTTTGTTTATCCTGGTCCAATCCAATATTGGGGGCCCACAGCTGTATGTGACGCTACCACCAAAACATTGCAACTCGAAAGGGCAAAATAATCGGGCCGCTTTACCTGTCTGGAATTTACCACCCTGGAATTCAGACAGAATGATATGATTTACTTTAAATTATTTCCTGCACTTAACCGCAATTGCATAATTTTTAATCAATAGAAATAGCCCCGTGAAATCGGGGTTATTTTTTTATTGGTTAATCAGGTTGCCATATCCTGAAATTATTATGCAGAAATGAATTAACTGATAAAAATGAGATTTGAATTGATTTTTCATGTTAATTTGAAACAGATTTTTTAACTTCGGGTATTCTATTTCCAGCATACTTTTTTAGAAAAAAACCGCTTTCCTAATGCCTGTCGTTATGAAATTTCAGATCACTGCTATTTTGTTGCTTGGGGTATTCAACGGCATCGCCCGGGATGCCAGTGTCCCCTTTATCCGGAATTACAAGGCCAACGAATACAAGGCCAGCCAGCAAAGCTGGGCCATTGCGCAAGACAAGCGGGGTATAATGTATTTTGGCAACAACGATGGGTTGCTGGAATTTGACGGGGTAAACTGGAGGCGGATCAGGTTGGCGGGAGTGCGGAGTATTGCGATGGATAGTTCCAACCGTATTTACACTGGCCTTGAAAACGATATTGGCTACCTGGATCCGGATAACAACGGCAATTACCACTACTTTTCGCTGAAATCCAAAATGCCGGAAATCTACCGCAACATAACAACGATCTTCGATGCCCTTAAATTAGGTGGCAAAATCATTTTTCAATCACGCCACAACACGTATATTTACGAGAATGATACAATAAAAGTGATGGCGCAACGAGGGGGGGCCGTCAGGTCTTTTATTGCGAACAACAGTTGGTATTTATGGGAGGAAGGAAAGGGTTTGTTCCTAGTGGAGAACAATTCCCGGGAATTTATTGAAGGAAGCGAAATCCTGGCAAATCTGAATACTCGCTTTATTTTCCCATGTGGCGACCAGCAATTTTTGGTTACAACCACAAATGGCTTGTATATGTATTCCCCCAAACAAACTAAACGGTTTTATAAGGCTGCCGAATTCAGGGAAGTTGATCATTTCCTGTCTCAGAACAGGGCTTATTGCGGAACTGTTCTACCCAATGGTGATTTTGCTGTAGGTACCAGTAATGCAGGTATTATTATATTTGACAGACAGGGCAAAATTAAAAACACCTATAATGCCGATAATGGATTGCAGGAGAATAGCATCTACTATCTATCAACGGATAACAGTAATCAACTCTGGTCAGCTACGGACAACGGCATCAGCCTGATACAGAATAATCTGCCCTTTCGTTTGCACACGGATAAAAACGGGCTGAAAGGAACCCCGATGTGCCTTAAAATTTTCGATGGGCATCTGTATGCAGGAACAGGCCAGGGCTTATTTATCAGGAACCAGGCGGGTGACTTTGAGTCCATACCGGGCACCGAAGGCCAGGTTTTTGACTTGTATGATCATGGTGGTTCCCTGCTGATGACAAATAGTGCGTCCGGAATCTTTGAAATAAGGGGTAATCATGCAACGCAGGTACCCGGCACAAGCCATATTTCTGCACTTTGGTTCGAAACGTTAAAAAACAAATCAGGACAGGTGCTGGTCGGACATGGGGATGGGCTTGCAGTAGTGGAAAATAAAAACTCTCAGTGGAGGCTAAAACACCTTGTGAAAGGATTCAATGCCAGCTGCTATGAATGTGTTGAGGATAATGAAGGGAATATCTGGACTTCAAACAATGTTGATTTATTTAAACTGAGGCTCAACGGGGCAATGGACAGCGTAATTTCATACCGGCAATTCTCTATCAGCCAAGGTTTGCCTTCAACTATCATTAACGTTGTCAAAATGAACTCAGGGGAAGTCGTTTTTGCCGCTGAAAACGGGATCTATCTTTACCAGTCAGACAAAGACAGGTTTGTTCTTCATCCCGATTTCCCGATGATTAAGGGTTTTGCAGACCCGTTCTTACCGCTGAAAAACGGGGAGATCTGGTTCGAAGAAGGTCTCCCGGGGGGAGTTTACGAAAAAGGTCTTTTAAAATATGCTGACGGGAAATATACTGCGTTCAAAATTCCCTTCTACAAATTTTCCGATCTCAATTCTGCGGGAAACCAGCCAGACGCTTGTATTGACGCTGACGGAACGATCTGGTTTGGAACAAATGCTGGGCTAATGCAGTACAATCCAACCCTTAAACTACTGAATGATAAGCCTTTCAACACCCTGATCCGGAAGGTTGTCTCAAGAGACAGTGTACTGTTTGGCGGGGCATTGTCCAGTAATTCGGAATTCCTTAATATCCATGGTGCCCGTATCCCGTGGGGGCTTAATGATGTGATACTCCATTTTGCAGCCACTTTCTATGAGGATCCTGAGAATAACCTCTACAGCTACCGGTTGGTAGGGGCAGATACGACCTGGTCAGCCTGGGTAAACGATCACAAAAAGGAATATACGAACCTGCCTGAAGGGAGCTACCGTTTTGAAGTACGATCGAAAAATGAGTACCAGGTTACCGGCAGCACTGCATCTTATTCCTTTACCATCCTTGCCCCCTGGTATCGTACCTGGTGGGCTTATCTGCTTTATGTGATTACCGCTGTGCTGACATTTTACCTGCTCCTCCATTTCCGCACACGCCAGCTTCGGAAAAAGAGCCAGGCTTTGGAAAAAGTGGTTGAACAACGTACCGCCCAGATCCAGGAACAGAAAAACAACGTGGAACAGCTCAGCCGGATTGGACGGGACATTACTTCATCACTCTCCATCGAGAATATCATCCATACCGTGTATGAGAATGTCAACAACCTGATGGATGCCTCCGTTTTTACGATCGGCCTTTATAATCCGGATAAAAATTGCCTGGAATTTCCGGCAACCATTGAAAAGAACCAGTTATTACACCCCTTCTCTGTGCTCCTTTCGGATGAAAACCGGTTGGCGGCATGGTGCTTTAATCACCGACAGGATGTCATCATTAATGATTATGCAAGGGATTACAACAAATATGTAGTAGAGATGTCAGGCCCGATTACCGGCGAAAATCCGGAATCCGTTCTTTATTTGCCGTTATGGAACAAGGAAAAAGCAATTGGAGTGATCAGCGCCCAAAGCTTCAGCAAAAATGCGTATACAGACTACCATATCAACATGTTACGCAACCTGGCAACCTACAGCGCCATAGCCCTCGAGAATGCGGATGCCTACAGGCAGCTCGCGGCCCTGCTCGACAATCTTAAAACTACCCAGGACAGGCTGATTACCCAGTCTAAGCTCGCTGCTCTGGGAGAACTGACAGCCGGAATTGCCCACGAAATCCAAAATCCACTGAACTTTGTGAATAATTTCTCAGAGGTGAATAAGGAATTGATTGAGGAAGCTTCCCATGCTAATGATGCAGGCACTCCAAATGAAGTTAAAGAATTACTGACAATCCTAAAGGATAATGAAAATAAAATAAACCATCACGGCAAACGGGCGGATGCTATCGTAAAGGGGATGCTCCAACATAGTCGCAGCATTAGCGGGGTAAAAGAACCAACGGATATCAATGCTTTGGCCGATGAATACTTGCGCCTTGCCTACCACGGCCTTCGGGCAAAGGATAAATCCTTTCATGCAACGATGAAAACCGATTTTGATGAATCAATCGGAAGGATTAATATTATTCCCCAGGATATTGGACGGGTTTTGCTCAATCTGATTAATAATGCATTTTATGCCGTAAACGAAAAAAAGGCAAACTTAGACTTTGAATATTCCGATATTTCTAAAGATCTTTCACCTTACGAGCCTGCTGTTTCAATAAGGACCATACGATCAAATGGTATTGTCGAGGTGTCGATTAAAGATAACGGAAATGGAATCCCGCAAAATATTCTGGATAAAATCTTCCAACCTTTCTTTACCACCAAGCCGGCCGGACAAGGAACCGGATTGGGATTAAGTATGAGCTACGATATCGTGAAGGCACATGGCGGAGAACTAAAAGTGGAAACCAGACCAGGTGAAGGCACTAAGTTCTTATTCACACTCCTTTCCTGATAACAATTCGCGGAGGCACTTGCGGGTGTATTCAATCTTAATACACCATCAATAATCTCAGATAATCAATTCGTAATAACATTGATCCTTCAGATAACGGAGAATATTATTCATTGACAATTACTTATAAGCGGTTCCCCTGACAGAAAAAATTTCTGATGAGCACAAAGTTGTTTATTGGTTAATCAGGTTAACCGTATGGCATGCCACCAAAGCAGCGGTTTCGGTCCGTAACCGTGAATCTCCGAGTGATACCGGAACAAATCCCTCCATAATGGCTGATTCAACCTCTTCAGCTGAAAAATCCCCTTCGGGTCCGATCAGGATCAATACATCTTCCCCTTTCGTTACAGCATCCCGTAACAACACCTTTTCTCCTTCATCACAATGAGCAATAAATTTCTTTCCGGAGAAGGGCGCTTTTACAACCACTTTAAAGGGCTGTGCCGGTTCTAATTGCGGCAGATAGGCCTTGACCGACTGCTTGATCGCCGATACCATCACCTTCTCAAGCCGCTCAGGCTTAATCTCCTTCCGCTCCGAATAGCGACTAATCACCGGAATAACAACATCAATCCCGATTTCGGTCGCTTTCTCCAAAAACCATTCGTAACGGTCGATATTCTTTGTCGGGGCAACCGCCATGGTGAGGTGGAAGTCGCGCCTGCAATAATCCGCCTTTTTATCCACAATCTTCAGTTCACACGCCTTGGGATGTGCGGAGGTGATTACTGCCTCGCAAAACAACCCTTTACCGTCAACCAGGTTGAGGATATCCCCTTCAACCAGCCGAAGAACCCTTACACAATGCTTCGATTCCTCTTCGCTCAGGCGGTAAGAATCATCCGTTAAATCCGGAGTGTAAAAAAGATGCATCTGAAATTTTAATAGAATGAATTTGGCCTCAAAGTTAAAGGGATTTATCTGATTTCCGGAGCTATTCCCCCATTAAATAGGATTGAAATTTCGCTTCCCTGCACGCTGATATTTGAAGACCACTGATCGCTGAATTTATTTGCAGGGCAGAATGGAAATCTCTACGGGGAGATTCAGAGAAATTAAACGAATCCAGGTTTAGAATCATTATAAATTGTTTATGTTTGCGAAAGGAAGGTTATGCAGACTAAATAAAAATAACGATGAAATTTCATGATTCGGGAATCACCGGCAGGACACGATATTCATCCCCCCTGGTAACTTATCCATCTGCTCTTTAACCAACAAATTATGGACAAATGAATTCAACCTCCAAAACCAGAATTGAATCCATTGACTTGCTCAAAGGGTTAGTCATGGTAATTATGGCGCTCGACCATACACGCGATTATTTCCACTCCTCAGCATTCCTTTTTGATCCGACCGATCCCACCCAAACCTCTCTGTTTCTCTTTTTTACGCGGTGGATCACCCATTTCTGCGCTCCGGCATTCAGTTTCCTCGCCGGTGTTTCGGCGTTCATGGCCGGACGCAGAAAAACGACCGGGCAATTGTCCGGTTTCCTGTTTAAACGGGGAGTCTGGCTGGTCCTGATTGACCTGACCATCGTCAATTTTGCGTGGTATTTTGATATTCACTTCCACACACTCGACTTTTTTGTGATCGGGGCATTGGGGGTCAGTATGATGGTGCTGGCCGGTTTAATTTATCTTCCGCGAAAATATATCCTCCTCTTCTCCCTCGTGCTTATTTTCGGGCACGACCTGCTCGATCATATTCACTATCCCGGGAATATCCTGTGGTCGATGTTGCACGATTTTTCAATATTTAAATTATCTGACACCCTTCAACTCTATGTCGGTTATCCCCTTATCCCGTGGATTGCCGTTATGTCGCTTGGCTATTATTTTGGTTCATTGTATGACCCCTCTGTCGACCCCATCACACGGAAGAGATTATTTAACCGGATCGGGATTGCTGCACTCGTGACTTTTATGGTGGTGCGGTGGATTAATGTTTACGGTGACCCCATTGGGTGGAAAAGTTACGATACAATTTCTAAAACACTGATTTCATTTTTGAATCCGAACAAATATCCACCCTCCCTTACCTATTTGCTCATGACACTGGGAGTGGTTTTCCTCTTCCTGGCAAATTCCGAAAAGCTCAGGGGGCGGGTAGTCCGCTTTTTCTCGGTTTTCGGCAGGGTCCCTTTTTTCTATTACGTCATACACCTCTACCTGATTCACCTCACGGCCCTTGTTTTTGCCCAGCTTTCGGGTTTTGGATGGCAAAAGCTCATTCTGCCGGGGTGGATAAGCGAACAACCCGGATTGAAAGGGTATGGATTTGACCTTTGGGTCGTTTATTTAGTTTGGATCGGGGTCATTGTATCCCTTTATCCGGTATGTAAAAAGTTTGATACCTATAAAATGAATCACAAGGAGAAATGGTGGCTGAGTTATCTCTGAAAACATGCTGAATAACATGCCGTTAAATTGAACAATTCAACCTGAAATTAACTTCGAATAAGAAAAGTGGAGTTCAGAGACCACGCTAAAAAACGGGGCGTCACCGAAAAGCCTTAAGAGTAGGAAAATCAATCTTTATAGTAATGAAAACAAACAAAATTTTGGTCGGCGGTATTGTCGGTGGAGTTGTTTTATTCCTGGTTAACTGGTTAGTTTGGGGGATCCTTTTGAAAGATTACATGACTGCTAATTACAACCAGTGTTTTATGAACAAGGAGATGATTTGGTGGGCTTTGATTGTTTGCAATTTAGTTGCCGGAATCTTGTTTTCAACTGTTTTTACCTGGGCTGATACCAGCGGAATTTTGCAAGGAGCAAAACAGGCCGCCATTATCGGTTTTCTGTTTTCGGCTTTTATAGATCTCCAGTTTTATTCGATGAGTTCGATGTATAACGGGTTAGGGGTTGTTGGATTGGATATCCTTTTATCTTCGGTTGTTTTTGCTATTGGAGGAGCAGCTGTCGCATGGAGTATGGGATTGATAAAAAAAGGAGCATAAATATTTGATTCGGTCTGCCTTAAAAAAGCGGATATAGACAGTCAGATTTGCAGTACCAGGGAAATTACTTCGGTTGTTTTTGGGACCAAAGCCCCTGTACTGCAAATCATTATTTTGTATTTCTTGTTTTAAAAATTCGTATCTTAGGTCGTACCAATTTTTAAAATTAAGGTTATGAAAAATTTACTCTGTTTTTGTTTTTTAGCTGCGGCTTTGTGCGTCAACAGCTTTGCTGCAGGCAGCTCGCTGATCAATCTGGGATTGATATCACAGCTGGTCGAGATCAAGTACAATTCAGAAGCCTGTTTCTCAAAAATTACAACAGACCCTGCAAGTCCAAAGTTGAGGAAAGATTCAGCGCTTGCAAATTACAATGAGATACGGGTCCGGGTTGACCGGATTATCTACCAGATCTCTGCCGATATGCGATGGAATAATTCGGTAAAAACCTACAAAAGATTAAACAAGTATTATAAGATCCATGCTTTAGGGGAACTCGGGACAGGAGTTATTGAACCTTATATTTTGGCAATTCAGGATTTAGACTTCATCTACCGAAAATATTTAAATGCTGTTCAGCTTGGTGGAACAAAAGGGATTATCACGACGGCAGCAGTTCTCTCGGTCCTTGATACCGGGTGGACAATTACCAAAAATATTAAGGATATGCAGGGAAAAAAGGTGGATGGAATCATTGAACTGCTCAATAATCTGCGATTAAATGCACCCGCGGAACTGGTAAAACTTAAATAATGGATTTCCACTACTGATGCGGATTTGCAATCCGTGCCGGCGGCTCAGGATTCTTAGGACAGAAAAGCCCGGTCTTTAGGAATAGAGGAACCTCTTTATTTTTTGGGTAGGAGTCCTTTCAAACGGTTCGGGTTGAACCAGGACAAGCTGCACCTGTGAAAATTTATTGACGTGCGAATTGACATATATCTGAAGCTCCCCCAGTAATTCATCCAGTTTTTCGTTATATAATTCAGCCTGATCCCGAAAAGCCTGGAATTTTGATTCCAGTTCTTCCATATTGAGTAAAACAAGTGCCACAAGTTTCCCTTTTCGTTCTATAACCAGTGATTCGACAACATGTCTGAAATTATTGATCACCGATTCGATCTCTTCAGGATAAATATTTTCACCCGAAGCACTTACAATCATGTTTTTTAACCTTCCCTTGAAGGCCAGGTACCCTTTTTTGTCGATAAATCCCAGATCACCTGTCTTAAACCATCCGTCAGGAGTGAGTACCTCTTTAGTCAAAGCTGGTTCTTTAAAGTACCCTTTCATCACATTGGCCCCTTTGATCCATATCTCTCCCTGACCCGATGCAGGATTAGGATGGTGGATCTTTAGCATAACCCCTGGCATAGCCGGTCCAATGGTTTGCAGCCGTGACCTCTCCGGCGGGGTGCCGGCGATAAGGGGCGCAGTTTCTGTGAGTCCATAACCGATGCAATACGGGAACTTTGCTTCGCGCAGAAATTGCTCCACCTGCCCATCCAGCTTGGCTCCCCCGATCCCAAAGAAAAAGAGCTCACCCCCAAAAGTCTTCATCAGTCTCTTCCCTGCAATACGGTTCAGCAGTAATCTGAACGGTTTTAACCGATAAATGGTTCTGATAATTCGATTTTTGTTGAAATTCGGTGCAATCTGTTTCCTGTAAATCTTCTCAATAATTAGTGGAACAGAGAGGATGACTGTTGGTTTAACAGTTTGCAGAGCGGGAATAAGCACGGCCGGCGTGGGTAGTTTTCTAAGATAATGAACCGATGCACCATACATTACCGGCAAGATCAGTCCAAGGGTATTTTCATAGGTATGCGAAAGGGGCAGCAACGACAGAAACCGGTCATTGACAGAGACCTGCTGAATCAACCCCCCGTGTTCTGCATCCCAAACAATATTTTTATGGGTGAGCATCACCCCCTTTGATTTTCCGGTTGTTCCAGAAGTGTAAATAATAGATGCCAGATCATCCTTGTCAACTGGGACAGGAGCCAATTTTTCCGGGTTAGTTTTCCATTTAACAGTCGAAAAACCGGAAATTATTTCGAAAGTCTCAACTCTGATTATGACAATTGAGGAAGAGCCAATGAATTGTTCAATTCTGGGCAGGAGCCCCTCTGAAACAAAAATCACTTTCGACTCGGAATGAAGGATAATATTGGAGATCTCTATCCGCGAGAAATCGGGAAGGATGGGGACAGCTACTGCCCCTGAGTTAATGGATGCAAAAAAAGCCACTGCCCAGTTGGGCATATTCGTACTCAGTATGGCCACCTTATCCCCTTTTACGATGCCCGCAGTTCTCATTTGAGCTGACAAAAGGTTAATCTCCTGCTCCAGCTTGGAATAGGTTCGGTTTTCCTCCCCTGCAAAGACGAGTGACTGCCGCGTTCCGTATTTGACGAAACTGTTTCTGAGCATCCCGGGGATGGTATATTCTTTCAGTTCTCCCATAACCGCATATAAAACTGAATGCAAAGATACTCTTTACTTCCCGGAAAGTACATTAAATAAGGAAAGAGCTGTTCATGTTTTTCAACAGTTGACCCAAGCTCGATCATACACCTGTATCATAAATACCCTCACCTGTTAATAAATAGGGTACAGCTATTTAATCCTCTTTAAATTATTTCAAATAATACATAATATTAAAAATTAATGGTGAAATTTGGGACTCCAAATCGGAAAATATTCATTGAAGAATGTAGTCTTTATTGCTTATCTGAATGGAAATGCAGTTTAGGCAAACTAATCGATCAGGTTGAAGCGGTTTTGATTTTGAATCGGGAAGCGATTTTCACCTGACGTGGCGTCAGAGCTTACAGACAATAATTACCCCGGATATTTATTATACCCGGACATGCTTCAAAATCTTAAATCGCGTTTCGGATTCACTTTATAGAAATAATTGGAAAATAATCTCCCTTAAGTGATCATTACTAAAAAGTGATGAGATTTGATCGCTCGACCACCTTTCCCACTAAATCTTTAGAGCCTTTTTTTTTAAAAATTTTGCATGAAAAACCATTTTGTCATTTAAAATTTAGGTTAAAATCTTATTTTTACTGACTCGGAAACCGGGTTCAGAAAATCAACCGGGGATTATTTCAAATCATCTGTTAATACGGTTAATTTAATCCGGAAAACAGATCCATAGAAGGGAGAGTTGCTGAAATCCAGTTGGATCGGTTAAAACCTCTGCTCAATTTAAAACTAACGAAGTATACAAGCTGACAAGTCATTGTTTATTGAACCTGTAATTTTATGAATGTTTCGGATAAAACGAACGAAGAACTCATCAATCGGGTGAAAGAATTGGAGCTCATGAATAAGCTTCTGATAGAATCACACCAGATGGAGATCAACGAACATAGACAGGCGGAAGAAAAGCTCCGAAAATCCAACGAACAATTGGAGGCGACTCTCAATGAGCTGCCCGTTATGTTATTTGAATTGGACTGTGACGGTCGTATCATTGATTTTCGTGCACCACGTATTGATTTACTCTATCTTAAACCAGAGATGTTTCTGGGTAGAACAGTCAATGAGATTTTCCCTGATGACGTACGGTTAGTGATCAATACGGCCCTCTCAGAAGCGTCCCTAACCGGACGGCATAAAGGGGGGTGTTATTCGTTGCAGACTCCAGCCGGATTAAACTGGTATGAGATGGCCATTTCAACCAAAGTGGATCCGGATACCCGGCAAACCCATTTTGTGGTGATCGTGAATGAAATCACTGAGCGCAAGCTGAATTCAGACGCCATGAAAACTACGCTATCCCTGCTTAATGCAACATTGGATTCGACAGCAGACGGACTCTTAGTCGTTGACCGGGAGGGTAAAATAGTCAAATGGAATCACAAATTCGCTTCGATGTGGCAAATCCCTGAGGAGTTCCTCTTGTGTAATGACGATGCTTTGGTAATTCAGTCTATTAAGTGCCAACTCATTGATGATGATCAGTTTGTGGATAGGGTTAATTATTTGTATTCCCATCCGGATGAATCGAGTTTTGATCGGATTAAGTTTGTTGATGGACGAGTTTTCGAACGTTATTCCCAACCCCAAAGAATCGGAACCGCTATTGTCGGAAGGGTATGGTCATTCAGGGATATTACGGGACGTGTTAATGCCGAAGCTGAATCCCGGAAACTCTCCTTCGCTGTTGAACAGAATCCTTCAACGATTGTAATCACCAATGTGAAAGGGGAAATTGAATTTGTCAATTCAAAGTTTACTGAGCTAACCGGTTATACAAACCTTGAAGCGAAAGGTGAAAATCCGCGAATTTTAAAATCGGGGGTGACCACCGATGAACAGTACAAAAACTTGTGGAATACAATTTCATCAGGAAGCGTTTGGGAAGGCGAATTTTGCAACAAGAAGAAAAATGGTGAGCTTTACTGGGAGTCTGCCAAAATCTCACCCATCATGGATGAAAAAGGTCATATTACCCATTATGTGGCGATAAAGGAGAATATTACCAAACGCCGTCAGATTGAAGAGTCATTACGCAAGAGTGAAGCTTTTAATAAATCAATCATCGAAAATGAGCCGGAGTGCGTAAAAATACTTGCCCCTGACGGTATATTGACCTATATGAATGGGGCTGGTCTCCGAATTATTGAAGCGGATTCGCTCGATCCGGTACTCGGGAAATCCATTTATTCGCTGGTCGTCCCCGAATACAGGGATGCATTCATCACCATGACAGAGAATGTATTCAAGGGTAAATCCGGAAAACTTATTTTTGAAATTATCGGATTGAGAGGGACCCACCGATGGCTTGAAACCTCAGTGGTTCCAATGCTTGACCTGAAGGGAGAGGTTGAATCACTTCTGGGAATAACCCGTGATATAACCGGTTTCCGAAAGGCTGAATTAAAAATACGTAAGCAAAATCATGAATTGGTAAAGGTTAATGCCGAGAAAGATAAATTCTTCTCCATCATTGCCCATGATTTGCGTGGTCCGTTCAATGGATTTTTGGGATTGACCGAAATAATGGCCAAAGAATTGCCCCGGATGACCATGGCTGAGATCCAGGATCTTTCGATGATCCTTCATAATTCTGCGCGGGATCTCTATAACCTGCTCGGAAATTTACTGGAATGGTCACTGATCAAAAGAGGGCTGGTTACCTATCACCCATCGGCAATTATACTGGCAACTGCAATACCGGAAAGCCTGTCCTTAACCCTTGAGGCAGCCAACCGGAAGTGCATAACTGTAAAAATGAATATTCCCGATGATTTAGCGGTTTTTGCCGATTTGAATATGTTTCAAACCATACTCCGGAATTTAGCCAATAATGCGGTGAAATTTACGCAGAAAGGGGGAAAGATTGCGATTTCTGCCGAACAGGCTGCCGATCATTTTGTCCGGATTTCGGTACAGGATAATGGAATAGGGGTGAAAAAACAACGGATTAAAAACCTTTTCCGGTTGGATGTCAATACCAGTCGGATTGGTACTGAGGGAGAATCGAGTACCGGTTTGGGATTGATCATCTGTAAGGATCTGATCGAAGAACATAACGGCCAATTACACATCGAAAGCAAACCAAATAATGGAACGGTTTTTGGATTTACCCTCCCGGGGAAATAAGCTGTGAAAACAGGAAATCAAAACTAAAGGCATTTAAAAGTTAATAGTTATGAAGAAATTAATGCAGCTGTCTTTGATCCGGACAGAAAAAGGCGATTCATAATTTTATTTCAAATCAAAAGACAGATGCAATATTTCTACCACTACATATTTCTGATCGTTTGGATTGGTTATTTTGCGTATTGGAGGATAATCTCCGGGAATGTAAAATCCGCTGTCAGGACTGAGTCTGCACCTTCAAGGTTGATTCGTGCTGTATCGATCATCTCAGCTATTTTATTGCTGGGGATTCCAAAATTACAAACTCCGGGATTGAGCTTCCGGTTTTTACCGCAGAGAGATTGGCCATTTTGGACCGGATTAATCCTTACATTGCTTGGTCTGGGATTCTCGGTATGGGCACGTCGAAGACTGGGAAGAAACTGGAGCCAGGAAGTAACCATCAAAGATGACCATTTACTGATTACCGACGGACCCTATGCATTGGTCAGGCACCCGATTTATACGGGACTCATTTTAGGATTCGTGGGTTCTTCCCTGGCATTGGGAGAAATACGGGGATTGATTGCCGACTTACTGGTTTTTGCCGTTTTATGGTACAAACTTAAGATGGAAGATAAGTGGTTACTCGAACAATTTGGAGAATCGTATAGGATTTACTGTCAGAAAGCAGCGGCCTTAATCCCATTTATTTTATAAATCTATCGAATATGCCTCGCCTGACGAGCAAGCCTATACAGACCAAAAACAGAGATCAAATGACCAGATTATCTGAAAATATCAATAAATCATTAAGCTGACTGCTGACGAAAAAGCGATAGTTGAAAGTGCCTCTAAATGGGTCAAACTTTCGAAGGGCAGCCTTTGGATACAGGAGGGAAAAATCTGCAACCAGGGGCCATTTGTGCTGGAGGGAAAACTCAGGGTTTTTTATCACGAAGATTCGGGGAATGAAGTGACTTGTTATTTTGTAACCCCCGACAATTTTATATCCTCATTTACCAGTTTCTTAACCAACACGCGCGCTACCGAAAATATTTCAGCCATAGAGGAAAGCGCATTAATGATCATTACCAAAAAGGAGCTCGAAATACTCTCGGAGGTGATCCCTAAGGTCCATATCTGGCGCAGGGTCATCGCAGAAAACCTGTTTATTGTGATGGAAAAAAGAGTTGCCATACTGCAATCGCAAACCGCAAACCAGCGGTATGAACGAATGCTCAAAGAAAATCCGGACATTATCCTTGCTGATCCGCTCCAATACACTGCGTGATTCTTAGGAATAACTCCCCAACATCTAAGCAGACTGCGAAAAGAGTCCTTAAAGTGATTTCTTAACATTTGTTCAGTGTTCCCGACGCCAGGGAGCTCACCTTTGTTTCATAATTTAAAACGATATTTTATGGAACGCAGAGACTTCATCGTAAGAAGCGGTACAATGCTCCCCGCAGCAACATTCCTCACCATGTTCGGAAATTCAAACAACCTTTTTGGAGCAGATCACAATTCCGCCAAAAGACCCAATCCCGATGGGTTCAGTCAACCCATTTTAAAGGCAATAGCCATTGGAATAAATGCCCCGAGTCCTCATAATACGCAATCCTGGAAATTCAAGGTCCTTGATGATACGGCGATGTACCGGTATGTTAACGAAAGCATATTGTTGCCGGCCACTGATCCGCCTGTGCGGCAAATTCATTTGGATGCAGGGTGTTTTATCGAAACACTGGTTATCGGGGCAAGTTCCTTAGGATTCAAATCCCGGGTATCTTATTTTCCAGATGGTTATGAATCATCAAATGACTTCGGTATAAAACCGGTTGCTAAAATTGAATTATCGACAGTGGCCGGGGAATCCGATTCGCTGTCAGGCTATATTAACGCCCGACAGACGAACAAAAGGGGTTATGAGGGTCCGGTAATTTCAAACCCTGAGTTCCAAACCCTGAAAGAATGGTCAGGCAATTCACAGGCCCGCATGGTATTCATTAACGAGAATTTGGAGCCTTACTTCAATAGTTTTAATAAAGGGTTTGAGATCGAATCGAGGACATTCAGGACCAATGAAGAGACCCGGAAACTGTTCCGTTTTTCCGAAAAACAACGGGCTGAACAAGGGGATGGAATAAGTATTCCCCGGATGGGTTATCACGGCAGGATGAAATATTTTGCGGAAAGCTCCCCGGACAATGGGAACCCGGAGAAATGGCATAGTGATCACTCCATAAATCACTCATTGAAGAAAGTAGCTTCAGGAATTGAGAGCTCCAAAGGGATTGTGGTTTGGATCACCGAAACAAACACGTTTGAGGAGTGGATAAAGGCTGGTCGTGATTATGTCCGCTTTAGTCTTGCCCTGACCCGGCAAAAACGATATGCCCATCCCTATAATCAGGCGATCCGGGAATATGATGAGATGAAGACCGTTCGGGTCGAACTCGACAGGTTATTAAACATCCAGGGGAATCAAAAGATACAGAGGATTGAAAGGATAGGCCGGTGTTCCGAACCCTATTATTCGTACCGGCGACCGCTTAAAACCTTCCTGATGAAGTAGACACTCTCTGAATTCGTTGCGGCCGGCACCAATGCCACATAGAAACAGGTTTTGGCGTTCTTGCCGGTTTCGTTTTTCCCTTTCACACTTTTGGTTTGTCGGATGATTCGCCTGGGATGAAAACCTATGATGCAAACTGCAAATTTGTTGAGGTGAGTATAACCGGGCAGTTACAGAATTTTAACCTGCCTTCAATGGCATTCACAAATGAAATTCACTTTGCGCTGGTTTTCAGAACTACTTTGTTGGTGGAATAAGGCTATTACCCTAATTATAAGTATTTTAATAATTAATAGTTTTGATTATTTTCTGACAATTTAAAATTTATTAGTCATTTTATAAAAAAAATAAATCTATTTCCCAATTTTAATTTCAAAATTTCGTAAATTAGGTTGGCTTATTTGTAAAGCTTATTTGCCTCGCTGATTTTTTTTTATTGATTGATTGAGTTATTGATATTCATTGTTTTCTGATTTGTATTTTCATAATTCAGATAATGAAACAGCTTTTTCCGTCAGAAATTATCCACGACAGTGCCGAAAACTATTTTACTCAGCATCAAACTACAAGTAGAGCAGTGTATCTCATCTTGCTATTGATCTTGTTCATCATTTTTCTTTTACTGCCAATTATTAAAGTTGATATTACGACACAAAGTAACGGAGTAATTCGTTCGTTTTATGATGATAATATAATTCAGTCGGCTGTCTATGGAGAAGTGATTCGTGCAAATATCTCTGAAAATGTCTCAGTAATTCAGGGCGATACACTGATTGTTGTCAGTACTCATAAAACGGATGAACAGATAAATTACTATAAACTTCAGGTTAAGGAAGAGACTATCCACATGAAAGATCTTGAAAGCTTGCTTGAGAATAAACAGCCCAAATTATCATCGGCTATCTTCAGGCAGGAATTTGCTGGCTTCAGGGGAAACCTTGAAGAACAAAATGTGAAGAAGTCACAGGCTGAAAAGCAGTATCTCCTGGCAAAAATTTTATTTGAAAAAAATGTCATCCCACGGATGGAATTTGAAGAGAAAAATCATAATCGAGAATACGAAATAAGCCGTTATAACAATATTATTGAACAGCAACGATTAGCTTGGCAAACTAAATTGACAGAGCTTGGAATAAAAGTGGAAGGATTGAAGTCGAATATTGAGCAATTGCAGCGTGAGAAGAGACAATATATCATTACTGCTCCGATTTCCGGCACTATATCAGATTACAAAGGGATAGAAGAAGGCAATTTTATTGTTCCTAACCAGCAACTTGGGCGTATCTCCCCTGACGATAAGTTACTTGTGGAATGTTATGTAAATCCTTCGAACATTGGAATGATTCGTACCGATATGAAGGTTAATTTCCAGTTTCATTCGTACAATTATAATCAATGGGGGATGGGTTCAGGAAAAGTTACGCGGATATCCAATAATGTAATCAATATTAATGATCAGCCATTTTTTAAGGTCAGATGCAGTCTTGACAGGAATTACGTTATGCTGAAAAACGGATCCAAAGGTTTCCTAAAAAAAGGGATGACCTTAACAGGCCGTTTTATGATAGTCCAAAGAAGTCTCTTTCAGTTAATCTATGATAAAACTGATAATTGGCTTAACCCCAAAATTTATGATCATGGATAAAAAGATAAAACAACGTGATGTTTCGGACTGTGGTGCTGCGTGTCTTGCATCGGTTGCGGCACATTACAAACTCGGGCTCCCTGTTTCGCGGATAAGGCAAATAGCTGGAACTGACCAAAAAGGGACTAATGCCTGGGGATTAATAAAAGCAGCGGAAAAAATGGGATTCTCGGCAAAGGGGGTACAAGGAAATATCGAAGCATTGCCAGGTGTTCCGATTCCGGCAATCGCCCACGTTATTATCAATAAAATTCTTCCCCACTATGTCGTTTTATATCGGATCAATGCGGCTCATGCTGTATATATGGATCCTCGCGACGGATGTATGCATAGTATTACAGTAAAGGCATTTGCCGAGATTTGGAGTGGGGTGCTTATTCTCATGGCTCCTGGAAAGGATTTCGTTCCCAGAAATGAGAAAATATCTAATTATCAGCGATTCTTTTACCTGTTGAAGCCCCATCGGAGTATTTTATTGCAATCGCTGATTGGTGCAGTTCTTTATACTGTATTGGGACTTTCAACTTCGATTTACATTCAGAAAATAACCGATTATGTATTGGTTGACCGCAATCTGAAATTACTTAACCTTCTCAGCGTTTCTATGGTAGTAATTTTGATGGTCCAGCTTTTTATCGGAGCTGAGAAAAGTATCTTTGTCTTGAGAACAGGTCAGCAAATTGATCTGCGACTTATCCTGGGATATTATAAGCATCTCCTGACATTGCCCCAACGGTTTTTTGATACCATGCGGGTGGGTGAAATTATTTCAAGGATTAATGATGCTGTCAAGATCCGGGCTTTCATTAATGAAACAGCGATTTCACTTCTTGTAAATCTTTTTATTGTATTTTTTTCCTTCTCATTTATGTTTTTATATAGTTGGAAATTGGCTTTGATCATATTAACCATAATTCCTCTTTATGCAATTATTTATTTTACAACAAACCGGCTTAACCGGAATCGTGAGCGGAAATTGATGGAAAATGCAGCTGAGCTGGAGAGCCAATTGGTTGAATCATTGAATTCGGTAAGGACGATAAAAGAGTTTGGTCTTGAAGATTATTCCAACCTGAAAACTGAAATACGGTTTGTTGAGTTGCTCCGTGCGGTAAACAAATCGGGACTTAATGCGATTTTCACTGGAAGTAGCACCGAATTTCTAAGCCGTATTTACACGATCATATTGCTTTGGGTTGGATGTTATTTTGTAGTTGACAATACGATTACCCCCGGGGAATTGCTCTCTTTTTATGCCATATTGGGCTATTTTACCTCACCAGCTGCAGGACTGATAGGGATGAATAAATCAATTCAAAATGCACTGATCGCTGCAGACCGTCTTTTCGAGATTATGGATCTGGAAGTGGAGTTGGAAGAAAATAAGATGGAATTGTCTGCTGAGAATGCCGGAGAAATCATCTTTAATCATATTTTCTTCAGCTATGGGACACGAAAAGAGGTATTTACTGATTTTAATTTTATGATTAAAAAAGGGCAGATTACTGCAATTATTGGGGAAAGTGGCTCGGGAAAAACAACGCTCGCAGCATTAATCCAGAAACTTTACCCCTTGAACGATGGCTCAATTTCAATCGGAGGATATAATATTGCCCATATCACCTCCGGTAGTATAAGAACAATAGTCGGAATTGTTCCTCAAAAACTTGATCTTTTTGCAGGAAGTATTGTCGCAAATATTGCAGTAGGTGATTTTCACCCTGACATTGAACGAGTAATCGAATTGTGTAAATCATTGGGAATGCTTGGTTTTATTGAAAAATTGCATGGAGGATTAAATACATGGATTGGTGAAAATGGGGCCAATCTTTCCGGCGGACAAAAGCAACGTATTGCAATTGCACGAACTTTGTATCGGAATCCAGCGATTCTGGTATTTGATGAGGCAACATCGTCACTCGATTCTGAATCCGAATTCTATGTTCAGCGGACTATAATCAAGCTGAAAGAGGAGGGTAAGACGATAATAATTATAGCCCATCGAATGAGCACAGTTTTAAATGCGGACAAAATTGCGGTGCTTGAAAATGGTCAATTAATCGAGGAAGGTACCCATAATCAACTTTGGGAGTCAAAGGGTAGATATTACCAGATGTGGCAAAAACAACTTCCGTATTCAATACAGCAAGATTTGGTAACCGCTGTAACAAATGACCTATGAAATAACCATAACAAAGAATCACATTCCGGAATGAATATTCCCTCATACTATTCCACTTGGCCTTAAAAAAATAATTTTTTTACAAATGAAAATGATCAGCCAATTGCAACGGATTCAAAAGATTAACCGGATGATTAAATCTGCCAGGACCGGAACTCCAAGAGAGTTTGCTGAAGAGCTGGGAATCAGTGAAAGTCATTTCTACAGGTACATCGACGAACTACAGGAGATGGGTGTCCCAATCCAATACAGCCGGTCACGAAAAACCTACTATTATGAAAACAATACAGAGCTTTTGCTTACCTATTCTTTCAAGATCATCTCTGAAACCGGGGACAAAGAAATTATAGGAGGTATTCAAAAAATCCCTTCCCTGCTTTTTTTTGAGAGTGTAGGACCGTTACTTTGAATCAGTAACGTTACCCGTGCCAAAGCCTGCAGCACGCTAAAGAAAGCAGGGAATATTGATCTTCGAAATTTAAAACTTCAAATTATGAAAGAGTTAAATGAAATCGAATTAAGAGAGGTGGAGGGGGGATTTTTAGGACTTGATGATTTTTTTATTGGAATTACTGTCGGTGCAGTAATTGCCGTGATCAATGATTGGGATAATTTTGAGAGAGGATTTACTGGTAAACCTTACCAAAAATAAAATTAAAATGAATAATTTTATTGAATTATCAGAAAATGAGATGTTTGTTATAAATGGTGGAGCATCTTTTGCTTATAGGGTTGGACAGGTTTGTGCTGTCTTATGGGATTTGGTGGATACAACTCCAATGATATCAACTAAAGGAGGTGTCGCTGCAATTTGTGATTGGTTTTCTTTATAATTAGCTAATAATATTGAGGCCACAATTGGCCTCAATATTATACAAGAAAAAAAATGCCGCAATTTGATAATTATTTTTACTCTTTGTAAAAATAATGAATTATAAAAACTTAAAATCTTAATTTGCAAATATGAACAAACGAAACATCTTAAAATTACGAATACTAATGTTTTTATTGGTTATTTTAATTTCATATTATTTCTTTAGTCATTGGGATAATTTTGAAAAATTAATTAAGTCACTTTTCTAATAAGTAAATTTATTTTAGTCTATGAGATGATTAAAGATATTTACTGTTTTCAATTTTATCCCCAGGTAAATAGATCTCCGAGGCCAATTAATATTGAGAATTATTCCCCTCGCTGGTGTGGATTTGCAATCCGTATAACGCAGATCCGAGGGATTTTCAATTCCGATAAAATAAACTTTTAAAACCCGTATTGGGAATATGAAGTGAAATATCACCAAACGATGTTTAACGAATTTGTTTAATTTACGGGATTACAAATCAGCATTTTAATTTTCCTGCGTCATGAAAAGGCCCATTTATTATCTGCTCCCGATCCCGGTTTCATTGGGTTTCCTGGTGTTTCTGCGCAGTAGCTGGTGTTTGGTTGATTCTTTCCGGGTGATGGGAAACCCGCTCAACGCCGGGTTCTGGAATTACTTTATCGCCTCATTCGAATCCTTTAGTATGATTTTCAGGATTTTTGGCTGGGTAGTCTTTGGGGCAGTAGTGATTTTGTTGCAAAACAACCGGGTAAAAAAATCGCTGACCCGGGAAAATTAAGGAAGAGGTTTGGCTCTGATTAAGATTTTACACTCCGGGCGATGTGGATTTGCAATCCGCGCCCCGCAGATCGGGGGATTTTTAATCGCTCCCTGGAATATCCAGTCCCACCGGAATGGTCAAGGGGGCATTTACAGCCTCCAATCCCAAAGGTCGTTCCTAGAGAAAATCCCCCGGAAAATGCTTGGCCTGCTTAGGGTAAAAATATTCCTGCCGTCAGACGAAATCTAAACTTCCGCACCTGATTATTCTATAAATTCAAATTTCAACTCATTTAATCTTCTTTCGAGTTCATCGGTGTCGATTTCAAGTGATAATATATTTATACACTTCTTTAAGGTCGAACAAAATTTAGCCGGATGTGAATTTTTATAATATTTTTCAGAGATTAAATTAACATAAGCGGTTTCTTTTGGCGTATCAACTAAAAAAACGGTATTATTATGATTTCCCTCCGGATCCAGTTTATTTCTGAATTGTGCAATTCCCTCCAGATCTTTATTACTAAATACCATATTTGAATAACGATAGTCAGCAATCGATTTTTGGATATTGACACCATTTGATTTTGTAAAAATAAAATTAATGTACGACTTAATTAATTCTTTATCAATATCGCCAATATAACTTGTAATTAACAATTTCCCGTCCTCAAAGAATTCATATTTTATCATAAACCTGGAGTAATTAATCGGTTAAAATTAATCTAATATTTAAAATTTCAATTGACAATCGCATTTGTCAATAAATCATTCGAATATGCAAGTCAAAACCCAACTATTGTTCCTTCATTTCTTGACCTTGCAGAATTTGTCAGGGATCCGGCCGCAGTACCCAGTTTAAAAAGAATTTTAAGGCCGCTGGAACAATTGAATGAAAATTATCGGATACCTTATATGGCTGCACCGGTATTTTACAATGCCGTATAAGGGGCAGCAGAGGCCGGCCTGCCGGGTATGAAGAATATTTAGGATGATCTTCAATCCCGTTTCCCGGGTTGCGGTAGTATTATCAGCCGTAAAACCAAACCAGTAAATTAAGGGCATTTTTATATTTGGGCTGATTTAATCATAAATTCCGTTTGGTTTCTGATAAAACCCAAATAGGTTGAAAAAGAGACCAGGCCAACTCTTTTTGGTACTAAAAGGATTCTTTTACAGGGAGTTTTGTTTTCTAAAGACTCCGATTAGATTCTCCGGGAAATCCTTTAAAGTCTCAAGACATGGAGATACCAGTCAATTTCAAACGATATTCTTGTATGATAAGGGCACAAACACCTGGCAATGGCGTATGGACGGAGAAGAAAATGGTAAAATGCAGCCGTTTGCAAGGGTTAGACTAACAAAGAATATCCCGAAAAGGCGAAATGAGAGTTTTTAAAATCGAATAAAAAGCATGTTGAGAATAAGAAAGCCGAATTGTATTACCGTGACTTTTTGAACTTAGAAATAATTCCAAATCAATACGATAATGTAAGTCCTTTAAGGGTTTCCCTCGCCGGCGCGGAGTTGCAATCCGCGCCAACAACGGCGTTACCCTCACACTTAAGGGACTTGCCTTTTGAACTTTTGTTGAATTTGACAAGTCCGGGAACTTAACTATATTTACCACTCAAGGCACACCTTTAGGTTCATAAACTATCGCCGGGTTAAACCAGTTAGCGTACATCTCTTAAAATGCAAAATATGGCTATTACCGAAGAAACAAAACATGGTATTTACCAAAAGTTAAAAAGCAATCTGGAAAAATTTGCTCCACCTATGGCAGCGAAGGAGAAACCGTTGAAAAATTCGTTTGAGCTGATCGGTAATAAACCTGTTCCTTATGGTTACAGCAAAAAAGTGGTCCCCGGGATGTTCTTTGCTTCTATTGAGCATTGTAAGGATAGCGTGACATTACATTTTTTCCCATTATATCTCGATCCCAAACTCAAAGAGAGAATACCTACGCTAAATAAATATTTAAAAGGAAAAACATGTTTTCATTTCAACAAAGAAGAACAGGTGGATGAACTGGAACTTCAAACTATTTTGAAAATCGGGATAGAAAAATGGAAAGAACTTGGCTATATGAAACCCTCATGAACTTACAACTACCAAAGGCAATGAATAAAACCAATAAAAAATAGAACCATATGAGAAAAATAATTTCATTTATGCACATATCGCTTGACGGTTTTGTGGCAGGACTGAACGGAGAAATGGACTGGATTAAGGTTGATGAAGAAATTTTTGACTTTGTCGGTAAGCGGATAAGCGAAGGCGACACTGCATTATACGGGCGAGTAACTTATGAAATGATGGAAAATTACTGGCCTACCGCAGCAGACAAACCAACAGCATCCAGGCACGACATTGAACATTCAAAGTGGTATAACAAAGTTCACAAAGTTGTTTTATCAAATACGATGAAAGACCCGGGTTTGGCTAACACCACAATTATTAGCGACAACCTTTCGGACAGCATCAATGAAATAAAACAACAGCCAGGTAATGACATTCTGCTTTTTGGTAGCCCGACAGCAACACATTCACTGATTCAACTGAATTCAATTGACGGCTACTGGCTATTTGTCAATCCAATTATTCTTGGACAAGGCATTCCGTTGTTTGCAGACATCAAAGAAAAAATAAAACTAAAACTACTGACTACCCGACCATTTACCTGCGGGGTAACTGAACTGAATTATTCGGTGGACAGATAATAACAACGAACCGCTGACCGTTATCAGCAAAGTTAATTTCCAAATGGTTTAAATTTAACTTAGCATTAATAGGTTAGCTAAGGTTCAAATGAGTTTTTAGTTCTATTATTTTGAAAATGAATTAAAAAAAAAGGGTTAAAGATAAAAAAGTGGTGTATTTTTGATTACCTCATTTTTATAGACTGTTTATGCAATTTGAAAGTTTTGAAAAACAAGCGTATGACCCAAAAGATATTAATAGTTGAAGATAATCCAACAGAAGCAAATTATTTAGGACAGTTTCTCCTGGATGAGAACTGCCTGGTAGATTTTGTTTCTTCAGGTTATCAGGCAATTAAAAATATAGAAGCCAATTCTTATCATCTTATTTTTCTTAACTTTAATTTGCCTGATTCAGGTGGGAATGAGATATTGGCAAAAATAAGAGAATATAAATCACCCGATATTTTGCCTGTTATTCTTATTTGTAGCTTTTCTGATTTAAATGAGTTGAATGAAAAAATTCTGACTGAAGCAAATGATATTCTAACAAAACCGTATTTAAATAAGGTTGTAAAAACAAAAATTCAAAATCTTTTACGGTTGCAAAATAAGACTTATGAACTTGAACAACAAATTGAAGAAAATAAGCAGCTTATTGTCAGATTGGAGGATGCCAATAAAAAACTTACCCAAAGTGAAGCGAAATTTAAAATGATTTCCGACTTTAGCAACGATTGGGAAGTATATCGTGACCAAAATCATATGATTATCTATTGCAGTCCTTCTATTGAGAAACTTTTGGGTTATACTGCTGAAGAATACTCCACCATAGTTTCACTTTCAGATTTTGTTCACCCTGATGATTTTGAAAATGTCTTATCAAAATTTATCATGTTGACAAAAGGGAAGTTTCCGACTCCTGTTAAATATAGACTGATTAAAAAGAGCGGAGAAATGATCTGGGTTGAAACCTCCGGCCAACCCATCTATACCTCAGGCGGCGAATTTATTGGTTTAAGAACAAGCTCCCGGGATATTACCCCGCAAAAACAAATTGAATTGGCGTTGAAGGAAAGCGAGGAGAAATACAAACAGCTTTTTCAATTCATGGATGAAGGTATCGTTCGTACCGATAATAATGGTTATATTATTTTAGCAAATAATGCACTTGCAAGGATGTTTGGATACAATTTGCCCTCTGATATAATAGGGGAGCATATCACGATATTATATCCGGCTGAAACAAGAGAGCAAATGGGTAAGGAGCTTAAAAGAGTGAGCCAATTGTATAATTTTGAAATATTTACAAAAACAAAACAGGGAAAAGAAATGTACCTGTTATGCAATATCAAGGAAAATATCAACGAAAATGACGAAATTATAGGCAGGGAAGGTATTATTCGGGATATAACTGAATTAAAGACGGTTGAACTGGCTTTGCGAAAAAGTGAAAAGAACCTTAAAGAAGCAAATTCAACCAAGGATAAATTTATTTCAATACTTGCGCATGATTTAAGAACTCCTTTTAATGCGTTAATTGGGTTCTCTGAATTACTTAAAGAGGATTTGGAAAATTATAGCGAAGAAGAAATAAAAAGTTTTATTGATAACATTTATGATGTATCAACACGTACTTTTTTCTTTCTCAATGAGCTATTGGAGTGGGCAAGAGCACAGCGGGATATGGTCGCTTTTAATCCTGAAAACATTCATTTAATTCAAATTGTAAATGAATGTATTTCGCTCATATCAAACGTGTCAAAAGCTAAAAACATAGAAATAGATTGTTGTGTTCCTCCCGATTTATATGTTCTCTCCGACAGAAATATGTTAAAAGCAATTTTGCGAAATTTAATTTCAAATGCAATAAAATTCACCCCAAAATCCGGACAGGTAAGAGTATTAGCAAGCATTAAAAAATCTTACCTGGAAATTATTGTTTCCGATACAGGTATAGGAATGGATGCAAATACAATACAATCGTTATTTCAAATTGATAAAACAAAATCGGTAAAAGGAACAGAAGGTGAGCGAGGAACTGGTTTTGGACTTTTGCTGTGTAAAGAATTTGTAGAAAAAAATGGTGGAACCATTTGGGCAGAAAGTGAATTTGGCAAGAGTAGTGATTTTAAATTCACAATACCAATTGACACTAAATAAATGACACTATCCATTTATCGTTAGCGATTTGTCAGTTAAAATATTTCCGTTTTAGTGATGAAAAGAATTCATAGGTTATAAGAACAATATAATGTCGTAATTATTTATTGCCTCTTTTGACCTTCACTAACCCTGGACCTCCCCTAATCCCTCCAAAGGAGGGGAATTGGGGTGAGCAAGGAACTGCAGTTATTCGGAATGCAGACCAAAAGTCTCCTTTGGAGATTTAGAGGGGTCAGAAAGTAGAGAATTAGAATTTTAAATAGTACATGATATCTTTCCGCTTACTTAATATAATCACCAAAAGAAAATAAATATGGAAAAGATTATTGCCTCTTGTGGATTGAATTGTGCTTCTTGTGAAGCAAGAATTGCTACAATAGCGGATAATAATGAATTACGAGCACAAACCGCTGAAAAGTGGAAAGTTCAGTATGGTGCAGCAGCTATTACTGCTGAAATGATTAATTGTACAGGTTGCAGAGAAGTTGGTGTTAAATTTGGTCATTGTGAGCAATGTGAAATAAGGAGATGTGCAATGTCCAATAATTTTGTAACATGCGCGGAGTGCGAAAAGATGGAATTATGTATCACGATCAAAAGTGTTCATCAATATGTTCCGGAGGCCCTGGAAAATCTTAAATCGATGAATTAGCAAATCAAGTTATCCGGTATGAAACCCTCTTGAGCAAAAACTCTCCGAAGAAGATTTATAAAGTATGAAAAAACTGATGTTTAGTTTAATGATTTTGTTTGTGGCACTCGTTACACACAGTCAACCATTGCCTGACAGCATTATTGCAAATTATAAAGCTGCCAAAACAGACCAATAAAAGGGAATCTGCCTGCTGAATTATTGTAAGAAGCAATCGTTAATTGTTCCTAAAGTAAAAACTGATTTCCTTCTGTTAAAATCCTGGTTTGGCAAACAAAATGACAGGATCGGCAGAGATTATACCCATCTGGGTCTTGCCCTCATTCTGCAAAAAAGTGGCGATTATCCGGCGGCTCTTGATTTATTGTTTTCCACATTATCTCAGTTTGAAAATCGGAAGGATAGTTTCGGGATTTGGAATGACGATGTTACCATTGGTGGCACGTATAGGGCAGCAAAGGATTATAATCAGGCTGCAATCTATTCAAAAAAGGTAATTAATTTTGGGTTGGCAGGCAACGACAAGAATCTTTTATCCAGGGTATACAACAGCATTACGTGTGAGTATGGTGAAGGTAAGATGGCCGATTCTGGAATGGTATATGCCGAAAAAGCGGTGAAAATTGATTCTGATTTGAAGAATTATTTCCAAATGGCTATATCTACGAGTACACTTGGTGAAAATTACATTGCCGCCGGGAAATATGATGTGGCTTTGCCGTATCTGAGAAGAACTGCCAGGTATTATCAACAAAATGGAGCTCCGTCACTATACATAGATGACTACCTTAAAATGACTTTGCTGAGGTATTTCTCAATACCCATGTTTCTGACAGCGCTAACTATTATGCCCGCAAGGCGCTCCTGGTATCCGTTCCTTCTAATGTGAAGGTCAAAGCATCCGCTCTTATGAATATCTCTACTAAGTTTTGGGCAAACCCATCAACAGGACAGCCTTAATAAATATTCCCGGTTGGCGATGCTCACTAAGGACTCACTCCTGAATCTGGAAAAAGTTAAAAACATCCAGGCACTTACTTTTCGTGAAGAAATGCGCCAGCAGGAAATTGCGGCACACGCGTAAAAGGCTGAACTAGAACGTCAGCAAAATATTCAATACGTTTTATTCGCTTTGGGCATCATCATCTTGGTTACATTTTTTTTATTGCTGACCAGAACGGTTATTGTACAGGAAAAATGGATCTTATTTTTTGCCGTGCTGGGTTTACTGGTGGTGTTTGAATTTGTCAACCTGGTTATTCATCCCTGGCTTGCTGAATTCACACATGATTCGCCTTTCTGGATGCTGTTAATTAGTGTTGATCGCCGCATTACTCATTCCATTGCATCATAAAATGTAAAGAAAATTAGTGCAGAAGAATAAGGAGAAACGACTTGCAGCAGCGAAGAAAACCATTGAACAGTTAGAAAATAATCGTGAGAATTTGTAAGACCCGAAGTCCGAATGGTCAACTTCGCCGGGGAGTATTTGCAATCTGCAACGGCAGCATTAATATCAGTAATTGCCGGGAAAGAAATTTAAAAAATAATTGGAAAATATTTTTTAATAAAGGACATTTTTTAAGAATTTTGGAATAAATCTGATTGTTCACTTAATTAAAAGATTAGAGTTCAAAAAATGCAAAAACGTATCCTTGGAAATAGTAATCTGGAAGTATCAGCACTTGGGCTTGGTTGCATGAGAATGAGCCATGATGAATTTCCAATTCCGGATAAACAGGAGATGATTTCATTTATTCATTCAGCAGTTGAACGCGGAATTACATTCTTTGATACCGCTGAAGTCTATGGCCCGTTTACTAATGAGGAACTTCTCGGGGAAGCATTGTCACCTTTTCGTGGGAAAGTTGTTATTGCTACAAAGTTTGGATTTAGTCCAAATCATCATGGTGATTCCGGATTGAATGTGCTAAATAGTCAACCGGCACATATCAGGCAGGTGGCCGAAGCTTCGCTCAGACGACTAAAAGTTGATGTTATAGATTTGTTTTATCAGCATCGGGTTGACCCGGATGTACCCATTGAAGATGTTGCAGGAGCTGTAAAAGATTTGATTCAGGAGGGTAAAGTAAAAAATTTTGGTCTTTCAGAAGCAGGTGCCGAAACAATCCGTCGGGCTCATGCAGTGCAGGCTGTTACAGCAGTTCAGAGCGAATATTCCCTATGGTGGAGAACAGTTGAAGAGGAAGTATTACCAGTATGCGAGGAACTCGGTATCGGCTTTGTGCCTTATAGTCCGCTTGGCAGAGGGTATCTGACCGGAAAAATCGATGAAAACAAGACATTTGCCAAAGTTGATATTCGCAGTCGTTTACCCCGTTTTACCCCGGAAGCAATAAAAGCCAACCGGGTTGTTATTGATTTGCTGGCAAGGATAGGAGAACAAAAGGGAGCTACTCCGGCTCAGATTGCAATCGCCTGGTTACTTGCTCAGAAACCCTGGATTGTTCCAATTCCAGGCAGCCGGAAACCTGATCGGTTAGTTGAGAACCTTGGTGCACTTAATGTTGAATTAAAATCTGAAGATTTGACTGAAATTAGAAATGCTGTTTCTAAAATTGAGGTTCAGGGAGACAGATATCCTGATAATCTGAAAAAATTGACTGGTCGATAAAGAATTAAATTTATTTTTATGATTTCATGGATAATATGGATTTCCTGGTGGACTTCCGAAACTTTGCTCAGAAGATTAATGCGTTCTGATTCCAACGATAAAAAAGGTCTGGACAAAGGATCCATTGGGTTTATCTGGATCATGATTACCCTGGCTATATCATCGGGAATATTTTTTTCATTTTATTCTGAATTTGGTATCAGCAAAAATCTTTTAGTACCCAAAGCAGGACTTGCAATAATTGTTTTTGGAATAATTATAAGATTCATTGCAATCAGGTCATTAGGCAACCTTTTTACTGTTGATGTTACCATCAGGGATGGCCATACGATAAAAAAGGATGGAATTTATAAGCTGATCAGACACCCTTCCTATGCAGGTTCGCTTTTATCGTTCATTGGTTTTGGGATATCATTAAATAATTGGCTAAGTTTAATATCTGTGACAATACTGATCTTAATTGGATTTATTAACCGGATAAGGATCGAAGAAAAAGTATTAACAGACCAATTCGGAGCCGAATATTTGGCTTATAAGAAAAGAACCTGTCGTTTAATCCCATGGATTTATTGAATTGATCCTCGCTGGTGCGGATTTACAATCTGTATCGCGCATATCCGGCGATTTTCAACCCCACAATAACAAACATCAATAAACTACTTCATGGGATTACGAATTTCACCTTGCCATGTTATCGGATTTGTTTTATATACTGGGTTGCAAAGGTAGCATTGGGTGAACATCATGTTGTTTTGTAGAAAAGAGAGTCATTTTTCAAAGATCCTCATAATGTTCGCACGCCACTTGCCTTGCAGTATCCCAGTAAAGCATAGACAATGGCTGCCTTTTCGGCTGCTTCATCATTGTCTCAGACAGCCTTTGGCCTGACCGTATTTTCATCCAGGTTATGATCTCTCTATGCTGGATATATAAAAGGTATGAGGAAGAATATTTCCACTTTTGGATTACCTTTATCCGCTGAAAAATAGCCCCGTTAAATCCTTTTTATGGATCAGCTCCGAACAGCTTTTTTATTCCTCCTGATATTGCTTTTGATTACCATTTCCTGCAAGAAATCGACGATCCCGGTCGTGGTAAAAAAGCCGGTGGTTATAGCACCCACAGATAGCACCTCAAAAGGACCTTTTGTTTATACCCAGGTTTGGAGTGATGAATTTAACGAATCTGGGATTGATGCCACAAAGTGGAGTTTCGAAACAGGAACCGGGGTGAACGGAGACTTTGGGACCGGACAGCTCGACCGGGCTACCGACCGGCCTGACAATGCAACCATAGCAAACAATGTCCCCAATGCAGATGGAGGTTGCCTGGCCATAATCACGCGCAGCGAGACCTACATCGACCGCAATTATACGAGTGCCAGGCTGAGTTCTTCGGGTAAAGGGGCCTGGGGACCAGGGTACAGGATTGAAGCCCGGATCTGGCCTCAGAATGTTCTGTATAAAGGTCAGGGATTTGCCTTTTGGATGATGCCTTCCGAGAAACCTTCGAATGTTGACGCCATTATGTGGCCGCAAGGTGGTGAAATCGATATCATGGAGTATGTGGGGGCCATTCCGGATTTTAACCTGGGAAGTGTCCATTATGCCTGGTTCTTGGAAAATAATCAATATCTGGACTGGAATCATGCCCATGAAGGGGCCTATTATTCGTTCAGGGATAAACAGGTTCCCTATACGAATCCGACCTATGGAGGATATCCTCCGGCTGTCGGGGATACCACGGCAGGAAGTGCAGGGTTCCATGTTTATGGAATTAACTGGTTCACAGACCGGATGGAGTTCAGCATCGATACCATGGTCTATCATATTCATTATTTTAATGATGGCGCCGCATTTGGGAATGGCGCAGACGGACAGGATCAGACAGGAAATGCGGTGATAAGCGGGAAAAATGTATTTAAATCGGAATATTCAAACCATTTTCCGGAGTGGTGGCCTTTTGAACATAACTTCTTCATTCTTTTGACTGGGGGAGTTGGAGGGAACGATAACCTCACCTACGGGGGTGCCATTACCCCGGATGCTGTATTCCCATGCTATACCTATATCGATTGGATTCGGGTTTACAGGCGACATTAATGCCTTGCGATCATTGTGAGAAAAAAGGGGTTGCAAAAATTCTCTCGCGAAGAACGCAGGGGTGGCAAACGGAAAATATTAACCAATATCGATGATTAAAAATTTGGAAAAGAGAGGCCTTAAGAATTAATTGTGTTTATATTTTTTGTATATTTAGACAATACGAAGAATTCATAATTTCAGTAAAAACCTACCATATGAGAACTATTCGATTGTTGATTTCAATGGCCGGATTAATGGTTCTGGTTATGACTACAAACGTTTTAGCACAGGATTGGCCTCAATGGCGCGGAGCCGATCGCGACGGAAAAGTTTCGGGGTTCAATGCTCCAAAATCGTGGCCGGTGGGATTAACTCAGAAATGGAAGGTGACCGTTGGCCTGGGTGATGCTTCACCCGTGATTGCAGGAGGTAAAATCTATGCTTTTGCACGTCAGGGGGACAATGAATTAGTTGTGTGTTTGGATACCGAAAACGGGAAAGAGATTTGGAAATATCAGTATCCGGCCATATCAATTACAGGTCCGGCAGGTTCTCACCCGGGTCCGCGAAGCACTCCGGTAGTGGGAGAGGGGAAGATTGTCACGTTGGGAGTTGGCGGTGTTATCAGCTGCCTGGATGCTTCCAATGGAAAACTAATCTGGAAGAATGAAGAGTTTACCAAAGATTTACCGCCGTTTTTTACCGGTTTATCTCCCCTGATTTTTAATGGAATGTGTTTTGTCCATCTTGGCGGGAAGGAGAGTGGTGAACTTATTGCTTTTGACCTTCTGACCGGAAAACAAAACTGGCAAGCTCCCGGCGATGCCCCGTCGTATGCTTCACTGACCATCATGACGATAGAAGGGAAGAAACAGCTTGTGGATCTGACGGCCAAAAATCTGCAGGGGATTAATCCGGAGTCCGGCAAGATACTTTGGCAATTTCCTGTATCTACGGAGTTCCGGTTTTATAACTCTGCAACGCCGGTAATTGACGGGCAGAAAGTGATCCTCACCGGACAGGGTCAGGGAACCAAGGCAGTCAAAATTCAGAAACAGGGTGATCAGTATGTCGTTAAAGAGCTCTGGAAAAATGGAGAACTCGGGACGAAATGGAATACACCGGTATTAAAAGATGGTTTTCTCTATGGCCTGTCAGACGGGCGAAAACTCTTTTGCATGAATGCCACTACCGGACAGACAGCCTGGGTCGACTCCAAACTGCACAACGACTTTGGAACTATTGTCGATGCGGGATCGCTGATCATCGCATTGCCACAAACTTCAAATCTGGTGGTTTTTAAACCGGATGAAAAAGGATATTCCGAAGTTGCACTGATTAAAGTAGCGGAATCACCCACTTACAGCTACCCGATCCTGTCGGGAAACAATGTAGTTATAAAAGATCAGGAATCTCTGACGATGATGACGTTAAAATAAGATTGAATATCTTAAACTTTGGCAGATTCGATAATTTAGGTGATTAACGGCTTGATAAATTGGACAATTTGTTGAGGACTATTTTATTAGGGCTTTAACTATAAATGAGTTAACTAAATTTGCCATTATGAGAACCTTTTTTCAATATATCCGGAACCCGGTTTCAACAGAGTCGATAAATCCCTTCACATTCCGGGTTTATTTCAGGATCATGGGAATGGTTTTTCTATTAGCCTTCATAACCACCATTTTTGTGGTAGTGCTTAACCGGTTTATGGTATTGCCTGAGCGTATTTATCCCAGACTTGATTCGCCGGCAATTTTCCTGATCCTGGTTGTCGTAGGGCCACTGTTCGAAGAGATTCTATTCCGGTTAAACCTGGTAGTCACGAGAATCAATTGCGCTATTTTTGTTACAGTGTTGATTATCATATTGATGAAGAATGTTTTTTTTCAGGCCGGTGAATTTTATATTTATCTTGGGGTATTACCGCTTTTCCCAATGTTCTATTATATCTTCCTCAAGACTGATTATCCGTTCGGGTTCATTGCACAATTTGTAAAAACAAATTTCAGGTATCTGTTTCACCTCCTTGCGATCACTTTTGGGATGCTACACATTTTCAATTATCAGACGGTTTACTGGTGGATGGTCCTGCTTTTTCCCATTATAACCGGCCCTTATATCGTTATCGGTTATGTACTTGGTTATACCAGAATGAGGTATGGATTTGCAAACGGGTGGCTGATTCATTCTTCCATCAATTTTGTATATGCCTTCTTCGCAATGCCTAAGCATTTTATGTAGAGGCACGGCATTATCTCAGGTTTTTTCAGAGACTTTGCTTTTGCTGAAATACCATATCATCGCGATACCGAAAGCGAATATCAGTAAATGGATCCAGTAATTACTGAACACTCCCGGCTTTATTAAGGCGAGGTCCTTCAAATCATTGTAATAGAAAACAGATAGAAAAACCAGTCCGTTATGGGTGGCATGACCGGCAATACAGGCAAGAACAGACCCTGTCCGTATCCTGATCCAGCCCAGAATGAGCCCGAGTGCGAAAGTAGCTGCAAACTGCCAGGGATTGAGGTGGAAGAGGGCAAATAACAAGGCAGAAAAGAAGATCGCCCAGGCAGGATGGTAATTGCGTGACAGTCCTGACATAATCACACCCCTGAAAATAACCTCTTCGACAATCGGGGCAATGACTACGATTCGAATTATCCCGCCCCATACGCCAAGATCCGAATCGAAAAGCCGGGCAAAGAGTTCCATAAACCAGCCTGGTGGTGGAAGAACCTTTTCGAAATGGATATTGATTTCGGTCAGGAAATACTGCAATCCTGCAAAAGCAACGATCATTGCAGGAAGAATCAGCCAATTGAACCGTTTCAGGGAAAACACCTGTTTGAAGGAGAGTGTGGAATAAAAATAGCCGAGCCAGAGGATAAACAGCGTGGATCCCAGAAATACAGGTATTTTTAACCACGGTTGATAGAGCCAGTCGGTTCCGTGATTGTAATCGTAAATAGCCAGCGGAAGATCAACCAACGTTTGAATAAAGATGTAAATAACCATCAGATTGACTGCCTGCCAGAATGTTGGATAATATTTTTCGGTTGAGTTATTCAAAATATTTTCGTTAATGATAGACCAAAATTAATGAAAGCGTTACAACTACCCAACGTATGGAGCAATATAAATGTTTTAAGTACAGATTTCGGAAAATAGAACTGCCAGAGGATTAGGATGAAGATGAATTTATCGGGCCTATAACGACTGAAGAAGTTTAAATTTGAATCCGGGAAGCAGGTTTTGATCCCATACTAATTGTAAATGCCCGGCATTCGCACGGAATAATGGGGTTTTAAGGATCCTGTTTCGTTATGTTCAGCTCCTTTTCATTCGGTCATGTTCCGGTTTTACTGCTTTTGAACATTGGAAATGCTTTTTATCTGTCAGATTATCAGTTCAGTTTGGTGCTTTATAAACAATTGAAGAAATAGCGATAAAAAAGAGGGGAAGAGTTTGATTATTTAAACAAAAAGACTTTACTTTGCGAACTGTTTGAAAAATGTAGGAAGCAAGTTTAAAATTACTCACAATGTCTAGAGTTTGTCAGATAACAGGTAAGAAGGTAATGTTTGGGAATAATGTTTCCCACTCAAAACGGAGAACCAATCGGAAATTTATGGTGAATATTTTCACCAAACGGTTTTATCTTCCCGAAGAAGATAGATGGATTAAGTTGAATGTAACAGCCGCAGGGTTGAGGACAATCAATAAAAACGGTTTGGCAGCTACTTTAAAAACAGCAAAAGCCAAAGGTTATTTAGAAAACAATATTTAAGTTACTGAGCAATGGCAAAAAAGGGTAACAGAGTACAGGTCATTTTGGAGTGTACAGAACACAAAGCTAGCGGGCAACCCGGGACTTCCCGTTATGTGACCAAAAAGAACCGGAAGAATACACCGGAACGCCTGGAACTGAAAAAATTCAATCCAATTCTTAAACGTATTACCGTTCACCGGGAAATTAAATAATTTAAGTTATGGCAGTAAAGAAAGTAGTCGCATCACTTCAGAAAGGGGCCGGTAAAACTTATTCCAAAGTTATCAGAATGGTTAAATCTGAGAAAACCGGGTCCTACAAGTTCGTAGAGGAGATTATTCCTAACGAATCGGTAACTGATTATTTTAAAAGTAAATAATCTCCAGCCTATGTAGAAGAAGAGCTTTCGTCGTAAAGGATGAAAGCTCTTTTTTTATTCTTAACGATTTCGTTTTCAATTTCCCGAATAAGCATAGTTTACATCGGTTCAAATCAACTAATTATGGGAATTTTCAGCTTTACCAAATCCAAGAAAGCAAGTCTTGATAAAGGTCTCGAGAAAACCAAGGAGGGTGTTTTTCAAAAACTCTCCCGGGCCATTATTGGTAAGACTATCGTAGATGACGAGGTCCTTGACCATTTAGAGGAAATCCTGATTTCGTCGGATGTTGGGGTCAAAACTACCCTTAAGATTATTGAACGGATTGAAAAGAGGGTGGCTGTTGAAAAATATATGAATACTTCGGAGTTAAACCGGATTCTGAAGGAGGAAATTGCGGCGCTGTTAGCCGAAAACAACTCGAATGATGTATCTGACTTTGAACTTCCTGCAACCGGACAACCTTATGTGATCATGGTTGTCGGGGTAAATGGTGTAGGGAAAACCACGACCATTGGCAAATTGGCTCACCAGTTTAAGGCGGAAGGGAAGAAGGTTGTTTTGGGTGCTGCTGATACTTTCAGAGCTGCAGCGATTGAACAACTTCAGATCTGGGCCGATAGGGTAGGTGTTCATCTGGTCCGTCAAAGCATGGGATCAGATCCTGCTTCAGTGGCATTTGATACTTTGCAGTCAGCCAAAGCCATGGGTGCCGATGTGGTCATTATTGATACGGCTGGTCGGCTTCATAATAAGATTAACCTGATGAATGAACTTTCCAAAATCAAGAAAGTGATGCAAAAGGTTTATCTCTCTGCTCCCGACGAAGTGTTACTGGTCCTTGACGGATCGACGGGTCAGAATGCCTTTGAGCAGGCAAAACAGTTTACCCTTGCCACTGAAGTTACTGCCATGGCATTGACCAAGCTGGATGGAACAGCTAAAGGGGGAGTGGTAATCGGGATCTCCGATCAGTTTAAAATTCCTGTCAAATATATTGGTGTTGGTGAAGGGATCGAAGATTTACAGATCTTTCACCGCAACGAATTTGTTGATTCGTTGTTTAAATAGATAAAGACGCAGCTTGCAGCAATTCAGGATGCCAACGTGCATCCTTTTTTTATTATTAGGAATAGTTTTTAATTGAAGGTATTATGAAAAAAAAGATAAATGTGATTTCCCTGGGATGTTCAAAAAACCTGGTCGATTCAGAGCTTTTTTTGTCTCAGATGGCGGCAAACGGGTATGCCGTATCGCACAATTCGGACGATTCAAAAGCCCGTATTGTGGCAATTAATACCTGTGGCTTTATCGGGGATGCGAAGGAGGAGTCTGTGAATACGATTCTGGGATATGCCGATGCAAAAAAGAGGGGATTAATCGATAAAATATATGTATTTGGCTGCTTATCAGAGCGGTATAAAGATGATTTGCAGACTGAAATTCCCGAGGTTGACGGAGTTTATGGAAAGTTCCAGATTAAAAAGATGGTAGAGGATCTAAATGCCGATTATAAAATGTCACTTTCCAGAAAACGCTATCTCACCACACCATCCCATTACGCTTATCTTAAAATCTCGGAAGGGTGTAACAGAACTTGTTCTTACTGTGCAATTCCCAAGATGACTGGTAAACATAAATCGGTATCCATTGAAAACCTGATTACTGAAGCAACTGGACTGGCAGAAGGGGGAGTGAAAGAGCTGCTCATCATTGCGCAGGACCTTTCCGATTATGGCCGTGATATTTATAAAGAGTCAGGTCTTGCACGGCTGATTGAAGAGTTATCCCAAATCAATGGGATTGAATGGATTAAGCTCCATTATGCTTATCCCGCCAATTTCCCTTTTGAAATCCTTCCGGTGATGCGTGAGAAGCCTAATGTAGCCAAATATCTGGATATAGCTCTTCAGCATTGCAGCAATAATATGCTCAGCCTGATGCGGCGGAATGTCACCAAGGAGGGTACCTTCAAACTCCTGGCCCGGATTCGGGAAGAAGTACCAGACATTCACCTCAGGACAACCTTGTTGGTTGGTCATCCTGGTGAGACGGAAGCCGATTTCGAAGAACTGAAGGATTTTGTTCGTGAAATGCGCTTCGAACGGTTGGGCGTTTTTACCTATTCCCATGAAGAAGGGACTATCGCAGGTGAGCTTTATGAAGATAATGTTCCGGCGGAAACTAAACAGGCCAGGGCCGATGAGATCATGGCAATCCAGCAGACGATTGCGGCTGAAATCAATGCGGCCAAAATAGGGCAGATTCTAAAAGTGGTGATCGATCGTGTTGAGGGCGAATATTTTATCGGACGTACGGAATTTGATTCGCCTGAAGTAGATGGTGAGGTACTTATTGCAGCCACCACAACGGTCGAAATTGGCAAGTATTATAGGGCAAGGATTACCTCTGCTGACGATTTTGATCTCTACGGTGAAATCTACCCCTACGTAATGGCACTAACAGATAATTAATTGGAGTTTTATTAGGCTTTAGGCTGATAGGCTTTAGGCAATTAGGCTATTAGTCTACAGTCTGTCAGCCTAACTACATCGTTCTTCCGGGGTAAACCTGAAGTGCCACTTTAAGACATTCTACTGCTTTTTTGAGATCTTCTCTGTTAAGTACATAGGCAACCCGGACTTCATTTTTTCCGATACCTTTGGTGGAATAAAATCCGGAAGCTGGAGCCATCATTACCGTTTCGTTCTGATATTCAAATTCTTCCAGCATCCACTGGCAGAATTTATCACTGTCGTCAATAGGGAGTCTGACAATCGAATAGAAAGCTCCCATAGGCATCGGAGAATAAACTCCCGGGATCTGGTTCAGCGCATTTATGAAATAATCCCTTCTGTCCAGATATTCCTGGTAAACGGCCTCCATATATTCGGGAGGAGAATCCACAGCAGCTTCGGCGACCACCTGTCCAAGCATCGGGGGACAAAGCCTGGCCATGGCTATTTTTTGGATCGATTTAATAATTAACTTATTTTTAGATACTACAGAGCCGATCCTGATTCCGCAGGCGCTGAACCGCTTGGAAACAGAATCAATCATGATGACATTTTCACTGATTCCTTCGAGTTCCAGAACCGAGTGATGTGTTTTCCCATCGTAAACAAATTCACTATAAACTTCATCCGCAATCAGGTAAAGATCATATTTAATAATCAGTTTCCTGAGTTTTTCCAATTCATCTTTGGTATAGACATAGCCTGTGGGATTATTGGGATTACAGATAAAGATTCCTTTGGTTTTCGGACCAATTACCTTCTCAAATTCATCGATAGATGGGAGCTGGAAACCATTTTCAATGGTTGAAGTAATCGGATGAATCACTACATCCGTGGCGATGGCAAACGATAGATAATTGGCATAAAAGGGCTCCGGTACAATAATTTCATCTCCTGGATTGAAACAGACCATAAAGGCAAAAGAGATTGCTTCAGATCCTCCGGTGGTTATCAGGATTTCGTTTGAATCAACATCCAGATTCCGGTCCCGGTAATATTGAGCTAATTTGTTCCGGTATGAATCGTTACCAAATGAATGGCCGTAAGGGATCAATTCGAAATCAAAATTTCTGATCCGTTCGATGGCATGCGGGGGTGTTTTAATGTCGGGCTGACCAATATTGAGGTGATAAACCTTTCTTCCCAAAGCTTTGGCTTTCTCGGAATATGGAACTAATTTACGAATTGCCGATTCAGGCAATAGTTCTCCCCTGTAAGAAATTTTAGGCATTCTGTTCTTTCATTGTTGACAAGCCGCAAAGATACAATTATAATTATATGGGATTTAGTCATATTTATAAAAGTTGATTCTATTTATTTTTACCCCGTCATTAAAATTTCAGATTATGATTATAGGTGTACCAAAAGAGATTAAAAATAACGAGAATCGGGTAGCATTGACACCTGCCGGTGCTGCAGAATTGGTTAAACGTGGAAATGAGGTTTATGTACAGGCAACAGCCGGTAATGGCAGTGGTTTTGCTGATAATGAATATATCACTGCAGGGGCGAAAATTCTTCCCGGAATAGGCGAAGTTTATGCCAATGCTGAGATGATCATGAAGGTTAAGGAGCCCATTGAGTCAGAATATGACCTTATTAAGGAAGGTCAATTGGTTTATACCTATTTTCACTTTGCCTCATCGGAGCCGCTAACCAGGGCGATGATTCGACGGAAAGCGGTTTGTTTGGCCTATGAAACCGTTGAACTGGATGACCGTTCCCTTCCTTTACTGATTCCCATGTCGGAGGTAGCCGGGAGGATGTCAATCCATGAAGGGGCTAAATACCTTGAAAGGACCTTTGGTGGCAGGGGAATGTTACTCGGAGGTGTACCCGGAGTTCTTCCGGCCAAAGTGCTGATCCTTGGGGGAGGAATCGTAGGAACAGAAGCGGCAAAAATGGCTGCAGGTCTGGGAGCCGATGTTACGATCATGGATATCAGTTTGCGCAGATTGAGGTATCTGGACGATATTATGCCTGCAAATGTGAAGACCCAGATGTCGAATGATTACAACATCAGGGCTCAGGTTAAAGTAAGTGATGTCATTGTTGGGGCTGTACTGATTCCCGGAACAAAAGCTCCTTTCCTGATTACGAAAGACATGTTAAAAACCATGAATCCCGGAACAGTCTTAATTGATGTGGCAGTTGACCAGGGTGGTTGCATAGAAAGTACAGTTCCTACAACGCATGATCATCCTACTTATGTAATTGACGGAGTGATCCATTACACCGTTGCCAATATGCCGGGTGCAGTTCCGCGCACCTCAACCATTGCCTTAACCAATGCCACATTGCCTTATGCAATGGCGCTGGCAGCCAAAGGGTGGAAAAAAGCGTGTTCGGAGGATGCAGCGTTGAAAAGAGGATTGAATATCGTTAATGGGAGAGTTGTTTATAAAGGAGTTGCCGATGCTTTTAACCTGGATTACCTTGATGTCAGCAATGTATTGATTTAATAGCGTATTGAAATATTAATCCCGATTATTAAAAACGACATGGAGGTTGTCTGAAAAGGCAGCCTCCATGTTTTTTTTGTTTAAATTATGAAAAAGTCAAAGTGGTAATATGTAAATTTTAATTTCCAATCACTACTGGTCCCTTTGTTTTTAATATTTTATTATAACACGTTAAATAACAAACAAATACAATCATTCTTTGATTATGAGATTTGAATTGATTATTCCTGTTAAATTGAAACAGATTTTTTAACTTCGGGTATTCTATTTCCAGCATGCTTTTTTAGAAAAAAACCGCTTTCCTAATGCCTGTCGTTATGAAATTTCAGATCACCGTCGTTTTGTTTCTTGTGGTAGTGAACGGCATCGCCCGGGATGCCAGTGTCCCCTTCATCCGGAATTACAGAACAATCGAATACAAGGCCAGCCAGCAAAACTGGGCCATTGCCCAGGACAAGCGGGGAATAATGTATTTTGGCAATAACGATGGGTTATTGGAATTTGACGGGGTAAACTGGAGGCTGATCAGGTTGCCGGTTGTGCGGAGTCTTGCTGTGAATCCTTCGGGCCGTATTTATGTCGGCCTTGAAATCGACTTTGGCTACCTGGATCCGGATAAAAACGGAAATTATCAATACTTTTCTCTGAAATCAAAAGTTCCTGAACCGTATAAAAATATTAGCACTGCTTTCCAGACTCATGAATTGAACGGGAAAATCATTTTTCAATCACGCCACAATACCTATATTTATGAAAATGATACCATAAAGGTGATGGCGCAACGCGGAGGCCGCGTCACAGCTTTTATTGTAAACGACAGTTTATACCTGTGGGAAGGAGGAAAGGGGTTGTTCAGGGTTGAGCACAACTCCAGGGTATTTGTTGAAGGAAGCGGAATACTGGCAGACCTTTGGGTAGTAGCCATTTTACCTTTTGGCGACCGGCAATTTTTAATCATTACCCATTATGGTGGCCTTTACGTCTATTCACCGAGTCGTCCTGTTAAATTCTACAAACCCGATGAATTGAAGGAGGCAGATAATTTCCTGCTAGCAAACATGGCTTACTGCGGGACGGTGTTACCCAACGGTGATTTTGCCGTAGGTACCGCTAATGGCGGCATCTTTACTCTTGATAAGCACGGGGTTATTAAAAACACCTACAATACCAATAATGGGTTGCAGGATAATAGCGTCTACAATCTCTTAACGGACAGGAACAATCAACTCTGGTCAGCAATGGACAATGGTATCAGCCTGATACAGAATAACCTCCCCTTTCGTTTATACACTGAGAAAAACGGACTAAAGGGTACCGCGATGTGCCTCAAATTTTTCGATGGGAACCTGGTTGCAGGAACTTCGCAGGGCTTATTTTCCCGTAACCAGGCAGGTGACTTTGAGTTCATACCGGGCACCGATGGCCAGGTATTTGACATGTATGATAATGGTGTTTCCCTGCTGATGGCAAACAGCCAAACCGGAATCTTTGAAATAAAGGGCAATTATGCTACCTATGTACCGGGCACGAGCAAAATAAATTCAATTTGCTTTGAACCATTAAAATACAAACCGGGACAGTTGTTGGTCGGAACCGGGGATGGGCTGGCAGTATTGGAAAGTAAAAACGCACAGTGGAGGCTAAAACACCTGGTGAAAGGATTCAACGCAAGCTGCTATGGATGTGTTGAGGATAAAGAAGGGAATATCTGGACTTCAAATAATTTGGAATTATATAAACTGAGACTCAACGGGGCAATGGACAGCGTAATTTCAATTTGTCATTTCTCTTCCAGACAAGGGTTCTCGTCAACCAACATCAACATGGTCAAACTGAACTCAGGAGAAGTTGTTTTTTCCACTGATAATGGGATCTGTCGTTATCAGGCAGACAAAGACAGGCTTGTTCCTCATCCCGATTTCCCGATGATTAAGGGTATTGCATCCCCGTTCTTACCGCTGAAAAACGGGGAGATCTGGTTTGAAGAAGGTCTACCGGGAGGAGTTTACGAAAAAGGGCTGTTAAAATATACTAACGGGAAATATACTGTGTTCAAAATTCCCTTCTACAAATTTTCTGATCTCAATTCGGGAGCAACCCAGACATCTGCCTGTATGGATGCTGACGGAACGATCTGGTTTGGGACGAACGCAGGACTTATGCAGTACAATCCTACTTTTAAACTACTGAATGACAATCCATTCAACACCCTGATCCGACAGGTTATTTCAAAAGACAGTGTAGTGTTCGGAGGTACATTGTTCAGTAATTCGGGACTCTCAAATATTCAGGGAGCCCGCATCCAATGGAAACATAATGATGTGATATTTTATTTTGCTGCAACCTCTTATGAGGATCCTGAGAAAAACCTCTACAGCTACCGGTTGATTGGGTCTGACACCACCTGGTCAGCCTGGGAAAACGATCACAAAAAAGAATATACAAACCTGCCTGAAGGGACCTACCGTTTTGAAGTACGGTCAAAAAACCAGTACCAGGTCTTTGGCAGCACTGCATCTTATTCCTTTACCATCCTTGCTCCCTGGTATCGTACCTGGTGGGCCTACCTGCTTTATGGGATTACCGCTGTACTGGTATTTTACCTGCTCCTCCATTTCCGCACGCGCCAGCTGAGGAAAAAGAGTCAGGCATTGGAGAAAGTGGTGGAACAGCGCACCACCCAAATCCAGGAACAAAAAAACAATGTGGAACAATTGAGCCGGATTGGAAGGGATATCACCTCCTCACTTTCTATTGAGAACATAATCCACACGGTGTATGAGAATGTCAACAACCTGATGGATGCCTCCGTTTTTACGATCGGCCTTCACAATCCCGACAAAAATTGCCTGGAATTTCCGGCGACCATTGAAAAGAACCAGTTATTGCACCCTTTTTCAGTGCTCCTTTCGGATGAAAACCGGTTGGCGGCCTGGTGCTTTAATCACCGGCAGGAGGTCATCATCAACGATTATTCAAAGGACTATACCCAATATGTAACCGCAATGTCAGGTCCGATTACCGGAGAAAATCCGGAATCGGTTCTTTACCTGCCATTATGGAACAAGGAAAAGGAGATCGGAGTGATCAGCGCGCAAAGCTTCAGCAAAAATGCCTACACGGACTACCATATCAATATGCTGAGGAACCTGGCAACCTATAGCGCCATAGCGCTTGAAAATGCGGACGCCTACCGGCAGCTCGCATCCCTGCTCGACAATCTTAAAATTACCCAGGACAGGCTGATTACCCAGTCTAAGCTCGCTGCTCTGGGAGAACTGACAGCCGGAATTGCCCACGAAATCCAAAATCCACTGAACTTTGTGAATAATTTTTCGGATATAAACAACGAATTATTGGTTGAATTGAAAGATGAGATTCAAAAAGGAAACATAAATGAAGTTGGTGCAATTGCAGATAATGTGATTAGTAATGAAATAAAAATAAACCATCACGGTAAACGGGCGGATGCTATTGTAAAGGGTATGCTGCAACATAGTCGCAGCATTAGCGGGGTAAAAGAACCAACGGATATCAATGCTTTGGCCGATGAATACTTGCGCCTTGCCTACCATGGCCTTCGGGCAAAGGATAAATCCTTTCATGCAACGATGAAAACCGATTTTGATGAATCAATCGGAAGGATTAATATTATTCCCCAGGATATAGGACGTGTTTTGCTCAATCTGATTAATAATGCATTTTATGCGGTAAACGAAAAAAAGGCAAATTTAGATTTTGAATATTCCGATAAATCTAAAGGTCTTTCACCTTACGAGCCTGTTGTTTCAATAAGGACCATACGATCAAATGGTATTGTCGAGGTGTCGGTTAAAGATAACGGAAATGGAATCCCGCAAAATATTCTGGATAAAATCTTCCAACCTTTCTTTACCACCAAGCCAGCCGGCCATGGAACCGGATTGGGATTAAGTATGAGCTACGATATCGTAAAGACTCATGGCGGGGAATTAAAAATGGAAACCATACAAGGTGAAGGCTCCGAGTTCTTTTTCACACTCCTTTCCTGAAAACAATTCAAGGATGCACTTTCGGGTGTATTAAGTTTTAACGGACCATCAATAAATTCCAATTTTTGGATTTCGGTTTTTAAGGTAGCAAAGAGGCATATTGCACTTAATCAACATCTTTGGGGCCATTTATCTTCTAATTTAATACTATTCGATCATTTTGGTGAAGTTTGAAATCATTTTTGGCTACCCTCTTGCTAAACGTAAAACTGTAACATAGCTATAGTGAAAACCCTGAAAGGGCGTTGGCTGAATAATCCGGAGGAAACCCCGAGGGAATGAAAAATGCGAAAAAAGGAGGCGCCGCAGAAAATGAATTGAAAACCAGAAGATCTTTTCGCCGCAAGTACGACCACTGCTGGTAAAAGAGCCCTTACGAAGGGGGACCCGTTGCGTCTGAAAGGTGTGAAATGCTTTTACTGACCTTTACGCGCAGACGATCTTCGTTATTGTTCTATTCACCCCGGGTGGCTCCGTCAGATGACGGATTACCCAGGTTAATGCTGGTTTGCCCATTCAGGGCATTGGTTGTTGTAAAAAAATAATTTCCTGTTCCGAACATATATCTTGCCCGAAGATTTTTTATGGTTCATCGCTATAAGGCAGTGAATACTCCAAAATAAAATGAAAAAGAGGGTGTCTTTTGGACAACCTCTTTTTTAATGCCCTGACAGACTAATAACCTAACAGTCCAATGGACTAAAAGTCTAATCGCTTAATTACTAAGCTAGTTCATCGAAGATTTAAATGAAAGCAGCCGCTCCTCGAGCATTCTGATTTTCTCTTCCGCATCAGTTTGTTTCTTTCGCTCCAGCTCCACCACCTTGGCGGGGGCGCTGTTCATAAACCGCTCATTTCCTGTTTTTTTCATCACTGATTCCAGGAATCCAATCGTATATTTCAACTCATCTTCGATTTTTAAAACCTCATCTTCGAGATTAACCACATCGCCAAGTGGAATATAATAGGCAGAGGTACTCACCCGGAATGACATTGCTCCGGAAATCTCGACCTCAGATACCTGCAATTCGGAAAGATTTGCCATTTTAACCAGAACGGGATTGTATTCAGGAATGAACCCTTTTTCTCCGGGAACGATAAAGAGCCGGAGCAATTCTTTATTGGCGATCTCTTTTTCTTTCCGAACCGACCTGATACCGGTGATCGCCTCTTTAATCAGTTCAAACTTTTCAACCAACCCTGCCTGGGTGGCAACCGGTTTTGGCCAGGCTGAAATCATGATCGAATCACCATGTTTTCTCTCCTTCAGCAAATGCCAGATCTCCTCAGAGATAAATGGCATAAACGGATGAAGTAAGCGCAATACTTCGTCGAACAATTCACTGACCTCCTCAAACGTTTTGGCATCAATGGGTGCCTGATAGGCTGGTTTTACTATCTCAAGTAACCAACCGGAAAACTCGTCACGGATCGTATTGTAAATGGTCATCAAAGCATCGTTGAGCCGGTATTTATCAAAGTGATCATCCATAGTTTCGATTACCTCACCTAATTTGGCTCTGAACCATTCAATCCCCAACCTCGAATGTTCGGGTTGCGGTATATTTGAGTCGACTTCCCAACCTTTAATCAGGCGGAAGGAATTCCAGATTTTGGAGCTGAAATTACGACCCTGTTCAGTGAGCGATTCATCAAACAGGATATCATTTCCGGCTGGAGAGCAGAATAACATACCAACTCTCACACCATCGGCACCATATTTGGCAATCAGGTCCAGCGGATCCGGGGAGTTGCCCAGGGATTTTGACATCTTACGACGCAACTTATCCCGAACGATTCCTGTGAAATAGACATTTTTAAAGGGCAGATTACCACGATATTCATATCCGGCAATGACCATCCTTGCCACCCAAAAAAATATGATTTCTGGAGCTGTAACCAGGTCGTTGGTGGGATAATAGTAGTTAATCTCCTTATTGTCAGGATCATTGATTCCATCAAATACCGCAATTGGCCAGAGCCAGGAAGAAGCCCAGGTATCGAGTACATCTTCATCCTGACGCAAATCGCCAATGGTGAGCTTGTTATTCCCGCTCTTCTGACTTGCCAGTTCAACAGCCCCTTCATCACTGTCTGCAACGACAAATGAACCGTCTGCCAGGTAATAAACCGGGATCCTGTGTCCCCACCAAAGCTGGCGCGAGATACACCAGTCCTTGATATTCTCCATCCAATGGCGATAGAGATTTTTAAATTTTGCAGGATAAAATCTGATCTCATCCTGTTCGACTGCCTCAGCAGCCGGCCTGGTGATATCGGACATTTTGAGAAACCACTGGGCCGATAATTTCGGTTCAATGGGCACATCAGTGCGTTCCGAATAGCCAACCTTATTGTTGTAATCCTCAATTTTAACCAGATTCCCTGTCGCTTCAAGCATCGGAATAATCGCTTTACGCGCTTCAAACCTATCTACACCTACCAGCAATTGGGCCTTTTCACTTAATGTGCCGTCGTCGTTGAAGGTGTCAATCACCTCAAGATGGTGGCGCAAACCGATTTCATAGTCATTGATATCATGAGCTGGTGTAATCTTCAGACATCCGGTGCCAAATTCAATATCCACATATTCGTCCTGAATAATCGGGACCAGCCGATTGATCAAAGGAACAAACACCTTTTTTCCGGTAAGGTGACGGAACCTGTCATCGTTCGGATTAACACAAACGGCGGTATCACCTAAAATCGTTTCGGGCCGTGTGGTTGCGACTGTAACATATTCATCTTTAGTTCCTTCAATCAGATAACGGACATAAAACAATTTGGATTTCTCCTCTTTGTAATTGACCTCTTCATCGGAAACTGCTGTTTTTGCTGCCGGATCCCAATTGACCATCCTTACCCCGCGATAGATTAATCCCTTGTTGTAAAGATCGACAAAGACCTTAATTACTGATTCTGAACGGATTTTATCCATGGTAAAACAAGTCCGTTCCCAATCACACGAAGCGCCCAGTTTTTTCAACTGTTCCAGGATAATTCCCCCGTGTTTGTGTGTCCATTCCCAGGCATGGGCCAAAAATTCATCCCGTGAAAGGTCATCTTTTGAAATGCCCTCCTTGCGCAATTTATCCACAACCTTTGCCTCGGTAGCAATGGAAGCATGATCAGTTCCCGGAACCCAGCAGGCATTTTTCCCTTGCATCCGGGCCCTGCGGACCAGAATATCCTGAATGGAATTATTCAGCATATGTCCCATATGGAGGACTCCTGTCACATTGGGTGGCGGGATAACTATCGTATAAGGCTCACGTTCATCGGGTTCGGAATGGAAAAAGTTTTGTTCCATCCAGTATTTATACCATTTGTCCTCAACAATTAAAGGATCATATTTGCTCGGAATCTCCATCATTTCAGTTGCTGTTTTTCATTCAAAGTATCTGTCGATTGAACACCCGGGTTTGGGTGTACGTTCAACAAGGGAACAAAAATAGGAAAAACGGGTGAAATGGAAAGGATTATGCCGTAAGATTCGGTAATAGTGGACGGTGAAATAACTATTGACAAGTCCATTTCCAATATAATCCGGAAATTTTCATTAACAATCACGAATAAACCGAATGGTAGTCTGTGATTTTTTAATGAGTCTTAATTTAGACTTAGTTGTTCAAATAGAGAGAAATGATCAATAAATCTTTATCCCTGTCTTTGCCAATAAAGAGCTGGTTTGTTCCGGGGTCAAAAGCGACACTCTGACCCCCATAGATCTGGCCTGTCCATGGACCATGAGATACCTGACCAATCAGGTTAGTCCCAACTACGGGACAGTTAACTTTTATTGCTGTTTTTCTGACAACTTTGAGCAGTTCCCGGCCATGACCGGGCCATTCATTTTCAGGGGCAGCCCAGCCATAAGGAATCAACAGCAAATCTGGTTTCTTTTCCTTCATACTTTCGATTAGATTGTCACGAAAAGAGTCGGCACAAATCATTACCCCGATGATTCCAAATCTGGTTTGAACAGCCTGAACTCCATCCCCAACAGAGTATGGTGGAGTCATCAATTCAGGAAGTACGTTTATCTTTCTGTGTTTCAGCAGGATTTTCCCGTTATCGTCAATCAGGATGGCAGAATCGTAGAGCCTGTCGCCATCTTTTTCGTCGAGACCAATGCAGATATGGATTTTATATTTTTTGGCTAATTGACAAATTATTTCGCTCTCTTTTCCGGGAATTGGGCTTGCACGTTGGAATACCTCCGGATTAATCCATCCCAGAAGAGAGGATTCGGGAAAAACAATGATGTCGGCCTGCTGTTGTCTTGCCTCCCCGATGGCGTTGGTTATACGGACAAGGTTGCCTGATAAATCTCCGTCGATGCAGTTAATCTGAGCCATTGCTATTTTTACGGTCTTATGTCCGGGCTGATGAATTGAGGCTTTTGAATCAATGGCATCAGCAGAAACAGAGATATTGGAAATGATAGAAATAAAGGAAAGAATAGCAATTAAAGCCAGTTTATAAATTTGTCTCATCACTTAGTTTTTTAGTAGGAATTCAATTGGGATATCTAACCTTCGGTTCCATGATATTTCACTGTGATCATTACCCGGGAAGAAAAGTGTTTTCCAGTTTTTAGTGGTAAATCCCTTCAATTTCAATACTTCATCAACCTTTTTTTGCAGTGGGGGATACATGGCATCAAGCGTCTGATCGCCATAATCAAAATATAATTTGTGGGTCTTCGGATCGGGTAAATGGTTTCTTAAGTAATTAACGAAGGCATCCGGAACCGGATTCCCCTCCATTGAGAAGATACCCGGCCAATGAGTGCTCAGACAAGCAGCTCCTCCAAAAACTGCGGGATATTCGCAGATTGCGTACATCGAAATTAGTCCGCCCATGCTGCTACCCGCGATAAATGTGTGTTTCCGGTCTTTATAAACGGGATACTTTTTGTCGATAAAAGGTTTGAGTTCAGACACTATAAATTTAAGATAGTTGTCTGAAACAGGTTTAAAAACTTCGGATCCCCCTCCCGGGCTCTGAAGCGATTTATTAATAAAGTCTTGTTGATCAGTTGTTAACGACTCAAATGGTTTTTGAGGAAAGTATTCACGATGCCTTTTCGTGCCACTGTTCCAGATACCGACAACGATCACATCCTTAATTTTATGGTCCTTAACAAGTTTTGTCAGGACCTGGTCGACCTGCCAGGCACTTTGGGTCCATGTGGTAGATGGGTCAAACAGCATTTGTCCGTCGTGCATATAAAGAACACTGTATTTTTTCGCCGGATTAAAATCTGCGGGTAACCAGACTTCGATGTTTCTTTCGGTCAAGTATTTTGACTGAAAATCTTCATATTTCTCAATTTTCCCGGTAGCAGGTTTCTGATCAGGAAATTTACCCAATAAAAATTCAATGGGGATATTGAGCCGTTTGCTCCAGGCAACCTCATCATGTACCTCTTTTTCATATACTTTGGACAGATAATTATATGAACTAAATCCTTTTCCTTTGATAATCAAGTCAATAAATGATTGAGTTACCTCGTAATTTTTGTCACTTTCGCCCGTTCCGTAATCCATATAAATCTTATGCCCATTCGGCGAAGCGAGGTTGTGTTTTAAGTAGTCAAAAGTTGCGGCAGGGATTTCGTAATTGGGTTCCAGGGAACTTAACCAGGCTGTTGACAGGCAGGCGACACCTCCAAAAACTTCGGGATATTCATTGATGGCATACAGTGAAATCGCTGCACCCATACTTGAACCAATGAGAAATGAATGATCTTTGTCGGGATAGGTTGAATAATTCTTATCGATGTATGGTTTCAGTTCATTAACCATAAACTTAAGATAGTTATCGCTGTTGACCGATTTTCCGTTGGTGTATTTTTCAGTAAAGGTATTTTTGGTTTTGTCAGTTAGTCGGGTAAAAATTTTATTTGGAAAGTAATCAGAAATCCGGTTGGTACCACTATTCCAGATAGCTACGACGATACACCGATTAATCTTTCCTTGGTTGATTAACCGGGAAAAGGTTTCATCGACTCCCCACTCTTTCCTGTTCCAGGTTTTAGTGGAGTCAAAAAGCATTTGCCCGTCCTGCATGTAAACAACGCTGTATTTTTTGTTGGAATTGTATCCGTCAGGGAGCCAGACATCGACATTGCGGGACTCCACAAACCTGGAAGAAAAGTTTTCAATTCTTTCAATTTTGCCGGATGCGATAGTTGGGATAGACTGTGCATTGGCAATCAGCCCCCAAAGTATAATTCCCAGGGTCAGAATTTTTGTTTTCATAAAGCGATATTCTAATAAAAGTTGAATATGTCGGGTAAGCCAACACAAATATATCGAACTTTTCGTTCAGGATGCGGATTAGGCGCTTTTAAAGTCGGTGTTTCCGGCAAATAACTACCTTTGCGCGCAAATTATTCAGAAGGTTATGAGTTCACCAGGAAAAGCCCCTTTTGCCCCATATTATAAGTTACGGAAAGAGATAGATTCTTTATGTAAAACTTTGGAAGAAGTTCATGATAAGCATATTAACTGCAAAAAAGGATGCGATCTGTGCTGTATGGCAATTTCAGTCTTTCCGGTCGAGTTTTATGCCATCAGGAGTGAAATGGATCTGGAATCAGTTTCCGGGCTGGCAGTTCCCAAAGATGAAGCCCAATGCCGGTTTCTGGTCGATCACAGTTGTACGATTTATAAATCCAGGCCTGTAATTTGCCGCACACATGGTTTGCCGCTGGTTTACATGAGCATGGAAAGCGATGAATATGAGTTATCACTTTGCGAACTGAACTTTACCGAATACGACTTTTTGGATTTTGATGAGGAGAATACCTACCCGATGGACCGGATTAACAGTCAGCTTTACCAGATCAATAAAAACTTCGTGGCTACCTTTGAAGATGGAAAATATACTGAACAAGACCGGATTCCGCTGAAGGAATTGATTGGAGGATAATTGGGTGGCTGGCGGCAGGCTACTGGCTTCTGGCAGTAGGCGACTTGCTTATGAGGTGTTGTTGCTGGAGACAGGTAAATAAGAATGATCAATTGCCCTAATATTTGAGACTTAATATTCATTTTATTCGACAACGAAGTTAT
>Ga0364859_10087_pt1 | contig 65631 bp, 96 predicted proteins | sample ExccelAu500001D3_FD_206911 | JGI IMG/M metagenome (GOLD analysis project Ga0364859, IMG submission 206911) | Enriched cells from Trout Bog Lake Hypolimnion, Wisconsin, USA - BchlTB.Aug20.5000.01 .D3 | ecosystem: Environmental > Aquatic > Freshwater > Lake > Hypolimnion/Profundal zone | place: USA... | reverse complement strand
ACAGAGTCAAGTTATATTTTTCTGTGGTAAGGCGCTTTACCTGTTTATTTGCATTAATATAAGTATGACAGATAAGTATGTATACCAAATCCAAGGCGCGTTAGAGAACGCCGCCGGTGAGTTTAAAGGCTTGCGGATACTGGTATGTGACCTGTACAACTTTGACTCAGTGGATGTGCCAGTGGATATACTGGACAACGAGACGGCAAAGTACATCCAGTTTAGGCTAAACTGCACCAAGGAAATAATGAACATAGCCAAGCTGCCATTTAAAATCCAAGATAATATTCGGGGGCCGTTAGGCCCCTGGCTGGACCACTGGGTCCGAGAAAACTTCCATGGCGATTTTAGCAACAGAAAAAGTCTTAACTTATAACTACTGGAAGCCAGCCTACAAGATTGAGGTTGGTGACTACCTGTTTGACCACAACGGAAAACCTACTAAGGTTACACTGGTCCAGCAGTACCACACCCAGGATTGCTACAGGGTCACCCTATCTGACGGGCTGACTATCTCAGGCGACAAAAACCTGGCATTTCCCACAGAAAACTTAAAATACCGAAATAGGTTACAAACCTATAAGGGCTTCTTTAAATTTCGAAGACCATTAAGACCTATGAGTATCGAGGCTTTACAAAGCACATCTTTAAAAATAAAAGACAAGGAACTAGCATACTCCATCCCGTCTACTAAACCATTGGCGCTACCGCACCAAGACCTACCAGTACCCCCGTTTGTATTTGGATACTGGTTTATGAACAAAAATGCCACAAACCATATCAGATGCCCTAAGGCCTACAAGGACATAATTCCCCAAAAACTAAAAGACCGAGGGTATCTGATAACCCAACAGCGTTGTCATAAAACCCACCGCATGGTCTATAGTACCGAGCCTAGAGTTGAGATACAGCTGATTGGTAAAATACCAACCAGCATCCCAGATAACTACTTACTAGGATCTGTGGATCAAAGAATTGATCTGCTCTCTGGTATACTATACGCCAAAAGAGGGTGGTACAATTTAAAAAACGATAGGTTCACCATTACCCTAAAAAGTTATCAACTTATACGGCAAATACAGGGGCTTGTAGAATCCCTTGGAATTAAAACAACAATGTACTACAGGGAAGATAACAACGAGTACATATTCTCATTTCGTAGCCGTCTACAGCTCATGGACCACCAGGTATCACCAAAGATCAAGGTCCATCAAGCCAGGCGTTACATTGCGAACATTAAACAAATTGAGCCACAGCTGTGTGTTCATATAGAAACTGAGGGGGCTGATAAGAGCTTCTTAGCCGGAGAGGGCTTTATTGCATGTCTTTGACACAAAAACAAGAAGTTACGTTAAGTAAATTCGCAGAGTCACATAAACACTGGCCCAAACAACAACTTGATTCCACACTGTGGCAAGTCAAATGGAGCCTACAGGCACTACCCCACCAAAAAGAACCAGAAGATGGAGAGTATGATACATTCCTTATGCTTGCTGGCCGGGGATCAGGCAAGACGCACACTGCTAGTCATTGGATTGGTATTCGTGCTTGGAAGTACAGCGGAACCCGCTGGCTTGTCACGGCACCCACTTCAAATGATATTCGGGCTACCTGCTTCGAGGGAGACTCAGGACTCCTCAACATCATCCCCGCCAGCCTCATCAAAGACTACAACAAGTCCCTGTTTGAGATCACCCTCACCAACGGATCCATCATTCAAGGCATCCCCGCCTCCGAGCCGGAGCGCTACCGCGGCAAGCAGTTCCATGGCGCCTGGTTTGACGAGCTCTGCGCCTTTGACTACCTTGACCAAGCCTACGACGGCGTCCAGTTTACCCTCCGACTCAAAGACCCCAGAATCCCCAGGGTGCAGCAAATTATTACCACCACCCCAAAACCTAAAGAGCTCATCGTTGACCTCAACGAGGGTAAGGTCGGAGGGGATGTCTACGTCGTCAATGCCTCATCATACGACAACCGGGACAACCTCTCTGAGACGTTTTTCAAGCAGCTAGAGACGTATGAGGGCACAGACATTGGAAGGCAGGAGATCTATGGACAAATCCTTGACCCCGAGGCGACCGGCATCATTAAACGTAAGATGTTTAAAATGTGGCCAGCCAACAAGCCAACCCCCGAGCTAGAGTATGTCATTGCATCCTATGATCCAGCAACATCAGAAAAGACAATGAACGACCCCACCGCATGCACAGTGTGGGGAATATTTGAACAAGAAGACAAGGGGACATCTATTATTTTACTGGACGCATGGGACCAACACCTTGCGTACCCACAACTACGACGTAAAGTAATTGATGACTTCAAAGAAGTTGTGTACGGATCTGATAACACCTTCGCTAAGGGCCGTAAAGCTGACCTGATACTCATGGAAGACAAGAGCGCAGGTATATCCCTCATCCAGGAACTGCAGGGCTCCGGGGTGCCTGTAAGGGGCTACAATCCCGGCCGTGCTGATAAGGTACAACGTCTGAACATTGTAGCACCCCTAGTTGCCAAGGGTAAGGTCTACATACCAGAGGATGCCAAGATTAAGGGTGAATTTGCGGAATGGGCCAAGAGATTCATTCGTCAGGTGTGTTCTTTTCCAGAGGCCGGTGGCCACGATGACTACGTGGACTCACTATCCCAAGCGCTTCGTGTCCTGCGAGACTCAGGCTGGATACAGTTAGATTTCCTTCCTGCCCGTGACTATGACTACTCGGATGACCTCGCAGCACGTAAATTTTCAAACCCATACTCACAATAGGGCGGTTTTGGTCATGTTTTTGCATTAATATTAATAGGACAAGTAAATTCGTCCATCCCATTCATAATTGCCGGTATAACTCCTTCCGAGCAAAAAATATAAATAATCTATGGCAAATCCAAAACTTCCGATTCAAGCAGGCAACAATCTACCTATGCAGGACCGGGAAGACGAAATCCATGACGCCAAAGACCAAGACGCCGAGATGGAGGCATTTGAGGACGCCCTTGGATTAGATGAAGACGAAGTTGAGCAAGAGGTCATTGAAAATGATGACGGCTCGGTTATTGTAAACTTTGCACCAAAATCTAGCCCAAAAGAATCCCCAGAATTTTATGCAAATTTAGCCGATGTATTTGACCAAGATGGTTTAAACGAACTGGCAAATGAATACTTAGACTACATTGACGTTGACCGGGAGTCACGTAAGCAACGAGATAAACAATACGAAGAAGGTCTTCGTCGTACAGGACTTGGTAAAGACGCACCTGGTGGCGCCACATTTGATGGTGCCTCTAAGGTTGTGCACCCGGTCATGGCAGAGAGCTGCGTTGATTTTGGTGCATCATCATCAAAAGAATTATTACCCCCCGATGGAATTGTTAAATCAAACATCAAGGGCTCAGCCGACAGAACAAAAGAAGAGGTTGCTAATCGTAAAGTAGAATTTATGAACTGGCAGCTTACAGAACAAATACCTGAGTTCCGCGACGAAATGGAGCAGTTGCTGACCCAACTCCCACTAGGCGGTTCTCAGTTCCTTAAATGGCGCTATGACGCCGAGCAAGCAAGACCAACATGTGAGTGGGTCCCAATTGACAATATACTCCTTCCGTATTCATCTACAAACTTTTACACAGCGCAACGTGTAACTGAAGTACAAGACATTACAGAGGATACATTCTTACAACGTATTGAGGCAGGTATCTACATTGATATTGACTCAGACTATACATCAGATGCCCCGTTAACAGAACAGACTCGCTCACAAGAGGCTAACAATAAGATCGAGGGCAAAGAAGAGCCATCTAAAAACATTGATGGTCTACGCCGTATTTATGAAGTAACCTGTTTCATGCGTTTAGATGACGATACAGAAACAGAAGGCCGACGCGCCCCGTACATCCTAACTATTGATGAGACAACATCCAAAGTATTAGCACTCTACCGCAACTGGGAATGTAACGATGAAAAACTGGAAAAACTGGACTGGTTTGTCGAGTTTAAATTTATTCCTTGGCGTGGAGCTTACGCCATTGGACTGCCTCAGCTTATTGGTGGGCTATCTGCTGCTCTTACCGGCGCTCTGCGTGCTTTACTTGACGCTGCGCACATCAACAACAGCCAGACGCTACTTAAGCTCAAAGGTGGAAGAATTGGTGGACAGTCTGATAGAATCGAGCCAACGCAAGTTGTAGAGATTGAAGGTGCACCAGGTGTTGATGATGTCCGCAAAATTGCAATGCCAATGCCGTTTAATCAACCATCTTCTGTACTGTTTAACTTATTAGGTTTCTTAACAGACGCAGCTAAGGGTGTGGTAACCACCGCCGAAGAAAAAATTGGCGAAGCAAACAACAACATGCCCGTTGGCACAACCCAGGCGCTTATTGAGCAAGGTGCCAAGGTATTCTCCTCTATTCATGCTAGGTTGCATCGCTCACAGGCTAAATCTCTTGCAATCATCTCACGTATCAATCACTGGTACCTAGATGAGATGGACAACCAGTCCGGGACAGAGATTAAGGTACGTGACTTTGCGTACAACTCGGATGTGCGCCCAGTATCAGACCCTAACATATTTTCAGAATCACAACGTGTTGCACAGAACCAGGCACTGCTACAGATGGCCTCTTCCGCGCCTCCAGGGATGTTTGACATCCGTGCTGTATACCGTCGTGTACTACATCAATTAAAAATTCCTTCAATAGAGGAAGTACTACCAAACCCATTGGGTGCCTCTGAGTCTAACCCAGCATTAGAAAATGTCTCCATGACAATGGGACGACCAGCTGCAGCGTATCCAGACCAGGACCACATCTCCCACATTAAGGTCCACTTAGAGTACGCTAATAATCCAGCATACGGAGGAAACCCAGTAATTGGCCCGGTATTTGCCCCGCATGCACTAGACCATATTAAACAACACTTAACATTACATTACCTCCAGTCTATGCGATCCTATGTTGCTCAGGCATCTGGTGGTAAGGATGTCCTTAATCTTCATCAAGAGAACGCATTAGACATTGAGGCGCAACAAGCTCTAGCACTTGCGTCCCAAATGGTAGACCAAGACTCCAAAGAAAACATGGCCCAATATGTTCAGCAAATTGCTGCACTGGCCCAAAAAGTTCAACAGGCTCAACAGGCTCAACAGCAACAAGCTGCTAATGCAGACCCAACAGCTCAAGTTATTCTCAAGACTCAGATGGCTGAGACTCAGCGTAAAACACAAGAGTCCCAAGCTAAGATGCAGATGGAGACGCAACAGGACCAACAGAACTACCAGCTTGAGGTTGCAAGACTTCAACAGCAGGTTCAAGAGTTGCAGGCTAAGTACTCCACACAGACAAACATTGATAACCAACGCAATGCCACAGACATTGCAATGGCAAATATCAATAATGCTGCAAAGGAGCGTATTGCTATGATCTCTGCGGGTTCACAAATGGATCAACAGCAGGCCCAATTAGACCATGAGCAGAATCAATCCGCTATGCAGGCTATCGCTGCATCAGATCAAGATATACGTCAGCACGGCTTAACAGTACAACAGCAGGCATTTGAGGTACAGGCAAATCAAGTTAAACAACAGGCTGATGCACAGCAAAAAGCTGCATTGGCTGCGCAACAACATGGTCAACAACTGCAACAAAATGATCAACAGCATCAACAGGCATTAGAACAACAAGCATCAGCACCACAACCAACTACCACACCAGGAGCACAATAATGGCAAAAAACCCACAAGACGGCGGCGAATTAGGCTTCCGTAAAACATACAAAATGACTGGAACTCAAAGTTCTGGCGGCGGTCCAGCAGCTAAAGTAGACACAGGAACCTCAGGTTCTAAACGTGCTAACAACGCAGTACTTAATCAAAACAAAGTTCGTTCCAGCAAAGTTGGACCAGACAAAAACTTAAAAGAAGTTAAGACAGGCAATTTCTACTGAAAAAATTCTGTGAAAAGACTTAATCCACAAACAGGTAAATTTTTTAAACGCGGCGATCTGCGAGAAGATGGATTTATGTTTCATCATTACCGATACGATCGTCCGCTAAAGGATGAATATTTAACCGAATCGTGGTATAGTCCTGCAGCTTTTTCCCAGCAAAATGTTGGAATGGCAAAATGTAGGGAAAGAAATAGAGAAAAAGCACGAAGTGAATCATATTGTACCATTAAAAGGAAAAACAGTTTCGGGGTTGCATGTTCCTTGGAATTTACAAATCTTAACTAAAAAAGAAAATTGTTCAAAAAATAACAGTTTTTAGGGCGGAATACTGCCCTATTTGCATTAATATAAGTATGAAAGACTTTATTAGTGAAATTATCATGCGCACGCGTGATGAACAAAAAAAAATAGCGGAAGCCGTCACCGCTGGAAATAATGTAAATTCCTTTGAGGATTACCAACGTCTAGTTGGAAGACATGAAGGTTTTTCAGAGATACTGAACATTATTAACGAGATATTGACGGAAGACGAAAACGACCTGTAAAGGTTATAGGAGGCAGCCGAATGGCAGCATTTGATGTTAAAGCAAAAGAAGAACCAGATACTAGATCCGAAGAAGAATGTTTTCCGGTTGTAGAGCATGGAACTGAAGTAGCTGGAGATAGAGTTTTAGTTCAACTAAGACGCCCTAAAACAGCAAGTAAAGGCGGGATCATCTTTGTAGATGAGACCACACAAACGATTAAATTTAATGAGACTGTAGCTAAGGTTGTCCAGGTTGGACCTTTAGCATACCGAAACCTAGACGACTTAACCCCATGGATTGAAGGTCCTTGGTGTAAAGAAGGCGACTTGGTTCGTACGATTAAGTACGGTGGCGACCGATTTGTGGTTGACGCAGGGGATGAGGGAGCACCGGTGGTGTTTATTACCTTACAGGCCCGTGAAATCATTTCTCGTATTCAATCTTTTGAATATGCACAGAAAATGAAAGCGTTTGTTGATTAACTTTTGTAAAAAAGAAAGTATGTATGGCAGAAAATGAAAAAGATGTTCCTATTAAGGAGCGCGAGGATGGTTCATTCCTTGCAAAGGTAGATTTTCCTGAAGAAATTGAGGACGAAGAAGCCAAAAAACCAAAAAAAGACAAAAAAGAAGAAGAAGAGCATGACGAAGATGCTCAGGATGACGCAGATGACGACGAAGGTGCCGACGAAGGTGCCGAATCTGACGAAGAACGCGAAAAAATCCGTGAGGCACGTCGTGAAGAGCGCAGACTTAAGAAAGATTTAAAGAGACAGCGCGATCTTACCTCTAAAAACAAGATTACAACGCTTGAACGCCGAAATGAAGAGCTTGCTCGACGTTTGGCTGCTGTAGAGAGCACCGCGGCATCATATCAGTTCGCACAAATCGACAAACAGGTGGAAGATGAAGCCACCCGCGTTGAATATGCAAAAATGAAGATGTTGCAGGCGGCTCAAAACGGCGACGCGGCAGGTCAGGTAGAGTACTTGGAGCAATTGACAGATGCCAAACAGCGTCTGCAACAAGTACAGTACTACAAAAAACAACAACTCGAGCAGGCAAAGACACCTAAACAAAATGTGCCTAACGAGATCAGTACAGAGGTTCAAGCCAATGCAACAAAGTGGCTTAAAAAGAACAACTGGTACGATCCGCAAGCTCGAGATACAGATAGTAGAATTGCCAAGGTAATAGATCAAGAACTCGCCACAGACGGATGGGATCCAAGTGACCCTGAGTACTGGGATGAGTTAGATAGTCGTTTATCCGCACGTTTACCACACCGCTATACATCGCAAGGTGGAAAGCAAGCAAAGCGCTCAGCGGGCCCAACAGCCTCCAGCCGAGTAGCAAATGAATCAAGCGTTAAGCCAGGAACAATCACACTAAGCCGTGAGCGTGTACAGGCCATTAAAGACGCTGGTTCGTGGGACGATGTAACTAAACGAAATAAAATGATCCGCGCATACGCCACGTATGACCGCGCTAATAAGGAATAATTATCATGGCAAATACAAGAATTAAACGTGACTTAGACGACCGCATGGCCGACAGAGCACAAGAAGTAACCGAGCGCGCTACAACGGCCGCTCCTGATGACATTGCACGTCGTGAACGCCTTGATGCGTTTAGAGACAAGTGGGCAAATAGTGCGTTGCCAGATCTTCCAGGTGGCATTATTCCTGGAATGCACTTATGTTGGTTGTCAACAACCAACACTTACGACAGTATCGACAAACGTATGGCGTTGGGTTATGAGCCAGTTAAAGCCTCCGATCTCGGAAAAGGCTTTGAAGGACTAGGCAAAATGAGCTCCGGCAAGTTTGAAGGCTGTGTTAGTTGTAACGAAATGGTACTTTTTAAGTTACCAGAGGATATCTATCAAGAAGTAATGCGGATGCTCCATTTGGAAGATCCGCTTGAACATCAACGCAATATTACAGCGCAGGTTCGCGACACAGCGCAAGGTAATAAAGGTGGACGTTCAGTTCTTGAGGGCGGTCTTTTGGAGATGGAAAAAGATACTGCAAAAGCGAATAACAAAAACATTCGTTTCCAATAACATTCTTCAAAAATAACAAAGGAAATAATATAAATGTCCACAACATTTAAACCCTTTGGTCTGAAGCCAGTGTATCATCCTAGCGGTCTTGATCGTGCAGTGCCATTCGTTGGCACTAACACATACAATCCCGGTACGACTTACACAGCTCCCTACTCGTTGTCTGGCGCGCAAGTTGCGTTCTACCAGTACACACCAGTAGCATTGACAGCTTCAGGTCAATTAACCGTAGCAGCACAAGCAGCATCTACAACTTCAATCAGCCGTGTTTATGGCGTGTTTGATGGCGTAGAGTACACAAACTCCGATGGTCGTCGTTCAGTAGCTAAGTATGCTCTGAAGACAACTTTGGATGCGTCTACACAGATCATCTTCTGGATCTTTGCTGATCCTCAGTTGGTTTATGAGATCCAAGCTAATGGTTCAGTAACAACTGCAGCTATTGGTACACAATACAACTTTGACACAACCGCCGGCTCCCTCGTAACTGATGGTACAGCTATTGGTGTAGGTGGCGCAGGCTTCTCTACTACAGCTCTATTGGCAACTCCTGTTGCTGCTGGTGCACAAGGTCAAGTACGTGTTGTTGGATTAGGCCGTGAAGTAGCATACCCAGCAGGCAGCAACAATGCTTGGGGTGATACATACACGATTGTTCAAGTACAGATCGCAAACAACATGTTTGCAGCCGCTTCGGTCTCGATCTAATTAACGAAAGGAAATAGCAAATGGCAACCCCAATGCGTAGTACCGACTTTCGTGCGGTAGTCGAACCGATTATCAACGAAGTCTTTGATGGTGTGTATGAACAACGCGCCGACGAGTGGAAAGGATTTGTAGAACAGATCCAAGGTATTCCACGTAACTATCACGAAGAAGTAATGCTCTTCGGTATGAATGCTGCACCTGCCATGCCTGACGGTACTCCTGTCAGCTATGACCAAGGTGGTACATTGTACATCACCCGTTTCATCTACCAAATCTATGGCTTGGCTTATGCCTTGACCAAAGTATTGATGGAAGACGGCGATCACATCCGTATCGGTAGCACCTTCGCTAAACACTTGGCTCAGTCTATGATTGAAACCAAAGAAACCCTTTGTGCTAACTTGTTGAACTTCGCGTTCACAACTGGCTACGTTGGTGGCGATGGCGTTACATTGATCAATACAGCTCACCCTGTAGCTAACGGTTTGACATACTCAAACCAGTTATCCACAGCAGCTTCATTGTCACAAACTTCTGTTGAACAGATGTTGATTCAAATCCGCGGCGCTATTGACAACAATGGTAAGCGTATTCGCCTCAAGGCAGAGCAGTTAGTTGTTCCACCAGCACTCGAGTTCCAGGCTGAGGTTATCCTCAAATCTGTACTCCGTTCTGGTACAGCTGACAACGATTTGAACCCTATCAAATCAACAGGCATGTTGCCTAAAGGTACACACGTGGTTACACGTCTGTCCTCTAGCAAAGCCTGGTGGGTTCAGACCGACGCTGAAAATGGTCTCATGCTTGTTAATCGCCGTAACCTAGAGAAAAGTATGGAGGGAGATTTTGAAACTGACTCCATGCGTTACAAAGCAACCGAGCGTTACGCGACTGGATGGCACGATGCACGTAACATCTTTGGTACAGCTGGTTTATAATCAGTAATCTGAAGCAAAAGCAAAAAGGCTCACTCAAAAGGTGGGCCTTTTTCACATTGTGAAATATTAAAGGTATTGTTTTTGCATTAATATAAGTATGGCAAAAGATAAAGAAAATCAAAAACGATTAGCAAAAGAATGGTATGAGCGAAACAAAGAGCTTACCAAGGAACGTGCTCGCGCATGGGCTTTAACTAATCCAGAAAAGCGACAAGCAATTCACCGTAAAAATAGAGATGCTAACCTTGATCAGCACAACGCAACTAATCGTGAATGGAATGCAAATAACAAACCAGCTAAAGCGGCATTACAGGCTAAGCGAAAATCTGCTATTCTACAACGCACCCCAGCTTGGGACCCCCACGCACATCTTATCATAGCCAAGTATCAACTAGCTGCTATGCTTTCTACAGCATCTGGCGAGCCATACCACGTAGACCACATTATCCCACTGCAGGGTAAAAAAGTATCAGGTCTTCATGTCTTTTCCAATCTCAGAGTCATCCCTGGCTCAGACAACTCCAAAAAATCGAATAAGTTCGTAGTTTAGGGCGGAATATCCCTTTATTTTGCATTAATATGTATAGGAAGATTAATCCCATTCTGACCGCCGACACTTCCCGGTGAGACGACTTAGAGACAGCTTGGGATACCCACTAAGATAAGGAAACACCCAAATGTCAAGCACATTTACATCCCCCATTCGCGTTTTCAAACGTAACAACCCATCAAACGACGGCACAATCGCCCCAGACAACACTGGCGCAGCCCGTATTAGCCAACAGTCTTACATCACAAACCCAATCACCACTACAACCGGTACAGCTACTACCTTAACAACAGCCGACCTCGGTTCTACAACTGTAACCCCATTCGTATTGCCAGCTGGCGCTATTATTGAAGGTTTTACACTGTATCAAGACGTAGCAGCTGGTGGCCTCGTAGGCGGCGTTATCACTGTATCTATCAGCCAAACTAACCCAACAACTGGCGCTGTTACCACTACCGCTATTGGTACAGTAACCCCAACAGCAGCTGGTGGCCGTATCGCTGGTGCGTTCACAGCTACTGCAGCAACTGCGGCTATCATCGAAAACATTGGTACACTGGACGCTACATTGACTTTCTCTGCGGCTTCTGTAACAACATTGTCAAGCGGCTCTTTGGGCGGTACAATCTCTGTTGACTACACAGCACGTAACTATGATGGTTCTATTGCTGCCTATGGTTCTGGTCTTTCTAACAGCTAATATTGACGGCGGGGCAACCCGCCTCCTTTAACTTTTAGGAGAAACCTATGGCTAACGCCTACAATCCGTATACATCCCCACCCCATTCCGTAACCGTTCAAGGCGCCTACGAGCCGTTTGACTTGCAAGTTTCACGCAATCAAATCATGGGCCACAGCACTCTTAGTATTTTTGGATACCAAGCTGCTGTAACAACCACACCTATTGCTGTTTGGGAAAATGCTGCCGCTTATGTATACCCAACAGTTGCCGGTCAAATGACTGTAGTGAGTACCTCAGCCTCTGATGACACGCTTGCAAAGGTTTTAATCTCTGGTTTAGATGCAAACTTTGCACCTATATCTGAAGTTATTGCCTTAAATGGTACCACTGGTGTAACAACTGTTAATAGCTATTTACGTATTAATAGCATGGTACTAACATCCGCAGGCACAAGCCAAAATACTAACGTCGGCACTATCACCGCTAAACAATCTAGCAATACTGTTGCACAGATTAATATCGGTATTGGTAAATCACAAAGCTCCGTGTACACTGTTCCAGCGGGTTATACTTTTTACTTAGATCAAGTTGAAGTTAATTCATCAAACAGCTACACTAGCGCAACAATTTTAACTTACAAAGTACAAACAATTAACAACACCAATGGTGTTAAAATTGTGGCACTACAGCAACCATTTGTTGCTATTTACACAATCACTAGACCAACGGATCCATTTGCTTACGCTGAAAAAACTGACATTCAATGGCAGCTATCAACTAGCACAGGTTCTGTTGCAGTAGGTATTATTGTAGCTGGTAAGTTAATCAAGAACGATAGCCAGTCGGCTTAAGGCACTAGATGTATCAAGTATACTGGATACACCATAAAGATCATAATAACTTGTTTACTCAAGGTTATATCGGTGTATCCAATAATACTGAAAAAAGATTTTCTAAACACAAATCACAAACTAATCAAAACACACACATAAACCCAATTTTAACAAATGCTGTTAAAAAATACGGTTGGAATAATTTAGTGAAAGATATTATTTTAATAGGCAATAAAGAATATTGTTTAGAAATAGAATCAAAACTAAGAAACACAAAAGAAATTGGTTGGAACATTGCCCCCGGTGGTGGTATGCCAAATGTTAAATTTGGCAATGAAAACCCAATGCGAAACCCAATTGTTGCAGCCAAAACAGCAGCAACTAAAAAAGGAATTGCAACAAGGGGGTATGGTTGGCAACATTCTGAAGACACTAAAAATAAAATAGCTTTAAGTAAATTTGGTAAACTAAAACCTGGCAAAAAAGTTTTTGTAAACGGAATAGAATTTATTTCACAAAAATTAGCAGCTGAGCATTTTGGCATACATATTAGAACGTTTAAAAAACGCTATAAAAACGGAGAACTATAATGCCTCCTGTATATTTGGATACAAGAGGAAACTCGGTACTTTCTGTTGCACTGTGTGATCGGTGCAGCAGAAAGTTCGCCTATGTAGACCTGATGCCCGATCCCAACTTCCCTGGGATGCGGGTATGCAAGGAAGATTTAGATAACTTTGATCCATGGCGCCTACCAGCCCGTCAGACTGAAAACATTGCACTACGCTTTCCACGTCCTGATGTATCCGTTGCTACAGGCCCAATCGGTGGTAATCAGATTATGACCGAGAACGGGTTCACTAACCAAAACGCTTTATTTATTGAGGGCGTACCATCTGCAAATACTCAGGGTGATTTAAACACCATGAGCAACGTGGTGCCGTCACCAATGACCCTGGCACCAAAGGTTGGATCAGTATCACCAGCGACCGGGACTAAGTCCGGCGGCACACATGTAACAATCTATGGTAGTAACTTTACCGATGTCGCGACTGTCCGCTTTGGTGGCACAGTAGCAACATTTAGTCTGGTTGACTCCACCACTATCACCGCAGTAACGCCAGCCTATGCCGTCACTGGTATCGTCAACGTCGAGGTATTTTCTCCGTTCGGTAACAGCACAGCGTATGGTGCGTTTACCTACACATAAAACATGGCCGATCAAAGTATAACCCAACTACCCGTCGCCATATCCGTAACAGGAGATGAGCAGACGGTAATCGTGCAGCGCGGAGTTACCAAACAGGTACAAGTAAGCCTGATTGCTAACGCCGTATCGCCGGGTAAACTGATCACCAATGTAGTACTCGACGCACAGAACTACTTGGTGTTTTATTACAGTGATGGTACGACATCACAGACCGGCCCAATACCCGGCTACATATCAGCAACAATTAATGGCTCCGGCCATTTAATTTTAACACTCACAACGGGTGGTACGGTTGACTGTGGCAATGTGGTCGGTCCGCAAGGCCCCGTTGGGCCCACTGGACCCACAGGCACTGCAGCGACTATTGCGGCGGGCACAGCAACAACATTACCTTACGGCGCAACCCCAACGGTAACAAATTCAGGTAGTAGTTCTGCAGCAACGTTTAACTTTGGAATACCAGCGGGTGCCCCTGGTGCAACCGGAACATTTAGTGGCGGCACGACGGGCTTTACACCAAACACACCAACCTCTGGCGCTGTGGTGCTCGGTGGTACGTTAAATGCTTCTAATGGTGGTACTGGTGTGGTAACTCTGACGGGCTACGTAAAAGGCAATGGCACGTCGGCCATGACGGCCAGTTCAACGGTACCAACAACGGATTTAAGTGGCACCGTCACAAACGCACAGTTAGCTAACTCAGCGATCACTATCAACGGTACGGCTACGAGCCTTGGAGGCTCGATTAGTGTAGGGACAGTGACCTCTGTGGCCGCCACTGCGGGGACAGGAATTAGCGTATCGGGAAGTCCAATCACTTCTAGCGGTACGTTGACCATTACCAATACGGCCCCGGACCAGACAGTAGCATTTACCAACGGCACAGGCATTAGTGTTACGGGTACTTACCCTAACTTTACAGTAACTAATACAGCGCCATCAAGTGGCGGAACGGTGACCAGCGTCACAGGCACGGCCCCCGTAGTTAGTAGTGGGGGCAATACACCAGCGATTAGTATGGCCGCGGCGACAACGTCGGTGAGCGGATATTTAACATCCACCGACTGGAATACGTTTAACAACAAACAGCCATCTGGCACATATGTAAACAGTATTACCTCCAGCACCTTAACAATCGCTGGAACAGGCACTATACCAACAATTAACCTTTCGTCTGGTATTGTTACAGCAGGAACCACGGGCTCCGCAACATTAATACCTGTCGTCACTGTGGATACGTATGGTAGAGTAACAGCGGTAACAACAGCCGCAAATCCTCAGGGCACTGTGACATCTGTCGCAGGTACAGGCACAGTAAACGGCATCACACTCACCGGCACCGTGACAAGCTCTGGTAGCCTGACACTCGGCGGTACACTAGACAGTATTGCAAATAGCCAGCTAACAAATAGCTCACTAACTATTGGTACAACAAACATTGCTTTGGGTGCAACAAGCCTTACACTTGGTGGACTAACAAGCGTCGCCGTAACACAAGACCCAGTTAGCGCGCTACAGTTAGCAACCAAGCAGTACGTTGACAACATTGCACAGGGACTTAACACCAAGGCACCGGTACTAGTTGCCACAACGGCAAACATTACACTTTCTGGTGAGCAGACGATTGATGGGTTTACAACGTCACTTAGTCGTGTGCTGGTTAAGAACCAAACACTACCTGCAAACAACGGCATCTATTTATCTAATCCAGCTGCTTGGGCTCGCACCACAGACGCCAATACCTGGAATCAGTTAGTCTCCGCCTATGTGTTTGTCGAAGAAGGAACAATTAATGGCGATACAGGCTGGGTCTGTACTAGCGACCCGGGCGGCACATTAGGCGTTACAGCAGTTACTTGGGTCCAGTTCTCTGGCGCGGGCACATATACAGCTGGTACAGGACTAAGCCTAACAGGCACACAGTTTAGTATTACCAACACGGGGACGGCGGGGACATACGGATCTGCTACATTAATTCCTGTTATTACTACAAATGCGCAGGGTCAGGTTACCAGCGTTACTACGGCATCGAACCCACAGGGTACTGTAACGTCAATCACATCGTCTACCTTAACGGTGGCAGGTACATCTGCTATACCAACAGTTAACTTAACTAGCGGTATCGTTACCGCAGGCACAACGGGCTCAAGCACACTAATCCCAGTTGTAACGGTGGATACTTATGGCCGTGTAACTACGATTACAACAGCATCAAACCCACAGGGCACGGTGACAAGCGTATCTGGTACTGGTACAGTTAGCGGCATTACTTTAACAGGCACCGTAACATCAAGTGGTAGCTTAACACTTGGCGGCACATTAGATTTATCTAGCCCACCAGCAATCGGTGGTACAACAGCAAATACCATAACAGGTACTACTATCACTGCAACAAAATACGTCGGTATATCCGGAGGAACATTTTAAATGGCACAAAGCGGCTACACACCAATTTCAATTTATTATAGCGCAACAGCTACTAATGTCCCGTTAGCAGCAAACCTTACCAGTGGTGAGCTTGGCATTAACATTGCTGACGGTAAGTTGTACTACAAAGACAACGCCGGCACAGTTCAAGTTCTAGCCTCTAAAGCTGGTAATATCAACGTGTCCTCAATTAGTTTTGGTACAACAGGATTAACACCAAGTACAACAACTACGGGTGCGGTAACTGTTGCGGGCACCTTGGTGGTATCAAACGGTGGTACTGGGCAAACAACTTTAGCTACGGGGTCAATAGGGTATGGTCAAGGAACAAGTGCACATGCTGCCTTAGCAATTGGCACGGCGGGACAAGTACTAACGGTTAACAGCGGGGCCACAGCTCCACAGTGGGTAAATGCCTCGAGTATTATTGGAGGTGCTGGTGGCTCTAATACTCAAGTCCAATACAATTCTAGCGGTTCATTGGCTGGTTCTGCCAATATGGTGTTTGATGGTTCTACCCTTACTACTCTTAATGCTGCATACACAGGCACACTCACAGGTGGTACAGGAATAGTTAATCTAGGCTCTGGACAGTTTTATAAAGATGCTAGTGGTAATGTAGGTATTGGTACTAGCAGTCCTAATTCTCCTGCTGGCTCAACACAAACAACATTACACATTAGCAACTCAACTACATCAACAAGTCCAGGAATTCACCTTACAAACGGGGATACTGGAACAACTGTCGGAGATGGAACATTACTATTTGTTGGCAATGCTGCAAGCACAGGAACAACATCATTTAATATTTATAACCAAGAGTCATCTCCAATTTGTTTATTTACAGCAACAACAGAACGGATGCGTATTGACTCTAGTGGCAATGTAGGTATTGGTACTAGTAGTCCTACTGGAAAACTTAACATTGCTCAAACAGGAACATCTGATTGGATTCATTTAACAAACACGGCTACAACAGGTGATGGCTCTCACACTTGTAATATTAGCTCATTTAAAGATGGTGTCGGTTTTAGCAATATAGCTTTTGATGCCTCTAAATATACTTTCAAGTTAATTGGCTTAACAGATGCAATGACGCTTGATGTTGGTGGTAATTTGTTGGTTGGTACAACAGCTCAATTTAATAATTGCAAAGTAGGAATTAGCGCAGATATTAGTTCTTTTAATATTTTTTCAATTAGAAACTCAGGTGGCGGAACAGGAACTTATGTTGGATTTTTAAATTCATCAAATTCTACTGTTGGTTCAATTAGCTATAACGGCTCATTAACCTTGTACAACACAACTTCTGATTACCGTTTAAAAAATGTGATTGGTGCTATAACCAACGCTGGCACAAGAATAGATGCTTTAGAGCCTATTGAATATGATTTAAAAACAGGTGGTCGTATTAACGGCTTCTTAGCCCACAAGTTTGCTGAAGTTTATCCCAATAGCGTTACTGGTGAAAAAGATGCTGTTGATGCTGAAGGCAAACCAGTTTATCAAGCTATGCAAGCATCTAGCGCAGAAGTAATGGCAGACTTAATTGCAGAAATTCAATCACTTCGTAAGCGTGTAGCACAACTAGAATCTAAATAAGGAATAAAAATGAACTTTACATGGAATGTAGTACAGATGGACAGATTAACTTCTGATGGCTTTGTAGTTACTGTTCATTACACAGTAAACGCAGTAGATGGTGACTATACAGCTTCTACATACGGCACAGTAAGCTACACACAAGAAGACAAGTCTTATAAACCTTACGCTGATTTGACACAAGCTGAAGTCATTGGCTGGGTACAGGAGTCACTTGGTCAAGATACAGTAGAGGCGAGTTTGACTGCACAGATTGAAGCACAAAAGAATCCTGTACAAGAAACAGGGCTTCCTTGGGCTACACCAACTGTAATAGCTGTTTAAAGTTTAGGCAAGCCACTAGCCTTTTTTAGTGGCATATTTAGGAGAAACATTATGGGACAAGATAAAAAGACCCCCGTAACAATCAATGATGTAGAGTATCAGTACGAAGACTTAACGCAAGAGCAGCAAGCTCTGTTCAATCATTGCATCGACCTCGATCGCAAGATTGGTAGCGCACAGTTTAACCTTGATCAGTTAAATGTCGGCAAAAATGCTTTCATCAAACTGCTCGAAGAGTCACTGGCCAAACCAGTAGAAAACGAAGTAGTACAATAACCTAACCCAGAACCAACTAATTATGGATTTACAAACTCTTATAAACACTGTTTTGCCACTTATTTGTGTGGCTATTGGTTGGTTCTGTAAAGAACTATGGAATGCCGTCCAAGAGCTCAAAGACGACGTATCTGAACTTAGAAACCATCTTGCTGATAACTATGTCCGCAAAGACGATTTTGCATCCCGCTGGGATGAAGTCCTCAAAGCCGTTCACCGCATTGAAGATAAGTTAGACTCGCTCCGTGAACGAAATAATTAAGCAACTCCTCACTGGCAAAGACAACGCAACCTACGACATTGGCCGTGTTACTTGGCTCATTAGTATGATTGCGGTAATTGCCCTAGCCTTTTATGAGGTGCTACACAACACCGTCAGCATCCGTGAGCTTGCTGAATCACTCGGCATTGTCTCAGCTGCGGGTGGTGCATCGACTATGATGAAAAAAGATACTGAACCACAATAATGTTCCCCTTATCTATTATACAATATGTCAAAATTGGATTGGTTGTTGTATGTCTATGCGGGGCTGGCTATCTTGGCTACTCTTTGGAAGCTGCTCAATTTGATCGCTATAAGGCGAGCCAGCAAGCTGCCACCCAAGCGCTCCAAGAGCAACACCAAGCAGCCGCCGACCAAATAAGGAAAGATAAAGATGCTCAGATCACTTCTATTAACGCTCAGCTTGTCGACGCTATTAGCGAGCTGCGTAAACGTCCCGGTCGTTCCCAAGCCTCCAGCAATGGACAAGGTGGAACTGGGGCAACCCTTTTTGCCGACGATGCAGAGTTTCTTGTCAGGGAAGCTGCCAGAGCAGACATTATCCGCACCGGTCTCTCAGCCTGCTACCAACAATACGACTCGCTAAGTAAATAATAAACCCCAATTTGCATTAATATATGCAGAGTAAGGAGCATGAATGAAAAAGCTATTAGTAGTACTGTTGTGGGTAGTTGGTGTATTTGCAGCGATCCACTTCACAGATAGATACACCCAGATTGAAGAGAACATCATGGCCATCGCTAAATCCACACTAGACTTCATAACCAAGGAGGAAGGTGCCCGTAACAAGGCCTATAAGGACTCTAAGGGCTTATGGACCATCGGAGTTGGGCATCTCATCAAGTCCGACGAGCAGCACCTCATCACCGCGACCCTAACAGATGAACAGGTACAAGAGCTTCTGAGAAGCGATTTAAGGTGGTGTAGCGAGGCCGTAGAGAGTTCGGTGAGGGCCAGCCTTACCCAGGGTCAATTCGACGCCCTGTACAGCCTGTGCTTTAATATCGGTGAGACAAATTTTAAGAAATCCACAGTGGTCAAGAAGATCAACGAAAATGACCTACAGGGTGCAGCTGACGCCATACTGATGTGGAACAAACCAGATGTGCTTATAAATCGTAGAAAGCGCGAAAGAGCGCTATTCTTAGGGGCGTAAATAGCCTGTTTTTTGCATTAATATAAGTAGGACTACTCAACCAATCACTCAAGGAATTACCATGGACGGCTTTAAAACATTACCAAGATACAAAGCTGGTGGACTAGTCAAGACACCAGTAACCGGCGACAAAAAGGCTGCAGCACCATCTAAGGCCGTAGCAAAGCCAGCCTTTAAGGGCAGCGACGTAGCTAAAGAAAAAAGCAAGCCCGCAGGTCATAAAGACCCGTACATCAAGTCTAAAGAGTCAGGTAAAACCGCAGACTTTCCAAGCGCCGCTGTAAAGGGCCGTAAGGCAAAAGCTACTGGCACCGTGAGCAAATTCAAGTGTGGTGGTAAGATTGTTAAAAAAGCTGATGGTGGCATCATGGACGCTATTGGTGGTGTTGGTACACAGCTTAAGAACAACGTTATGGGAACACCAGAGCAGAATCGTATCGCTCAGGCCCAAATGGACAAAGTAAAGGCACGTAAAGCCGCTCAAGCTGCAGCTTTAATGCAAGGCCAAGGTGGTGCTAGTGCACTACAACAAGGTGCTCTAGCTGGTGGTTTAGGTGGTGCAGCACCAGCACCAGCACCAGCACCAGCACCAGCAATGCAAGCTCCGGGCGGTGTAAGCCCAGCTGGCCCTGTACCTACCCAGAAAAAGGGCGGCAAAGTAAAAGGCAAGTGCTAATATGCCAATTAAGTCAAAAGCCCAACAGGGCGCTATGTACGCCGCGGCCGCTGGCAAATCAACCCTTGGCATCCCTAAGAAGGTTGCCAAGGAGTTTATTAAGGCTGGACCCGCATCAAACAAATTACCAAACAAAGTAACTAAGCGCGCCGCTGGCCGCGGAAGATAATATGGCCTACTCAGGTACCACTGGCAACACTACAGTCAATGTTGATCAGCTGATCTCCTACGCATTTCGTGATGCTGGCAAGACGGCAGAAGAAGCAACCCCCGAGCTTATTGGTGCAGCCAAGCAGGCACTGTTTTATAACTTGCAAAATCTCTCCAACATGGGCGTTAATTTATGGCTCCTGGAGAACATGCTTGTCGGCGCAGTGACAGCTCAGCAGCAACTTACTCTACCAAAGACAGTCATCGACGTACGTGAGAGCAACTGGGTCTACATCATTAACTCAGCAGCCTCTGAGTACTTACCAATTAGCAACCCAGACTCACCGGCAGTATTTGGTCAAAACATCGACCTAGTCTCTACCTCCACCATCGGTAACAACTGGTTTGGTCTTCAGTACCAGGCCTCACAGCCAGTGTACTACGTTGGATTTAATGGCTACGCAGTAGGTACTGGCACAACAACATATAACTTTGCCTATGAGACCAGTGAAGATGGAATCACCTGGACAACAGTAAAGCAACTACCAACCACAACACTCTCAGATAAAGAGTGGGCATACTTTAACATCACCACAACACCAACGCACCTTTACTACAGGCTGCGTGAAACGGTTGCACCTACGTTCTCTATACGCCAGATCGTATTCTCTACGAGCCAGCAAGTTATTCCATTGGCACGCCTAAACCGCGACGACTACTGGAACCTCCCAAACAAACAATTTCCTAGTCAACGCTCCTTGCAATATTGGTTTGATAGAACCATTGAGCCCTCGATGTATATCTGGCCAGTTCCCAATAACGACTTTCAGATGTTTCAGCTCATTGTTGAGGTTCAAATGCAAGATGTAGGATCTTTGACAAATCAGATTTACGTACCTGACCGATGGATTAATTGTGTTCAAAAACAATTATCACATTCTATGTCTTTACAACTACCCGGTGTAGATTTGCAACGTGTTCAATATCTAGAAGCTCAAGCACAAAAAGCATTCCTACAAGCCAGCGAGGAAGATCGCGACAAAAGTGGAATATTTTTCCAACCGAATATTTCGTATTACACACGCTAATATGTTTTGTACATACTACCATTCAAAACCTGATGGAACCGTTTTCTATATTGGTATAGGAAATGCAAAACGTCCTTATGATTTTTTTAAAAGAAATCAATATTGGAAAAACATTGTTTCAAAGTATGGAAATCCACAAGTTCAAGTATTGGCTGAATGGAATACTGCAGAAGAAGCAAAACAACATGAAATACTTTTAATTTCTTGTTTTAAGGATATGGGCTATCAGTTAGCCAATCTAACCAATGGTGGTGATGGCTGTAATGGCTATAAACACACAGAAGAGCATAAACAAAAATTATCTAAACGAGTTTCTGGAAAAGGAAACCCAATGTACGGAAAATTTGGAAATAAAAATCCAGCTTTTGGAAAAGGACATTTAAAAAGCGGGGATAAACACCCAGGGTTTAAAGGGTTAATAGAGTCAACAGAATTATCCACAGGAAATAAAACAACTTTTGCTGGTGGAAAAGAACTTAAAGCCGCGGGTTTCTTAGCATGTAAAGCATACGCTTGTGTAAATAAAGAAAGAAAAACCCACAAAGGCCACACATTTAAAAGGTTAGAAGTATGAGTGTAATAATGTCCTATGACAGTTTAATACAAAATATAATTTCGTACATGGAAAGAAATGACCCGGACTTCATTGCGCAGATACCCAATCTGATTGCGCTGGCAGAGTCATCAATTGCTGCAGAGCTTAAGACCTACCTACAATTGATTGTGGTAGAGACCAATCTTGCACAGAACCAAACTGTTCTGAACAAGCCAGCACGCTGGAGAAAAACTGTCTCTATGAAGGTCAACGGGCAGCCAGTCTTACTACGCAGCCAGGACTATGTGGCCCAGTACTTATCTGAGTCATCGGCAGGCAAGCCAGTATACTACGCGGACTATGACTACAGCAACTGGAACTTTGCCCCACAGCCAGATACAAGCTATCCTGTAGAAATTATTTACTATGCAGAGGTTCAACCATTAGATTCTTCTAATCAACAAAACCTATGGACAGCTATCGCACCACAGGCGATGTTATACGGGGCCTTGTTGCAAGCACAGGGTTACTTAAAGGCTATTGACAAGCTGCCCGTGTGGAAACAATTCTACACAGACGCCGTTGGCGCATTGAAAAAAGAAGACAATTCACGTCGCATAGACCGCAACACAACCATTCAAGAGCCTTAATATATGACCACTCCAGTATACGTCTCGCCGTTCACAGGGACAGTTGTAACACCAACTGATGTCTCATACCTCGCGCTGCCTTTTAGCACAAACCAGACACTAAACTGGCCATCAACTGTCAATGGTGCCGAGGTTGTTGCTGCTCGTATTATTGACTGTACAGCATCAACATCTGGCCTATCCATTGCGTTGCCACAAGGCAATCAGGGAACACTGGGCTCAGACATCCTATTCCGCAACTTAGGCGCTTTTTCTTTCTTAGTTACAGACTACACCAGTGGTGCGTCATTTACTGTTCCCGTCGGTATCTCTAAGTATGTGTACCTCGTAGATAACACAACAGCCGCCGGTGTCTGGAACAACGTTACCTTCGCGGCGGGCACCTCTGTCGCCGACGCGGCCTCATTGGCTGGTGCAGGGCTGACAACAGTCGGTGGGCAACTAGCCACCACTCAAAACCTAGTAGATGTTACATCTTCTCCAGTCATTAATGATCTTAGCCGCGCTGCTACGTTTGTATGGAATGGCGGCGCTGGAACATTTAATTTACCAATATTTTCCAGTCTATCTGCCGGCTGGTTCATTGGATTTAGAAATAATGGCTCTGGCTCACTCACAATTAGCCCAGTATCCCCATCATTAATCAATGGTCAGTCATCCATCATTGCAAACCCTGGCGACTCTGGGTTTATCATGTTTGACTCCACAAGCAATGGTTTTGTTACTGTAGGCTTCCTTACTGCACCAAACGTAACCTTCACAGCGGCATCCTACGATGTGGATACCATTGTAGGTAACACACTGAACCTGGTATCTTTTGCACCAGTTATTCAGACATACATTGCGCAGTCTGGCACACGGACACAGACACTAGCCGTTACACTACCAGCAATTACCCAGATTTATATTTTGGTTAATAATACTAACCAGCTCGGGTATAACATTACGTTCCAGAATCAAGGCACAAGTCAGCCACCGTTCGTATTAACGGCGGGTAGTATTGTTACAATGTTAAGTGATGGTGTGAACTTATACCCACTGACAACGGGCTCCACTGGTTTGTTTTATGCAACAAATGGAACCGCGGGACTACCTTCATTTTCGTTTAATAACGACACTCACACGGGCATGTATCTAGTAGGTACCAGTATACTTGGCCTATCAGCAAATTCAACACAGTTAGTTAGTATTGATAATACCAACCCATCACAGCCCCTAGTAACAGTAAACGCGAGGCTGACAGCACAACTCATTAGCGGCGGTGCGTTCTAATGGCCGCTGATAATCAGCAACAGAATACCTCACAGTATACTCAGATTTATTCCTTAGCTGTTCCGGCGGGTATTAAAAGAGATGGTACTGTGTTTCAGAACGACCAGTACACAGATGGTGTATGGTGCAGATTTCAACGTGGGGACCCTAAGAAAATTGGTGGCTACCGCACGATATTTAATAGTCTAGTTGGCATCTACCGTGGTATGGTCGTGCAACCGTATAACGGCGTTAACTACATCTTCGCTGGTAACTACCAAGAGCTCGATGTATTTACTACTGGCCTCTCATTGCCAGATGGTAGTGGCCCATTCACGGCCACAATTCTCCCAGGTACAAGCTACGTTAAGTTATTGTCTAATACCTCTACATCATTTGTAGTCGCCGGAAATCAGACAACAGTATTCCCAACGGGTACTAAGATCATCTTTTCCCAGACGGGCTCGCCTGTTATTTATACGGTAAGCACCTCTGTATTCTCCACACCAAACACCACAGTAAATATATCCACTGGCACCATCATAGGCACCCCGACAACGGTATACATAGATAATGTGCCGGTGTTTACCGGGGACTTAGATTATCAATCAGATCCTTCCATTGGTAACTATCGGGTTACTTGGCAGTTTGACTCTCAGTTCAGCCCATCAGGCAACCAGCTATCCGTGTTTGCTCACCCAGGTTTAAATTTAACCAATATTGATAATGGTGTGCCGACTCAGGTATTAGTTGGTGGCATAACACCCACATCTGGAAACACCTGGACCTTCTCTGGTCTGTCTGACAGCGCGGGATCAGCGCCAACATACAAACCCATCAGCGTTGATGGTGGAGTCTGTGTGCTCTACCCATTTATCTTTGTCTATGGCTCAGCGGGTTACATTGCCAATAACAACGTCAGTACAACCTATGGCGACCAGACATTCTATGACTGGAACGGCCCTTTAGCCAACCAGGTCAATGTGTCGTCATCCAAGATTGTTAAGGGTATGCCTATGCGGGGAGGTACTAACTCACCCGCCGGTTTATTCTGGGCAACAGACTCACTTATTCGTGTCACATTCACCGCAGCAACAGCTCCAATTTATTGGAACTACGATATTGTTTCCAGCCAGATCTCAATAATGTCCTCTAACTCCGTTGTGGAGATGGATGGCGTCTTCTACTGGTTAGGTATTGACCGGTTTTATGCCTACAATGGTCAGGTAACGGTAGTGCCAAATGATAAGAACATAAACTACCTATTCGATAACCTAAACTACGAGCAGCGTCAAAAGGTGTGGGCGACTAAAGTCCCACGCTACAATGAGATCTGGTTCTTTTATCCTAGAGGTACGGCGACGGAGTGCACAGACGCAATCATTTACAACGTAAAAGATAAGCTATGGTACGACGCTGGGCAAGCAACTGGTGCTCAACGCTCATGTGGTTACACCACTGAGTTGTTTCCTACACCCATCTGGGCCGACTGGAACTATAACACAATCTATGGTGCAGCCCAGACCGTTATTGCACACCCAGCTAGTCTAGCCGCACCAACTGCAAGTCAATTTTATTTAGCGGGTGATCAGACACCCCAGTTTAGCCCTGGAGATAATGTAACCTTTACGACAGGTAATAGCTTTAACGCAACCTATCAAATAGTTTCTAGTCAGAACATTTATAATACTACCATCGGAACCCCGGGCGTTACATTAGTAACATGCAGCACACCGTTCTCAATTACTGTACTACCGGGTCAGTCTGTGTTCTACGTTACCGGCGGATTTAATATCTGGCAGCATGAGTTTGGTATCAATGAGATTGCGCTAAATGGCGAGTTTGCGGTATACTCCAGCATTACTACTAGCGATATTAGCTGGTTAACAGGTAACCCAAGCCAAGACGCACTCCAAGGTGTTAATCTACGCATGCACCTTCGTCGTGTTGAGCCAAACTTCTTACAGACTGGCACGATGGCGATGACCATTCTGGGACGTAAATTTCCATCTGGTACATCCACAGAAGACTCCGGACCATACTATTTTAACCAGGAGACCGGTAAGATTGACCTACGTGTTGAGCATCGCCTAGTAAGGTTAAAGTTTGAGTCTAATGAGATTGATGGCAACTACGAGATGGGGCGTAACCTCATCACGGCTGAGTTTGGGGATCAACGTCCTTGACCTCAGCACTCCTTAAAAATACAATCCAGCAGTACTTTCCATGTGTGCCAGATTATATGAGCTGGGAAGACTTTAATGGCAACCTAGCAATTCACTACGGCCAAGAACCAATGATGTTCGCCCCCGAAGAAAATTGGCAGTCAGTCGCCCAGAATATGTCGCAGATGCACGTATTTGCGGCGTATCCAGTACCAAGCCCAAAAGACTTTGAATCATGGCAGGACTGGGCCAGGGAGTTCACTTTAATCATCAATGGCCCATCAATTTAGGGCGTAAAGTGGCTCTTTTTTGCATTAATATAGATATAGATATCAACACAAAGGAAACATCATGCACGGACAACAGACAATGAAGTATCTAAACGACAAAGCAGTAGCTGATGCTATGTTGATTAAACATCAAAAAGATCAAATTGATCCAGTCTTTCAAAAAGCTGCAGAGGAAGCAATCGCAGCCCGCGTAAAAAATATCACTGAGTAAATGACGCATCCGTTAAGAGATGCTTCTGGCCGCATGTCGGAACAGGAAATCTTTAGGCACTCCCCAGAGATAAAGAAATCCGGTGAAGACTGGAAAAAGATGTACGCCCAGGTTCACAAGCTGTTAGATACAAACCAAGTACGTGGCATTCGCCATGGAAACTCTTTGTTTTTCTATTTGATTGAAGAGCCAAAAAAGGCACGCATATTTTTTGTTAACGCGGATGTACCGAAGAATTTTTTACGTAATCTACAAGAGTTTGCTAAAGCGATGCACGCCGCAGGATTTACTTCTGTGTATGGATTTACAGATGATTTACCAACAGTAAGAGCTATTCAGCATTTAGGGTATAATGCGGTTATTGAAGATACCGGACTGCATCCAGTTCACCATCAGACCTACAAGGTGTCTATAAGTGTCTGATCCAGGGAAAGAACTATCAAACTTTGGTACTTCAATTACTCAATCTGCACAAGGAATTGTGTCTGATATTGGGTCATTTTCTGCGTCGGTAGGCTCATCATTTAAGCAGATTACCAATAAGCCTCTTCCACTTATTGAGGCCGTAGCATTAACGTATATGTTGGGGCCTTCGGGTTTGGCACTTGCTGATACAGCCGGAGCGGCAATTATTGCGTCCGCAGCGGTAAGCGCGGCAAATGGTGGCAACATACAACAAATTGCATTGTCTGCTGCATCAGCATACGCAGCAGCAAACGCCGGTAATATGGCAGGTAATTTAGCCGCCAGCACCGCAATGGATTATGGATTTAGTGGAACCACAGCCTCGGTACTAAAAACAATTGTTACGAGTGCCTCAGCACCCGCCGCAGCTGCAGCGCTTAGTGGGAAGTCACTAGACCAAATATTAATAAGCGGCGCCGCAGGTGCTGTGTCTGGCGCGGTCCAGTCTCAATTAGCAACACTTAAGAACTCCGATGGTAGTGCCATGTTTGATAAGGGAAGCCTTAGCTCAACATTAGTTGCTACAGCCTCCAACGCGGCGGCAAAGGCAATATTAGGTGGAAAAAGCATTGGTGATGCTATTGCCCAGTCTAGTGTATTATCAGCAACAAGCTGGGGCATCAACCAGGCCTCCGCGGCAATCAAGGACACCTTTAACCAGTTAACCACAAAGTCAACTGCCTTAACAGATGCCGTCGCCCAAGCTAATACTTTACAGACAACAGCAACAAACTATTACAACCAGACACTTAGTCCACTTGAGGCAACGGCCCAGCAAGAGTTTGATAGCCTAAACACTATTGCTGGACAGTTTACCACGGAGAAGGCACAGTACGATAGCCAGTTTGCTACCGGGTACACACCAGCGTTAAACGCCTATAATAGTGCGCAAGCAAACTGGACCTCAGGATTAAACTGGCTGGCAAGTCAGCCTGGATATAACTATTCATCCGCGTCATGGTATTTTAATAATTCAACATCCGGGTATACATACAACCGTTGGATAGCCCCCTGGATTGCTGCAGGAAACAACTTAACCGCACAGTACAACGCATTACTACCAACCGTTGCAGCATTAAATAATAGCGCGGCCCAGTATAATAGCGGGGTTGATGTATTTGGCAAAACAATGACGCAGTTGTCAGATGTAAAAACAACTTACCAAGGCTATGTGGATCAAGTAACCACTGCGGCAGATACGGCAAAATCCCTATCTACCGATGTGAATAATTTAACAACCCAGCTTGGCCAACAAACAGCAGAACTTAATGCAAATGAAGCAACGGCTGTTAATGAGTTAGTTAAAAACGCGGCAGACTTAGCAGTAAACCAAATTATTGACCAGACCAATGTTAATAAACTGGTGTCCCCCGAGGCGATTGCTCAATACAATCAAGACACAGCAAATGGTGTAAACCGTGTTGATGCTTTTACAAATGCACAAAATACAGATATTACTGTGCGCGTTAGTAGTATGCCTGAGGCAGTTCAGCAAGCGTTTAACTCATTGGTTCAATCCGGTGACACACCTGCAGCAGCTGTGGCAATTGCTGATCAAGTTAATGGTTTAACACCAACAGCACAATCTACATTTGCAACAGACTTAAAAAATGGTGTAGAATCATCATATGCTTTAGATCAAGCACAGAATATTTCTACCTTAACACCAGCACAAACACAATCATTTACTAATTTAGTAAATCAAGGTGTATCTAATGAAGATGCCTTAACAAATGCTCCAACGTTTACAACGCTAACGCCAGATGCTCAAAAAATAGTTAGCAATGGATTATTGGAAGGTTCAAATATCAGCACCGCAGTTCAAAATGCTCAGGAGTTTAATAATTTAAACAATGATCAAAAACAGATATTTAATACTGCTTTTCAACAAAATGGTAGTGTTGGATCTTCATTAAGTAATGTTAATACTTATTCAGCTATGAATGCTGAAGAACAAACCGTATTTAAAACTGCGTTAAGCGAAGGTACTAATGTAAGTCAATCTTTAGGAAATGCTCAAACTTTCGGAGCAATGCCAGATTACCAAAAATCCATATATAATGCGTCTATTACTCAAGGTACTGATGTTAAGGATTCTTTAAATAATGTACAAGCCTTTAATAACTTTACAACAGGCCAACAAGCCATATTTGAAAAGGCTATAGATGCTGGTGTACCAATTAGTGTTTCTTTAGCTGCTACTCCAGTGCTAAACGCAACCTCTATTACTGCGCAAGATTCTTATTTTGAGTCTTTAAAACAAGGACAAAATAGTACAGATGCTTTAAATACGGCGTCCTCAGTAAATGGAATGTCAATAGACCAGCAAACTATATTTGCCAAAATTGTCAATACAGGATTAGCATCAACAACAGATGCATTGATTGCTGCACCAGCGGTAAACTCAGCATCTAATATTGCTCAGACTTCTTATTTTAATTCTTTATCACAAGGGCAAGATAGTACATCAGCATTAAATATATCTTCCGCAGTTAACGGAATGACGGAGACTCAACAGGAAACATTTAGTAAAATTAGTGATACTGGTGTATTGACTAAAGACGCGTTATTGGCCACACCAGTAGTTTCAGGGTCATCCAATATTGCACAAAGTGCTTATTTTGATGATTTAAAAAATGGAACAAATAGTACAAATGCAGCCGCAGCCTTGCAAACAGATAAAATAGTAAATGCATATTCGTACACAGCACAGACAGCATTTAGTGCACTGTATAACCAAGGGCAGAATGTTAATGAAGCAGTGTTAATTGCTGGTTCTGTAAATGCTATGACTGTGCAACAGCAAGTAACATTTACTCAAATAAATGAAAGCGGAGTTTCTATTCAGGATGCCTTGAATGCTGCGCCAACTATAACCGCTGCTACACCAACAGCACAGACTTCATATTTTGATTCTTTATCAGAAGGTCAAAATGCTGTATCAGCATTAAACACTTCTGTTGGGGTTAACAGTATGACAACAGAACAGCAAGCAACCTATGTACAGATTAGAAACGCAGGTGTATCAACAACAGATTCTTTAATTGCTTCACCAACAGTATCAGGTGCTTCAGATATAGCCAAAACAGTTTACTTTAACTCTTTAACACAAAACTTAGGTGATGGAACTGCATTGGGTAATACTGTTGCGGTTAATGGTATGACAGAAAGTCAGCAAAATACATTTACTGATGTTATTGCTGCAGGACAAAGTATTGCCAATGCAATTACTGCAGCGCCTATTGTAAATAATGCTTCAGATATTGCAAAAAGCTCATACTTTACTTCTTTACAAGAAGGGCAAACCAGCTCACAGGCTTTAAATATTACTACTAATGTAAATAATATGTCTCAACCAGATCAGCAAATATTTAGTAAGGCTGTAGATGCTGGGGTAACTACAACAGACGCGGTAGTAGCAGCACCGATAGTAGGTGAAACATCCACTACAGCGCAAGGGTCATATTTTACTTCTTTGTCACAAGGATTAAATAGTTCTGCAGCTACAAACATTGCATCTTCAGTAAACAATATGACTGATTCTGGTCAAAAAACATTTACGGAAGTAATTGGTGCTGGTGTTGGTGTTAACGATGCGGTTGCCGCAGCTCCGGTTATTGCAACCACATCAGATATAGCTAAAAATGCGTATTTTACCTCATTAACAGAAGGTAAAACAAGTTCGTTATCAGTAAATACTGCGTCAAGTGTTAATGCTTTAAGTACTTTAAACCAAGATTATTTTCAAACTGCAAATAATCTTGGTTTGAATACTACAGCAGCTTTAACTTATGCACCAAAAATATCAGATTTAAGCACCACTGCACAACAAACATTTTATAATGATGCAAAAAATGGTACTGGACTAACTACCGCGTTGACCAATGCAACACAAATTAACAATCTAACCCAACCGCAACAAGCATCATATGAAAATGCTACAAATCAAGGTCTAACAACTGCGCAAGCATTAACCGTGGCACAAAATGCTAGTTTTCTTGGAGTTAACGCCCAGAACCAATATATACAAAATGTTGCGGCAAATAGTTCAAGTACTGCTGCCACGTTAGGAGAAGTGCTTACCCAGTTGTCTAACCCCGGAGGGGCTCCAACAAATATTAATACCCCAAGTACTTTGACAGACCCTGCGGCTATTGCGTACTATAACTCGCAGATGGTTAAGCCAAATGCGGACCCAGTTTCTGTCGCTGCAACAGCTGCAAATGTACAGGCGTATAATGATTTAACTCCATCGGGTAAACAGTTTTATACTGCGCTTGCTTCGGAACCCGGATATACTCCAACTACAGCAATGCAAGAAGCTCAGCAAGTAAATAACTATAATGATGCTGGTAGACAATCTGCAGCAATAGCTGCGGGAGAACCAACCTATGTTAACAGTAAAGGTGAAAATGTCAGCACAAATTCAAGCATTTTTATCACAGGAACTAATTATACCCCAACACAAGCTCCAGATATTAGTAAAGCAAGCCCTACATTACTTGATACTTTAAAACAATTTGCTGGTATTGGTTTTGGAACACCGGATCCAACTTCAGCACTATATTCTCTATACAAAGGTGCGACTGGTGGCGATGGAACCATACAATCGGGTTTACTCGGTTGGGATACAGCGACTCAACAAAAAGCATTGCAAGCACTTGAAGTTAATTATCCGGAGTTAACCCCAGCGGATAAGGCAATTGTTGACCAAATTGCTGCTAAGGTAGCTACTACTCCGGTACAATCCACACCGGTTACGGGAGCACCTGGCGGTGGTGGTGATAATGCTGGCGCTGGAGCAACTGGGCAATCCGGGGCGGCTGGGGCTCCTAGCACGGGTGGCACTACAACAACTGGCGGGACTTCTACTCCTTCTGATACGCCGTCTAGCCCATCAGATATTGTAACAGTATACCAGAATTTATTAAATAGTTTTTATACAGGTAACGGTGGTGCAGGTACTACCCCCACAATCTCTCCAACGGGTACAGGTACTAGCTCTGTTACTACTGCAGTTCCTGTAGGCCAGAGCACAGACAGTCAAGGAAATATCACCACATCATTTAGTGATGGATCCTCCAAGACAGTTAGCAGCACAGGCTCACTAATTAAATCTACAGCAGCTGGAACGGGCGCTAAGATTAGTAGCACAGCAACTGGACCAGGTAGCGGAACAACAGGCACGGGAACAGGCGCAGGAGCGACAGGCACTGGAGCCGGTACCACGGGTACAGGAACAGGTACAGGCACCGGTAGCGGCTCAGGATCAGGCACCGGTAGCGGCTCAGGATCAGGCACCGGTAGTGGTACAGGAACAGGCACTGGGACAGGTACAGGAACAGGATATACTACATCGGGTTATGGGTACTCATTAGCGCAGCCACAAACAGGAGCGGGCTCATTAACTAACCTAGTAGGTACATTAGGTGGTGGTAAACAGGCCACATTAGAAGGCCTTCCAACAACACAAGAAACAGTATCACCGGGGACAAACATGGTATACACACCAGACACAGGAGTAGGAGCAATGCCAGCAATTATGCCGCAACAATTCGCATCCGGAGGCAGCACGTCTGCGTCGGATTTAACCGGAGGGACATATAACCCTATCGGACAAACTAGCACAGGTCTCGATGTATTGACACCGGCAATTGCAGCAGCCCATAAGGCTCAGCTATTAGGTATGCCGACAATAACAAATGAATCTACAGCACCTTTGTTTGCCACACAGTATAGCCAAGCTCCGGTACAGTCTCTTTCAGAGACAGTAAATCCAAATAAAATGGCGGAAGGTGGTGGATTGCCAGAGCCAACATATAACTATACACAAACCGGGTTTCCGCATATGTCCCCGTCTATTGCTAGAGCAAAACCTCCCGTTGGTTTAATGGGTCTACCAGGACATGCCTTTGGCGACCTTAGTGGTCGACTGGTTGGTATGCCGCAAGGTCATGCAGAGGGTGGTGAGATCGAAGATCACAACCCAGAATTTTATTCAGAGGGAGGACTGCAGCACTTTGTTCAAGGTGGTGGCACCGGCACATCTGATTCGGTACCAGCGATGTTGGCCAATGGTGAGTTTGTATTACCAGCTGATATTGTATCCGGTTTAGGAAACGGCAGCAATGACGCTGGCGCCCAAATTTTAGACCAATTTTTAAAAGCAATTCGCTCACATAAGCAAAGTAATAAACCGGAAGATTTACCACCAGACAGTAAAGGCCCGTTGGGCTATCTCTTAGAAGCAAAAAGGAAAGCATAATGGCAAGCACAGGACTCAGTGGATTAATCTCCAACACAGGTGTACAGACAACCGCGTTACCATCTTGGTACGACACAGCACAACAGAACGTTGTTAATCAAGCCACAGCTGCCAACGCTGGTGCACCCACACCACAGCAGACCGTTGGGCAGAACGCTGTTAATGCACTATCTGGACCAACCAATGCCTTCACACAGGCCGGTGGCACACTACAGAGCATTGCCAGTGGTGCGGCTAATCCCTGGAACACAGATGCTTCTGGTAATGTAACACCAAATACAAACACTGCGCTAGGTGGATTATTTCAGGCGCAGAATCAACAACTAAATCAGTTAATGCCTACCACAACGGCCCCGGTTGAGGCCGGTAACATTGGCTCTGGTAACTTTGGTGGCTTACGTGGCCAGACAGCGGTTGATACCTCTAAGGCAAACGCATTGGCAACACTGAACACCGCACAAAATCAAGCGGCGTTGCAGAACCAAGCAACTGGTGTAAACGCCGGTGCCGCAGCAGGTAACGTAGGACAACAAAATATTAACAATTTATTAACAACTGGTCAGTACCAACAGGCCTCACCGTATGTTAACGCAACCAACCTGGGCAATGTGTTGTCCTCAGTTACTCCAGGTCAAACAGTTAGTAATACAAGTAACTTATCACCAATTAATCAAATTGGTGGTTTGATTAGTGCCTTAGGTGGTGGTGCAAACACAGGAATACTTAACCAATTATTTGGTGCTGGATCTGCTGCTGTTCCAGGTGTTGGGACAACCCCAGGTACTGCTGCTGTACAACCAGGTTTACTAAATCAATTGTGGTCTTGGGCTAATTCGCCAAGTACTCCCGCTGTTGATCCAAATACAACATACGACGCTACAAACGGAACTATCCCTTAAGGAATCATTATGGCACTACCAGATAGCGATACATCAGTACAGTCCGGATTAGACGCAGTTGCACCGGAAGCCGCAGCGGTACCCTATGGCAAGGCCCCTGCAGCCCGCGGACCATACGCTTTACCAACAGCACAAGGTGCTATTGGTGTGGACCCAGAGCTCTTGTCTAATATGCAAAAACTTATTGATGAAAAGCAAGCCCAGAAGGGTAGCTTCATGGAGAACATGAAGGACGCGCAGGCCTGGTGGTCTGGTGGCGTCGCTGGACCATCTGAAGGTTTACGTAACCGTGAGATAGATAAATCCCGTCAGGAGCAAGAGCTCTTTGGTATGCGTAGCCAGTTATCACAGGCTAAAATTGGAATGGCTCAAACCAAGGCACTTCAAGAAAGTTTATTTGGTAGCCCCACCAATGCAAGTACTACAAACACATTACCTCCATCACACATTACCGCAGGCGCCCCCACCTCTGGATCATCCATGGTCCAACAGGGAGGTATGCTTGGATTAGTAGAAGATCCGGCCCTTCGTCAAAGTATTGGCAATCAGGCATTAAGAGATCCCGTTGGGGCCCAAAAAGCTATTCAAGAATATTTAGCTAAGAACGCCAACAAGACGGATATGATCAAGGACGTACAATACATGGTACAGCACGGTCTAATTGATCCTAAGCTCGTACCTGCGGCTGTATTGACTAAGTTCGCTGGTGCAAGTGCCTTCGTGCCGCATGATGTATTAAATGTTGGTCCTGGCGGAGTTACATCCACTGGTCAAGGTACACCGTTTGGTGCAGCTACTGGTGTTGCTGGCGCGGGTGGTAGCCCAACAGGTATCCCTGGCGCTCCTGCGGCCCCTACAGCAGCTCCGGCGGCTGCTCAAATACCTATGCCTTTGGCAGCCCCTGCAGCCCCTGTAGCGGGACCACAAGCAATACCCACAATTAGGCCACCGGCACCCCCTCCAATATCGCGGCCCCCAGCACCTGGTCCAGTATTATCCCAGCCTGCTGCTGCTCCGGCTCCATCAGCTCCATCAGCGGTTCCACAATTGCCGCCAGGTATTGTACCGGGTAGTAAAGAAGCTGCAGCGTATTTTGCTAAGAATGCTGAAGTTCCATTGGCTGGTGCTACGTCTCAGGCCACTGAGTCTGGTAAACTGTACGCCGCGGGTGAAAACACACTACGTACACAGGGTATGTCCGCTGGTACACGTCAGGTTACTCAAGACGCCACCATGAAGTTATTGGATGATCCTGAATTGAAGTCGATGGTTGGTAAATACCAAACAGGTTCTAAGTCCGACGCCTTTGTTCGCCAGATGCAGGCCGGTATCGAGGCCGGTAACTTTGGCTCCATCGGTCTTAAGGAACTACAAGAGAACTTAGCTAAATCTGGCGCAAGCCCAGAAGCAATCCGTAAGTTTGCTCAGCTAGAGAGCTTTATGAAACAGAACGAGCTTGAGTGGTCCACAAACTACCTCAAAGGCCAAGGCGCTGTTTCGGATAACGAGCGTGGTTTGGTGCAAAAAGCTGTTGGCTCTGTTAATGACCCAATTGGTAAACTAAAAACACTAACCGCTATATTACGTGAGCGTGCATTATTTGACGCCGAGGTTTATAATGCGTACAAGAAAAATAAAGGTATGAACTTTGGTGATTTCTTGGATAGCGATCAGTTTCAAGCATTAAATGATAAGCACAATAACCGCTTGGCAAATGTATTAAGCATGAACCCGGCAGATTTAAAGTCCAATGAAGGCTTTAAGATTCAAGCTGGTGTAGCAACACCTTCTGCATCAGGCTCTAGTTGGGATGCAGCAAAAGAAAAAAGATACCAAGACTTTAAAGCATCACAAACAAAGGCTAAATAATGGCAGATGAATTGACACCTCAAGAGCAGGAAGAGTTTGAGTTCCGTCATCGTGCGGAGCAAGAGCAACCACAGGCCGCTGCTGCTCAACCAACAAATATTCCAGGTACTAGCGTAGACTACTCCGCACCGGGTTTTGTTGCTGGCACCGCTGGTGTTGTTGGTGGTGCTATGTTAGGCCCCGGATTAAAATCTGAGTTTGACAAGTACGGTATCCCTGGTCTAAAGCCACAGGCCACCACAGCTCCTCAGGTTCCCCCAACATTTAAGAGCCCAACAGATGTGGCCGCACAGGCAATTAAAAACCGCCAAGGTAGTGTTACTGTTGAGGGATACCCATCCAACCCTAACGCAAATTATGGCCGTAGCCAGTTTGTAAACCCAGAGGGTAAGGGTCTATTTTATGGCACCGGTGAGACGGGGGATTACTCTGGTGTACGTAAGTCTGCAGAGGAGGCAATAGCTGCAGAGAAGCAATTCCCCGGCATGAAATCTATTCAGGGTGGTGCAACTCCTTTTTCTGTTCCTGAGCATGTCGCTAAGGAACTAGAGTCATTAAAAATTCAAGAAGACGCAGCAAGAAACGCACACAACCAAGCAGAGGTTAGTCGTATTGCGCATCTTCGTGCGTCTCGCCTGCAGGCAGTAGAGAACGCATATAAAGAGTTAAATGCTAAGCCAGGATTTATGGAGTCCTTGCGTGGTGCTCCAGTACAAGCAGCTCGTCGCGGCATTGAGAATGTTGGTGATTTTTTAAACAGAACAATTAGCCCGCATGGTATGGCAACGGCAGGTAGCCGCGCCCTTGGTGCACTTGGTGGACTTGACGTTGGCCTACAAGGCACCAACGCCGTAGAGCACGCCATGAAGGGTCAGTACGGCCGTGCCGCAGTGAGTGGTCTTGGCGCCCTCGGTGGTGCAGCGGCGCTTACACGCCATCCGTTGTTGATGCCAATTGGTATGGGCATCGCAGCTGGTGCTCCGTACCTCAATGAGTACTTAGACACACTGGCTGAGAAACACCCAGGTCTGCACCTAGCAGATGGTGGTAGCGTTCCTGAGATGGGAACTGCTCAGGCATACGAACCAAGTTACAGCGAAAAGATTCGCGATTATGCTGCTCAATACATGAGCCCAGAACGCGCAGATACTTTGTTTGGTGGCCCAAGAGCTACCACAGCAGATAAATTTAATCCGATTGGTATGGCGCTACAGACACCGGGTGCAATTGCTGATTCAGCTAAAGGTTTTTTTGAGGCAGGAAAAAAAGGCGATTATCTTGGTGGTATGGGAGACTATTTAATGGGAGCCATGAATGTGGCCCCTATGTTAAAACCTGCAGGCCAAATCGGTAAAGCGGCACTTAGAGAGCTTGGGCCTAAGGGCGCAGATATAATGGAGCAGTACCTCACCAAGATAGGTGGTATTGCACACATGATGCCAACCGATACAAAAATAATGCGTGCCAGTGAGGCTTTATCGCCGCATGAAGGTAAGTATTTGAATTTAACACAATCAGATAGAATGCGCTCAACAGGTGGTGACCTAGGTGGTCCTGGCTTTTCTAAATTTCAATTAGAGAATCCGGACTACGCTGGTGCAGCTTGGGGTGTTGCTGGAAAGCCAACTGCAAGTGGTATTGTGAATGTCAACAAGCGCTATCCTGAAGGACAGGCATTGTGGACTCCAATGATTGGCAGTGAAACACAACACCATTCTAACCAGCACGTCTATGACGCGTTGACACAAGAATTTAATCGTCAAGCCAGTATGGGTAACTTACCTAAAGAGCTGCAAGCTCGTATCAATGCTAGAATGACTAACGCACCAACTACTAAGGGTATGTTTCCTGAGGGATTTGATATTGGAAACCCAGAGCACTTAGCTCAATACGGCGATACATTTAATCGCCGCGGTGAAGTCTCTAAAGTATTAAGTGGTGAGGGTGTTGGTGGGACTAAAGGTCGTGTAATTGATTATCCTGGTATCATGCAGGAGATGACAGACCCAATGACTATTGGTGCACCAACGCATTCCATAGGCACAAGACTATTTAACCTTACTGGTGAAGTAGAACATCGGCCAGATCTGCACTCCGCTTTTCCATACATTCTAAAAGGTGAGGACAAAGGTGTTGCATTTAGTCCTGTTCCTAAAGAGCTCGGTATTCCTGATTTTATAAATCAGTTTAAAGAATTTAAAGGTCGTGAACCAGGATACTATGACTTGACACGTACTACACCAAGTCAACAAATCACAGATAAGTATCTTAAGAGTTTAGATAAAGCCGGCCACAAAAAAGGTGGTAAGATTAAGAAAGCTAAGAAATAATGCCAAATTTAGCACAGATGAAGGCGTTGTTATCTTTAAACATTGGACGGGATGTTGGCAAGGCGGCCAATGTACTATCCAACGCGGAGATTGAGGCTGCTATTAGGGCGCGTTTTCCAGGTGCTAAAATTACTGCACATGATGTTATACCAGCACAGCCTGGGACTAAGTTTGGTCCGTTTGAATCAACTAGCCGAGTCACCCTTCAAGGTGCCCCAGGGTCGTTGAATGACAGCCTATTTGGATTATCACAAGACTTAAAACAACAAGCTATTCCAGGTATAAATCATAGCACCAATGAGGCCGTTTTAGCCGGACCCCAAGCTGCTGATTGGGGCAGCGAGTTTAGTAAAAGTCACTTTGTACACCCGGGTGATCAAACAGCTTTTGGTAACCGTCAAGAAGATTTTAAGAACCAGTTTACTGGTGGCTTTTATCATGGAAGTCCAGCAAATAACATAGAGGCATTTGATCCCACAAAGTCTGCTAAGGATCCAATGTACATTACACCAAAAGCAACCTTTGTAACTAGGGACCCAGAGTTTGCGGAATCATTTTTGTCAATGAACAACAGTGGCAAAATGAAAACAGGCTCAACTATGTATCCTGTAAGTGTTAACTTAGGTCAACACTGGCATCCCGATACACAGGAAGGTCAAAAAGTCATTTCTGATTTTGTTGAAAAGTATCCAAAGCGCGCAGGTCTTGAAAAAGGTTTAAACCGAGGTGACTGGACAGCAATTGAAAACTCAGACTTTTTAACGCACTTAAAAGATACAGGACATGATACTTTCCACGTAATGGAAGGCGGTATCCCTAACGTTGGCGTCTTAAAACCAGAAAATATACGCGGCAAGTTCGCTGAGTTTAATCCAGAAGAGGCAGCTAACCCGGACTTTATGAAGGCTGAGGGTGGTTCAGTTGGAAGCATTGCTCCTTATGGGTTTAGACATATTGAAAATACAGAAGACATATCACTACCAAAAGGCAGTGGTTGGTTTGGGCATTTACCTAATAAAAATGGTCAAATTTCTACTGAAATTTCTGCTGATAATAATGGCATACAATTTCCAATGATTAACCCGGCTATGAGCCGTCAAGAGATTGATTCTTTGCTTGCAAATGAAAAACCAACGGATGCCATGTACAATAGGGCAGAACAATGGGCTACTCAAAGACAAGCGCAAGGTAAAAGCCCGTTTATTGGCTTTGGTGAAATGAGATGGCCAGCACCACAATACGCAACTGGTGGAAAGATTGAGGCGCTAAAGCAATTAGCTCACGCCGTCACAGTTCCATTTACGCACTTTTCACCTCAAGAGGCGTTAACTACTTTAGATCCCCGCAAATATGGATTCGGTATGAAGGGACAGGAGGCAGCGAGATTATCTACGGCCCCGGATATTGCTCCTCGCTCATTCTTTTACCACGGAGAGTCTATTGTTCCGGAGAGTGGTGTTGGTGGCAATAAGTATACCGGTGTATCACAGAATAGCTACCCTATCTCCAAGGACCCTGCTAATTTCTATGAGCAGTCAAGGACCAATGACCCGTACCTGGCGCAGATGGGAATCACACAACACAGCCCAGAGCACACCATAACCAATATGGAGCGTAACATTAAGAACGCTGGCTATGGAGGTTACCACACTGATACTGGGACAGGTGTGCTTTTCCATGACACACCTGTTACTAAGATAGACTAATTACTTTTTATACCGTTTACTGATCCATCCCTCGCAGGCAAGAGGAAAGTCGGGAGCCCATGTTGGCGGCTTGTTCATAATGGACATGACGTCAGCCAACGCGGACTCCGCGCTTTGTTCTTCAACTAGGAGCAGTACCTCATCATGGATGCTATTGATCACCTCGTAACCGGCTTTCTCAAGATTAATCATAGCCACGGCAAGACAGTCCCTAGCGGTACCTTGCACCGCACTCTGAAACAACGAACTACCAATAAGCTGGTTCCTGCTCCACTGCCGAGTGTAAGTGTTCTGGCTGTGGACAGTGACGCCGACCTTTTGCTGTCCCCAAGGAGTGGTGAGCAACTCGAGCTGTGGCCTCTGCCAGCAGATCAATCTGCCTGATGGTAACTGCATCCACAGTGCGTTCTTGGCCATCTTCAATGTTATCTTACTCCCAGCTCGGAATGGGTTACCGGGATTCTCTACTGCTTGAATCGCGGCAGATTCGCACTGAGCCCATAGCTCCTTTACAAGCGCATAGGACGTGCGATAATTATCTACTGCATTCTTTGCCTGTCCTTCTGACAGCTTAACACCCATCCCCTCAGCGTACTTAACAAGACCCTTGGCCCCCTGGCCAAACATCGCCCCTAAAACCGCTGACTTCGCGATTTGGCGCTGATCTTTAGTAACGTCGTCATAACTGACGTGATAAAGATTATCTGCTGCAAATGTTTTGTACTCATCTAATCCTTTCCGGAACAATTCCACTTTATCTTTTTGCCCAGCCAAGTAGACGCCAACTCGGTTTTCAATTGAGCTAAAATCCACGTCCACAAAGGTGGTTCCATGTGGCGCACTAATAGAGGAACGTACGAGGCTGGATAGTTCACCCATCGTACCAATACCTTCGCCAAAAACCCTCGGTATTGCCAATGCAAGTTCGCTATCCGACAAAGTAGGTCTTGCAATATTTTGAAGATTGAGTCCACCGCGAGAAGCCCAACGACCAGTGGAAGCGCCATGGTAAACAAGCGTATTTCTGATTTTTCCATCTCTTTGTATCTCCAACATTTTAGCGTACTTAGCCACGCTTGTTTGGCTTCCTTCCTGTCTTAGCTCCAACACCCTATGTAAGTTAGTGCCTACTAACTTAGGTAAAACCGTTAATACGGTGTTGGCGGTCAAATCCTCCATACCAGCACCTTGGCTATTTAACCAAGCCAGTAATTTAGCTCTTTCGCTGGGCTTATGGCCTGTTAATAGTATACACTCATTGTCCAGCGCGTCCTGCGCGCCTATTACTGCATTACACGCATTCTGGAGCTCTTCTGGATCGACCGGTACACCGCGCAAATTTATGCGCTGGGTCAAGGTCCAGATATCCTGCTCGGCCTCTGTAAGGGGCCTTAAATTGGCTACAATCGCCATCTCTGTGCGTACGTCCTGTGCGCAGTAATCAAACAACTCACGCATTAACTCTGGATCTTCATTAAACTCACCGTTCTTCATTGGCTTACAGAGCTTTTGAATCAAATAGCGCCCTCTTGTGTCTTTCTTATGTGCACTATCCATAAAGATGGCTGCATCACCCAATGATTGTGGCACGTTGTTGGCTGCTGCTATGGCCATGGAGTCAATGCACTGCTCTAGCTTTAGTGGTGGCCAGCCGTACTTAGGGACACAGACGCAGTTCCAGATGGCGTACTCAAACATCGCGTTCCATGCCTGGATCTTGCCACCATCTTTTACGTGCTTTAGCAACGCATGGGAGCCATAGGTTCCTTGATGCGGACTAACTACTTCTACATTTTGGGGGGTTGTGCCGAACGCAATGCACAACACTTCCGTTGTGGGGTCGTTGGCGTAGATATCCAGACCTCGGTCGGCTAGGTCGATGGCGCTACGTGTCTCAAAGTCAATACTAAAAATTTGCTCTTTCATACATGCTCCTGTGGCAAGCCAACGTATTGGCGGTTTAATAAAAACGTACAAAATCAACTATTAGTTTACTTTTTCGTACATTTTTAAACTTTTTATTACAAATCAGTACTTTAACATACTTTTTTACACATTAACATACTCTATGTTAATGTATAAAGATTTTCCCTGTAAATTGTCAAATTTCATTTTTACAGGGAAAAAAAGGGGAGCTATGCAAGCCTCCCAAAATATCACCACCATGTGAAATACTTATTGTCGGTACTTATTGATAACTACCGACGTTTTGTAACATATTATTTACCTAATTGGGCAAGCCCCGCCAGCGCATTCAGAATCTGCATCCATTTCTAAGAACTGTTTAATCTCAGTAATGAGTTCGGTGTTTTTAATTAAATCCTCGTAACGATCTTTAGTAATTTCCTCAATTGGAGCTTGATGAAATCCATGCTCCGAATGTAACAAGAAACTTAAAGACTTATGGCCGTTCTTATAGTTCTTTTTCAGATACTCCCGAATCTCTGGTAACTCCTCTTTGCGATAGTATACTGTACAAGATACAGAGTTATCAGACCACTCTTCTTGCATACGCTTAACCTCTTTCAATTGGTCGATTGCAGTCATGTTTTCTGCCAATTTGGTTCCTTCGGGGTACGCAAATGGAAACTCAACCACCATAGTGCTGTGGTCATCTGTACCATCAAAATTACGTTGTGGCTCTACATGGTACCCATGCTGCTTGCATGTTTCGATCAGCGGATGGCCTGCGGCAATTCGGACACGCCTGATCATGTACTGCGCGTAAGCTGGATGAATACCGGATGTAACACCCGGAAGCAAAGACAATGAACCGCTCGGCTTTACCGTGGTCAATTTAATTGACTTGTTGAAACCATGCTTTTCACTATACTGTTCATCAAAAATACGAAGCTCTTTATAAGCGTCAGCCAACCAGCTACGTTGTTCTTCTGTTGCTTGTAGTACGCCAGTGACGCCAATACCCATGCGCATGTTTTTATGTACAATAGCTTCGGTTTCTTTTTGATGGCAAGGGATAGCCAAAGAGTGCTTATTAATACGATACAACAACTGCGCAATATCAATAAATTCTTCTTTAGATTTCACGTTTGATAAAAAGATTTCAGCTAAACAGCAAGTCTCATAGGATTCAAGACTTTGCTCAGCGCAAGGATTATATACTTGAACATTCGGATCTGGGTATTGTGTTTCACCGAGGCGCCCAACTTTACGAGATAACCGCAGGTTAATCAAACCATAAGGCTCACCTTTGCCCTCATAGCCATCCCAAAAGTATTCATGTAAGTCAGAGATATCATTACAGATTACACTGTTATTTGACATTGCTCGCCAAGATGGAATATTGCCCATGTCCCAGCGTTTGGCCAGCAAAAACTCCACGTCATCAGCATCACCAATAGCGATCTGAGCTGAACGCCGCACGTTGCCTGCCACCACCACGGAACCGATAATATTCATAATATCTAACGCGTCAATCGGACGAAGTTGTTTACCTAAACGCTTAGAAATAATTGTGCTGATCTGTTCAATACCTCGAACTAAATCTTCTGGGCCGCTGGCGACACCACCAAAGCCTTTAATCAATGCACCTTTGGAGCGAACAAGCTGAGTACTGTATGTGAATGTTGGATCCCCCTCGGCTAAAAACGCCGCCTTAAGAGTTTTACCTAATAATTTAACCCAACCCTCGCGTGTATCCGGCACAATGTAATCTGCATCCGCAGTAAGAACTCGAGTAGGTGCCACAAAATTTACATTAACTGGCGGAAGTTTATCTACGTTTTTTCGTTGGATGTTATACCCTACCCCGGAACCCAACATAAGCATATCAAACGCCCATGTGAATGGTTTAACTGGATTATCTACTACCACGGCCGCACAGTTTTGCAATGAAGCTAAACCTAATTTACCGACCGTGTCAGTACCTAACTGCCAAAGAAAACGGCCAGCTACAGTACCTTTTAATTCAAGCATATACTTACGTAAACGCTTTTCTTCGTCTTTTGTAAACCCACATTTTAACTGATCTGCGCAGGCTAAAATAATTCTATCAACTGTTTGTTCAAACTCTTCCGTGGGGCTATTTGCGTCAGCTTCATTTAAGCGGCGTGCATACGTTCTTTTGTAAACTAAATACCCGATTGTCGACCATGGTGTTTTTGTCATTACTTTTCTTTTATTGTTATGAGTTGATGAAAAAGGGAGGCCATAGTTTCTATGGACACTCCCTGTACTACTTACTACAAAGGCAATTTACTTCTTAATCTTTGTTTCTGTACTTTTTAATACACCCTTAGCTTTTTTAAGTGGGAAAGGCTCCACGGGTTTTACTACTGTATTGGCCATTGTCTCATAGTAATCCAAGGTCTTTGTCAAGGCACTGTGTAGCTCTTGTACAAACTTAAAGTTTGCCTTGTCATAGTCACCCAGATAAATATTAACCATATCTTTTCCAGTGCTAATTGCTAGGTTGATGTTGAAGTTTTCCTTATCGGTCCCTTCACCATAAACATCAAAAAAGCTGGGAAGATTATAGTCCTCCCCCGGAAAGAACTTACTAGCCTTAAACTTTAATGTCTTCATACAGCAAAGTCCGACGCTGCTGATGTAGACCCACCAAACTTCTCACCATCCTCTAACTTCTGCACATTGTTCAAGCCGGCAGCAATACCCTTAGAGCCGCTTGTATCGTACGGATACAAAGTGATGGATGCACGGCCATAGCAACCTGAGTAGAACTCGCTGGTGTCGATGATTGGGTTCAGGTCTTGGTCTACAATACCTGGCTTTTCATTGCTTGATGCGTTAATGAAGTAGTGACCTGCGTACGCAGCGTCATCTTTCTCTGCATCACCATCACGTAGTCCGCCTTTAAGGAGCTTAGGTACTGAGCCACCCCACACGGCTGCGTTGATTGTCTTGGTCTCTTCAAACGCCTTCTTAAAGCGCGCCACTGTCTCTGTGTCTGACTTAGGGATAAGGATGGATACAGAGTACTTTAACACGCCGTTTGGTGTCTCAGCTGGCTGGAACACGTTAGCGTAAGAGAAGCGAACCTTGCCAGTTACAAACTTGGTCTTGATTGATTTTGTTGCCATGATGATTATTACCTTTTTAACATAAAGACTGGACTTCATTTGGGGCCAGTCTGTCTACCCATACACATATTAATGCAAAAACAACCTACTTTTTATTTCACAATATGAGATATCTAGCTATCATATAATAAACCTAGCTCCCCCAGTGCCTGCTTCATTGCTAGGGCCCTAATGAAGTCGGTCTGGTACTCAGGCTCGTACAGCAACTCAGGGTCATCTGCTACAATGTCTAAAATTTCTTCAATGGATCCCCTGATCTGCATGACACCCTCTCGGTGTTTGCCTCCAGGGAGACCATCAAAGTCCTTCATAAACTGGTCGATTAGCAGGTCCGGAACATCAAACTCCGTGTCATAACAAATAACCTGCATATTGATTCCTTATTTAGCTACCATTACGAGCCCAATATTTCCAATTGCATACCCTAGGAACATGATACCAGTGCCTATACTACCCTTCCAGAACTGTTCACAGGCTATGTAGAAGTATACCGCGCCCATTGCTGCTATTAGCCATGTACTCATCTAAAACCACTCAATCTTGGCGAAAATGAGAACGTGGCCTGGTACGGATCAGGATTTGGTTGGACGTTATCATCGACCAAAGCACGGATATTCCAACCCAAATTAATATAAATACAACGAGCAAAGCCAACAGGGGTAATAAGAGTAAATTGAAATAGCCCATTAGCGTGTACCAGACACCATCCTGCTTTTGCATTGTCATTGTCCTTAATAGTCTTGTCACCTTGAACACTACATTCATAGGGGGTTTCTAAATACTTAAGACCAAAGCTATACGCTGGATTACGCCATAGCCAATGGACTTGTGACCACCATTGGCCTGGGGGAAACATTGTTTGAAAAGTAGCGTCACCATTGAGTGAATTATCTGGCGTCATAAACCAGCCTAACCAACTAGGCAAACGTGGCTCCACTGCCTCATAGCTATGATTACCACACCAACCATATTGGGGGGTTGCAAACAATGGCAACACTGGCGCCAGTATAACGGCAAGCAATGTCACCAATAAATTGATTGGAACCAATAAAGCGTAAAGTACATAAATCATACAAAATCCTCCTTAGCATCTTCCTTAGCCCGTACCAGTTTTGGCTCACCTTCTGGTCGTAGGATCAACTCACCTAACCACGCGGCGACCTGCCCCTTAGGTCCCAGCTTCTCCAGTGTAGCTATTGATTTGAGCTTCTGGGGCTCCCAAATCGTTTGTGGGTCCATACCCCTCTCTACCAATACAACGGCCGCTAGGGCGCTGTCAGAGATCTTACGGTGTGTCTTTGTGGTGGAGAGTGTGTACCCTGGTGGAACAATGTTCTGATTAATAGCACGACTTAGAGCAAACTCTTCTACATCGTTACACCATGTCTTTAGCCCTTGAGCTTTGGCGAGGACTTCGCTGACTTCTTCTTCGGTGAGGAGGGGCGGGGCTTTGAACTCTTGACGGGCGAGCTCGGTGTTAAAATCCGACCGGGCGCGGCACTGCGCTTTTGCGCGGCAGAACTGACACCACTCACCGGGGAGGAACTCACCGGCACCGCCCCACGCTTTCTTGGCTTTGCTTTTGACAAAGTACTCGGCCCAGTCGATAAGTTTACGGATGCTGGTACCATCGGTACTGATACTGTCAAGTCGGGGTTGATGTATCGTGTAACTGACTTCTTGGATTTCCGGGAACTCTTCTTTGAACTTGGAGTAGGCTCCAAGTGCGTAAAGTCGTAGCTGCGGGTTATCTTGCGCATGTACCGGAATGCCTTTTCCGAACTTGAGGTCGATGACGCGAATGGTGTGCTTAGAAAGTATAACCACGTCGGCTGTACCAAAACCATCAGGTACCCAGTCACTGAAGTCCACACGCTGTTCAAATAGGGGGGTATCTCCCTCACCAATTTGGCTACGTACGTAAAGAACGTAATTGTCGACGTGAGCCTCGAAATCGTCTCGTTCAATGGGGGAGTAGTTTTTGTAGATCGGGTGCGTCTTGATGATTTCGTATTCGCGGTCATATTCGTCGTGTCCTATTTGATTAAATTGAAGTCGTAGGCGTATTTCGCCAAGTGAGTGTGCCAGTGTACCTTCCGCAGAGAAATCAATCCCCTTGGTATTTCGTTTCTGTTCTGGTAGTGTGGCCTCAAGTCTGGCCGAGGGGGTGCAGGATAGCCACCTTTTGGAGCCTGAAGCGGATAAAAGCGCATGTGCTGTCAATTTAGTCTTTCGTGTCTGATTAGTCGTACATATATTAATGCAAAAAAGGCACCCTTTTGAGGTGCCTTTTTATTTATTTTTTAGGTAGGGCGGAATTTATTCTTTTAATGCCTTAATTAAAGCAGCTATTTCACCGTTAAAATCTACCACAACTTCTTTTTTAATATCCTGCTTGATATCCATACGTTGTGAGTAGTCGTCTGGGTATTGTCCTTTTAAGGCCACTTCAGCAACTCTAGAATTAAAGGCTTTATTGTCAATGTTAGCTAGTAGCATCATCTCCCAAAACGCCTGCCCGTAGGTAGTTGCTAGGTCTAGTACCTCAGCAAACTCCGGATCCTCTTTTTTCCACTTAGCTGCGGTGGCCTTACTGATATTAATTGCGGCGTACATGGTTTTTTGGGATGCGCCCTGCTTACCGAGTTCCAAAACGGTCTTAGCCATTTCCTCAGTGAACATTTTTTTATTTGGTGATGGTTTTTTTGTGGTCATAATTTTTCTAATTATTGTGGGGTGCCTGGATTCTATGATGGCTCCAGGGGGCCATTAGCTTTCTTTACAGCTCGGAGAGCTTCACAGCTAGTCCTATCTATATTAATGCAAAAAACCGCACCATTCCGCCCTAAAAATCACCGGGCAGAATGATAGTCTTTTTAGGTGCCGAGGGTGGCGTTTTATCGCCATGCTCCCTGCGGTACCTTAACGCGTCATTTAGCATCATCTTGGTCATTGCCAGCGCTTTTTCCTGGTGCTCCTGCTCCTTTTGGGCGTTGGTTCGCTCAGCTTTTCGCTCTACTTCCTTGATGATATTGTTGCTAATTCCTGCGTGTTTAAGCAGCTGCTTGAGGTTCACTTGGGGCCTCCTCATTTACCTGTGGTGCGCACTGTGCCTGTATGGCATTGATCAAACCAACAGATTGAACAAACGGCAAGGTGCCTAACAAATTCAAGATGGCGTTAATATCTTTAACACTAAACTTCAATGTTAAAATTTTGCTCTCTAATGGGTCTACTTCTGTTGCTGCTACGTCGACTGTATCAGTCATTTTTTACTTCCTTTCTTAGGTTGTTTAATTCCAAACATTTCATATCTTGCTTCTAACTGCTTCGGGTCTGTGCAGTACTGGTTAAGCTCCATCTTCTGACAATACATATCCATTAAGGACTCGCAGCGCATGTCGTGGAGGGTCTTAATGCCAAGTAATGCGTTTAGTACATCATCTTCGCTCATTGGTACAGGGTGATCGCCGTAATGTTTGAACAATAAATTGATATCCTCACTGGTCTGCCACGCCAGCATAATGGCAGATTCTAGGTCTACTTTGGGGTTCATTTCATCCTCTTCTTAGCTTTTTTAATATCTGCGTCAAAGTTAACGCTATACCAACCACCGACTATTTTAATTGCTGGGAGTAGTACTTCCCATGAAGCAATGTCATCCTCATGCCAAGCATCACCATTTTTCATCATGCTTGAAATACTAACATAGCTTTCTGCTAGATTGGATCTTGTAATCTCGTCTGCAAAATCATTATCTAATTCTAATTTCATTTCCCACACTCCTCTTCTTGTTTGTTTACTTTAATTCGTTTTGCAATCTCCCGGCCAATGTACCACTGCGCCTTGCGTAGGTCTTCTACCGCGTCCTTCTTTAGATCACATCGCCAGATATACTTTAGTGCATTACCAAGGTTAAACTCCATGTGCTCTGTGATTTGAATACACTCAACGCCACTTGGGTGCTCTGTATAGTGCTTAGGATGGTTGACTGGATCGTGCATGTCTTAGCTCCTTAAGTTGTTTTTCCATGATCTGTAGCTCTTCCTGGCTATCACATACCCAGACCCCCAATAAATCTTTATACATGCTAGTGTCGATATCTTCCACACCGCAAATTGTCTCCATAACATAACTGCCTCTGTAATTGTGCTCCACAATGAAATGAGTCATAGCTTTAATTCCTTTTTAATGAACTCAACACCCTTAAAGAAATGATACCTCCAATACTTTTCTGTTACACCAACGTCAGCATAATTTAATCCATCTAAAAACGCTTCTAATACAAATTGTTGTTTTGTTGGTAAAACATCTGATATCATTCTTCGGATATCACTTACATCTTCCGGGTTCCAAGGTAGCCACCCCTCAAGTATCGGTGGGTTGGGCTCAACGCTATCCTCTTTTTCAAGTGGGTCAATGTCCTCATCCGAAAGCCTGGGGGCAATAGCGTTGATCTTATGCTTGGTTTTTGTTTTCATACTATATTAATGCAAAATTCAGGGTGTCTAGAAGGGCCTGTTGCAAATTTATTTTTCCGTCCAGTACCTTGACCACCTGCTCGTCGATACTATTAGACACTGTTAGGTGGTGTATAATAACGGGTTTTTCCTGCCCTTGGCGGTAGATCCTAGCGTTTGCCTGGATGTAGTTCTCTGAGCTCCATGGAAGATCAAACCAGACTGTCTGCGCTGTATCACCAACGTTGCACTGAAGATTGAGCCCAATGCCTCCGGATTGCGGGTGTGCAAATAGCATGCGGATCTCTCCTCGACGCCATGCCTCAATGTTGTCGTCATCCAATACCACACCCTGTGGAAACTGAAGCCGTAGTCTTTGGAGGGAATGTTTGAAGTGGTAGAACACCAGCGTAGGGGAGGAGCTCTCCTCCATGATCGACTCAAGATATTCCAGCTTAGAGCGGTGGACTTCATGCGTGACCCCCTGCTCGTCATAGACCGCGCCTGATGTAAATTGAAGGAGCTTGTTCGCGAGTGCCGCCGCGGTTGGAGCTGTGATCTTTTCTTTCTTGATGTCAATGACCATGTCTTTTCTAAGCTCATCGTATTGTTTCCTTACCTGTGGGTCAAAAGATATGCTGTGATATAAATAGGTACATTCCGGTAATTGCAGGTACTCATCGGCCTTAAGTGAGAAGCAAATATCTAAAATCTTATCCTGCACAATTTGGTCGCACCCGGGCTTAAACTTCCATGAGTACACGACGCGAGTATGCCTGTTCATTTGATCTGGCATCATGTACTTATCACGAAACTTGGTAAGGCTTGTCTCCAAACGTTGCCCTAGGTCCAGTATGCCCACCTGTGACCAGAGATCCTGCATACCCTGAGGGGTAGGTGTGCCAGTTAGGATAATACGCCGTGAGAAGCCCTTTAAATGCTTCTTGAGTGCCTTGAATCGTTTGGTGCTGGGGTCCTTAAATCGTGAGGACTCATCTATTACTAAGTTAGTGAACACTAACTTATCTGAAAGGCCACAGAGCCATGCCACATTTTCAAGGTTTATTAGGTATACGTCCGCCTCTGTCTGCAATCCAGATAACCTTTGCGTGGGGCTCCCCATGATTTTGGATATCGTAAGATGTGACAAATGTTCCCACTTCTTCACCTCCGCGTCCCATACTGTCTCCGCTACCCTCTTGGGCGCGATGATTAACGTCTTCCCAGTGAATTGTTCCGCAATGATGGTGAGTGTCGTCGCGGTCTTCCCTAAGCCTGGCGGCAAAAAGAGCCCGACGTTTGGCGTCTGCTTGGCCATTGATATCAGATCCTTCTGATACTGATGTAGTTGTGTTCTCTTTAGCATGTGTGTGATTCCATATCCAGTCTGCAATGTCGTAGTGGTCCTGCATTGTCCCATTGTCCTTCATCTTGTTTGCCTTGCTGCTGATAAACGCGATGTTACCAACGACGTACCCAATCTCGGGGTGTATCTTATCTAGCTGGGGGGTATCGAGGCGGGTCTTTCCCTTACCCAGCCCCGACGCACCCCATACAAATGGTGTATTAAATATGGGGCACTCATCGGTTGCAATGTCTACTAGGTCCTTAAGCGTGAGATTAAATGGGACATTGTCCCTAATGGACCTGGCCCTTGCGTTGCCTAGGTATGCCTTAAGGTGTTGTAGCTTTGTTGATAAAATCATCAATTTGCTCCTTGCTTCTTAGGATTTGTACCTCAAAGCCCTGTTCATTTAGTTGGGAAAAAACTATCGTCTGCCTTGGAGATATCTTGCCAGTCAAAGTCTTTAGCTCCACTAGATACACCTGCCCCGCTAGGAAAACTAGACGATCCGGTACCCCCGACACTGAGCTGATCCACTTGAAGCTCAGGCCCTTTGACTCTTTTACTTTTTTGTTTAAGTAGCTTTCCACTTGCTTTTCTAGCATGTTTTTCTTTCTCATGTAAACAGATCTTAAAGATCTGGCCGGCTAAGTGACCGGATAGGTAGGCCCGGGTCTCATTGACAAAGTTATCCTCTTCACCTATATGCTCGGCCAGATGATCCACAGCGTGACTAACTTCGTGAGCAATCGTATCAACCAGCTCGCTAAGGTTATCGTTAACAAGAGACATATCAAAAACCAAAATAATGATAGCATCTTTTCCGTCGCCAATGAGGTGCGTCTCAGCAATTCCACAATCCAGCGCGTTAGCTTTAAGGGTAACATCGTGATCCTTTAGTATCTGTTGAAAGACAGTATTGTCAAAGCATAGCTTAACGATGTCTGGAAAGAATCCGACGTTGAGCTTGTAGTAGTTATACTTTTTATTTTTGATGGCCATTAGTGTCTCGTGTTCTTTGGCTTGTTTAGTTGGGCCAGGATCTCTTCTCGCTCCTCGTCATCAAGGTCATCGACTGAGACAGACTCCTCAAAGATTTCACCTGTCTCAACAAGCTGCGTAATGCCACGCACGAGCTCCATGTACTCCTCCTCACCTAGGTCCAACTCATCGGCCCAACCCTCCACAAATACCACCGGCATCTTCTTGGTCATCTATTTCCCCTTAATATATTTAGCATGCGTTTTGTGTAGGAATCTTTTGGTGTTTTTTCCTGCTCAATGTGTTGCTTTAGGAGTGCAATAACACCAATCTCAACGAGCTTACTGGTTGTGAATTCATTGAGGTCAAGGTTGTAATTTGCGGAGCCGTCATCATTCTCACTGACGTAGGTCATTGTGAACTGGATGTCGTTTGTATCTGATAAATAGGGCTTTGTCATTTCTTTAGTCCTTTACGTAGTTCATGTGAGTGTAGTTTTTTGCCTGGGTCCTTTACCTCACCGGCCGACTTGGCCACCTTGGCGGCCTTTGTGCGACCGACAACTTCACCTGTGGATAGTACAAAGTCATGCTTGGCTCCCTTGGCGCCCTTGCCGGCCTTTTTGATGATGTCGTCGTGGCTCTGTGATGGTGTGCCCTTGACTACCTTGCCGGACTTCTCTTTAATTGCTGGCTCAATTACTTTAACTTTTTTAGTCATCTCTTTTCCTTTTGTTGTACGTGCCACTGACATAGCTCCTTGTAGTACTTAATCTCTTCTTGGTACTTCTCATATCGCTCTTCGTATATGCGTTGCTGTTCTTGTTCGTCTTTACCCTGTGGCCTAAGTACAAGGCAGGCAGTAAAGCCGATGATGATGCCGATGACGTAGTCAATCATTTACTGTATTCCTCCATTGCCTTTTTAATTCTTTCTTCATACTCTGCCCTGTTTAAATTCCCTTTGTGCCCGCTTGCCCAGTAGCTGTTGAGATAATTTTGTGTTCTTTGCATATTATCCCACTCACGCACTCGGTACTTGTACAGCTTGGTCCATGGCATGTGGTTTGCCTGCAACCTGACCCACCACACGTAGAGTTTAGTATTCATATCTCCTCCGGATCATAGCCTTTTGATTTCAGCCAGTTGTCAATCAGTTCATGCGCCTCGTCTTCTAATTCTTCAGGCACACGACGCTCAACGTATGTGTAGTCAATGCTTTCAGATTTAGCTTTCATAATTGGATAGTTATCAAGGTTTAAATCCCCAATATCAAACACCACTGGCTGTCCTTCGGGTTTTGGTTGTGATTTCATACATTTCTCCAATATGTGTCGTTAGGGTTGGCCAGCATGCTGGCAATAAGCTCGTCTGCGGTTTGGAACCACTGGATGACTTTGAGCCCGTCGGACTGGATGATGGTGAAGCTCATAGCTTAACCTGATTTTCTTCTGCCCATAGTAATGCCTCGGCCAGCTCTTTGTATTGTTTAGGATCTATTACCTCACACTTGCCATCTGCTGTAAAGCGCAAAAAGCCTTGGCCGTAGATCAGCGCGTTGTGCATAACATGGTTGTAAAGTTGTACTGCGTCTTGCTCGTTCATCCTATTCTCCTATTCCGTGGGCGCGTTCGATGGCCCTAATCAATGTAAAGATATCGCATCCATCTGGGTTGACGATTTTATCAACAAGTAGTGTTATCTCATCTGCTGTCAACGGCTTTAATTTTTTGCAATTACAATCCATAATCTATTCTCCTATTCCGTGGGCTCGTTTTCATCGAAGGCCATTATTACATCGACCGCTTTGTTGGGTATGACAAAGTGCGCAATATATTTTTCTGTACCTTTAACTAATACTGATCCTATTGTATATTTATCTTTATGCTTATACGTTTCAAGATTTTTCTCTGCCTCTTCCACAGTGGCAAACCCACCTAAAAATGCTATCATAGTCTATTCTCCTATTCCGTGGGCACGTTCGATGGCGCGGGCGAACGCCATGATGCAATGCTTAAAGCCATAATTGCCTATTGTTCCATAAAAAGGCGCCCATAAGGCCATCATTTCCTCTAACGTCAACGGGGTGCGTTGTGCATCTTGCCGGTCTTGTGTGGTGAAGGTGGTCATTAATTTTTATCCTTTACTTGGTGCCATTTAACAAAATCTACTGCGTCCCAGAAGCCGTTCTCATAATCTGTTGAGTTACTGCCTGTCATGGTAATGTCTTGATACCAGACAATCATCTTTTCTAGGTGTGCAAGTCGGTCCTGCATCTTCTTTAGCTCATCACATGGTACACCTACTACGTTGTTAGGTCTTTTCAACGCCTCTATTTCGGCTTGTTGCTGGTTTATCTTTGCCTCTACCGCACGCAGTTCAGCTACCATGCTTTCATTGATTGTGCATATTAGACCGTGGTCAACACGATAAAACCGCAGTATGTAGTCGTTGCCAAAACAGTATTCCTCAAATGCGTTCATTTCTCTTGTGCCTTTCTTAGTATGTCCTCAACAATAAACTTAAGTCCAAGAACATTGATGTCTGCCGAACTTGGGTGAACCTGACAACACAAAACCATGCGGTGTGTAAAGTCGCCTATTTCCTCATCTGTTAGTGTCTTTGCTGGTGGTTTTTTCCATAACACTTCAACAATCCTATGTTCGTCATCTGTATAAGTAACGGCTAATAGTTCACCTGTTTCTTTACTTTTTTGAAGTGATAGGTGTAGTTCTTTTGCTGGGTGGGTATAGAGTGGAATATAGCCGTTAGGCATATCTTCATTTAATTCAACAACAAGCCACATTTTTGCGGTTTCAATGTATTTGCCATACGCTACTGGTTCATTGTTCATTTCTCTTGTGCCTTTCTTAGCTCATAAAATTCTATGATTGCCTCTGCAAACATCACAGGAAAGTCTGCATCAGAACCTGCTCTTAATAAACCTTCCGCTATACCGCCTTGATGTAAATAAATATTGTGTATTTCTTCAGTAGTTAATTTCATTTCTCTTGTGCCTTTACCGTAGGTATTGTTTCCCATTCAGTCCAGCAATATGTAGTGTCTGGTCTTTCCCTGTACTGCAAAACTTTTCCATCTTTGGTTTCTAACCATCTCAAATCAATCATTTCTCTTGTGCCTTTCTCATTGCATAACTTACAAACACATGACAAAAATAACCCAATGCAAAAGCAATGTCGTAGCTAATCATGTCTATTCCACTCATTTCTCTTGTGCCTTTCTTAGTATTGCTCTAGCAAATAAAGGTAACTCAGCATTTAGCATAACAACCGCTGGATGCGTTTCATTCCAACATTTAAGTATTTCCTCATCTGTTAGTGTCTTTGCTGGATGGGTGTAGAGTGGAATAGGCTCTGTTGTTCCTGTAACTTTCCACGCAAACTTAATGTCGTAGACTGTTGCACCTTCACCTTCGGGGTAAAAATGTCCTACTGGTTTTATATTCATTTTTTTTGTGGCTTCCTTAACTAAATCTAGCAATGATATAAACAATAACCGCACCAAGTAACCACCATTTAAAACTGCCATCAAATACCCAGTTTATAAAGTTCATTTCTCTTGTGCTTCTTTTTCTAATTGATGTACTTTGCTCATTGCCTGTGTTGCCAAGTTGTGCATATCTTTGTACTTGCGTTTCCATTCTTCTATATCAAGTGCTTGCTGTTTAACAATGCTTTCTGCAAGCCCAAATTGGCGCAACATATTGGCGGCTTTACCAACTAAATGCTCAGATGTATAGGGTTTTTGTCTAGATTTATCTAATTCATCAGCTAGTTCATTTGCGTTCATTTCAGCGCCTCCTTAGCCCACCTAATATGGTCATCGCACTGCCACTTAATCTTGTCATGGCTAAGCTCAACGTGCTCGTTGGCAATAGACTGTAGTACCTGTTTCAATGCTTCTATTTTAGCTTGTTGCTGGCATAGCATTTCAATAGCTTGTTTAACTGCTGGTAAATACCCAACAGAAAGCATCTTTTCAAACTCCTTTAAATCAGCTAGTTCATTTGCGTTCATTTTCTCACCTGTAAAAGTATTGGCCCGAATCTATAAACATAGTATAAATCGCCACCATTAAAGCGCACTGAGTTCCACTGTAATGGCTCGCCTTTAAACCACGGAGCCTTATAAAATCGTATGTTCATTCACCATCCTCCACCATAATACCATTATCTCGGCGGTAAATTTCCTCGTCGGTAAACACCTTGGCTATGTGCTCAGGGATGTGGGTCTGCGTCATGCGGATGTTGTGGATGTGCATGTTAGACAGCGAGCACACTGGGCGGTATTCCAGTGGTGATCTGCCATCCTTGCCACGACAACCCCAGTGAAAATCAGTACGGATCTTTTCGTGTGGGTCTGTGTCGTACACGCAGGCATCTGTGTGTGGCGCGTCATCGTGCACGTTGGTGCGCTGGTAATCTAGCCCCCCGTCTATCATGTACTCCTTACCATTGGCGTCTACGTAGGTCTTGTAGTCGTGTCTGTTGTAGCTCTGCATCACTGTGCCATCCGGTGTGATGATGCGGTTGGCTAATAACTTAGGCTCCTTCTTAAAGATTGCGTCCCACTGTGCGTTGAACTGCTCTTTGTTTTGTGGGGTAATTTGTTTGTCACCCTTACCTCCGTCGTGCTTTGTCATGCTATCTCCTAAACAGTGCTGTTGATTTACGTCTGCCGTATACACGGCGAATGCGTAGCGCTTGTATCATGCCGAATGTCTTGTTGCGGTGGCCTTGATGCGCCCTACGGATTTGCTGCATCTTAAAGCGCAGTACTAGACTAATTGATTTTTGTCTAGTAACAAGTGTCCTACGCCGACCAAACCCCCCAAACACGGAGGTGAAGTCGTTGCGCTTAATAAACTTGCGCCGGTTAAAGTGTTTCATTTTTTAATACCTTTTACCATTGCTTCTAATATGGGCAATGCTTGTTCTTGTGTGCATTCATTTAAAGCCCTATTTGCAAAAGACAAAATTATTCGGCAATTATCTTTTGTATAATTTCTGTTTTTTGGGTCTATTCTATCAATAGATGGGCCATAAGGATTGGTTGTGTATTCCGTAACGCTTTCTAATTCAAAAGGTATATTAGTTAATTCGCACAATCCTTTTTCCAGTCTTTCTTCTATCCATTGGCTATCTATTGTGCATAATGATTTTGATTTTTTTGCTCTTGTTTTTGCACCCTGTAAAAGCATTTTGGCTCTACTTGTAAAATTATTTCGCCTTATTTTATGATCTTTTTCACCCCAAAGTTTTAGCTGATTTATTTGCAGCTTAAAATCTTCAGGCGAAAACCATCTTTCTAATAAAAACTTAGTTTTGCAAGATGAGGAAACATAGCTTAAAAATACAAAGCCGTCTTCTTCGCGTATGTCTCCGCGCTTAAAAGGTAAACCTGTGTTGGAATTGATTCGTTTCATTTTGATACTCCAGTAAAGTAATAGATATTAGAGGGGCTAGTCATGTTACTGGCATGACAGGGGTTGCAACCCTTTTCGCCTTCTCTATCTATATTAATGCAAAATATCACTTTAAAATGCCCCATTATCAAAAGATTCAATGGACTCTACATACTTCATCGCTTTTTCTGATAACTTAATACCGACATATATGTGAACCCGCTCTCCTTTTTCTCTAAGAAGATCCGAAGTTACTGCATGCTCTTGAATTGCTGCTAAAAATCTGCGTTTAAATGCTAATTCTGTTCCTGGCGGTAAACTTCTGTGCAAAGCCCAACGTTTGTAGCATGTAAACACATCGTCTTTTGCAACACTACCCATCGGATCGACTACTAACGCATCATCAATGAACGAACCTATTGGATTTCCAATTTCAGACATTAATTCTAAGTACTCTTTTCCAGATGTTGGTTGTATAAAATAACCACCTCTAGATATCCGTCTTCTCAGCCCCTCCATGGCCCAATTAAAGATTCCTGATAGTTCCTTATCTAACTTACTTGATAACTCTGTATCTTCCTTCCCGTAAAAAGACTTGTTCATTTTAAATACAATCATCCGACCAGTCAGTGCGTTTGAGTTTTCTGTTAGCTGAAGCACCTCATTGGAATAAATTACAATTCGAGTTGGCAAGTAACCAGACCAAGCCTCCTTGTTTTTTCGGTTTACTGTTACTGTATCACCACCAACGATTCGCAGTAGTTGAGATACTACGGCAGATCCATTTCTTGATGGTGCCCTTGCATCGGTAAATGATGCTAATAGCTTGGATATCCAAGGTTGCAAACCGAAAGTATCACATAATTCAGATAATTCAGGAGCTACTGTATTATGCTGACCCAATAAAGCTACGAGCACTTTATTAATAGTTCCCTTACCCGCACGTCTAGCTCCAACAATATTAAAGAATTTTTGTTGCTTTGTGTCCCCCGATAGAATATATCCAAACATTTCCTGTAAGCAATCAATAGATTCTAAATCATCTGGCCACACAGACTTCAAAAATGCCTCCCATGTAGGACATTCTGCCGCGGGTGAATACTCAAATGGTAAAGAGTTTTGAGTAAAGAATCCCAATGAATGCGGTATTAAAATACTATCCTCTAAATGAAACAGTCCATTCTGTAAACTAACTAGCTTTGATGCTTCCGGTTTTGTGCTAGAATACCCAAGTAACCAAATCGGTGGCTTGGTGTTCGGATGGTTTGGTAGGTGTACAAGTGCCTGTATTGCATCTAACGCGCCCGATACACTGGCCGGTGCTGGATTAAATGGTATTAAAGATCCCTGCTTACCAGATTTCTTGCACTTATCTAAGAATGAATACACTTGCGAACGAATTGTGGCCGATTCTACTATCTCATAGTGTGTACCTACATGGATAAAGAAGTCGTCCGCGTAGTGCACCAGCTTGTAGCCCTCCTCTGAGGAGTAGTAGTTATCCAAGAACGTGCGTGCGTGGTTCATGGTGCCCGCGTCTAGGATAATCTCACCTCGTTGTAGTGCCTCGGTGCGCACCTGTTGGTTTACTTGGAATATCAGTGATCGCAGGGTAGCCCCCGAGCCCTTGAACGTCCTCCACTTGTTCTCGCATGAGTAGTCCCCAGTTGAGGTGTAGGAGGAGCCCAGTGAGCTCCATCTGTCCCATGCCTCGCATGCCTCCACATCACCCTGAAATTGGTGGTGTAGTATGGCGCCGACCTTAAGCCACTCATGGTACCCACAGTTCGGGTCTAGCTTAGATAGTATCTCGGACTCTACGCACCCAATGTCCCAGTCCTCCAGTGGCGCCACGTAATCACCGAAGGCGTCACCTGTATGCCTCAGTGTACGTGCTGGGATTACACTGGTGAGGTCCTGCGCCTCGGTTGGGATAGTGCCTGATAGATGGTGCCCAGTGACAGTAAAGAATCGTCCGGTTGAGTATGCCTCAAACCCAATGGAGTGATCCGCATGGGACGCGAACAGTCTGGAGCGGGTAAATATCTTTACTCCGGTACCACTGGGGCTAATCTCCATGTACCCGTCCACTGTGCTGGATAGGTCCTGCATTGCTGGATTGGTGAATCCCTCGGTGGTGTAATCATAGCAATCATCAAGGTCAATACCCACTAAGTCATCGTCCTTGCTGAACACAAACCCAATACCAGAGAATTTGTCTGTTGAGTAGGCGTCCTCTACTGTCAAGAAGTCTGTCCATGTCTCCGGATTGGTGGAGGAGGCGGGTCTGCCATTGGTCTGCAACGGCATCTTAGACCATCGTTTGTTATCTCCCTCACCAACCTCCACGAATGACCACACCACCCAGCGGGGTACTTTTTTGAGGGTAGCCGGTATGTTCTGTGTCAAAACGGGTAATGTTGTTGGTTTCATAATTCCTTTCTTCTTACCTATATAAATGCAAAAACTAGTGTATTTGTGGTTTCATAATGTGAAATATTGCCAAAATTTGGTTTATGTTGCACTGCATCCATACTACCCATACAAATTAAATAAGAATCATTCTCATTGACATTCAATATAATCAAGCACTTAAAAATTATTTGTACCAGTAGTACTAGTAGTACCCCTTACTTTATCATTTTTAATATTTTTAAAAAAAATAAAAACGTAGTGGTGGGTAAAGTGCGTTTATACCCATACTACCCGTACTACTAGTACAATTGAAATTCCCGCCCCAATGGATTAAAATAAAGTTAGATGCAGACGTACGTCCCAATGGTAGTCCAAAAGCAGGTATGGATTTGACCATCGGGGGTCTGTACTGTATCAGCCAATGCGTAGGCAATGTGTCCTAAGAAGTATAGTGCGGCAAATAGTAGCACCCACTTAATGTACTTATCCCATGGGTCTTGGTTCATAGTTTCACCTGATAGTCTAGATTGTTGTTTAGGAAGTTGTACGCCCATTTTCTAAATGCCTCTCGGTTCTCGCTCGTTTGCTCATCGTTTTCGTCCCACTCTGCAAATAAGACAAACTCACCCTCTAAATTGTTAAACTCGATGCCAATAAGGTCACCATCTTGGTAGATATCGGTTGGTATTACTTCTTGTTTCATAGTTGCTCCTTGGTTAGTTGCTTCTCGTCCCAGCTATCGGGTGATCCATAATCACCACGACTGGAGCGCATACGCTCCTCGTCTCGGTATCGTGGCTCTACTGCCCACCACGCCAGTGAGGACTCCTTGTACTCTAAGAACTCATCGTTGGGCTCAAACAGGGGGTGGTTCATGCCCTCGATGTCGACTGTACACACCACGTCCGCCTGCCGTACCCATGGTGTTCCATTGATCCGGTTGCGTGCTCGAATGAAGCGATTGTATGCCTTGGTCTGCTCCGTTGATAGTTGTAGCATTCATTCCTCATTTTCTTCTAAGAACTTCTCATTTTCGAGTGAGTCCAATGATACTGGCTCACGGCTGATATAACCCCTAAGTTGGTGCACCCTCGATACGCTAATATCAAGTATGGCAGATAGCTCTGTCACTGTTGGCTCGCGCCCTAATAGCTGGGATAGTACACGCTCCTCGTACTTCATCTTCTTGATGTTCAGCATGATATTGACCGGCAGTCGGATGATGTTTGAGGTATTGTTAAGCTCGCGCAGTACAAAGCGCCTGATAAACGCGCAAGCATAGCTAGAGAATCGTACGCTCTTGGTTGGTTTCCAGCTACGTGCCGCTAATAGTAGCGCCTCGTTGCCCATACCAATCAAGTCCTCGAGCGGTGTCTTGCCATGGTGCCACGCCGTCATCTTGGAGGATACCATGTACGGCACCAGTCTGAGGTTATGTGTCACAAGCTCGTTGAACGCCTCCTCGTCACCCTTGGCGATACGACGCCCTAGCTCGTGCTCGTACTCCATTGGTAGCTTAGAGATATCCATGCGTAAGAGCTCTTGCAGGTAGTCTGACTTGATGTCGTTGTTGTCACTCATTGTGGTTTCTCCTAAACAAAATCTCAACACGCGCCAGTATCTCCTCGTACATTACAATGGCAATACCCAAGATAAGCCAAATGAGCTCTGAGAATTGAAAGCCCTTATCGAGCTCCGCCCACGCGAATATAATCATTAAGAATCCAAATATCTTCAAATTAGTGCCTCTTTAAGTAGTAGTGTAGCCATCTCGTATGGATTGGCTTTGGGCTGGCGTGGCAGTGCCTTTAAGACCATGCCACTGGTTAGGTAGGGGGTAGCCTCCAGCTTAGATACAAACTTCCGGCAGGCACCCCCAAACTCGTCAATTAACAGGTAGCGATACTGGCTCATTGGCTCGTTGCTCCTGTTTCCATTTAGTCCACACGTCCAGTAGGTTTACGTCCGGCACGGGGGTTGATAGGATGTGATCAATAAAGTCCTGCTCTGTCTTGTTGAGTCTCTTGATGGTGTTTAGTCCGTGCATTTTGATAGCCTCTCTGTTGGTACATCTTTTAGTATCTGAATGACAATATCCCACTGCTTTTGTGTTGGTCTAACACCTTGGAATCTTTCGTTAAATGCTTTAATAAAAACCACAAATTTATTTGTATTCATTATACCTCCAGTGGTTTAACGATTACTGCCTTGATGTGTTGGATGGTGGTCACCGAGCGCACAAACTGCTCGTCCGATAACTTACGCACCAGTGGCGCGCTGATGTTCTCGCGGTCGTACTCCTGCACCTCGGCAAAGAACGACTCGCCTTGGTACTCACCCACGCCTCGGGCAATGAGCTCTGCCTTTAGCTTGCTCTTGATGATCTCCAGCTCGTTGATCTGCTGGTTGATGATGCCGTACTGGTCAATGATGTTGTTCATAATTTCTCCTATTAAAATCATATTTTACTTTAAGTTGATGCGGTGTGTCAACAAGTTTTTCACGCATTGTTTCTAGTGCATTTCCGAGCCAATATCTCCAGTGTTTTTCAGTCACCCCTATCGTGGTATGCGTCTGACCTGCCATAAACGCCTCAATGACCCTGCGCTCTAACGGATTGAGACAATCACGGATCATGCGCCTTACTACAATCCTCTTCATGCTGAGGATGTTAGTGTCGGGGATGGTTGCTTCGTCATTGTTAATAAAGTCCAGTTCGGTTGGATCCCACTCCTCCTCCCATAACTTGGGTGAGCGTGGTTTATGAATCAATGGATGTCTGTACATTATTTCACCCCCTATGTTGTTTGAATGTAAGTATGTATTGTACATTATCTTCGTCCACCGCGTCAAGTGATACGTAAGACTCACTGCCACTGCCTGTCCAATAGTCCCACGCCTCTTGTGGGGTATCAAAGTCCTTCGCCTCGTTGATGTTGTGAATGATGGCCAGTGGGCTAGAGTCCTTACTGCCCTCTATGCTAAACCGACCAAACTCGATGTCACCAAAATAATACGTAGTCATTATTTCACTCCCGCCATGTTGGTTGCCCAGTCCTTACCACTTCGCTCCTTGACATACTCCCAAGAGCCCTTGGTGCCCTCCTTGACGTGCAGGCGCGATGGGATGGTGTTGCCGTATGCGTCCTTGGCGTCTTTGAGTCCTAAGAGGCACTTGCCGTCACTGATAGCCTGCATCATGGTGCGACCATATGATCCCTGTAATCCCCACATGCCCGAGTTAATGGCGCGCTGGATGGATGTGTAGTACTCCCCCTCGTCCACACTGTCGTCTGTCTCGATGTTGTTGATGTCTTTGATTGTGAATGATGTCATACTGCCTCCTCTCTTACAATACGGCATGATAGTGTGCCGTGTTTTTGTTCGTGAAATTTACAAAATATTTTAGCGTTGGCATAAGTCGGGACTTGTTTTGTGTGCCATTCATTATCTAAAAAGTATCGTACAAAATTATGATATGTTTTCTTCATGTTAATTCTCCTCATGTAATTGAATTCGTGCCTGCTCGGGGTTATTGTACCACCTATTGGCGATCTCCCACGCGTCGTCCTCATCATGCGCGTAGATGGTCGTGCGGTACTGGTCTGCTAGTAGTAAGTCGTACAGTGCACCCATTATTCTGTCTCCTCTACTTGGTGTGTCACGTCGTACTCAAGAATTGCCTCGCCGTCCTGTAACTGCTCTTGGATAGCCTCGTATATCCATGGTGACTTAAGCAAGTAGCCGTCGTCGTCCAGCCGTACCTCGATTTTGATTGTGTATGTTGTCATTTTGTTATCTCCACTATTCTAAACTCTTCTCTGTCGTATGGGCTTTCAATGTTGCCCTCCTTGAATGCCTCCTGCTCGTCATCCAAGAAGCTATCGAGCTCGTTTAGCGCATCCTCAAAGCTATCGTACGTGCTAGGTGTCTCGTTGCCGTCCTCGTCATAGTCTGACCACGTATTGATCCATCCGTCGCATAGCGTGTAGTGTTGTACCTCGTATCTCTTAGTCATTATGCCTTCTCCTCTTCGTACTGGCGACGTGTCATGTACACGATGCCCATACCGCTCAGTGTGTTTGGGTTTGGTTTGCACACCCCGATGATGTCATCAGGTGACTGCACTGGCTTAGTGTACTGGATTGGGTATGATACATCGGGCGTTGTTGGGGTGCGTCCCCAAGTGCGTGATACATAGCGCGCCTCGTCGCGTGCCCTGCATATTGAATTAAGTGATCTCATACTGCCTCCTAGATAAATTGAAAGTACTCAGGGTTAAACTCGCCCCACTGCTCTGCCTTGTCGCCGATCAGCGAGCCCTTACCGAGCTCGTGGTCGAATACTGCCACGCAGTCCTGATCCAGTGCCGTCGCCAGCACGTCCAGCGACCCCTTGTGGCTGATGTACTGGATGATGACTGTAGGCTCGTCCCCATCATAAGAGACGCGCAGGTTGACAATGTCCTGCACAAATACCAGCGCGACCTCGAGTGTCTTATCGACACTGTTAGTGTTGCCAATGAATGGATTGTTTAATCCGATGTTGAGTGTGTACATATATGCTCCTGTTGTTTGGTCTCATCAGTATACTCGAAAAGTATAGACCACGTCAAGTGGTTTCGACCTGTTAGCCTTGGAAAATTCTAAACTGGCTGGCTGGGAAGTCCTGCGAGTGTTGAGCTATCAGCCTGTTAGCCTTGAACTCACTGGCAACAACGTTAACAGTAATCCAGCCGTTTATAACATACTCTTGCACTTTGAATTTGAATGACATGTTAGGGCTCCTATGTATTGGTCTCATCAGTCAGCGCATTACGCTGAGACCACGTCTCCGTGGTTTCGACCTGCTTACTCAAACTCTCTGACCATCTGCTCTACTGCGTAGAACGCATAATCTAACTTCTGTTTTAGATCATAGTTTGCTTGCTGTTGATCTACCAAGTACTCGAGGCGCTCAGGGTTGCCCTTGAGTGCGCTCTTGACTATTGCATCGTGGGTGTATGTTGCGTGTGCCTGCACCCTGCGTTCTGCCTTAAGTACTTCTAAGATGGTCATTAGATGTGCGTAGGACAATGCTGTCTTGATTGCTGTTGTCATGGTATAGCTCCTGTGTGGTTGTGTATTAGTACTGCCTCGAGCTCACTGGTATCAATGAGCTCTGAGCATTACTATCTATCCACTGTTGAGAATGCTTAGCTCCGTGGGTAACTCTTCACTAGCATCTATGCACTAGGTCTGCCACATGATTAGAGAGGTTGGTACTTAGTCGCCTCTTGAGTGGATTAGCCACTGCACTTCCGATGTAAAACAGTATACCGACCTTGGAATGGAATGTCAACACCTATTTAATACCTGACTAAACTGTGGGGTTATGTGGTAAATAGTGGGCGGGATTGCGTTGTGACTAATAGCCCACACTCGCCCACCCACCAGTCTGCCTCCTCGCGTACGCGTGACCTGTGAGCCCTTATAGTATATGATAGGCAAGCGATCAGCGCACACCCTAGGCTACCCCCTCACCTCATAGCCACTCTACCCACAGAGCCCTTCTCGTGCCTCCTATCCGTCAATAGGTACATACCCTTAGTGCCACTTAAGTTAGTAGCCACTAACATCATGCACCACATTGGTGCGCTGGTCTGCGTTTCACATTGTGAGATAACATACCACAATGTGAAACGTTTGGGCGCGAGGCTATGTGGAGTGAGTGCTTACTTACATCATGCACCACATTGGTGCGCCCCAGTGAGTACTCACTTACTTAGTGCACCACATTGGTGCATAGACTGTGTGGGCTACTCTGCTCGGCAGGGCGCGGGGCTATGTGCCAATGTGTCACGTTCAAGCATGCTTTCCTTGGTGGGGTGTTGTT
>Ga0364859_10084_pt1 | contig 67120 bp, 72 predicted proteins | sample ExccelAu500001D3_FD_206911 | JGI IMG/M metagenome (GOLD analysis project Ga0364859, IMG submission 206911) | Enriched cells from Trout Bog Lake Hypolimnion, Wisconsin, USA - BchlTB.Aug20.5000.01 .D3 | ecosystem: Environmental > Aquatic > Freshwater > Lake > Hypolimnion/Profundal zone | place: USA... | reverse complement strand
AGAAATGATTAAACCTGAATGAATTAAATTCTCCAGGTTTCGTTTGTCCACCAGCTGTTTTACAAGCTGTGCTCCTATAATATAGGCTCCAAAAATGGGGAATTGAAAGTAACCGAATTGAGCTGGGGACATCTTTAAAGTGCTGATTAAAATAAAAGGGGAAGTGGTAATCCATCCCATGATTCCCCCGTAAAGCAATCCAAATGCACTGGCTGAAATGATGAAGGGAAGATTGATAAAAATCTTTCGATACGTTGCAATGAGCGTTTTTATATTCAACGACCTGCGGCTTTGCAAAGCCGTGCTTTCCGGCATGCAAAACCAAAGCGCAGATAATGAAATAGTCCCCAGAACAAAAAGGCTTAAGAATATCACCCTCCAATTGGTCACAAGAAGGAACATCCCTCCTAAGACAGGTCCAATGGCTGGAGCCAATACAGCTGCGGTACCCATCCACACCAAAATATGAATCGCCTCTTTGTCATTGTATAAGTCGTGGATGCTGGCATACCCAGAAACCATCATCGTGCACACTCCGATCCCCTGTAAAAAACGGAAAAGAATAAGAAGTTCCAGAGATGGAGCCAAAGCACACCCTAGAGTCGAAAGCAGAAAGAGGAGCCCTCCGCCAAAAAGAATCGGGCGACGCCCAAATCGATCTGACAGGGGGCCTACGATGAGTTGAACCGCCGTATTCCCGGCAAGCCAGGATGTAATTGTCAATTGAACTAAATTAATTTTAGTATTTAGGTCAGAGGTAATTAAAGCCAATGCAGGCAAATACATGTCATTTGACATGTTGGTGCAAAATTCATAAATAATCAAAAACAGCGGAAATAGGCGAAACAAAAGCTGAGCAAGTTTACCTGTCATAAGGAACCTCTAAATCTTCAAATGCAGCAACCATGCGGCTCCTCAGTGCGTTACATAGAACCGGATCCGCTTTTTTTGGAGAGCCGACATCAAAGGGAAGTTGAGGATTGTATTCGATAGCAAGTTGCATGGATTGGGCAAACTGAGGGCCTGCAATTTTACCAGCTAGTGTTAAAGCCATATCAATGCCAGCCGATACGCCTGCTGCTGTCATGACTTTTCCATCTTCAACAACACGCTCATCAATAGGAGTGGCTCTCCACATCTTTAAACGCTCGATCAGATAAGTGGTTGTGTCCATGTTATACCTTACTCATCGTCACTGTCTATTTCGAGAGACACACCTAAGAACCAGTTCTTATTCACCCTGGCTAAGGGAACATTTTTTAACAATTTTTTCAAATCCCCTTGGATGGAAACGTTAAACTGATCCCAGATCGTTGAATTCTGCATTTGAAGAATCGACTGTTCAATCAGGTCAAAAATCCCTGAACTTAGGTCTTCTTTACACATCAATCTTTTGAATAGCTGGATAGCAAACTGTTGCAATTCTATCTCTTGGCTCTGAAATCCCCTGTTTGCTAGCCTAGCAGTTATTTCATATCCTTGTCTTTTAAAACAAAGCTCAAAAGCAAGATCGAATGTGGCAGAAGTCAGTCTTATATCAGGGCTTTCCACTATGCGAGTCAAAACAGTTACTGCTTCAGAATAACCGGCTTCATTTAGGACAAGTAGCTTAAGTAGACATTCAAAATTAGCCTCGATGAGATGATTAAAAGGGCAGGTATGCATTAGATCAGCAATGATGTCGCAAATTTGTTGATTATATCCTTCCTCTTTTTTACAGCCGTAATCACAGAAAGAACGACGGAATTCTCTCATATACTGTCCAAAAAGAATGCTGCGGAGGATCTGCATAGCTTCCTTATGCAGGGCCTTTTTTTCAGGATTTTTTAGAGTCCAAGTAGCTAGATCAGTGAGCTTCAAACGCCGAGAATCAGATTGTGAAGTCCACATCTTTTCAGCAAGGAATTGGCAAAATACATATCCATTTTTAAGAGTATTTGATTCTTCACTGCGCAGAAGAGATGCAACGATTCCAAACACTCGAGCCCATCCATAGTCGCTATCTTCTCTAAAAAATTCTAAACGCCAGAGGGAATCAAGTAGTGAGTCTCTAAACTTTTTATGTTCATGATTTGGAAGGGTTAACTTAGGAAGAAGGATCGAAAGTGCTGAGAAGGCTTCTTTAACCTTGTTAGGATCAGAGGCATTTGATTCCTGCATGTATCTCAGAAGACGCACCATTTCTTCGGGGATTAAATTTCTATAAGGCCAGGAGAGCGGTGCAAATAAGGGATTTTGCAGTACTGGCATGAGAGCTTTGGTGACTTCAATCGGTGACACGCCTCTATCATAAAGCTTTTTAAAGAGATCGAAGGCAACCAGTTGAATTTTCTCATCTCGACTCTCTAAATTTAAGGCTGCATGTTCAAGGAGAATCTGATTGCTATACTCTGTTTCCCCTCTTTCAAAAAGTTGATCAAGTACTTTGATCCCCAATTGTCGAATGGGAATGGAGGGATTCTCTAAAAGCGAATGGATCTGTATATTCATCGCATCACAGCCCTGCCCTTTTACAATCAATTCTTGAAATAATGCATTCACAACATTCTCAAGCTCTTCCCCTTCCGGTTTTACTAAAGCTTGAGAAATTAAAGCCTGATACTGTTCTGCAGACAGACAACGTTCTGATGAAATTCCGTTCATAATTGCTTCCTCATTGAGACTACTCAATTTCAAAAAAAAGAGAGTTAACTCGAATCGCCTTTTTCTCTCAAGACTATTAACCAACCATTTAGTGGGTAAGGGACTGGTGGAACCCAGTCCCTTACCCACTAAAATAGTGGCCTTTAATGCTGTTTGAATGAATGGCAGAGCAGTGTTTACAATAGTGACATCTAAGAAAGCGGTATACCCAAACAACCTCAAAATTTGGCCAAGGGATGGGTTCAAAGCGCCTAAAATCGACGATCGTAAGTGGCCCTGTATTATTTAATACAGAGCCACTTACGAAGCCTGCGGTCGTCGATTTTCGGCAGCTTTCAATCCCGTCCGTTGGCCAAATTTTGAGGTTGTTTGGGTATAAAGGAAAGGAAGGAAACCCCTAGCAGCGCCCACTACTTAAAACGGAATCGATCATGTTCTTTCATAATTTAAGACTTTATTCCAGAGATAAGGGCGTGGGGTTTCCTGTTAATTAGTTATTGCCTTAAACCAGTATCATTCAAAGTTAGAATAGTTTTTGAGGCGAATGGCATGAGCGGCTTTACTGACATGTTTCAAGGCCCATTTTTTGAAAAAATGGATCCATCGTTGTGGAAAAAGGCGCATGAAACCGTGGTGTACCCAAGCAACCCACGATGAATCTGTGCTGGACATGAGCTTTACGCTCATCTGCGCTAATTTCTGATTTTTTTTAACAAACTTACGCAATAACTCCTCATATCTAGAAAAAGCTCTTATGTGATCCCCTTGAGACTCAGCAAGTTCTCCTGCAAGTACATACGCGCCCACCATGGCAACGCTGGTCCCTTGTCCCGATAAAGGTGAGGCAGCATAACCCGCATCTCCAATCAAAACGGTGCGATCAAAGCTCCAATGAGACATATGGATCTGTGCAGCGGCATCAAAATAGAAGTCCTTACTATCTTCCATGGCTGCAAGAAGACGCTGTGTCTCCCATCCTACATTCGCAAAAGCATTTTTTAATAATTGCTGCTGTTGTTCCACATTGCGAGGATCAAATGACAAAGGTGTTGAAAAAAAGACAAAACCTGCTTTTGCATTAAGATCTGAACGAGCGCTATAGACATTGACGAATTTTTGAGGTTCAAAATACTCGATCTCTGAACGATCCAAATTTAGAAAATTAGGGATCGTAAAAACAGAGAGATACACACCCAAATTTTTTAAAAACAGGGACTCCTCTCCAAAGACTAATTTTCTCACAGTCGAATGCAATCCATCTGCTCCCACGACAAGATCGAATAGACGTGGCTTGTTTATGTCAAACTCGACATAGACCCCCTGTTGATTTTGTGAAATCTGGGTAATGGAATCGCCGAAGAGACATTCCACATCAGCAGATTGATTCCATAAAATTTGGCATAAATCACCTCTCATGATCTCTAGATCCTCTTCGGAGCGCACACCACAGAGATCTCCGCTCATTTCCGTTAGATGCTTGCCTGATTTATCTACAAATAATGCTTTCTGAATGGAGGTCCTAGAGTCGAAAACAGAAGAATAGGCTTGCATCTGTTTAAGAATCTCCAAGGCAACCCCTCGGATATCAATTTTGTAGCCTCCTCTAGGTACAACGGGGCTTCTCTCAACAATTGTAGGATTAAAACCATAACGCTTTAGCCAGTAGGCAAGAGTAAGACCTGCAACGCCTGCGCCAGAAATAAGAATGTTTTTGCTTAAATATTTATTTTTCATGACATAACCTCTTTAAATTTAATCGATGGCCTCATCATAACAAAAAGACCGACCGTCGGTCAATTGTTTTTTGGCATGGGAAATACAAATAAATTTAAAATTATAGATTGACCATTGATCCACGAATTCTATACTATATTTAACTGGACTTGAGCCGTTGGTGGGGGCAATTTCGCGTCTAAAGTCTCTATACCAAAACAACCTCAAAATAAGGTAGTAGCTTAATATGGTTAGAATTGTAAAAAAATCTGCGGAACGCAGATCAGATATTTTAAAAGCGGCTCGCCATCTATTCCAAATCAAAGACTATGACAAAACAACTATGCAAGATGTGATGGATAATTTAGGGATCGCTAAGGGAACAATTTACCATTACTTCAAGTCCAAAGAAGCGCTTCTGGAAGCCGTCATAGAAGACACTGTCAATGAGAATATCGAACAGATGCAAATTCTACTCAGACAGTCACAAGGAAATGCCTTAAAGAAACTTCAAATGCTTATCGAAACAGGCAATATGACTACAGATAATGGCAAAATTTTGGATTATCTCCACAAACGCGGCAATGAGGCTATGCACACCCGTCTTCTCGCGGCTACCCTGATAAAACAGGCCCCCTTGTATGCAAAACTCATCGAACAGGGTTGTGAGGAGAGAATTTTTAAAACGGATACACCACTCGAATGTGCAGAGTTTGTCCTTTCTGCAGTGCAATTTCTGATCGATCAAGGAATTTACCCCTGGACACAAGAAGATCTAACCCGTAGAGTGAAAGCCTTTCCTCAGTTAATCGAACAACTCTTAAAGGCTCCTTCTGGCTCTTTTCAGTTTATGATTAATTGTTTTTAATGAGGAGGCTATACATACCCAAACAACTTCAAATCTTGGATTCTGGCTGCGTCAAAGCTCCCGCAAGTGGGTCCGTATTCATAAATACTGACCCACTTGCGGGAGCTGAACCGCGGGAGCTTTGACGCAGCTAGAATCCAAGATTTGAAGCTGTTTGGACATAACTTTTCTCAAATATTAATATTTTAAATACACGTACTATTACTTCATTTTGTTAATAAACATTTACTTAAACATTAAAACAATGTAAAATTACATTCTTTTTAAGCCAAAGGAGTAAATATGTCATGTTATCCCGTATCTAATCAAGTAATAAAATCATGGTTACAGGCACCAATGATTCCTTATGAAATTCGAGCTAAACAAGTCGTTCCTAATTGGGGCACACCTGAAGAACGGCGGGATAAATTAGGAATTCTTTATGACACGTCAATCAAGCATCTGTTCAACTCCGATCCTGAGAGAATTGCGAAAGCTCAACAAAGCCTTACTCGCTCTGCATGGATAGGAGGCGTTGCTTGCGCAATGGGCCTTCTAAGTTTCTCTCTTCTAGTACCACCCACGGCAATGGCGTTGTCATTACCGATGATAGGAATCATACTCACTTCTTCAGCTACATTTTTTTTCATTGCGTTAGCAGCCTGTCATTCTTACCATAAAAATGAAGGGTATTTGGAATTTCAAGAAAATGCACAAACTAAAGTGAAGTCTGCTATAAGAGACAATGGCATACTATTTAACTTCACGAGGGGATCCCCTGAGTCATTGCAAAGCTTGGTGCAGGAGTCACGCACCTTCTTTAGCTGCCTCTCTTACGAGTCAACGTATCAGTGAGGTGCTTAGTTCCATTGGGATGGATGCAAAACAAACCTTCTTTTCGAAGTGGACGAAGAAGGTAGCCAGCAAGGATCAACTCTGCTACGACATCACGTCTGTCTCCTCCTATTCTGAGTGTAACGAGTACATCAAGTTTGGTCATATCGGACCTAGTTACATTTCTTCGGGAAATTAGATTACTCAAACCCTTCCTTTTCGTATAATCCTGACATTTCCCTGACATTTCAAAGATTATCCAGGTAAAACAAGGCTAAAAGTGTGGCTGGAAATGACAGGACGTTATCTAGGGAAATGGATGGGATTAGCGGCAGTCGGATTTGAACCAACGACTAAACGGATTATGATGGAGGGAGTTTTCCCTCCTAACCAGCATTACCCAACCTTTATGAGCATGATTATAAACAGGTTGAATATTGGATGCAACGGGATTTTATCAGTCCTCCCCTGTGATTCGGTGTAATTTTTTGGGAGATTTCTTGATATATGCATATGCTATCAAAGAGACGAGTCCTGCAGGTAGGAGCGTTAAGCAAAAAGAAGCTTTGATTCCTGTGAAGTGGTATAAAAAAAGAACGAGTGGGGGAACAAAACTTCCAATTGCAGCGTCTGCAATATTAAACGATAATCCCACACCAGTAAAGCGGGTTCTCGTCTGGAAAAGACTACAAAGCAAGTAGGGTAAAAGCGCTGAAGTGCAAGCACACGATAGCGCGATTAAAAGTGTTGTAATTCCTAATAACCAAAATATTGAGTATTGAATCGACAAATACAGAGGAAATAGCAAAATCGAAGCTCCAGAGACTGTATACATCAATAGGAGCCGATTGTTGTACCTCTCAGCCAATAATCCAAAGAAAGGCAAAGAAAGAGTCATGATCAAAATAAGCATGCCTGTGATGAACACGCTAGTTTTATTGCCTAAATCTAAAAACTTATGAATAAATATTGGAACATTTGCGCTAATTATGAAGTAGGATGTTGAATTGAACACATAGTACAAACTTCCCCATCCTATGGGCCGACCAATGTGATGTAAAATCTGTCTTAAAGATCTCTTGTCATGCTGCATTGACTGTGCGATCTTTTGGAAAAGAGGGGTTTCATGAAGATAGTAGCGCAAAAACATACCGCATAATCCCAAAATCCCCCCTACAATGAATGACAACCGCCACCCCCACGTCAATAACTGCTCAGGGGTTAGTAGGTGTTCTAAGAGAATACATTCCACTGTACTGAGAAAAAAACCAAAATGAGCCCCGAATGTTCCCCAACTAGAAATGAAATGGCGTTGATTAACCGTAGCACTTTCATATAAATAGCAAAAAGCACCTGGCAATTCGCCTCCAGCAGGGAAGCCCTGTAGAATTCGAAGTAAGATGAGAAAAATAGGAGACGCAAGTCCGATTTGAGCATATGTTGGTAAAAAGCCAGTACACAACGAGGGGACTGCCAACATAAAAAGCGATAATAAAAGAGCCTTTCTTCGTCCAAAACGATCCCCAAATCTTCCGAAAAACACCCCACCCAGAGGACGCATCATGAGTCCAATACCAAAAATCAACATTGCATACGAAAGACTAGAGGTTGCATCTTCCTTGGAAAAGAACAAAGGGGCAATCCTTGGGATCCAATATAGGTATAGACAAATCTCATACCACTCGAGAATATTTCCTATTGTAACAGCAAGGATTTTGTATGCAGTATGTCGAGGTGGGGTGTAAACTCTGACTCATTTTTGAAATTTTCCTGAGCAATAATTCCAGCAAGAAACGGTAACATCCCCTCTTTGACATCAAACTCTTTAAATCATCCCAGTTACATTCCCAGCGTCCTACGGCGCTGTTCCGATACATTGAGATCGGCTCAGGAAGAGCCGCTCTCAATATATCGGGCTTTATTGATGCAGTATTTTGTAGAGAGATATTGAAAACGCTCTTCTAAGAAACATTTTTTTTGACTCTGTTAAAGTAATCATGCAGAATGACTTGTCTTAAATTTTAGGAGAGTAGCTCTATGAATACCCCATCACGAGATTGGCGTAAGCGAAGCCATCGCCTTAGCGAGAGTCGCGATGAATTCAAAGCAAGAAATCGCGAGAAAGCGGAAAAAATTAAAGCATTAGAGGGTAAAGCAACAGATCTTGAACACAGTCGAGCCCAATGGAAAAAGAAGTGTGAAGAGAAAACTCAAGAAAATAAAGCCTTGAAAAATGAAGTCGCAGAAAAAGAGGCTTTGATTGAGGCAGAAAGAAAATTACGTGAACAAGAGGCTCTTACCCACGCTGAAGAATTCGAAGTTCTTAAAAAAAAATGGCAGATGCAACAACAAGCCTCCCAGGAGCACAAGACAAAAAAATCCCTTATCGGCGCTATTCAGCAACTGTTATCCTGATATCGCTCCTATTGATTCTCTCAGGAGGATTGAGCCTTCGCGGAGCTAGAGAAGCGTTAATTCGTTGTTATTTTTGGCTACAGTGCAAAATGCCCTCTCATACAGCAATCCGCGATTGGATCTTGCAGGTGGGTTATTACAAGCTGACTTCAATTCAGAAGTCAAATGATTGGGTTGGGATGATCGACCTGTCTATTCAGATTGGCTCAAAAAAATGTCTTTTGATTCTAGGCGTACAGGTTGTGACTCTTTTGAAATCCAAAGCGTTGACATTTGAAGATGTACATGTTCTGCATTTGGAGCTTCTGGAAAAAACAAGTGGGCCAATCATCTATGAAGTTCTCAAAAAAAGTGAAAAGACAGTAGGCCAATACAGGCAATTTTGTCATGATCAGGGATCGGATATCGTATCTGCAACCCGTTTGTATGCGCAGGGTATTTATGAAGCGGAAGGCAGAAAGATTCCTATAATGAATGATATTGCTCACAAAATAGCCAATTTATTGGCTGTAGAAGTGGCGGAATTGGGATGGGCAGAATTTGCATTAAAAGCCTCTCAGATGAAGCAAAAACTCCAATGGACAAAATGGGCAGCATTATGCCCTCCGAGTCAGAGGAGTAAAGCTAGATATATGAACCTTGATGAACTAACCGGTTGGGCAAATAAAATGCTAGACCACCTTAAGAAAATGGAGCATGAACATCAAAAAAAGATAGAGCAGAAAAGCTGTGTGGAAAAGAGTGAGGTAGAGCTGAGGGAATTGCTTGAGCAATTTGGTTGGGTCAGATCCAGTGAGGCCATGATTAGGGAAGTATCTGAGATGTTGCTTATTGGGAGGATCGTAAGACAAAAAATTCGGACGGAACACCTCCACCACAAAACTGCCGAAGAGTTGGAACAAGAGCTACAAAACCTACAAGTAGGGGTCCGTGCCGACCAATTTGCAGGTAGTCTCCTTGATTTTGTGACTGATCAGGCAAAAGATCTCGATCAAGTGGCTTTAGGGAGCACTGAAATTATTGAATCAAGTTTTGGCAAGCTGAAGCAATTGATGGACGAAGACTCAAAGGACGGATTTACCCCTTTTGTGCTCTCATTGGCCGCCTGTTTAGGGAAGTTAGACTTAGACACTGTTCAAGCAGCATTACGAACCTGTAACAAAAAACAAGTAAAAGAGTGGGCAACAACGAATATTGGTGAGACGATTTATTCACAAAGACGTCGGATCTTTAATCCTTTTAAGAGACAGAAGAGAAAGCGAGAGAAGCTACCTCAAAGTGATGGGGGGCTACATCATACTGGATTTTTTAGTGGTAATGTTGTGAATTTTTGAAGGAAAGTTTACGTCTTAATTTTCAATGCCCCTCTACAAAATACTGCATCAATAAAGCCCGATATATTGAGAGCGGCTCTTCCTGAGCCGATCTCAATGTATCGGAACAGCGCCGTAGGACGCTGGGAATGTAACTGGGATGATTTAAAGAGTTTGATGTCAAAGAGGGGATGTTACCGTTTCTTGCTGGAATTATTGCTCAGGAAAATTTCAAAAATGAGTCAGAGTTTACACCCCAATGTCGAGGATTCATTGTTTTTTATTCTTTATAAAAATGATTAAAAAAAACCAACTTTTGAATTCATTGGTGTATAAACGAGTTGAATATTGGATGCAACGGGATTTTGCCACTTTTTAATGGAAAGCGAGTCACTGAACTTGGGTTAATTGTCTGGCTTGCCATTGCCCTGTTTCCAAGATCGAAAAATGGACAAGACGGCAGTTGTCAATTACCCAACTCTGACTAACCTTCATGAAACAACACATCGCCCAATGAATCCCTCCATGAGCCACGATTAATACTGGTCCTTCTTTGGAAAGAGCCTCATTGACCCCAGCGCACACTCGTTGCATAAAACTATATACCGGCTCTTCTGTGCATTCATGCGCTACTTCTCCCAGGGATGTCATTTTTTGCCAAATTGCAGAGTTACATTCGCCTAAATCGTTAATTTCATAATGAGCGGCGGTTAGCCTGGCACAACAAATCTCTTTGGTTTCCCTGGCTCGCTTAAGAGGGCTGTAACAGATCGTCTTGATTGGCAAGGAAGAGACCAATGGCTCAAGGCAATAGGCTTGCGCTACGCCTGTCTGATTCAAAGAGATATCATCGTGATTGATCTTTAGGGATGGAACAATATTTCCATCTGTCTGACCATGACGAATAAAATAGAACTCTTTCTTAAAAATCATAATATTCAGTTCTTTAACTCAAGTCGAGTATCAACTCCATCCCAATGGTAAGGTCTAAAAAGAAAACACCGCGGTGGAATCATTCTTCTCCTCCCAAAAATTGAGACGTAGAAATGATTTTACAAAATCGACTTATGCTTTCTAGAGCAGCTTTATGTCCTTCTTCAGAGGCTGTTTCACAGGCATCTTTCAGAATGACCACCGAATAATCTCGATCGTGAGCATCTCTTGCAGTATGCTCAACAGCCATATTGGTTGCAAGATGTTGGATGTTTTGCGCTCTCAAAATAGCCTCTAACGGGATGGAATAAAATGCATTTCCTCTGTGCTAGGTAAGTAGTGCCCTGTCTCATTCTATGATCTGTTTTTTTATTTTCTACAAGATGTAAAAGATGGCTCGTTGTTCAGGATGTATTTGGAAAAACCCAAACCGAATCTCTTAAATCAACAAAAAAGATCGCTACCGCAAGGAGGGTGGTCATAGCTGTCAACTGAATGACATATCGTATAAACGATTTTGTCATTGGTAACTTGCCGATCGTGAAAGGCAACTTTAGCCAAGCTTTTGCATCACAACGCTGACACCAGACCTTGTGAGTGTTAATTCTCAGATGAACCCGTTTGCTGCCTAGATTGAGCATTCTGAAAAACCCTCTCTTTGGTATAACTATTTTCTGTGAGTTATTTCATCCAAAAAAAAACATAAGATAAACAATTGAATACGAATTAGTTACATTAAAATAACATCTGCTAACACACATCGACATGAACTTGACTATTATACCCCATATTAGGTATATTAAAATGCATAAGGAATAACGCTATGAAAATAAAGCCAATTATCTGGGTTGCTTCATCTAAAGATGACCTCGACTGTTTGCCTGAGGGAGCTAAAGACGAAGTGGGATACGCTCTCTATCAAGCTCAGCTAGGCGGTAAAAGTCAAAAAGCAAAACCTTTTAAAGGATTTGGCAGTGCAGCAGTTTTAGAAATTGTTGAGTATGATTTAGGAGGAACCTACCGAGCTGTTTACACAGTAAAATTTAAGGAAGCTGTTGCTGTACTGCACGTATTCCAAAAAAAATCAACTCATGGAATAAAAACTTCTAAACAGGATATAGAATTAATTAAACATAGATTTAAGCTGGCAGAGCAAGAATACCAGTCTTGGCTGCTCACTAGGGAGCTTTAATGAATAAAAAAAAATCAGATCAAGAAAAAATAGCCGACATCAGAGTCACAGTGGGTTCTGGTAGCATCTATGAGCAACTTAGATTTAAAGATCATAAAGAAATGGAAACAAAAGCCATTCTTGTTATGGAGATAACCAAGGCGATAAAAAAGAAGAATCTTATCCAGACTGAAGCTGCCGACATCTTGGGAATTTCTCAGCCTAAACTATCAAGCCTGTTAAAAGGTCGTTTTAGAGGGTATTCAGTCGAGCGCTTGATCCATTTCCTTACCGAATTAGGAAAAGATGTCGACATCGTTGTAAGATCAAAACCCCGCAATCGGAAAGCTAGAGTGAACGTTTACCATTCGAACGGGAATTATTCTAATATGGGTATAGCGGCTAAAGGACGTTAAGTCACAAAAGGGTTTACTTACTGTCGATATGACTCGAGTGGCTGCCAGGCAAAGACCTCTCCCTGCCGGGAAACATATCCTAGACCAGAATAAGGAAGATGAGCTCCTCCCACAAGTAAATGCTCATCAGCAGCTTTTCCAAATAGACGCTTCCGACTCTCCACAGCTTGTCCGCCGTCTGAGTCGGAAGAAATACGCCACTCAAGATGTTCAAACTGGATCCCTGCACTATGAACAAGATCACCCCAAAGAAGGAGATTTTCATTTTTTGAGCTAAAAAGAAAGGCTGTGTGTCCTGGCGTATGACCAAAAGCATCAATCGCCGTGATACCCGGAATGACTGTTTCCCCCGATTTAATCAATCTTAGTTTCCCCTTGGATTCATAGGGCCCCAGTATTTTGCGCGCTAAAGCAAAACAGGAGAGTCTATCCTTACTTGCCCTGGATTCTTCATAGGAACTAAACCAATAGTTCGCTTCAATAGCTGGTACATAGATAGAAGCTTGAGGAAAAACTAAATTCCCGTCTGCTGTCAACAGCCCTCCTATATGATCAAAATCACAATGAGTAATTAACACCAGAGAGATTTGACTGGGGTCATATCCTAAATTGCGCATATTATCGATCAAACAACTCGTACCTAGCCGGCCTTGAGCCCCACAACCTGTATCAACTAAAATGAGCTGCGCTCCCGTATTGACAAGATACCCATGGACCTGCGTGCGGACGATATAGTCACTGATACAATTCACTCCAGAATCAAGAAGCTGTTGTCGTATGGCAGCAGGTTCAATGTCGACAAACATTCTTTGATCAAGATCAAGATAGCCGTCATTAAGAGAGCAAACAGTCCAATCCCCGAGTTGAAGTTTTCCCGACAAATGATTGATCATAACACTTGCCTCTTACAGTTTTCCTCTTAAATGCCTCAAGAAGCTCAGGGAAGTCAAGCTTTTTGTAATCTCCTCCATTTCCAGGAATAAAACAGAGCCACTTACGAAGCCTGCGGTCGTCGATTTTAGGCAGCTTTCAATCCCGTCCGTTGGCCAAATTTTGAGATTGTTTGGGTATACACACTAGGACACCGAGCCATATAATTTATGATGCTTCATATAACCTATCCCTGGAGGGGGTTGTCTTTTAGCTCCCTTGGATAGCAAAAAATCAGCAATCACTTTGTTTTCTTGAGTAACAGCCACTTGAAAAGGCGTTAAACCACTTCGATCCTTGAGATCTACCTCAGCTCCAGCTCGCACCAAAACCATAACGAAAAAATTATTCCTCCCATAAACGAACACTAGATTTATGTAAAAGGCGCTCTTCTTCTTGTTTTATGAGCTCTTCAATAAATCGAGTACCGGTTGTTGGTCTTCCAAATTCATTGTTCCTTTAGGCATCTAGTTTTCCAGCTTTAAGTGGATTAATAAATACGAGGGTTTGCATCAGTCAAGTCTCCTTGTTTTTAATTTAATACGAACCCAGACAGCGGCAGCTAGCATCACTGCTACAAAGGCAATATTAAAGTTAATGGCGTTATGAAAGGCAGGCAAAAATGAGGATCGAATCTCGGCCGAATGGAAAATGGCTGTGCTAGTTGCCAAAAGTATAGATCCTACAACATTCCAAACTGTTGCGATTGTTCCAATAGCAGCGCCGATTTTACGGGGGGTAATAACTTGATTGACAGCTGTGATCATTGCCGCATTGCTTAATCCCCAGTTGATACCTAAAAGAAAAAAAGGAACCACCAAAAAGAACAGCGATGTATGAAGATCAATCAAACGATGTAAAACAACAGATAAAAAAGCAGCGACCACAGAAATAAAGAGCAGGTTAGCCGTTCCCAACCATTTTACCGCCTTGTTGAGACATGAGGAAATCAAAACTTGTGCTGCGGGGATGACCGCAATGAGAAGACCTATAAAAAAAGGAGATAAGTCACGAATGATACGCAAGTAAAGGGGGTCAAAAAACATAAACACTGTACTAATTACTCCTGCAAGAGAGCAACTTAAAGCACTAAGAACGATGAGATTTTCCTTGAAAATATCAAGGTCTAATAGAGGATTTTTACCCATCTTATCCAGAATAATCAAGAGGAGAAGACAGATCACTCCTGCGGCAATAAAGATCCAGTCTAAAACGGAATCCCAATTATGCTCAGCTCCTGCCATAATACCATACATCAAAGCTCCCAGACCCAAAATCAAAAGAATGAGTCCCTTCCCATCGATCTTAACGGCGTGTTTATCATGAGCCACCCCTTTTAAGGCAAAGGAGCAAATAGCAAGACCTATAGCGATCACGGGAAAATTCACCCAAAACACCCATCGCCAATCTAAAAGAGAAATCAAAACCCCTCCAAAAAAGGGACCAACCATCAGGCCAAAGCCAGTAACAGCACTATAGATGCTGATCGCTCTTACACGCTCTTTTTCTGGGAATACGTCTGATAAAAGGGCCGCAGAGGAGATCCAGACCGTTGAAGCCCCAAGAGCTTGCAGCCCACGAAACAGGACCAACATTTCTACGGTTCTACTAAATCCAGCTCCGAGTGCTGCTAGGCCAAAAATGACAACACCACAGTAGAACACCTTTTTTCGACCCCACAGATCGGCAACTTTTCCTACAGCAATAAGGGTCATGCTCAGAATGATGGTAAAGATATTCGCAACCCACTGCAGCTGTAAAATAGTGGCATTTAACGCTGTTTGAATGAACGGCAATGCGGTGTTCACAATGGTGACATCTAAGAAAGCGGTAAATGAAAGGAAGGAAACCCCTAGCAGAGCCCACCACTTAAAACGGAATCGATCGTGTTCTTTCATAATTTAAGCCTTTATTCCAGAGATAGGGGCATCAGGATTTTCCTGTCAATTAGTTTTTGCCTATTATCTCTGAATCAGGTATAGATCAACTTTATCCATAAAAGGATCAAAATGCTTTCGAATTTCATTAAATTTGATTTTGGTGAGTTACATTATCAATGTTGGAGATCAAAGAAGTTTCTTCTTGGAAGATTCATGCTAATAAGAGGAAAGGAACGATCACTATTCCCGGTAATTATTCGACACTCGTGTTAATTCTTTTTGTCTTCATTCTCAATTTTTTCTGGGGGTATTTTTATTCTACTCTAGTAAAAATCCCTTATTGGATTTCAGTTCTCATCTAGCCCGGAAATTGCTACAATTTGGAGCTAATATTAACCAAAGATCGATAAAAGAGATATCCGTTAGTATTGTGAAGGAGATTTCAGACTACTTTTCTCCAAAACAGGTTGAGAAAGTTCCCTCAGGATCAACAGCTCTGACATTTGCAAAGCGTTTTAACCCTTCTATGATTCAAGAATTGGAGCAAAAAGGAGCACTCGAATGACCCAAGAAAGTTTATCCTGTTTTTCACCTGTAGCAAAATCAATTCTAGTTGGCAGTCTTTATGAGCATTATAAAGGCCTTCGCTACAAAATTCTTGGGTGTGCCCGCCATAGTGAAACATTAGAGGAACTGATTGTCTACCAGGCTCTCTACGGAGAGGGTGATATATGGGTGCGTCCATTGGGTATGTTTCTAGAGGATATTACGATTAATGGGGCGTTGCAGCCCAGATTCAAATTAGTTCAATAGCGTTTTTTGTTCCTCTTTATCACAAAAATCTTGTATCGTCAGACCTATATTTCAGAAAATTGGAGATCAATCTTTATGAAAAACCACAGATCTAATCCTCTTGTTTGGTTTATCACAGGAACCTCACAAGGTTTTGGCAAAGAACTCGTCCATGCAGCTCTCTTCCGGGGTGATTTCGTCATAGCAACTTCCAGAACTCCTGATAAAGTTCTTTCTGATTTTCCAGAGGGCAAAGATCATTTACTTGCGCTTCCCTTAGATTTACGTGATCCTGTACAGATTCACTCTGTGGTTAGCCAAGCCATTAGCCGATTTGGACGTATCGATGTTCTAGTGAATAATGCTGGATATGGTCTGCTAGGTGCTATCGAAGAGGTTACCGATAAAGAAATTGCTGACATCTATGAAATCAATGTTTTTGGTTTATTGCGTGTCACTAGAGCTATACTCCCCTATTTGCGCAAACAGAGGAGTGGTCACATTGTGAATATCTCTTCAATTGTTGGACTCATTGGCTGCCCAGGAGGAGGCCTTTACAGCTCAACCAAATTTGCAATTGCAGGGCTCTCTGAATCCCTCTCATTAGAAGTAGCGCCTTTTGGTGTCCATGTCACTATTGTAGAACCAGGACCCTTTCGAACCGACTTCCTCGGCTCTTCAATCGTCATTACAGATAAGATCATTCCAGACTATGAGCAAACATCACTGCGTACATACGCAGTAGAAAATCATGGAAATCAAGCAGGTGATCCCTCTTTAGGAGCAAAAGTCATCATTCAAGCCGTTCTTTCAGAAAACCCTCCTCTGCATTTACTACTGGGTACCTCTGCCTATGAAAAAGCCAATAAAAAATTAGAGGATCTACATAAGGATTTTTCTGACTGGCGAGATCTGAGTCTATCTTGTGATTTTATTGTATAAGCGGAGCAAATTATCCCGGCCTTTTTTGTGTGGTTTTCCTCTTTCATTCATGATAAAGTGCTGCTGTTTCAAATAATTTAAAATTATGCTTATCGTCTCAACTCTTACACTATTGGCGTCTTTTCCCCTTGAACCTGCAGGATCGCTAAATCCTTCTGAGAGAGAGTTTTCTCATTTTTTAGAAGACCATAAGCGCGCCAACCCAGGAAAACCCTATTCTGAACGAACTTTAGAGGAACTACGCGCTGGAACTTCTACCTTATTGCAGTATGCGGGTGAGCCATCAAAAGCCATTTATGTAGATGAGCAAATTCCTACTCGAGATGGGAGTCTCATTCCTCTGCGCATTTACAACAGCCATCTTTCAGAGAAAAGCCCTGTTTTGATCTTTTATCCTGGATGCGCTTTTGTTTTCGACCTCTCTGAAATCAACAATATTATCGGCTCTCGAATCGCATCTCACTCAAAAATTAAAGTAATTATTGCGCACTATCGTCTAGCACCAGAAAACCCCTTGCCTACCGGCATCTATGATTGTTATGATGCAGTAACTTACGTAGCAAACCATTCTGAGAAATTTGGTATTGATCCCTCTCGAATCATTTTAGCAGGATGGTGTAGCGGGGCTCACTGCTCTACAGCTGTCTCTAGTCTAGCCTGTCAACGTCGAGATTTTAAAATTTTCCATCAAATTCTCTTAAGTGGCTGCTATGATTTAACCGAATCAATCCATAGTTTTGATGATCAAGAAAGAGAAGACAAAACAGTGGATAGGAGCCTCCTCCGCCATTTAAAAAAGAACTACTATGGCATCTCAGAAAAAGATGATGTCAATCCCTTGATTTCCCCTTATTATGCAATTGATTTTCAGAACTTTCCATCCACTACCATTCTATGTGGCGAATATGATGCTTTACGCAATGATTCTGAAGGGTACTTTCACAAACTGAAGGCTGCAGGAGTTGAGGTAGAAAAAATCGTGCTTCCGGGGCAAACGCACAATACGGTTATGATGAGAACAGTTTTATTCGATGGTCCCGATCCAGCTGAAATCATTGCAAATATAGTGAAAATACGCCTAGAGAACCCCTAAATGAAGTTTTGCGGGTTCCCTCTCTAGCTAGCTAACCATGAACAACCCCATTTACCTTTCCCTTAGCGAGATCTTTACCTACCTCAATATCTTGTGGACTAGTCTCATATCCATCAGGATCATTGAATGGCATTTCTGTATAGCCTTGATTGCAATAGAACGGATAGGCTTCCTTAGAGCTTTGGACTAATAACTTTTTAAAGCCTTGATGGCCTAACCAGCGCTCACAAAGCTTCAAAAATTGACTGCCAAATCCAGCATGCCGATAACGCTCATCGATTACAATGATTCGTAAGGCGGCTCGACCTTCGAGCCAGAGTTGAATATGCGCGTAACCGATGATTTCTGCATTTTTATAGAAGATGAAGTGGATATGATCTTTATGTTCAAACGTCCAAGTATAGGGATCGGCATTCAATTTAAAAAAATACTGTTTCCTTAGCGCGCGCGCAGCTGCCCATTCTCTATCTGTTAAGGCTTTTACCATACGCCATCCATGAAAGCCGTCTTTTGCATCGATATTTGCTACAAAATCATCCTTGCCAAAACAATACTGGAGCATATCCTGAGGGAATTTCTCTGCTAGCTCTAACTTAAGCTGAGCGTAACTTCTCGCATCCTCATTATGAGAGCGCATCCAATCGCGAAATTTTAAATATCTATCAATTTCAGTGTCCCCTTCTTCATAGACATGAACATGATGAGTCCTAACATCTTTGCCCTTTTGAAAAAAGCGTCGAAATGCCATTCCATTTTCACCCTTAGATTCATATCCAAGGTTTTCCATGGCTATTATCGCTTGATCAACTTCTAAAATATTTCTCACCACAGGCAGCATATCGATGATGGGTTTAGCGCTCAAACCGGGTATAGAGGTTGATCCGATATGATGAATCGCAATACAATTATTCCCTAAGGCCTGTTTAATGAGAACAGCCTCTGTTGTAAACAGATCTGGCCAGTTTGAATCATAAGGAACAACTTCAACGTTTCGCTTCATGTTATTTTATCCCAAAAAACTTATTTTATCAGGCACCCCATTCTCCATTAAATAGCCAATAAAGTGATAGCCCAAAGCAGATCCAAACTTGAATGTGCAAAATAATATGGAGGGTATTTGGAACAATATTATTCCCTCTTGGTGGTAGAAAAGAATGGGTATTGCGATATTCCTCAAAACCAGCCTTATTCCTATGCACCCAATAGCCACCCCCAAAATAGGGAATCCACCAAGCAGTAATTGTCCCTAACGTGATAAGGCCATAAATAAGTGTAAAAAGCAGACGAGCCCAAAATGGCAGCGAGGATGCTATGTAGATTAAAGTCACTAAGATAGGAATGAGTACAAGGCCTGCATTAATAAAGGATCCGATTAATCGGAATTTGAAAGAATGGGTCTTTCTTAATGCCTTAAGATTAGTGAAGGGAGGCATGTCAATCCAATCATGGAGAGCCATAAAAAGGAATAAAATGCATTGAATGATGATAAAGAAATAGATCAAGGTTCTCTCCTTTCTACAGCCGTTATGGGAAATGGAATTACGACATCTGAAAGTGATGGATAAAAACCTCTTTAGATGGTAGCCTTCTTGTGTCTATGATCTATTAAAGAGAAAAAGTTATAATGGCCTATCACTTTCAAACAGAGAGCAAACAATGCACCAGACAACAATAGAAAAGCAAGAAATAAGACTAGTGGGCAGCTGTGTTCGAACCAGTTACAACCAAGAATGCGATAAAATGAAGGGTCATATTTTTCCTTGCATACGGAAATATTTCCATGAGGCTCTTTTTGAAAAAATCTCCAACAGAGCAAGACCTGGCACTACATTTTGTGTTTATACAGATTACGAAAGTGATCATAAAGGAGCCTACACTTACTTTATCGGTGAAGAAGTCTCCTCTTTTGATAATCCCTTGCCAGATGGCCTTTATAAGCTAACTATCCCTCAGCAACGATACGCCGTGTTTACGACAGGTCCAGCGCCTATGCCAGATGTGATTGTTAATGCATGGGAAAAAATTTGGAATATGTCACAAGAGAACTTAGGAGGAAAGCGCAACTACCACTCCGATTTTGAGATCTATGACGAAAGATCTGTAGACCATCAAAATATTGTTTTGGATGTATACGTTGGCCTTGTACCGCAATAACTCAAACCATCAGGGATGGATTCCATAACACGTGAATCGGCATTAAGATTCGATTTCCCTTATCTTTAGGCCGATTATTGAGGATCTCTATAGAGCTGATTCTCGATAATTATTCCCTTAACAATGGGGTCTACCCCCTCACTAATCGGCAATTTAAAGCGAATAGATTCCCTTACTTTGGTAGATGAAAGATGAGAATAGGGAGGGTCCAATCGGATAAAGGCTCGAATAGGGCGATCTTCAAATAAACCGTTTAAATGAGATAAATCCGCTCCCTCGCGCAAAGATACAATCACAGACTTGCAGGGAATTGCCATAATAGCCCCAATGGTTGTCTCTGCATGTTTTTCTGGAATCGTCAATCCACGCAAGAATACTTTTGAGACTTTTTGTCTATGAGCCTCGTCTGGATCGGAGAGCTGATCTATTACAACATCTGATCCAATAATACCAACAAAGTCAGATTTACCAAAACAGGGTCTTAAAAACTCCTGCACTTTTTTAGGCATCAGATGAGTGCAAATCACTTGTGGATGGGTTTTGCAAGAGAGTTGGACCATCTTTCTTCTTAAAGCCCAATCGGAGCGATTTTTATACTGATCTCCTCCTGGAACCGGATAGACAATGACATAATCTACAAGTTTCTCTTGAAGAATTTGACCGATTAACTTCTTGTGCCCTTCATGGAATGGATCAAAAGATCCTGTGTAATACCCGATACATTTACCAGACAGAGAAAAAAGATCCATCTCTTCAAGAAGCTGTGATGTTGAGCCAAAGCCAAATGATGGAATCATAACAACCCTCTTTTATTTAACTCTTCTCGAATTTGACTAGATGACTGAAATAGAACTGCATCAATTCTTATCTTTTTTGCAGCATCCACATTTTCCGCCTTAGGGATTATGGCAGTCGGATTTGAACCAACGACCCACGGATTATGATTCCCCGTTCCTACTAGCAAGCGCAGCATTCTGCAGTTGGTTGCAGCAATAGCTTACAGTAAGCCGGGGCTTTTTCACAACTGCCGATGCTAGCCAGTTCTTGCCACCTTTAGGGTTGTAGTGGGCCACCCGTGGGCCTTGAAATCAGAACCTTTTATTTTAATGCTGGCCATTTTCTTGTTGTTTTAGGAACATAATTGCAAAAGTTCCTCTATCATCTAGAAAACACAGGTAAACAAGATGGTTTTTGTAAAAGCTCAGACAGGCCCTGCTAATATTGGAGACCCAATAAGTAAATTCACCGTGCAATATTTCGATGAGCAAGGGAATATGACAATTCGAAGCGATGGATCAAGAGCCTGGCGATGTAATAATCCAGGGAACTTGCACAGAAGCTCCTATAGCATGAGTAAAAAAAGAGGTGCGATAGGTTTTGCAGGAGATTCCTCAGATGAATATGCAGTGTATCCTGACAAAAAAACGGGTCATGAAGCTCTAGTAGTGATGCTCAAAGGTTCGATATACTCACCGAAGACCCTACGAGCTGCTATGGAATACTATGAACCCAAAAAGAAAGATTACATTGATATCATAGTTCATAGAACAGGTCTGAATCCAGAAAGAACCATTAAATCTCTTAATGACAAAGAGTTTGATGACTTCTGGAAAGCAATCGAATTTGTCGAAAGTTGGGAAGAGGGAAGAGCAGACTTTATTGATAAAAAGTACATTTCCGGTGTTCATAAAAAGAGAGGCATTATTTTCGAGTATTTTGTGCAAAATTTACAGGGTGGAGTCTGGCTTAAGAAGGAAGAAGCGATCTCTCTAGCACAGGAAGGCAAGCTTCATGCAATCGTTGTCCATCTGAAAAATGGAAGCGCCTACCTTCGTCCTGAGCATGGAGCAAAACCGTTTGAATTAAGCACCTAAGGAGAACAAATGAAGAAATGGGGACTTCATCTATTATTGCCATTTTCTCTGTTAAGTTGTACTCAAAAAGAGTCCAAACCCGTGAATATGGATGACCTTTCGACCCTGAAAAAAGAATTCCTCCAGCAGATTCACATCAGCAATGTCAAGGAAGGCCCGTTCAGTTTTAATTATCAGTTTAGAACCATCTTCTCCTCCAAAGAAGTCATTAGTCTTTTCGGCACATTAACAGTCCATGACCGCCTACCTCATGGGTGGCAGCGCTATGAGGGAAAAACATTTTGTATCGTTAATGATCAGTACAAAGAAGTCGCGCTAGATGATCTCTTTATCACTGAGATCCAAAAGGAATTTTTAAGAAAAACCTGTGAAGCTCACCTCAAAAAAGATCCTACATCTTACTTCGCAGGAAATGAACCTCTAAGAACAACCCTTTCTCAAGATGATATCCGCACTTTCGTTATGGATGATCAATATTTGATTGTTATTTTCCAACCTTATTCAGTTGGAGGATGTGGTGATGGTCCTTTCCTTGTGAAATTCCCATTTTCCGATCTTCAAGGTCATTGGAACAGCCTACACCCCATCCATTCTCTGCTTAAACAAGCCACCCAGTCTTGTGCATTTACTTCTTCTTGGGATTTGAAGCAATTTTATGAAGGCCTTTTAGAGGAGCACAACCAATAGTAACACGGGGAAAAGTAAGGCTCCTTCCTATTTTATACTAACACCCAACAGATGGAGAATTAATCAAAAATTGATAGCTTCAACTGTTATTCAAGTGGCTGCCAATCAAAGACATCCATATAGGATTAACAGACAGCAATACATCCTTTGCGTCTAAATATACCCGTCTTGGCTCGTGGTTTCTTCACTCGAATCTCAACTTCACACCCAAGAACAGAAAGGTAGTGAAGGAGGGTATCTGTACTGAACTGAGATAGGCGACCTGTGACCAACATAGATACTTTTGGCTGAGTAATGCCCAGTTTTTTCGCTACCTCTTGCTGAGAAAGTTCACTTTTTTTGATAAGAGTGCTTACCTGATCTAAAAGATTAGCCCTGGCTAGTAATTCATCGGCATTATCAAGCCCCAGAGCTGCAAAAATGTTCCCTTCTGTAATCTCGTAATCTGTTTCTTTTGCCTTAGCCATTTTTGCCTCTCCTATTTTTCCAATCTTTATACATCTCTTCAGCTAGTTTTAATCTAGATCGAACCAACTCTATATCCTGTTTTGGGGTCTTTATACCCTTCTTGCTCTTCTTTTGAAACACATGTAAAACAACCACTATTTCCGCAAATCGCACTGTGTATACGGCTCTGAAGGTTCCATCGCCATGATCCATCACAAGCTCTACGACACTAGCGCCACCAAATCCATTTAGTGGCTTACCTATGTCTGGAAACTTGCCTTTTTGTGCCTGGGAAAGGCCAAATCCAAAATCCCTTCTTACTTCATCTGGCATATCCATTATGTCTTTCTTTGACGACGCTACCCATAATAGCGGCCGTTCGATGGAAGGTTCACTCATGCTCTTCTCCCGATTATACCAATATTGTAATTAAAAAATGGGTTTAAAAACCATCTCTGTCAATAAAAAATTCCTAAGTCTTTGATCTTAAGCTACAAAACAAGGAAATGAATCAGTTCTTTCGAGTGTCAACTCCGTCCCAATGGTGAGGTCTAAAAAGTTCATCGGGTTGAAAAGCAAGGCTGCAGTGTAGTAGAAACGGAAGCCGCCACTCTTTATGCCATTGGCCTGGAAAAAGGAGTTCAGACCATTACTCTGTTTGTTATCAGTGATTCAATCACGCAAGAGGCTTGGACACTCCACCTAAAAAAGCCGATCGTAAGTGATAACCTCCATCAACTAGCTGAATGGGCCTTAGAGTTCTGCTTGAACGAAGTCTCCAGAACTCCCCTACCTGCATCCAACAAAAAATAGTTTAGTAAACAGCTCCTCAACTCTTAAGTAAGAATAAAATCTGTACCACTAGAATCATCGATTTCATCCGCAAACACCTGAAATGGAAACGAGCTTCAGCAAGTTGTATCACGCTGCTAATCACGTTCCAAATTGGTAATAAGCCTTGTCCTAAAGACGTTTTCACAAAGGGCAGCACTGACTGCGCACAATAGGCTACATTAGCACTTAACGGTGAAATAGCACTCATAACACTCCTGTAAATTACATGGGCCGTCCGTTGTACATTGGGCCAATTAATCATGTCAATATGTCAATTTGTACCACCAGCTTGATTGATATCAAAAAAATTAAAAAGTCATTTATTTTTCAATTAAATAAAAACCTAAACGACTAATTCTTAGTAAGTAGGAGTTTATCCAAGTTTAGTTGGTTCGACCAGTTTTTCAGCTTAATTTAAAAAGGGAGCTAGTAAACACAATTATCTTCAAACCTGGAGGAACAAGTACAAATGAAACATTCAAAGATCTCTTTAATAGCCAAAACTCTATCTCACGAGACCTTGCTAGAAGACCCCAAACACGGAAATTCTTTAAGTCCCAAGCCTTTTGAGGAGTGTCCAACAGCCAAAGCCCCCAGAGACAAGGAATTTTTAACTTTAAAAATGCTTGTAGAAGACCCCTCTTGTCCTTTTAGTGAAAAGGCCTTGAGGTTCCACATTTGGCGCTCGGGGGTCAATGGGCTAGCTCCCGCAATTTTTAGGATTGGGCGAAAAATTTTAATTAAGCGCTCAGGATGGCTTCGATGGTTGGAAAGCCATGCCCAACAAAAAAAAGGAAAGACAGCCCAATGATAAAAAAAACTCCTGATAGCATCGACTCTTTAACTGATCCGCTGGAAGCAATGACACAGCAGCTCGAGCAGTCATTCAGGCGATCAATTTTGTATGCGGGCACCCCAACTAGAGATAAAGCCAACGAAACGCATATGCACCTGAAAAAAGAAATTAAAAATTATATGAAAGAAAATAAAAGCGCCCCAGCTCTTACCCCGGGCGCTTCATACACAAGGAAACCCCATGGTACCAGATCCGTCTTTAGGCTGACTGATAGTGAAGCCAAATACCTGTTGGCAGTCTTAGGAGAAAGCTTTGTTCCACGCGGCGTTATAACATCCAGGAGTCTATTTCTTGTAGTTGCAATGACATCCGAGGTAAGCCGGTTAAGAGGAAGGTCCCCTAATTGCTTTTTCCACCAAGAGAGGTGTTGGCAAGTGTTCGAGGCATTTTTAGGTTTTGAAGGGAGCACCTGTGTAATATAGCGATCGATCAATTCACTCAGTTTTTTATGCTTTGAGGTCATTGAGGGTAGATACATCCCTTGTCGGCGTTTCGCTTCTTCTTGGGTCTTCCAGGCTCTGGCTTCGACGAGTGTAGGAAAAGTTTTTGATTGAGGTGGTAGCCCGTCGTTGAGGCGGACTTGGGCACGATAAGTATAACTACCGTTTTTCTGACGTCTTTTGAGGATTCCAGGCATATCAGCTTTCTTCGGGTTATCGCTGAATGCTGTGTTTGCTAGTGAGTGAGTGGGCCTCGGCACTATTTTGGGTGTTTTGAATCCTTGAGTGATCCGTATATAACCCTCATATTATCAGAGAATTGAGAGATTAGCGGCAGTCGGATTTGAACCAACGACCCACGGATTATGATGGAGGGAGTTTTCCCTCCTAACCAGCATCATCCAACTTTCATGAGCATGATTGTAAATGAGTTGAATATTGGATGCAACGGGATTTTACTGGTTTTTAACGGTGCAATGGGATGTTCAGTGCACCGTTTATGCACCGTTAGGACGGCTTACTTCCTTGAACGAGAAGAATTCACTGATGCAGCCTTTTTCTTTTTAAGAGGATCAATAGGCTCATACCCCAGATATTTTACATTCGGTTTAACTAGCTTTACTTTCCCATCTTTACAAGAGACCAGTGAGGTTTCTGTTCGCGCAGCAGTTTCTATAGCATTTTTTACAGCTTTCTTATGAGCCCTCAAAAACATTTGATTAATATCAACCTTGCTAGATTTTGCCATGGGCACCTTTATGTATTTTTTCCCAAATTTCTTCATCTTCAATGATCAAACGATCTATCGACTCTTTTCTTGCTATGACTTTCTCAATCCCTGATTCAGGTTCTGAATTATCTAAAATAAGAGCTGTATCCGAGAGAGGCAAATAAAGTTCTATTAAATTTTTTAGCCCTCGAGAATATCGTCTAATTATATCCTCCTCCGGGATGTTATGACCGCCTTGTTTTACTCTTTCAGCAACGCGTTTTACAGCCTGATCAGAGTTTAAGAGCCATAGAAAAAACAAATTGATCTTATAGCCCGCCTGTTTTGCCTTTTCTAGGTGCGTTGCATAACTAAGTCCTGAAGCTGTGGTTTCAAAAATAAAATTTTTATTTTCACGTATGCAAGCATGAAATCTTCTAATCATTAACTCCCCAGCCTCACGGCTTACACTGTCAGGGTGCAAAGGAGAAAGCCCTCTAGCAATTTCATCGGCATTTAGAAATTCATCATAAATGCCTTGCCGGGGAAAAAGCAAAGCAAAGACCGTAGTCGTTTTACCTGCTCCATTTGGCCCGGCAACCATGGTAATTCGCTTCATAGGTCAATTCCTCAATTTTTTTTGCCGGAGCTCAAATCTAAAAGGGGTGCTATATTTATAGCATAATTGTGATTATAAGAAGATGAATCATTGGATACAACGGGATTTTACCGATTTTCAACGGTGCAGTAGGATACTCAACGCACTGTTTTTTAACCTACAGAGAAAATTTACCACTTTGAACGGAGGGTCTAAAAAATGGCCTTAAGGGTGCGAAGGTATTGCAAGGTCAAACACCAGAATTCGAAGACTTAAAACCGTCCTAAGGAACTAGTAATTGGAATAGCCTGGTCTATAAAGAAGGGTATTAAAGTTGCAAAAGAACTGATTATGAGAACTCTTACTTTTGCCTAATCTGGTTAAATTTTAATTTTTCGCATGCCATGATTGTTTAATTCGATCAAAATCGTTTAGCGTACAGCACGCATTACATATATCGCATCCATCAAGTCCTAACAATTCCCCCTCGCATCTGGCTCCGCAACTTTGACATTCGTAGATTTCTGGACAGTCTTCGATATGTTCAAATAGAATAGATGAGAATTGACTTGTTTTGTTTTCTATAGAAGTTGTTTTGGATGTTATATTAGATAGATCTATAGACATTTTTTCTGTAGCATATTCAAGAGATTCTGTTGTTTTTTTATATGATTTTTCCAGATCATCAATTTGATTTTTAAGATCCTGAATTTGAGTTTGACAATCATTTAGTTTTTTTTCAATTTCATCTGTTTGATTTTCCCAAAATGGTTTGATTGTTATGAGAGAATAGCAAATCAACAGGATGCCCCAACCCCATAGCATGTCAGTTGTGACAAGATTGTTTTCTTCAACAAATTCCGGATATTGATCAGACCGGTTAAGATAACCAATACAGATACAACCAATTGACCATATTGAGATGTGTTTCCAGTTCTTTTTTATCTTAAAAATCGTCTTTTTTACGAAAGGCATCGTTAAACCATTTTGATTGTTTATTAAACACAGCTCCTCCCTTGTAAAAAGGAGGAGTTGGTCACCTCATTTAGTAATTGTAGTAATAGCCACCTTGACCATCAGGTGTTACGGAATGATTTCTTGGGATTCTATCAAGATAGTTTTCAGCGGAGGGATCTCCAGGCTCAGTCCAAACATAGCCGCCTTGACGGTTTGGATAGATGTGATTGGATTGCGGTAATTCATTGTAATTATATGAATTTAATGATGTTGCAAAAATCGATGCAAATATTCCTGAAAAAATCATTAGATTTTTCATTTTTTATCCTTTGTTTGTTTTTGTGTTTATAATGTTTAACTCATCTGCAAAATCTCTAGGGAAGGTGATCGTAAAAGCTCCATGATTTGATTCAAGCTGCTACAATCTTGACAATTTTTGAAAGGCTCTGGAGGAGTTTCATTCTGATATATCTCACGTACTTTGAGCAGACAATGATTTATCTTAGAGAGGTCCAGGTCAACTTTTACGTGGTGAGCTGAAAACCCAAGGTCAAATCCCGTAGTCTTATTTAACTGCTCTTCTCCCCCTTGCACTTCAGTTACAGGCTCCATATAAACAAGAGCTAAATCTGTCACAGAACCTTGCCAACCCCAGTTCTTTGCATTATCAAGAGCAATTCTGGCATAGGCATTAAGTTGAATATCATACATCCCATGTAGTTCATCTTGTTTATCTGTGAATTTTGCTGTCTTAAAATCGGCGATTACATAATGACCATCCGATTTCACAAAAATTCCATCGGCTACGCCTGTCAATAAAATATTTGTACTTCGACATACTGTTTGAAACTTCGTATAAGGTGGTGGAGGTATATAAGCCACAAGATGCCCCAAGGGCTCAAGGTAGTTAGGGGCTTTCTTATTTTTATCAAAATACCCATGTATCACTTTCTTTGTGTACGCATCTATTGAACTGAATATACCAGGAAAAATGCCAAAAGGGAGTTTTTTAATTCTTAATTTTAGCCAGAAACATCGTGGACAAAAATCAAGCTTTCCAAGGTTCCCAAGATCTTTTGCAGATATTCTGATTTGATCCCGATAATTTCCTTCTTCATAATTTATCATAAAATAAAACCAAACTTTAATTTGTACGTTTATAAAATCGAATATTAACAGTTAGATTACTTTTAGAAATCATCATCTTTTTCTGACTCTTTACCTTCTCGAATTCCTTTGATAACAACGAATATAATACATGCGATTGACACGTAAAATATTAACTCTAAAATCTCACCTATTGTGAGGTCTGATATCCTTGTATTTATTATCGATCTAGATCTTGAAAACATTCCAATTACAAACTCCGCGATCATAAGTATAAACGATAGGATCCATTCCAAGCCCGCTAAGGCGATTACAGATAGTATCCCATAGAGATATTTCTTCCCGTGCCTACTTAAGTGTAAATCTAAGGGGGCCTTAGTGTTGTTTTTCATATAATTATTTCTTCTCCTGATTCATCCTATCTATTCTCAATCCATGCAATACCTATAACCACAAGCCAACAGATAGCGCTTGCGCCCAAGAAAAGTAGCCCCCAGGGCATTCCAAAAACATTCCAAACCAGGATGCCACAGGCAATGTTTGCAAGAACGCCGAGTTTTGAACTGATTCCAGACAAGATCAGCATGACAACAACCATTCCCCAGGTAGGAAGCGCTTGAATCCAAAAAACAAGACCGTTTAGAAAGATATCTATTGAACGGGAAGAGTTAACGATGTCAAAGATGTCCATCTATTCCTTTTTTATCTTTAATTGATTTTATTTTTTTGGATGAATGTTCAGCAGTCTTTATTCCTTGAGTGGCTTCATAGAAAATGTCACGGATCATACGGCGCACTAGTCTCCACAAATACTGTGCAACTGCAGGGAATAGAAGGAAAAATCCGCTAAATCCTGTAATAAGGGCCGCTTTTGTCCAATGCATTGGAGCCTCTGTGTATACAGAAGTGGCATTGTTCCAACAGATCCAACTAGCAATTAGCATGATGATGCCGAATAGTACTGAACATGTCTTGTTGGGTTGTGGTATTTTCGCGTTCTTTGGATCCACAATTAACATTGCATCTCTCTCCTCTTAAGCTTAGTTGAAAAATGCGTTAATTCTATTTATAATTAGATATAAACTCAATAAAACTAAATAGTTTATAAGTTTACTTTGCTTTAACTATTGAATATAAGTGTCTTTCGATGAATTTTAATATTTGTTAATTAATTTAAACTACACTATTTTTAAAATATTAACCTCCATATAGCGAGGTCTGATGAGAATTATTTGATGTTTTATCAACCTAGATAAATTTCTGAGAACTGACAATCTTAATTGTCGGTAAAGACCTTTCAGTTCAGATTCAAATGCTGCCTATTCTTCTGTCTCACTATAATTCCATACGAAATTATTAGAAAATCATCTCGAATAATGAAGTTACTTCAGATGGCGGATTTTAATCCCTTTAGAAGTTCCCTAGTATTCCGTTTTTCGGCTATCCATTCCTTAGAGTAAAGACCATGCTTTGTATTAGCTTTCTTGATCTGTATTATTCCTGTTTTTGTTTTTGCACCTGTACACTTTCCCCCATGTAACCTACATCTTCCATTAGCCATTGCTGGTTGTCTACATGGGTGATGACCATTTGTTCTGGCTCTTGCTCCGCATTTTTTTACGAACATGGGTTGATTCCTGTGTTTTCAGATGATACCCCGCCTCTCCTACATTCATAATTATTAACAACTGCCATCTTTTCGGCGATATGCGTAACCGTAACTTTTTGCTCCCCTCCTCGTCTATAGCGATTTAACGCTTCTATAGTCTCGTTGTGTACCCTCATGAATTTGATGGCAAGATTGGTTAAAGACTCTAATTGGCAAAGTATTTGAGAATTTGTCCCTTTGTTGGTTAACGACATAGCTTGTTCATAGGCAACTGTTGCTTGAGTGATCAACCTAGCCTCAATGGCATCCTTAGGCTTGAAGTCATTCAAACTTTGCATAATGACATTAGTCCCCTGTGCATGTTTTTCAACAAACCCACCACTACAATTTACTGCTGGCAACATTGCATCTACACCAGAAAAAATAATCCCTTTACCAATGTGATGGTCTTTTGTTCCAGTAATCTGTTTGACTACCTCTGAAGCAGAACGCTGAGGGTCGCAAATGATGTTTGTTTTTCCGTTTTCATCAATCCAGGCCTTAAATGGCGTTGATTCCAACTTAGGAGGAGCAATCTTCTGAATAACTGTTACAGGCTTTTTCTGTAGCTGTCCTTCTTCCTTCTTGTTCTTCCTCATTTTTATCTTTTTAGTCTGCATGATCACCTCGTGTTTTCTCTTCTTAATTTTTGTTGTATTAGCGTCTTTGCAAATTCGCCGCCTCTGAGTCGCACCAGATCATTCCAGTCACTCGCCTCTTTAGAGGCTGGAAAATCAACAAAGTCGGGCTCAGCCACACAAATACCCTCTCCTATAATTCGACTTGATTCTAGGGCGGCTAACAGGCCTTTGTTGCCTTTTCCCTGTAATTCCAAGTGCCTATCATTATCTGCGCACAAAATTAAGAGGCTGTTTGGATAGAGCTTTTTGATAGATTGTGCCACAGAGGCCATGTTATTTGCTGAAAAGCAACAAACCATGGAAATCTCACTTAACTCGTAACAGGTCGCCGCTGTCACATAGCTTTCAGCAATCCCTATTGGATTCCCATCTATTAAGGGTTTTAAGATGTGGAAAAGACCTGTTGTTCTTGCCTCTTTAGGGAACCTTTTTTGACCACAGGGATTGAGAAGCTGATAACTCCATAGACTCCCCTTTTCATCTCTCATTGGAACAACAGCCACATTTCCATACTGTGCAGAAGATCGGAACCGAATTTCATAGGAGCCAACTTCTTTTTTCTCTAGATAGTCAGATACGCCGGAAAGAGAAGAATTATGCCAGAATCCATAGGCCTTCCGAGCCACGTCTTTGTATTTTTCTGTTATGTTATCAGAAATGTCTTTACAGCTTGATTCCTGATAGGAAAAAGTAATAGAATTATTTAGAGCCACTCCGCATGTTCTCCAAGAACCTTCTGCACCTGATTTACCCCTACACCATGTGGTTATACCAATCAGATTTCGATTTTTCATCTGGTTTACTTGACAAATGTATACATGCCTACCTCTCCCTTGATTCTCTCCGATCTCATGACATCTTATAAATCTTCCAAATTCAAGAGACGGAATATCTAAGCCATAGCTATTTAGAAAGACAATATGAGATTGTATCTGTTCAGCATAAGATGAATAAAACATAGAACTCTCTCTTCTTTTTCTTTTATTTTTTTCGGCTTCTCTATTCTTGAATATCCTTATTTCATTGGGGATTTATCCCATTCTCATCCCTAATTCTCAAAGGAAAAGGAATAGATTACGTCTATTGAGAATTGGGCATTTTTGATCATATTGTCCCTAATATCCCTATTTTAATTTTTGCTATTCCCTATTCTTAAGGTCCCCCTTTAGCCGCTTATTCCTATCTGCTTAAATTAAGAACAATAGGGTCATCAAGGACATCTAGTGCTTTTCCATAGACAACTCTACTATCCCTATTCCGTCCCTATTCATTGCAGTTGTCCCCATTCTACTCTAAAGCCTCTTCATCCTTAGGGAAGATCGTCTCTATATCAGATATGCGGAAGTACGCAGCCAAACACTCTTTACCTTTAGAAAGTTGAGGAAATACGTACACTGGATGGCGGACATCTCCAAACCATTTTCTGAATTTCTTAAAACTCGTCTCCTTAAATAAGTTTTTCAGTAGCCATCCACATTCCCTGTCCCCTTGCAAAGACAGTTTTTCTTTTGTGCAAAAATCCTTGTAGTGATCCCTTAAAACATCTGTGCGAATTAAAATTCCTTCTTCTGTCCAGGGAAACCCATTGGAAGTACCTATCATGATCCTTCCTTCACTTAGGCATGTGTACATGTATTGAAGAAAGGAAGAAGAGCACTGTAACTTCAAATCGAAAGCATTGTCATTTGCAGGAAGTTGTCTAGGATTAAACCGTGAAATATCCCGGTGCAAAAGCTCATATAACAGTGCGGCATACCCTCCATTATCCAACTCCTTTTCAATATCAGCAAAATACTTATACTCAAGAGACCTATGACCACTGCATTCTAGAACAAGCCATCTTCGATCATCAGGATCAAGCGGGAGGGCCAATCTCTCATTGGAGGCAGCTATAAATTTTCGATAATTAGGGATCTCGATTTTGTCTTTTCCCTTTGACTCAATCCACACAGTTTGACCCGTAATGGCAGCCTTGAGCTTACCACTATCACTTTTACGACCTCCCCATAGAGCTTCATCCGCAAAAATTAAGATCTTAGTCGCAATATCGAAGTTGAACTTCCCCAAGAGACGCTCCACATCATCATACGTTGCATAGGCCTTCCCGAACAATTCTCCAATGGCGTTGGCAAAGATAGTTTTACCACAGCCCTGTGGACCTCTGAGAAGAATGGCAACAGTGCGCTCTTCTGGTTTTTGTACCCAGTTGGACAGGAGATTGAGGAGATACTCATAGTGCTCCTTGTTCCCAGAGCAGATGACCTCATACATATGCTCTTTTATTCTCTCACAGCATCCTTGCTTAGGCATGAAGGCAAAGCCTTTCCAGAGGTTATAGTACAACATACCGTACTGCTCATAATTTCCTACCTCATGGGGGTTCATTACAATTTTACGAAAGGTGCGGCGCCTAGAGGATTCAAGAAAAATATTAGCTTTGCTTTTCTTGTTGTCATTCCCTAAATCAACAAGCTTGTTATTGAAGCGGTCCTTAAATGACTGCTTTTTATCTAGGGAAAATGACCCATCTTCGTCTTCCTCTAAAATGAGAAAAGTGGGTTGCTCCAGGATGGCAAATCTCTGATTCATTTCATTTACTACGGCAGCTATAATGGGGTTTTCCAAACCCTCTACACTCTCATTTTTTGTTTGATTCTCTAAAGATGGATCTGGTACCATAGGGGTTCCTTTTTTGTGATTTAAGCACCCTAGAGTCAGAGCCAGGGTGCTTTGTTTTCTTTTATGTATTGTTTAATTGCTCTTTCCATGTTTTGGTGTGTTTCCAATGCCTTGTTTCCTGTTGGAGTGCCCTCATAGATAATCCAGAGCTCGAATGCTAGCTGAGATTGTTGCATCATTGAGGCTAATGGATTAGATAGAGAATCAATGTCGGGAAGTCTTTCTCTCATTTAAGCCCCCTTTTGACTTTGATGCTCAATCCATTCGTTAAATAAATCCATGCGCAAAACCAAACGTTTCCCGACTTTTCTTACAACGTTTTCTAAACCATTGCGATGTCGATAGAGAAGTAAATGTCGTATCTGTCCCATACTAAATGGGTATTTGCCGCTTTTAACTAGTTGTTGCGGAGACCAGTACTGGTAATCGATCATAGAATCTCCTTACATTGGGTTGATTTCTATTTGTACCCAATTGTAATGGATGAGCTGGATTAATCAGATTGCACGGTGGATTACACTTTCTTAAGTGTTTATTGAAAGAGGGTTATGTCTTTTGGCGCGATGTCCAAAGAACTCATGAGATGCACTCATAAAAGTCAAAAATGTAATTTTACCAAGACCATTGGCCTTTGTTGACATCTTTACTGCACGATGTAGGGTTCTTAATATAGACTCCCAAGGCATGCTAAAAATTTCGGAACTGTCCTGATCAACACCCCGAGGTAGAGCCTTAAGGTAATCATAAACTGTTCTTGAAATAGGAACCTCTTGAAGACCAAATAGGGTCAGCACTTGCACCGAGCATTCAGGTTTGAAATATGCTCCTGAATGGAAAGAATAGCTGTCTTTGAGAGCTCCCACAAGCGAGCCAAAAAGAATTTGCTCCTGGGTCATCATTCGAGCAAAAGCATAAGCATGACAAAGCCAAGCAAAGCCAAGAGCCCCTGCGGCGGATCTCTGTATGTTAGAGCGACCTTCTAGAACAAGCTTAAAAAGGTTTTGTAAAATTTCTGCCGCAGCAATCACGTCGATTGGGTAAACAGTATCTTCGATCTTGCGCATAATGTATCGATGATTCACGACCATCTTTTGCTCAGTGTCTTTCCTATTGCGGATCAATGTCGTGCGTTGAATGCCCATTTTAAAAGGAAAAATAACTTCTAAATTCCCCTGTAACTCATAAGGCATTACAGCTCTTAAATAGGCACAGAAACTATCTAGTGATTTAAGCCAAACAGCTTTATCCTCATGCATTTCAGATATCTCAGCAGACAAATAGAGAAGATAGTCCCCTAAAAGAGCTTTGTCTGGATGAGGAATGATTTGACCTCGATAAATTACATCCCGTTCCAGATCTCGCCATTCTTGATAAAATCGAGCTGCGGGTTTGAAGTAATACTTATTCATCGGCGTTGCTTTTGGCCCCTGAAGAAAACTGTAATATCGGGGTGTTCCAAAAATCCAAGAATAAGCATCATCCTTTTGAGCTAGTATATGTTCTATAGAAACATCATTGCTAACCCTGGGGACAAAAGGTACCGAGATGCTCTGATACAACTTCTGATGTTCATCGAGTTTCTTTTGAAATACCTTCAAGGCTTCCTTTGCCGGTTCTAAATCAACCTTACTCATGTTGGCTCCTTTCCAATAAGCTCGGAAATCTGGGTACTAAATTTCTTAGTCACTTGAACATCGAGGTGGGTGTATTTTTGAAGCATTGCCAAAGTGCGATGTCCCATGCAAGTCGCTAATTCTAAGTTGCTTGCGCCAAATGAGGCTGCAAAAGTACAGAATGTATGGCGCATGTCATGAGCTCGACAGCCCGTGATCCCAGCTCGTTTTAAAGCTTCCTTCCAGGCCTTTTTAATATCAACTCGACCAAATGCGGTTCGGCTAGCAAACACAAGGGGTTTATTTGGATGACGGGTTTGATAAAGGTTCTTTAATTCTTCTATGACAGGATCAGGTAGAGAGATGCTTCGCGGTCTACCATTTTTAGTCTCTTTCAAGTTGGCGTGCTTATTGTCAAAACTGATGTGGTTCCATTCAAGATTTAAAATTTCTCCTTGTCTAGCTCCAGACGTCAGGGCGATAAGCACTATACAAAAAAGGTAAGGAGATCGACTTTGCCGACAGGAAATGAGAAGTTTATTGATTTCTTCTATGGATAAAATACGATCTCGACTAGGATTTTCTTTCAACTTTATTAGATAACTACAGGGGTTTTCACTGATCCAACGCAACTGGCGTGTGGCATAACTAAGAATAGATGACAGTGAAGACATGTATCGATTGATTGTCGATGAAGTTCGCGTTTTCTCCTTCCTGGTGGGTGTTTCAGCAAGCAACTGCCTTTCTTTACCAATTAGATCACCAGTGATATGAATCAAGGCATAGGAACCAAGGCGATCTCTCCAATAGTTAAGATGCCGTAGGGTGTCTACAGCTGAACGGTGATGTTGGAGAGCTCCATCGCTAATAAAGCGCTCTACGAGCTGAGAGAAAGTGTTAAGGTGTTTGTGTTGATCGAATTTGAATTGACCGAGCTTGATACGACGCTCAGTTTCTTGCCCCCAATCTTCGGCTTCCTGTTTGCGTTCAAATGATTCGCAGACAACGGGGTATCCCTTGATACGGACTACGGCACGCCAGGTAAACCCCTTGCCGTCTTTAAGTTTTCTTTTAAAAATGGATGCCATAATCCCAACCCCTCATGTTTTGTCATTTGGTTGGATATGCTGGTTAAATTGTTCTTCACTGCACCGTTTGTGCACCGTTGGTTAAAATCCTCGCCTGTCTTCTCTTATTTTACTAAGTCAGTCGAATCGTAAGTATTTGAAAATGAAAGATTACGGGGATTAGCGGCAGTCGGATTTGAACCAACGACCCACGGATTATGATTCCGTTGCTCTAACCAACTGAGCTATACCGCCCTTAAAGAAAATAGCGGGGGAAGGATTCGAACCTCCGGCCTTTGGGTTATGAGCCCAACGAGCTAACCACTGCTCCACCCCGCGACATGAATTCGCTTTATAGACCGAGATCCTACAATATCAGCTGATTAAACCTCAAGAGCAATTTTAATAAATCGGTTTTATTCTTAAATCTACGAGGAAAATACCAGGTCAAAAGTTTTTTGAGTGGCTCCTTGAGCTGAGTTGCCAAGCTGTTTACAGGCTTCTTTATAGGTCTCTTGCATGGGAGAGGAAGTTAAAAAAGAGGAGACTTCTTGAAATAGGTTTTCGAGGGAAACCTCTTTTCCAGCATGGGCGCTCAAAACCAGCTCTCTTAACTCTCTTTGTGAGTGCATATAGGGTCCAAAAAATACGGGAATCCCCTGCTGAATCGGCTCAAAGATGTTATGGCCGCCAATGCGTGATGTATAACTGCCTGCGACAATCGCTAGATCAGCGACTTGATAGCATTGATTTAAAAGACCCATTGCATCGACAAGAATAAGGTTGGCAACTGGGGGGGCTTCACTAGAGAAGCGTTGGTAGGAAAGATGTTTTTTCTCCAGAAGAGCTGCCACAGTGTCAAATCTCTCTGGGTGCCTGGGAACTAGAAGGATTTTAAGGGAGGGAAATTGCTTCCAGAGGGGGATTAATGCATTTAATAAGAGCTCTTCTTCTGGGTCATGGGTCGATCCTATGACAAGAACGGGAGAAGGGGTTAGTCCTAACCGAGATTTAAATTGCGCGCGGTCTGCTTCACTCATTTTTTGACTGTATACCTCAAGCTTGAGATTCCCTGTAACGTGGAGTTTCTCTTGAGGAACTCCCATCGAAATAAATCTTTGATAATGGGTTTCATTTTGTAAACAGAGGAGATCAAAACAGGAAAAGAGCCGTTTTGAAAAGCTAGAGAAAAATCTAAATCTGCGGCAGGAGCGCTCAGAGACTTTTCCGTTGATTAAACAGACTCTAGCCCCATGAGAGGCGGCTAACTTCAGGAAGTGAAACCAAAAATCACTCTCACATAGGATCAAATAGGCGGGGTTGATCTGTTTAATCAAAGGGTTCATGACAAAGGAGAGATCCAGGGGCAATATAAAATGGGCTTTAGCCCCTGGCATGCTGCGTTTAGCTTCGGCTAGACCTGTTTCTGTTGTCGTCGAGACGACAATAGATAACTCGGGACAAAAGGTCTGGATCTGATGAAACAGAGTCCCCATTGCCCTGACCTCTCCCATCGAGACGGCGTGCATCCACACGACCTTTTCTTGAGGTTTGGCAAAAAAATGGGGAGATTCTACCCCTAGTCTTGCCCAAAGGGAGGAGCGATATTTTTTTAAGACAAGACACTGCCAGGCAAGTTTTGGCAAACAACAGATTCCAATCAGCAGTAGGCAGATGTTATAAAATAAACTAAACATCGCACACAAGGCTTAAGAGTTTATTAGGCACATAGACCACTTTTGAAATCGGCCCTGTCAAATACCGTTCCATCTCCTTTTGACTTGTTACAAAAGCCAATAGAGCCTCTTCTGTTTGATCTTTAGGCAGCGTCCACTTTCCTCTTACCTTCCCATTGACTTGAACGACGTATAGGGCCGTCTCATCAATAAGATAATGGGGATCAAAAACAGGAAACGGCACATAAGTCAAACTCTCTTTTCCTCCCAGGTGCTCCCAGGCCTCTTCTGTAATGTGCGGAGCAAATGGATAGAGCACTTGTGTCAGCATCTTAAGAACAGCGCGTGGATATGCGGGTAAGGAGGCAAACGCATTCATAAATTCCATCATTTTAGCAATGGCTGTATTGAACTGCATCCCCTCTATCTCTTTTCCTACATGAAAAACGAGTCGATGTCCTAGTTTCAAAGCTTCTTCAGTGGCCTCTTCTGTGATCTTACCTGAAAAAATGAGATCATAAAATCGATTAAGAAACCGCTTGCAACCGCTCACAGCATCTGTATTCCAGACTTTTTCTTTATCAAAAGGTCCCATAAACATCTCATAGAGCCGCAGAGCATCTGCTCCCACCTCTTCAACCATCCGATCAGGGGTCATCCCGTTGAGTTTGGATTTGGACATTTTATCGATTTGACTCTTTAACACTTCCCCTGTTCCAATCTGGATAAATTCTCCATTCTCCTCAAGCACTTCCTCCGGAGGCACGTAGCCGCCACTTGGATGTTGGTAGGACCTGGCCACTACAAGACCTTGATTGCGCAAGGTTTGAAACGGCTCTTTGGTGCTGACAAGGCCACAATCATAGAGGACTTTGTGCCAAAACCGCGCATAGAGAAGGTGCAAGACGGCGTGCTCTACTCCTCCAACATACATGTCAACGGGCATCCAGTATTCCTCTTCCTCTTTGCCCCAAGCAGCTGTCTTATTAAACGGATCACAAAAGCGCAAGTAATACCAGCAAGAACCCGCCCACTGAGGCATGGTGTTGGTCTCCCTTCTTGCTACTTGCCCTGTTTTTGGATCGAGGATGTTGACCCACTCTTTCACTTTGGCAAGAGGACTCTCCCCTGATTCAGAGGGTTTAAAATCTGAAAGCTCTGGAGGTAAAAGAGGAAGCTCATCTAGGCTTAAAACGCGCTTCGAGCCATCCGCTAGATGGAGAATCGGAAAGGGTTCTCCCCAATACCTTTGACGAGAAAAGAGCCAATCGCGCAGCTTATAATTGACGCACCGCTCTCCTTGGGAGTGTTTCTCTAACCATTGAATGACACTTTCTTTAGCGTCTGGCACATTTTTGCCATCCAGAGAACAATCTCCATGAGAACTATGGATCAAATCGCCAGAAGCCATCCAGCAATGTCTTCCAGAGAGAACCTCAATCTTCACATCTTGAGCCGTCATCCCCTCAGGAAGCAGATCGGGGTGAGCCTCTACATCTGGAGAGATGACAGGCAACAGAGCCAGATCAAATTTTTTAGCAAAGGCAAAATCCCTTTCATCATGAGAAGGGACTCCCATCACAGCACCGGTTCCATAATTATTTAAAACATAATCGGCAATCCAGATAGGGACTTTTCTTTGATTCACTGGATTCATCGCATAAGCGCCCGTCCAGACGCCTGTTTTCTCTTGTGCAAGATCGGTTCTTTCTAAGTCACTTTTAGAAAGCACATGTTGCTTGTAGGCCTCGATGCCCTCTTTTTGTTCCGCTGTAGTGATCAGGTCCACTAGAGGATTCTCCGGAGCTAAAACAAGATAACTCACTCCAAACAAAGTATGGGGAGATGTTGTAAAGACGGAAATGATCTGCTCTGTTTTTTCCTCTTTGAAATGAATTTTAGCCCCTATACTTCTACCGATCCAGTTCACTTGAAGTTTTTTAAGGTGTTCTGGCCAATCTAACAATTCCAAATCTTCAAGAAGCTGATCTGCATAGGCCGTAATTTTAAGGATCCATTGACGCAGTGGCCTTCTTTCAATCGGATAGCCCCCTTCTTTCGAGCACCCTTCTTCCACTTCTTCATTCGCAAGAACCGTTCCTAAAGCGGGACAAAAATTCACCTGCATCTCTGCTTCATAAGCCATCCCCTTTTCATAGAGCTTAGTGAAAATCCATTGTGTCCATTGGTAGTAATTCGGATCAGAGGTCGCAATCTCACGGCTCCAATCGTAACTAAAGCCCAGCGATTGCAATTGACGGCGATAAGTGTTGATATTTTGCTCTGTTGTGATGGCAGGATGGGTCCCTGTTCGGATGGCATACTGCTCTGCTGGAAGACCAAAGCTATCCCATCCCATCGGATGAAGAACATTAAACCCCCTCTGCCTTTTATACCTAGCTAAGATGTCTGTGGCAGTATACCCCGTGACATGCCCTACATGCAATCCTGCCCCTGAAGGATAGGGAAACATATCCAAAATGTAATACTTGGGACGTGTGAGATCTAAGATTGCTTTAAAGAGCTCTCTATCCGCCCAAATCCCCTGCCATTTTTGCTCAATATGCTGATGATCGTATTTTCGCTTTTCCATAATTTTTCCGGTTCCTAATTTGCGCGAAATACTACTGCAATTGCGCTTGTTTGTCTATAGGATTAATAAATATTTTAAACAAGGGAGATGAATTTTGAAAAAACACCCTTGTCACAAATAGAATATAAGAGGTACTATATTAGGTACTTTAAATGACGACACTCATTAATTTTAGGCTTTAGATGGAACCCAATTCGATAAAAAAATACAAGATCTCATTGGAAGATTACCCGTTTAAGCAGGATTTAGAAAATCGTCTTTTAATGGCTCAATTTACCTCTAAAGACCTGGCTGTTTTGGAAGAAATTCTCTATAGCTCAATCAAAGTTCCTATTAAAAAATTAGCCAAAAGCACCGATCTCACCGAATCTGAAATCCTCCCTATCCTCATGAAACTCAGTCGCACAGGCCTATTTTCCTTTGAAGAAGACTCCATTATTTTAGATAAAGATCTACGCAAATACTTCGAAGGGCAAGTCGCTAAATTTGACCCTGAGTTTAAGCCTGGAATGGAGTACATACAAAATCTTTTGAAAAAAGTACCCATTCACGTCTTGCCCATCTGGTATTCAATCCCCCGTCTATCCAATGGTATTTTTGAATCTATCGTAGAAAAATATTTACTCACTCCTCAAATTTTTCAACGCTATCTCAATGACCTCACCTTTTCAGATCCTATTCTCTCCTCCATTGTTCAAGACGTCTACACATCTGCTGAGTTAAAGGTATACGGAAAAGACCTGATTGAGAAATACAATCTCACAAGAGAGCAATTTGAAGAGGCCCTTTTGCAGCTTGAATTTCACTTTGTCTGTTGCTTGGGATATGAAAACCTAGAAGAAGAATATAAGGAGATCGTCACTCCCTTCCAGGAATGGAAAGATTATATCTTATTTCTTAAAGCAACGCAAACCCCTCCAGGGCCCACAGCTGAAACAGTGGAAAGAACAAGACTCCACGACTTTTCCTATGTTCAGGATTTAACCCACCTCCTCTCTTTGGCTAAAAAACATCCCTTCCCCGTATCTGAGGAAAAAGGGAAATTGTTACCTACCCCTGAAATTCGAGATCAGCTTAGCTCAAAAATGGGAGGATTTACCCCTAAAGACCCCCTCTTTATGAATTATCTTGCAGGGCTCATTTCTAAACTCTCTCAACTTAAATTGACCTCTGTTGTGGATGGAAGACTCTACGCACTTGAGAGCGCGAGCGATTTTTTAGAAATGCCCTCTGAAAGTCAGGCACTTTTTTTATATCGCCACCCCCTTAATCGCCACTTTATCCCTTATGCGCCAGCCTCTATTCTTACAGATCGCACCCTAAGAGAATCTGAAAAAAGTATCCTTCGCGTTCTTTCTACAGGCTGGGTCTATTTTGATGAATTCCTCAAGGGAGTCATTGCCCCCTTGAATGAAAATTCCATTATTTCTTTAAAAAAACAGGGAAAAACCTGGAAATACAGCATTCCCTCTTATTCAGAAGAGGAGCTTGCTTTCATAAAAGCCATTATATTAGAGTGGTTATTTGAAACTGGGATCACCGCGACTGGAAGAGTGGCCGGAAGAGCTGTTTTCCGCGTGACGGCCTTTGGTCAATCCCTTTTCGGACAATAATTTTTCTACAGACCTGTTATGACAAAAAAAACTGCTGACAATGAACTGGTCTCGAATAGACGCGCCTCTTATGACTATGAGATCTTAGACACCTATGAGGCAGGGATTGTGCTCAAGGGAACGGAGGTCAAATCGCTCCGCGATCATGGAGGCAGCTTGCAAGAATCGTATGTTTTAGTCTCAGATTCCCTTACCGTCATTCTTAAAAACGCACATATCGCCGTCTACAAATTCGGCAATCTATTCAATCATGAAGAAAAACGGGAGCGTCAACTCCTTCTGCATAAACGAGAAATCCTCAAACTTAAAAACTACTCTCAAGAAAAGGGGTTGACCCTCATTCCTTTAGCAATGTACCTCAAAAATGGATTTGTCAAAGTAAAGATCGCCGTCTGCAAAGGCAAGCGCACTTTCGATAAACGCGCTTCTCTCAAGGAGAAGGAACACAAAAGAGATATCGATCGAGCGATGAAGGATCAGTCCTAGGAAGGTCTATACTGCTTCCACTCCAAACAACCTCAAAATTTGGCCAAGTGCCTAATACAAGTGCTAAGCGATCAAGGGGCAAGTTCCTGAACTTCCACAGGAAGCGCCACAGCCACCCCGACGCTGCCGCGGTCTAAGCGGTAGGTGACGATCAGGCCGTCGGCACTGCCAGCCCCACAACTCGCAGGGAAATCATTCCCTGATGAATCCCGCGTAAGTGTTGAAGTTCGCGCATGGATCAATGGATCTCGTCTGTCTGGATAAACATTTACTCTTGCGTGCTGAGTAAAATTAAAGAGAATTCTTGGAAGCAATTCAGAAAGTACAACTCCTCTTGTCATAGCAAGCGTTTGTTGAGCGGCAAAGCTAAAATGTTCACCAATCACATCTATTCTCATACACATCCACCCCGCTGACATCCTTTTATTACCATGCTGCTCAACAACTGACTCCCAAATCAAACTATACTTCGATGCATTTCCTATTTTTGGGCGTTTGAATAATTCAACGATATTATTAATGGTCACCGGCACTTTTAAAGTTGTATTTTCAGATGTTGCTTCAAACCCCTCTTCGCTTTGGATGAGCTTAGGTGCCTGTAGATTATTTGGATCATCTACTCCATCTAAGGAAAAACCGCTCAGATCGGATTCAATATAGTCAGGGCAATACATCAAAACATACGCTTTTCCTATCGTTTTAGTTGGATCGCAAGGATCTGACTCATTCCATTTCTTAAAGAAGTCTTTGGGAGGGGGTGATACTGGCCCGATTTTTCCTATGTAATGTTCATAGACTCTTTTATCAAGAAGACTAGGAAATACGAACTGAACAGCCTGTTTATAAGAGAGGCCTGCTGGCAAATACTCCCTCGAAGCGATTCCTGGAGGAAGGCCTAATCGAATTTCGAATTGCACCTTCCACTGATCTGAGCGATCTGCCAAAATATATCGATTCCAAACTTTGCACGCTCCTTCTGCCTGGCCTAACTCTTTTGTGCCCAAAAAACTCAAAATATGGCCAAATGCTTCATGACACAACCGGTTAATATGATTTGTCGGCTGAGAATTAACCGAACCCAAGTCCCCTGTTTCCAATAAACCAAGACTCAAAGAATTATTATCACATTTAACACTGTTCATAATTGCACTCATTTTTATTTAATTATAAAAGCATATTCTAAAATAAAATCAATTTTGTCGCAATAGAAATTTACACGCAAATTTACACGCATATCTACGCTTAATAATTAATTAACAGTCTTGAAAATTTGATAAATAACTATTTTAGACAATTATTAATTTGAAAATAACTGTTAGAAATAACATAACTCATTGATAATAAACAACAAGAAATGTTGATGTCAAGATAAGTCCCTTATCAGGGGAAATTTGCAAGGCCCACCCCTAATTTAAGTTAGGAGTAATAAGGACGGACTCTCCAGATACTTCTGCAAAGTTTTAAGGAATTTGGCCACATCAGATCCATCTACCACTCTATGATCGGCTGAAACAGTGAGTCTCATCATCTTTCCTGCCACAACTTCTCCCTCTCGAATTAAAGGACGCTCTTCAATGCCACCAATTGCTAAAATCGCGGCTTGTGGAGGGTTGATAATCGCTACAAACTCAGAAACCCCATACATTCCTAAATTGGAAATCGTAAACGATCCCCCTATGTATTCCTCTCTTAAAAGAGTTCCTTCTCGAGCTCTGGAAGCTAACCACTTCACTTCTTGAGAAATTTGGCCGATATTTTTGAAATCAGCATGACGCACAATCGGAGTAATCAAGCCGGCTGGAAGACTAACGGCTACAGCAATATCGATCGTCTTAAATCGGATTAAAGTGTTATTGACAGAGTTGAATCCTGAATTGAGTGCAGGGTGCTCTTTTAGAGCAATAGCTGTTGCTCGGAGAATAAAATCATTAAAAGTAAGCTTGAGCCCAGCATCTGAGAGCTCTTTACGCAAGCGCACTAAAGAATCAACTGCAATCTCTTGAGAGACATAAAAATGGGGGATATATGTCTTAGATTCCTGAAGACGTTGAGCAATCACCTTACGCATCGGAGAAAGGGTTTCCTCTTCATAGCTACCAGGTGCTACAGAGGGAATTGCTCTTCTTCCAAAAGTTACGGCGGCGTTGGGCTGCCCTAACTTCAAATCTTCAGCCACAATGCGACCATGAGGACCTGAGCCCTTTACAGTCGTTAAATCAATCTTCTCTTCCGCTGCTAATTTCTTGGCAAGGGGCGATGCAACAATACGTTCTTCTACCTCTCCCTCAGGGCCTGGAAATGTGTAGTTGGCAAGGGGCGGTTCTGGAGCAAATACCGGCTGAGCCATCATGCCTGATGAGGCTTTTGGTTGAGAAGCGGGAGCTGCAGTTTTTTGAGGTTCACTCTTAATCTCTACAACTGCTCTTACCTCACCTTCTGGCTTATAACCGACAATGCTCTCATCCTTAGTGGCTGTAAAAATCGCAACAGCCTGATTAACAATAGCACTCTCCCCTTCTTTGACCAAAATTTGACGCAAGAAACCTGGATCTAAGGCATTATGCTCAACAGTGGCTTTATCGGTTGCAATTTCAAAGAGAGTATCTCCTGCTTTTACAAACTCTCCTTCTTTTTTTCTCCATTTAACCAGGGTTCCTTCTTCCATGGTCGGAGAGAGTTTGGGCATTGTCAATGTGAATGGCATAAGATCCTTTAAGCTAGTACTTGAGTTAGGGCTGCGCTAATTTTGTCCACTGTCGGCATCGTCTCTTTTTCTAACACTTTAGAATAGGGCATCGGGGTCTCTCTTTGGCACACGCGCACAAGGGGCGCATCGAGGTCATCAAAGCAATGTTCCATAATCTGGAAACCTACTTCTGCACAAATCCCAGAAAAAATGTGACCTTCTTCAACCAGCACGCAGCGGTGGGTCTTTTTAACTGACTGAGCAATTGTTACAATATCTAAAGGCTTAATTGTCCTTAAATCAATCACTTCAACCTGAATCCCTTTTTTTGCCGCATCTTCTGCCGCAAGTTTACAGAGTTGAACCATACGACTATGCGAGATCAATGTCACATGTTTTCCCTCTCGAACGATTTGAGCTTTACCAATGGGGACCAGATACTCCTCCGTGGGAATTTCCATTTTATCGTTATAAGAAAGCTCGCTTTCTAAAAAGAGAACGGGGTTATTATTGCGAATGGCTGACTTGAGTAGCCCTTTTGCATCATAAGGGTTGCTAGGAGCTAGGATAATTAACCCAGGAAAATTGCTATAGATCGCTTCCACGCAATGGGAATGTTGGGAAGAAACTTGAGCTGCAGCTCCATTAGGACCCCGAAATACGATGGGGACTTTAAACCGACTGCCCGACATATAGTACATCTTGATTGCATTAGAGACGATTTGATCAAGACCTACAAAAGAGAAATTAAAGCTCATGAACTCTACAACAGGTCTCAGCCCCGTCATCGCAGCGCCAATGGCAATCCCTGCAAATCCCAACTCCGCAATCGGAGTGTCGATCACTCTATGAGGACCCCATTTATCCAACATCCCCTTTGTGACCTTATAAGCTCCATTGTATTCAGCAACTTCTTCTCCCATAATGAAGACAGAGCCATCACGCGTCATTTCCTCATCTAAAGCTTGTCGTATTGCCTCTCGCATTTCCACCAACTGCTTTGCCATTCTCTTTTCCTTCAATTAAGTTAGGGCGCGAATACATCTTCTTCAAGTGTCACTGGATCAGGAGAAGGACTCTCTTCAGCAAACTGCAACGCCTTGATAACCAACTCTTTTTGAGCGGCATCCATCACCTGATACTCAGACTCTGTGATAAAACCCGCTTTTTCTAAATGTTTAAACAGAAGGATTAAAGGATCTTTCTCCATACAGGAGCTCAAAGATTCCTTAGAGCGATAAAGGCCAGGATCGGAGATCGAATGACCACGAAACCGCTCCGTAATGACTTCAACAAGAACAGGACGCGAATCGGTTTTGATCTGAGTGAAAATCTGCTGAAAAGCCGCGTAACAATTAAAAAAGTCCATCCCATCTAAGGTATACGACTGCATATTGAAGCTAGGAGCTATTTTTTCTGCCATCGGCTCCACACAAATAGCTCGATTCACAGCAGTCCCCATTCCCCACTGATTATTTTCAATCACATAGACGCAAGGCAGATTCCAAAGAGAGGCCATATTCAATGACTCATGAAAAGAGCCTTGGGCCACAGCTCCATCCCCTAGAAAACAAACCGCCAAATCAGCGTTTTTACGCCCCTTCATCTCGGCTGCAGATTTCAAATAATTGATTGTAAAGGCAGCACCTGTCGCAATAGGGATTTGCCCCCCTACAATTCCAAATCCCCCAAGAAGCCTTTCTGTGAAGAAGTGCATCGAACCTCCTCGACCCTTTGCATTCCCTGTGATTTTGCCAAAAAGCTCAGCTAAGAGCTCGTTAGGAGTAGCTCCTAAGAGGAGCGCTAATGCATGACATCTGTAAGTCGTTGCCCACCATTGATCTACACCCATAGCAGCAACAGCTGCTGTTTGAATTGCCTCTTGACCCATATAGGAGTGAAAAAAACCGCCGATTTTCCCTTGGAGATAAGCGGACTCGGAGCGGATTTCAAAATTGCGGATAAGCAGCATCTTTTGCAGCTGTTTTAGAAGGAACTCCTTCCCAAGTGTTTTGACGAGTGGCGACACATCGCTTGGAAAGAATTGATACTTAGGGGCAGATTGTTTTTTCATGTTCTCGCTGGCTACTGATATTACCTTAAACATAGCAGATTATTTGAATTAGTGCAATCAACCGGTCCTAGATAGGGGCGGATGGCATTCTCATCCCCTGAGACGGCACGATATTGGGGTTATTGGTCACAGGAATTGTGCGCAAATCGTCATCCGAATGCACCTGGTAGCAACCAGCTAAAGTCACAAGTAATACGAAACCAAGTAGGCAAAACAGGCATTTTGTCATGAAAGCTCCTTAAAGCAAAGTAGTTGGGAAAGTTTACCCAAAACAGGGGAAAATAGGAAGAGAAAAAACCAACTTCCAGCTCTATTTTAAGTTTGTCAAATAAGTCTTAAGGGGGATACAACCTGATTTCTTTATCCTTTCAAACTCAGCTAGATAAGAAGAAGCAAGGGTGGTGTTTTCTACAACAAGAGCATTCTCCTGATGTACTGAGGTCGCATCGAGAGTAAAATTAAAAGATCCAGTCCAGACCCTGTCATTGCCAAGCACGCAAAATTTGTCGTGCATAAGGGGCTGTTTCTTTTTGAGAGTCTTGCCATTTTTTAACTGTTTGAACTGCACATCTGGATTCCAAACAAAAACAGGAAAAGGCACTTTGTCCATTTGCCTGAGCACAGATTTCGCACGTAAAGAATAGGGATCTACAATTACCTCGATTGCCACTCCTCTCTCTTGTGCTTGGGTCAGAGCTTTCACAATGCCTCGATGGGTTAAACAGTACACAGCGACTTTAATGCTTTTTCTCTCTTTTTCGATCATGGAAATCAGTTCATCTGCAAGGTGGTCTCTGGGAGAAAAAAGAACCTGGTAATTGGAGATGGGCTCTTTTTCTTGGGCAATCAGAGGAGAGATTGCCAGTAACGCTGCTAAAATCCATTTCATAACCCACTCCTTATTCATTAAAGAGGAAGAGTTCATACCATTCCTTTGGAAATCAGTGCAATTATTTTCGCCCAATCTGCTACAATCCACTTTTTTGGAGAGATCTCTATGTCAGACACCCTATACCCTATCTATTACGACACAGAAACGACCGGAATTCGCAATGACAAAGATCGGATTATTGAGCTAGCCGCTTACGATCCTGTTCATAACCGCACTTTTTGTAAATTGATCAATCCCGGAACGCCGATTCCTAAAGAGGCCACCGCCATCCACCATATCTCTGATGAGATGGTAGCAGAAGCTCCTGGATTTAAGTTAATTGCGGAAGAATTTTTGGAATTTTGCCTACCAGGTGCAGTTCTGATCGCTCACAATAATGATGCCTTTGATAAACCCTTCCTAGAAAACGAATTTAAACGAGCTGAACTAGAGTTTCCTCAATTTAAATTCATCGACACCTTGAAATGGGCGCGTAAGTACCGCCCTGATCTGCCAAGGCACACCCTGCAATTCTTGAGAGAAACTTATGGATTTGCGGCCAATCAGGCCCATAGAGCGCTTGATGATGTGATTATTCTACACCAAGTTTTCTCTGCTATGATCGATAACTTACCTATTGAGAAAGTTCTTGAGTTGATGGCAAAGCCCCAAGTGCTTTTAAAAATGCCCTTTGGCAAGCACCAAGGCAAACTCTTAGCAGATGTGCCTAAAAATTATGTGATGTGGCTAGCCTCAAGTGGAGCTTTTGACAAGGCGGAGAGCAAAGAGTTAAAAGAGAACTTTGAGAAGCTTGGACTTCTAACGGTATAGGCCACCAGTTTAAATGACAGGGGAAGGGATTGTCTCAGAGAGCTCAGCTTGTTTCTGTTCAAGCATCTCGCTCAAAGAAAAATCATGATTATAGAGAGCTTCCCACATGCGGCGGAAAGGCTCGCAAGTTTGAAGCAGTTCCTGCCTAGGACCTTCTGCAATCTTCACTCCCCTTTCAAGGTAGATGATCTTGTCTGCATGCTCAATTGTAGAGAGTCGATGAGCAATGAGAATCTGAGTTACTTGCCCATGAAGACTTGCAATTGCATGCTTAATGCGCAACTCACTGATCGAATCCAGAGCTGAGGTCGCCTCATCCAAAATAAGAATAGGAGCTTCTTTGACAAGGGCTCTTGCAATTGCTAAGCGCTGTTGCTGTCCGCCTGATAAATTTTGCCCTGCCTCTGCAAGCATCGAATCGTATTTCTTGGGCATTCTGCTGATAAACTCATCGGCATGCGCTCTTTTCGAAGCATTTTCAATTTGCTCCTTGGAGAAGGATTTTCCAAAGGCAATGTTAGCTGCAACCGTATCAAAAAATAAGAAGGGCTTTTGAGAGACAAAGGCAATATTTTCTCTTAGGGATTTCTGTGTGTAAGCAGACAGAGGCTTCCCATCCACGCGAATCTCCCCTTGTTGCACCTCAAAAAGACGAGGAAGCAGTTGAACAATGGTCGATTTTCCAGCCCCAGTAGGACCTACAATTGCAACCGTCTCCCCTTTTTTAATCGTAAAACTCACATCCTTTAAAACCCATTCATCTTGATAGCGGAAATGCACATGGTCAAATTCGATCTGATCATGAAAACCATTCATCTCAATAGCACCTGGATGATCTTCAATTTCAGGCCTCAAATTAAGAACCTCAAACATCCTCTCTGCCGCCACAACGCCCCGCTGAATATTGGCATTCTCATCGGCAAATTTCTTGACAGGCTCGTAAACTAACTGCAGAAGACCACAAAAAACAATCAGTTGAGACAAACTCATGCCAATCGTGTACAGGCCAAATAACACAACAGAGGCTAAACAAACCGTTGTAATCGCGTGAAGAATGGGTCTTGTCAGCAAGCCATATTTAGCGGTTTTTCCTTCTAAAACAGCCATCCGATCATTCTGTTCTTTATATTTTTTTAAAGAGAACGACTCCATCGCAAAAATTTTGACCGTCTGAATCCCTGCTAAAAAATCGATAAGCACATTAGCAAAACGCTCTTGATTGCTTTGGAGCTGACGGGAAACTCTCTTCACCCGACGCGCGAGAAAAACGATAGGGAGAACAATCAGAGGCATGCCGATAAAGACCACCAAGGAGAGTTTCCAAGAGAGGTAAAAACACATCGAGAGGCAAGTCACAATCGTAAACGGGGTCTGTAGATAGTTGGTCAACCACGAATTGATGGAGACAGCAATCTGCCCTGCATCACCCACCACCCGAGAAGAAAGACTGCCAATATTGTGTTTCTGGTAAAAACTCATCGGAAGAGACTGAATGTGCTCAAAATACTGTTGACGCAGATCTCGACTCACCCGAATCGAGAGAAGTTGGGTTGTGTAACGGCTGGCAAACAACCAGATCGCTTTAAAAATAGCCACTCCCATCAGAATGATCACAAGAGCTTTGATGTTATTAGAAAATTGAAACTGGGTCCGGAATTTCTTGATCAGCCAATTCAAGGGATTGGTTTCTTTGGCCGCCATATAAGAAGCAGCTTGTGCTTTGGTAATTGTGCCGCTCTGATCTGTATCGATCTGATTCCACTTCGCCTCAACCTCTTGTAGAGAGATCCCTGTCTGAGGGGCCGCATCGGCAGCCTGTTCAGTAGAGAAAAGAGTGAAAAAATCGGCCCCGTTATTTGAGAGGACGCCCAAAGCAAACATCTCTAGCTGAGAGGCAATTGTTAAACAAAGAAGGGTCACGAATGTGACAATCAATAAAGACAAGTGACGCCGACTACGAAGAGCGGCCTGGAGTAACAGTTTCATTTTCAGATCCTAATCATCAAAACAGAATTTAGTATAGTTATTTTATCAGTTCTCTTCTACGGAAAACTCCCCCATCCGACGATATTTTTGATACCGCTGCTCTATCAAAAGAACAGGATCCACTGTTTTAAACCGTTCCCACTGCCCTACAATGTATTTTTTGACACTCTCATAAACAGCGGCTGGATCATGATGAGCTCCCCCCGCGGGCTCCTCGATCATGGCATCGACGATACCAAACTGCATTAAATTTTCTGCATGCATTTTAAGAGTGGCAGCCGCCAATTCTTTTTTATTGCTATCTCTCCACAAAATCGAGGCACACCCCTCAGGAGAAATCACAGAATAATAAGAATGTTCAAGCATGGCAACTGAATCTCCAATTCCAATCCCCAGAGCGCCGCCTGAACACCCTTCTCCAATGATCACAGCAATAATAGGGGTTGGCAGACGTGACATCTCAAACAAATTATTGGCAATTGCCCATCCTTGTCCCCTCTCCTCAGCAGAGAGCCCTGGGTGAGCTCCTGGTGTATCGATTAAACAAAGAACGGGCAACTTAAATTTTGCAGCTAACCTCATACAGCGCATTGCTTTACGGTACCCTTCAGGGTGCATCATCCCAAAATTGTGCTCTAAACGCGTGGCCGTATCGTGTCCCTTTTCTTGAGCCACAACCATCAATTTTACACCGCCGACTTTAGCAAAGCCACAAATGACAGCCCGATCATCTCGAAAGGCCCGATCGCCATAAAGCTCAGTAAAATCTTCACACATATGGCGGATATAATCTAAAGCCTTGGGTCTTTTAGGATGGCGGCAAATAGACACCCGATCCCAAGCAGAAAGCTGAGAATACACTTTTTGACGTAGATCTTGGAGCTTTCCCTCCAAAATCTCGATCTCATCCTCCGACCACAAGACATGCCCCTTATTTTGCTCTTTTAACTGAGCTAAAGTCTTCTCGTACTCAAGGATTTGCTTCTCGTGAGCTAACGTACTCATGGATCTCCTAATTCAGGTTTATCATCTTGAAGGAGTAGCGACTTCTACCCCAGGCAATTTAGCTAAATGAAAGTCTTTTACAATCTCAACAAAAGTGGGTTTTGTCAAAACGATTGCATAAATTTCTTCTATATCCTCTGATTTAAGCCGGATGCAGCCATCACTATCATAGGCGCCAATGACCGCCGTGTTTTCAACTAAAAGCTCAGACCCCTGACTTGCTATCCAGGGAGCCCCTTGCAATCCATACCCCCTTTTAACGGGATTGTCTACTGCCAATCGATCCTCTTCTGAGATAAGAGGGATCCAACGAGTCCCAAAGACCCGCAACATCTCTACTTTTTGATCCTGATAAAACCCCATCGTTCCAGGCTGATAAATCGCCACCCGGTTGCCCAGTGTATAGCGACCCAAAGGGGTCAATGTCCCAGAGGGGCTAGTCGAATCCAAGCGACCCAGACCCACAGAATACGTTTTTAACAAAACACGCTCATTTGTCCCTTGATCGACATAGTAAAATCCCATTTTACATCTAGAAACGTCAACCAGAAGATGAAATTGAATTTTTTTATCTTTGCGAAACACATTAAATTTACTCTTTTCAGAGACCGTTTGATTAAAATAATCAGGCTTTGCATTCAAGCTACGCGCAATAAAATGGCGAGAGGTCTGATAGTACGTCGCATAGTCGGCAATCCAGGCAGGTCGTTTCATCCAAGAAACGGAGCTTGAATAGGTCAGAGTTTCGACAATGGGCAGCTTAGAAGAGCCCGTAGAAAAGAGTTGAAAAATCCGATCGATATGAGGAAAGTCCTCTTTTGCAGAACAAATAGGACGAGATAGCGGAGCTGGCGCAGAGCCAGATAGATTCTGGTTTTGCACAACTTGAATCGGTTTAGCTGCAGGCACAGATAAAACAGCGCTCTCAGAAGAAAGAGCGGTTTCCTGAGCGGAACTTCCCCCTGTTTTCTTAACAAAGGCAGCCACACCAATCAGAGAAAAAAGAGACACGGTACCGACTACAATCCATTTAACCGCAGACACAAGTCACACTCCTAATTTCCATCCAACCTTAAGTGAAATGTTTTTTTGACACAAGCTCAAGTTGGTCAGAATTATAGAGGGTTGAGCCCTTTTTGGGAAGTGTTTTGGTTGTTAATGTAAATTAAAAAATAGACTTCTTACATAACCTCCCAAACATGCCCTTCTACTGCTAATCGAGAAGGGCACGTTTGGGTATACAGAAAGAACAGATTACCCGCGAGAAGCAGCCCCTTTACGCGTCTTTTCAATTAATTTTTTCATCTTTTTACCAGGAGTGAATTTCACTGCCAATCTCGCCGGAATGACAATAGGCACTCCTGCATTCTTTGGATTCCTTCCGATTTTTTGCTTTCTTTCTACAATTTCAAAGACCCCAAAGTCTCTAAACTCAAGACGATCTCCTTTGGAAAGATAAGTTGTCATCTCATCGAGAAAAGATTGGATCACATTGCGCACATCGTTAGGATGTACACTGCGATTTTGAGAAATGACCTGTATCAATTTTTTTTTAGTGATGGTTGACATATCACTCGACTCCTTAGTTAAACTCATTGTTCCTCTCATCGGCTTAAACTCGACTCACGTACAAAGTCGAGTAAATAGTAAAAGTTCGCCTTTTTTCCTATTGTTGTATCCTGTTGATTTTCAATCAAGTGTTTTCTTTAAAAAAAATTACTTTGATTGAATTTTAACAACCATCTTCTTCTTCTTACCTACGCCAAATAGGAGAAACTTGCCGCCAATCAAAACATTTTGAGAAAGTCTTAAATTCACGTCATCCACTCGCTTATTATTTAAGTAAGCCCCCTGATTTTGAATCAATCGGACTGCCTCTGATTTACTCGCAAGCAATCCTATTTTTAGAACAACATCAACAAATTTTTGGTCAAGAACCTCTGATAAGTCAATCTCCGCGCTGGGAAGTTCTTTAGAAAGCGCTTCAAGAGAATCAGGATCTAAATTCGTCTCAGATCCTGGCGAGGCGCTCTGCGTCACTCTAAGAGCCAACTCAAGCCCCTCTTCCCCATGAATTAAACACGTCACCTCACTTGCCAGCCGTCTTTGCGCAGTATTAGAGATATAGCCGCTAGCTTGCATTTGCTCTTCATAGGAACCAATTTCTTGAAGATCCATAAAGGTGAGTAGCTTCATCATCTTAATCACATCCGCGTCTGGTACTCTCACAAAATATTGGTAAAACTCATACGGGGAACACCGATCTGCCGCCAGCCAAACAGCCCCCTGCTCTGATTTCCCAAATTTCTTACCATCACTGCGCGTTAAAAGAGGCACGGTCAGACCAAAGACTTGTTTACCAGACAAGCGGCGAACCAGATCAACTCCCTCTGTGATATTTCCCCACTGATCACTTCCTCCGATCTGCAAGCAGACCTGATGCTCCTTGTGAAGATGATAAAAATCGTAAGATTGAAGAATCTGATAAGTGAACTCTGTAAAACTAATTCCCTCTTCTGAATTCAATCGACTTTTCACACTCTCCTTGGAGAGCATCACTCCTAAACGAAAATATTTACCCACATCTCTTAAAAAATCGATCAAGTTAAACCCAGAGAACCACTCATCATTATTGAATACAAGGGGACGAGATTTAAGATGGAAAAAGTCAAGAACCGCCTCAAACTGGCGTCGAATCCGTGCGACGTTATAAAGGATCGTAGCGTCATCGAGTAAGGGACGCTCCACACTTTTCCCAGAAGGATCGCCAATACGCCCTGTAGCGCCTCCCAAAATCACAACCGGAGTGTGTCCAAATTTTTGAAACCAGCGCAAAACGATGATAGGAATCAAGTGACCCACATGAAGACTCTCTGCTGTTGGATCAAACCCGCAATAAACCCTTGTGGGATTCTCTAGTTGCTTGAGTAGATCCTCACTGGTTATAGAGTCCAGCAACCCTCTTTCTTTAAGACAATCAATCACAGAAGACATAGATACACCACATTGATCCTAAAGATTAAAGCAGATAAGACATTATTTAGCGACTCTATTTTCTTGCACTTTTATATTTTTATTTTTAAGAGTGCGTTCCACGACCTTCTGCTCAATTGAGCCTAATTGCTGTCTTAACTTTTCTCTTAATTTCTGGATCTTTTTACTCTCTTCCGCTAAATTTTTTTCAGAATGTTCCATCGATATTGACCTATCCAAAATCATTTCCCTCACAAAAATAAATCTAGCAATCCCCTTAATAAATAGGCAAAATGAAAAAAGGAGAGTCTGGTCTATGCATAGAGAAGAAATTAAAAAATCTGCTGGATATAAAGCAGCAGAACTTGTCCAAAATGGGATGATTGTGGGTCTTGGCACAGGATCCACCGCTTTTTATATGATTGAACGTCTGATTCAACGCTGCCAAGAAGGGTTAAAAATCCAAGCCGTTGCCAGCTCTGATCAATCTTACAAACAAGCTGTATCAGGAAAGATCCCAATGATTGAGATCAATCAAATCTCTCGAATCGATCTGACTCTGGATGGAGCAGATGAGATCGATTTGCAAAAACGGATGATCAAAGGAGGGGGAGGCGCCCTAGTTCGGGAGAAGATTGTCGCAGCAATGAGTCGAGAGATGGTGGTGATCATTGATGAAACTAAACTCGTTTCTGCACTGGGACACTGTAAACTCCCTGTAGAAATCATCCCTTTTGCCATGAAAGCGACCTTGCATCACATGGAAAGCGCCGGATACCACGGAGAGGTACGTTGTGATCAACATTCTCAACTCTACGTCACAGACAATGGGAACCACATCGTAGATATCCATTTTGACTCACTCAGAGACAACCCTGAGAGGGATCATGAAACCCTTATTCATATTCCTGGTGTTGTCGATACAGGATTCTTTTTTCATCTAGCTGGCAGAATTGTTGTAGGATTTTCCGATGGACAAGTTGTAATTAAACCTTGAATTAACAATGAATGAAATAGAGAAAAAACAAGAGAACTACCATCGGATTGGTAAATACACCCGCCATTTTTTTTCAGGAACGCTTCTCAGTCGAGTCAGCGGCATGCTACGCGATGTGAGCATGGCAGCGGTCTTTGGAGACCACCCCTCTGTGGCGGCATTTATGATCGCTTTCCGCTTTTCCCACTTTTTAAGAAGAATCTTAGGAGAGGGAGCCCTGCAATCGATCTTTATCCCCCACTACCAAGAGATGCGCCTTAAAAGTGAAAAAGAGGCGCAAGGATTTTTTTTCCAACTCACAATGCTTTTGCTCATCTTATTAACAACGATCATCTTACTGGTAGAGGTCACAACCACCTCTGGAATATTTGGACTGTTATCGTTCCAAAATAATGAAGTTACTCAGCTATTTACATGGATGTTTCCCAGCCTTCTTTTCATCTGCTTATATGGGCTTAACACCTCTGTGCTGCAATGCCAAAACTCTTTTTTCTTATCGAGCGTGGCCCCTTTAGCCTGCAATTTGGTCTGGATAGGCGCCGTCTTTGCCAACGCCTCTTTAGACGTGGAAAAAGCGATGGTCTACCTCGCTCTTTTTACGGGGGTGGGGTTTGCCATTCAATGGCTGATGACAATGACGCAAACCTGGAAAATATTCCTTAAAGGGATGCGTGAATTGAAGAAACCTCTCTTTAAAATCCCTGTTGAGATCCAAACTATTGGAAAAGCCACCCTATTTGGGCTTATAGGAGTGACAGCCGTTCAGATCAATAGTTTTTTAGATATGATTTTTGCAAGATATGCAGACCTCAAGGGGCCGATCTACCTCTGGTATGCCATCCGGCTCGAACAACTCCCTTTAGCCCTTGTCGGCTTTGCCTGTGTGTATTCGATTATCCCCTCTCTATCTAAATCCATTAAAGCTGGAGCTACAAAAGAAGCTCAGGAGTTATTCTCATTTGGATTTAGACGCATTTTTCTCTTTGTCATTCCCTGTACCTTTGCATTATTTGCATTAGGCTTTGGATCGGTTAACCTTCTTTTTGGAAGAGGGCATTTTTCTGAATTTGCCGTTATTGAAACGACCCTTTGCTTATGGGCTTACGGACTGAGTCTACTCCCCTCTACCCTAACGATTTACCAATCCTCTTTATTTTATGCCTATGGAGACTACAAGACCCCCACATTTGCTTCATTAATCTCTGTAGGATTAAATATCGTATTCAACGCCCTATTTGTATTCGTTTTCCATTTAGGCGCAATCAGCATTGCTCTAAGTACCAGTCTAAGTTCTCTGATCAATTACTGGATTTTACGACACTTCTTTGAGAAACGAGAGAATTGGAATCCACAGAGATCCAAGATGAACTCCTTTTGGACAATGGGATGCGCAGGAGGAGTTGCATTGGCAAGCTGCCTTCTTTTTGATAAGCTCTTTCTAGGAGCCTTTTTCTTTGAAGGAGGGGCTGCTATAGCACCCAGATCCCTCCTTGGCCAAATGCTCTATTTATCAGGACAGTTCATCACCTTTAGCTCAACATTTTCGCTTTGTCTATTGCTGATCTACAAGGAACTATTCTTTGAAATAAAGGGGCTTTTGCTTCCAACTAGCGGAAAATCAAAATAAGACTGAGCACAAACAGATTAAACCTAAAAACGGCAGTTGGAGATGGCAAAGTGATGCAAGATTTTGATTCTGAATTGATTCCGACAGAGGGGCACATTCTCCAAGGGGTGTTGGGCCCCTCTGTCGGAATCAATTCAGGATCAAAATCTTGCATCACTTTGCCGTCTCCAACTGCCGTTTTTAGGTTAAAATGGCTCAAAAAAAACCGCTAATCGGGCAAGGGCACGGGCACGTTTGGGAAGTTATGCAAGAGTTTAATAGTACACAGACATAAAAAAAGCCTCGGAAACCTTACGGCTTCCGAGGCGGATGAAAAACTTGGCAGCGACCTACTCTCCCATACTCTTGTGTACAGTACCATTGGCGATGAAGGGCTTGACTTCTGAGTTCGGGATGGGATCAGGTATACCCCCTTCTCTATAGCCACCAAGAAAACTTGATTATCGAATGGTCAGAAACAAATCTCACTCATGAAAATTGACGCTTGAGATCGTATGCTAATTCACATTGACATTAGCAACACCCTTATTAGCTTAAATCTCAGATTGAGATTCATGCTATTAAGGAAAAATAAGATCTTAAGCCAATGGACCTATTAGTATCAGTTAGCTGAACACATTGCTGTGCTTACACACCTGACCTATCAACCCTGTAGTCTTCAGGGGGTCTCATAGGGATATCTTATCTTGAAGGAGGCTTGGCGTTTAGATGCTTTCAACGCTTATCCTTTCCGAACATAGCTACCTGGCTATGCACTTGGCAGTACAACCAGCACACCATTGGTTCGTCCACTTCGGTCCTCTCGTACTAGAAGCAGCTCTTCTCAAATATCCTACGCCCACAACAGATAGGGACCAAACTGTCTCACGACGTTTTGAACCCAACTCGCGTACCGCTTTAATTGGCGAACAGCCAAACCCTTGGGACCTTCTCCAGCCCCAGGATGCGATGAGTCGACATCGAGGTGCCAAACCGCCACGTCGATATGAACTCTTGGTGGCGATAAGCCTGTTATCCCCGGAGTACCTTTTATCCGTTAAGCGACGGCGATTCCACTTTCTACCGCCGGATCACTAAGCCCTACTTTCGTATCTGCTTGACTTGTTGGTCTCGCAGTTAACCTACCTTATACCTTTACGCTCGTTTCGTGATTGCCAACCACGATGAAGTAAGCTTTGGACTCCTCCGTTACTTTTTGGGAGGATACCGCCCCAGTCAAACTGCCCGTCTGACATTGTCCGCCTCCCGGTTTCACGGGATGGCGTTAGAATTCCGACTTTCCAAGACTGGTATTTCAACGGTGACTCCACAAGCCCTAACGAGCCTGCTTCAATGTCTCCCAGTTATTCTACACATGGAAAATCAGAAACCAATATCAGAGTACAGTAAAGGTTCACGGGGTCTTTCCGTCTTGTTGCGGGTAAACGGCATCTTCACCGCTACTACAATTTCACCGAGTCTCCCGTTGAGACAGTGCCCAGATCGTTAGGCCATTCGTGCAGGTCGGAACTTACCCGACAAGGAATTTCGCTACCTTAGGACCGTTATAGTTACGGCCGCCATTCACCAGGGCTTAAATTCGATGCGTTGCCCTTGCGGACTAACATCTCCTTTTGACCTTTTGGCATTGGGCAGGCTTCACACCATATACGTCGTCTTGGACGACTTTGCATAGTGCTGTGTTTTTGTTAAACAGTCGCCTGGGCCATTTCTCTTCGACCAAGATATGCTTCTTACCGCGAAGGTAATCACATCTCCTGGCCCCTCTTTTCCCGAAGTTACGAGGGTAATTTGCAGAGTTCCTTAACGAGAGTTATCTCGCGCGCCTGAGAATATTCATCACACCCACCTGTGTCGGTTTTGGTACGGTTACCTTGAACGACTAGAGATTATTTCTTGGAAGCATCGCTCTACATCATCGGTTCCCCCGAAGGTTCCCCTTGTCTCTGACCTGGCTTTATGCCTGCGGATTTTCCTACAGGCCGGCCTCATCAAAAAACGGACGTTTCCAATTGTCCGCATGCTTAACTTAACTCCGTCATCTCATTGTCATAGTCTACGGTAGCGCAGGAATATTTAACCTGCTATCCATCATCTACGCTTTTCAGCCTCGACTTAGGGTCCGGCTAACCCAGGGAAGACGAACTTTACCCTGGAAACCTTAGGTATTCGGCGAGGAAGATTTTCACTTCCTTAATCGTTTACTCATGCCATGCATCCTCACTAGTATGCGCTCCAACACTCCTTACGGTATATCTTCACCGCACATACTACGCTCTCCTACCGCGTGCATTGCTGCACACCCGTGATTTCGGCTCTATGCTTTAGTCCCGTCTATTATCGGCGCAAAGTCTCTCGATTGGTGAGCTGTTACGCACTCTTTAAATGATGGCTGCCTCTAAGCCAACATCCCAACTGTCTTTGAAACTTTACTTCCTTACTCACTTAGCATAGAATTTGGGGCCTTAATCGACGATCTGGGCTGTTCCCCTTTTGACTATGAAGCTTATCCCCCACAGTCTATCTCCCAGCTGACTTCCCGGTATTCGGAGTTTGGTTCCCTTCGGTAAGGCGGTAGCCTCCCTTGTGGATCCAGTGCTCTACCCCCGGGTTGTTTTTGCTGAGGTTAACCCTAAAGTTATTTCGGAGAGAACAAGATATCTCCAAGTTTGATTGGCCTTTCACCCCTATCCACAACTCATCCAAGGCTTTTTCAACAGACACTAGTTCGGACCTCCACTCGGTGTTACCCGAGCTTCATCCTGGTCATGGATAGATCACTTGGTTTCGTGTCTAAGCCATATGACTAAAGCGCACTATTCATACTCGCTTTCGCTGCGGCTCCGGAACGGATGTCCCTTAACCTTGCCATATAGCTTAACTCGCTGGCTCATCATGCAAAAGGCACGCCGTCAGCCATTCCCCTAAAAGGGGCATAGGCCTCCGACCGTTTGTAAGCTGCTCGTTTCAGGTTCTATTTCACTCCCCTAACAGGGGTTCTTTTCGCCTTTCCCTCGCGGTACTGGTTCACTATCGGTCATCGATGAGTATTTAGCCTTGGAGGGTGGTCCCCCCAGATTCAGACCGGGTTTCACGTGACCGGTCTTACTCAGGTACCAATCTCGTTCACACTTCCTTTTCGCATACAGGGCTCTCACCTTGTGTCGCTGGCCTTCCCATGCCATTTTGCTAAGTCTTTGTGAACTTTATGACTGGCCCTACAACCCCGGTGATAGAATCACCGGTTTGGGCTCTTCCCACTTCGCTCGCCGCTACTATGGGAATCTCTTATAGATTTCTTTTCCTCTGCCTACTGAGATGTGTCACTTCGGCAGGTATTGCTTCATAAACCTATGTATTCAGTTTACGATGAAGGGATATAACTCCCTTCGGGTTTCCCCATTCGGATATCTCCGGGTCGCTGCCATTTCCGGCTCGCCGAAGCTTTTCGCAGGTTTACGCGTCCTTCTTCGCCTATCGATACCAAGGCATCCACGAGCAGCCCTTAATAGCTTAAGATCAACACTTTTAGCTACTAATTAATTGAGCTTCAATTTCGCCAATGCTTTTTTAACATACTTACAAACTTAAATTGCACCTGCAACCGACTTTGCACATTTTTGACCCAACTGCCTTGTTTATTTGTTCCCTGACGTTCGACCTTTGGTCGAACTCGACGATTTTTTTAAACAGGAATGGGTTAAAACCCATCCCTGTTTAAAAAAACGTCACAGGCAACAAATACACTTCGGCATTCAGGCCAAAAATGTACAAAGTCGGCTTGCACAATTTTTGTTCTCTATTCTCAAGCGCCAATTTTCATCAGTGAATTGTTTGTGACTAGTGTTTGACCACTAGTTTTACCACTTTTTATTTATTGAACGCTTTTTATTTCTGACTTTATTCGATTTTCAAGATAGCGATTAACTTTTAACAAGCTAATTATTTCTGCTTAACAGCAGAAGAGAAGTGATATGATTAAGGGTAGAACTTGTCTCAACCTTAAGGACTACTGTGAGTAGTTTATCCTTTAAAGGAGGTGATCCAGCCCCACCTTCCGATAGGGCTACCTTGTTACGACTTCATCCCAGTCATCAGCCTTACCTTAGGCGACTCTCTGCCTTGCGGCTTAAGTCATCGACTTCGGGTAAAACCAACTCCCATGATGTGACGGGCGGTGTGTACAAGGCCCGGGAACGTATTCACGACGTTGTAGCTGACACGTCATTACTAGCAATTCCAACTTCATGTAGTCGAGTTGCAGACTACAATCTGAACTGTGATCGGCTTTACGGATTTGCTCCACCTTGCGGTCTTGCTGCCTTCTGTACCGACCATTGTAGCACGTGTGTAGCCCCAGACATAAAGGCCATGCGGACTTGACGTCATCCTCACCTTCCTCCTGGTTAACCCAGGCAGTCTCACTAGAGTCCCCGCCATTACGCGTTGGCAACTAATGATAAGGGTTGCGCTCGTTGCTGGACTTAACCAAACACCTCACGGCACGAGCTGACGACAGCCATGCAGCACCTATATAACAGTCCTTGCGGAAATAACCATCTCTGGTTACGTCTATTACATTTCGAGCCTGGGTAAGGTTCTTCGCGTTGCATCGAATTAAACCACATGCTCCACTGCTTGTGCGGGCCCCCGTCAATTCTTTTGAGTTTCACCCTTGCGAGCGTACTCCCCAGGCGGTATACTTATCGCGTTAGCTTCGACACAGTCAGGGTTGAGCCCAACTACATCAAGTATACATCGTTTACGGCAAGGACTACCAGGGTATCTAATCCTGTTTGCTCCCCTTGCTCTCGCGCCTCAGCGTCAGGTATTAACTAGAAAACCGCTTTCGCCACTGGTGTTCTTCCACATATCTACGCATTTCACCGCTACACGTGGAATTCCGTTTTCTCCGTCAACCCTCTAGAATGGCAGTTTCAAATGCAGCTCCGAAGTTGAGCTTCGGAATTTCACATCTGACTTACCGTCCCGCCTACGCGCCCTTTACGCCCAATAATTCCGATTAATGCTTGCACTCTCCGTATTACCGCAGCTGCTGGCACGGAGTTAGCCGGTGCTTCTTTACGCAGTACCCTCAAGTCGGGGTGTTATTCACATCCCTTCCTTGTTCTTGCGCGAAAGAGCTTTACGACCCGAAGGCCTTCATCGCTCACGCAGTGTCGCTTCGTCAGGCTTGCGCCCATTGCGAAAGATCCTCGACTGCAGCCTCCCGTAGGAGTCTGGGCAGTTCTCAGTCCCAATGTTGGCGGTCAATCTCTCAATCCGCCTAGACGTCTTAGCCTTGGTGAGCCTTTACCTCACCAACTAGCTGATATCCCATGAACCCCTCTTCTACCGCAAGGCCCCTTTCAGGGTCCCCCACTTTGATAGACCAGAATTTCTTCCAATCACCTCATTCGGTATTAGCGACCGTTTCCAGTCGTTATCCCCAGGTAAAAGGTAGGTTATTCATGTATTACTAACCCTTCCGCCACTAAGTTGCAGGTTACCCCACAACTTCGTTCGACTTGCATGCCTCATCCACACTGCCAGCATTCAATCTGAACCAAGATCAAATTCTCAAAGAAAAATTCTTTGATCATTTGCCTTAATAATTTAAAACAAAAAAATTTACAGGCAAATAAGTTAAGTTTTCACTCACTTATCCGCTACAAGCTCTACTTGCTTGTCATATCACTTCACTTCTGATGTTAAGAAAATAAGAGACCAATCATGTTGATCTTGTTCCTCAAGAGCGTCATCTTTCGACTTCTTCTCTGAAGGAAGACAAGAACATACACAAACGATGGAATTTACAGCAAATCATTTTCTATTTTTTTCTGTTTTACATAGGAGAAAAAGTTTTTTAGCTCTTAAAAATGAGCCCTTATATACCCAAACAACTCTCTGTTCTTTTTAACAGAATGTAAATTTTTTATTTTAATTAAATAAATAAATTAACACATTAAAACAAATATAAGCAAAATGTAAGCAAAGACTTTACTAAATTTAGTTTTACTGCTATACACAAACTCAAAAGTTGGAAATTTGACAAAGAGACTCTCTGAATTTATATACCCAAACAACCTCAAAATTTGACCAATGGACGGGATTTATGTATAAAGTTCAGTTAGAAATAAAATAACAATGACAATCAACAACACTCATTTAAATCAATTACCCGCTGAAATATTATCCTCCATACTAGCCTGGGCTGAAGATCCAAGCCCCATGAACCTTGTATGCAAAAAATGGCACCTACTAGCTCCAATTGTATCCTTTAATCTAGTAGAAAGATATTACAATAACCTCCCTCTACCCCTTGTAATGAGGCCAGATTTTCGACCTTGCATCATTTCCACGAATACCGCACAGTTAATTGTTCAATCGGTTCTACGAGTATTTAATCAGATTACTAAACCCTCCGAAGGTGTTCCTTTTCTCGCTCTGGAAGAGCGATTCAATAACAAAAAACAAGAATTAATCAACGACATCAAAAAAAATAGAATAGATATTCATAAAATAGACCCCATTTTTCTACATGATAAAGATGTCATTCTGGCTGCAGTAACTAAAAATGGGTTCGCCCTACAATTTGCAAACGAGGCTCTCAAAGACGATCAAGAAATTGTTCTGGCTGCAGTGTCCCAAAACGGATTTGCTCTACAATTTGCAAACAAGACTCTTAGAAACAATAAAAAAATCGTTATGGCGGCAGTGACTCAAAACGGATTTGCTCTACAATTTGCTCACGAAGATCTTAAAAACCATCTAGATGTGGTGATTGCTGCTGTGACTCAAGACGGGGAATCCCTACAATTTGCTCACGAAGATCTTAAAAACAGTAGGGATGTTGTTTTAGCTGCGGTAACTCAAAACGGGTTTGCTCTACAATTTGCAGATGAAACTCTTACAAGGCATCAGGAGATCGTTATAGCTGCAGTGACTCAAAACGGATTTGCTCTACAATTTGCTCACGAAGATCTTAAAAACAATAGGGCTATTGTTTTAGCTGCGGTGACTCAATACGGGGCTGCTCTACAATTTGCAAACGATCTCCTCAAAGAGGATCAAGAGATCGTTATGGCCGCGGTCACTCACGGGAAATATGAATATCCTCTACGATTTGCAAGCAAAACTCTCCAAAACAATAAAAAGGTCGTTTTAGCTGCAGTGACTCACTACGGGACTGCTCTACAATTTGCAAGCAAAACTCTCCAAAACAATAAAGAGGTCGTTCTGGCTGCAGTCACTGAAGAACGATCCAGATGTCATTAGAGCAGCTAGGCACCTAGCTTAGCCTGACAAAGTCTTGTCTAATCTACCTGAGTAGCTCCCCCAGCTGCGTTACAAGCGCATCAAAGTGGCGCATCGCTGCCTCAACAGGTTGAGGCGTTCTCATATCAACGCCTGCCAGCTTCAATACATCAATCGGGTATTTGCTAGATCCTGAAGAAAGAAATGTCAAATACTCTTCCCTTTCCTTATCTCCTCCATTGACCACCCGGTCGACAAGGGCGTGAGCCGCGCTAATTCCTGTCGCATACTGGTAGACATAGAAGTTATAATAAAAATGGGGAATGCGCGACCATTCAATATCTGCCTCTTCATCGATGAGGACATCTGGTCCAAAATACTCCTGATTCAACTTCCTATATTCCGTCTTAAGAAGCTCTGGCGTCATAGGAATCCCCTGCTCGGCCCATCGATGGATTTTCAGCTCAAACTCAGCAAACATCGTCTGACGCAATAGAGTCGATCTCATATCATCGAGCTTCTGATTGATCAGAAAGGCTTTTTGCTCCTTAGAAGTTACCCGGTTTAAGAGGTGGCGCAATAGCAATTCTTCGTGGAATGTAGAGGCAACCTCTGCCACAAAAATGGAATAACGGGAATAGTGGTAGGGCTGATTTGCTCTGCTGAGCAGGGAGTGCATGCTATGCCCTGATTCGTGAGTCAGCGTCAGCGCATCATTGAGTGTGCCATGATAATTCATCAGAATATAAGGCATGCTATCATAACAGCCGCTTGAATAGGCACCTGAGCGTTTTTTTGTATTTTCATACCGATCGACCCAGCGATCTTTGGTCAGCCCCTGAGTGAGAGAATTTTGGTAATCTTTCCCTAAAACAGCAACGGATTCGATGATAAGCTTTGAAGCTTCTTCATAGCTCATGCCCATGTCGACCTGTTTAACTAAGGGAACATGTAAATCGTATAGATGCAGTTGATCCAATCCCATCATTTTTTTTCTGAGATTCATATAGCGGTGTAGAGCAGGAAGATGGGTTTTTACGGCTTGGATCAGGGAGTGGTACACAGAGACATCGATCTGATGGGGAAATAAAGCCGCCTCAACACAGGAGGCAAATTTCCTGGATTTCATCCCAAAGAGATGGCACTGAACCTGTCCACTCAGAAGCTCACATAAAGTGTTTTCATAAGAGAGGAAGCTGCGGTGGAGATTTTTAAAAGCGCTCTCTCTTAAGGCTCGGTCAGGGCTCCTCAGATAGAGTTGATATTTTCCATGTGTCAACTCCTTTTGCTGCCCTTGAGAATCGACAGCTGGAGGAAATTTTAGATCGGCGTTATTAAAAGCTCCAAAAGCTTGGGAGGCAGTCTCAAGCGATTTGCCGGCCATTGCAAGCAGCTCTTCTTGCTCTGCTGGAAGGGTATGTTTTTTCATCCACACCATCTTTTCCAGATAAAACCGGTATGAATCAAGCGGCTTTGAATGGATCAGAGCGTCCAATTTCTCTTCTGGATAGGCCAATAATTCAGGCTCAATCCAGGCAGCCTCTTGAGCAAATGCATAGAGAAGCGCTGTAATGCGAGAATACGCCTTTTTGGCCACTTCTTCAGAAACGTCTTCATCATGCCTTAAATGAGCATAGGTATGGAGTTTAGACAACTGTCTGTCGATTTCACAACAAATATCTATTAATTTTTTTAAATCTTCCGAACTCTTTTTCCAGCTCTCTTTAAAGGCATTCAGCTCTGGCCAGTGAGGCGAGGAGCTCTCTCTACCCCACTTCAAAAGATCCTCTTCCCACGCTTGCCAAGAGGAATAAAGCGCTTCAACATTCCACTGATCTTGTTTTGCAATAGCACAACGTTCTTGCGTTTTCGCCTCGGGAATAGATATATGAGCTGCCACAATGAACCTCCTTAAAAAATTGAATTATGCTTTCCTATTTCTGATTAAGTCTAGAAAAAGAATATTTTTTATCAGAATTAGCACTCGCACGCAATAGCTGCTAACTTTTAAGTTGTGAAAAAATGACGCAACCCTTTACACTCGAAACAGAAAAACAACCTTGAAGGAGATGAAACTATGGCTCAACAAACTACCAAAAAACTCGCACTGAAACCTCTGGGAAACCGCGCGCTTGTGCAACGTCTAGCTAAAGAAGAGACTTTAAGAGGGGGAATCATCCTTCCTGAGAGCGCTAAAAAGAAACAAGAGACC